>Ga0070761_10001660_pt1 | contig 13951 bp, 9 predicted proteins | sample HubBroMetageREF1_FD_66724 | JGI IMG/M metagenome (GOLD analysis project Ga0070761, IMG submission 66724) | Reference soil microbial communities from the Hubbard Brook experimental Forest, New Hampshire, USA - Hubbard Brook CCASE Soil... | ecosystem: Environmental > Terrestrial > Soil > Temperate...
GCGTATACTTGACCATCACGGGCGTCTCGAGCTCGAGAAAGCCGTGCTCGTCGAAGTAGCGGCGCGTCTCTTGGTGGATGCGATGCCGCATCCGCAGCGACTTCTGCATGGGGGCCCGGCGCAGATCGAGGTAGCGATATTGGAGCCGCTTCTCCTCGTTGGTGTCGATCTCGTCGGCGATCTCGAACGGAGGGGTTTCGCTCTTGTTGAAGACGCCGAGCTCGACGACGTGCACTTCGATGTCGCCGGTCACGATGCGCGCGTTCTTGTTGGCTCCCCGGCCCTTGACCACGCCGCGGATGCCGATCACCCACTCGCTGCGCAGCACGCTCGCAGCCGCATGCGCGATGCGAGGCAGATCGGCGTGACCGGCGAGCTCCGGATCGAAGACGAGCTGCGTGATTCCCTCGCGGTCGCGAAGATCGACGAAGACGCACCCGCCATGGTCGCGATAGCTCGCCACCCAACCAAACAGGACCGCGAGCTTGCCGTCGTCGGCGTCCCGAAGCTCGCCACAGTGGTGCGTCCGCTTCAACTCGTCGATGAATCGAGCCATTTCCGCGGCACTGTATCATGCGCTCGGAGGCTGCTTTTTTCGCTCGCGTTTTTCCGGTCCGACCACGGTAACGTGCCCAAACCATGAATGCGGCGCCGCCGCTGCGCACGAAGGGCGTGCTCCGGCTGCTCGCCGCCGCGGTCCCGGCCGTGCTCGCGGCCTCGCATGTGCCCAACGTCGCGGACGCCGCTCACGATCGAGGCGTCTGCCGCGTTCTCGGGCTGCACGCGCAGCCTTGGCGGGCGCTCGACGTGGCGGTCGGGGCTCTCCTCGCCCCGCTGCCCCTGGGAACGCTCGCGGCGAGGGCGGCGCTCGGAGGGGCGCTCGTGGCCGGCGCGGCGGGCGTGCTCCTTTTCGACATGGCGTGCCGCCTTCTTCGCGCGCGCTCCGAGGTGGGTACCCTCGGGCAGGCCGTGGCCGCCATCGCCGCGGCCACCGCGCTCGTCGCCGCGCCCTGGCAGCTCGAGGCGGCGTCGGTGGGATCGTCCGCGACCGGCGCGACGCTCGTGCTTCTCACGCTCTCTTGGGTGATGGTCGCAACCGAAGGGGCAAGCCCGCACGCTTGGAGGTTCGCGGCGGCGGCGCTCGGTCTCGCGCTGGGGCAGGAGCCGTGTGTCTTTGCGAGCGCCATCGCGGGAAGCGCAGCGTGCGTCGCCCTTGGCGCTCGCGAGCGCGCTTCGTGGAACCACGCCTGGCGGAGCGACAAGCGTGCGCTGGCGACCTTTCTTGCGGCCGGCCTTGCGCCTCTCTTTCTCGCCGCCGTTCGGATGCACCTGGGCGGCCCCCGGTGTCCCGGCCCGCCTTTGGAGCCATGGATACCTCGGTCTCCCCCGTGGACGGGCTCTCCCGTCGTTTTTGCGCGTCAGGAAATCGGACCGGTGCTCGCCCTACTCGCCCTCGCCGGTGCCGCGAGCTCTGCGCTGACCGAGCGAGGCCGGTCCGCGACCGCGGGACTGACTGCGATCGTCGTCGTGGGCGCGGTTTGCGGGTGGATGGGCGCCCCCATGGGCCCCGACGCGTTCGCCGCGCCGGTTCTTGCGGCATGTGCCGCGACGGCGATCCTCGCCGCGGTCTCGATGTTTGCCATCGTGCACCGGGTCTCGATCGCGCGCGTGCCCCTGGCGCGAACCGCGGCGACCTTGTTCGTCGTTCTGGAGCTCGTCTTGCCCGTGGAAGCCGCAGACGAGGCACTGGTTCGCGGAGCAAAAAGCGCGTCGGGGTTGGCGAGCTCGTGGGACGATGCCGCGTGGGGCACCCTGGAACCTAGAACCGTGGTCCTCGTCGACGACGAGCGCGTGAGAGAGAGCGCCGCTGCCGCCCGCGCGCAGGCACTCGTGCGCAGCGACATCGTCCTCGTGGGCGGAAAGGGGCAAGGCGAGTTTCACGGCGGCCCCTTCGCCACCGACCTCGTTCCTCTCTGGCGTGACCTTGCCCTGTCCGGTGCTCCGAGCGAAGCGTCCCTTTCGGCCCTGGCTTCCGCGCGCCCCTTCGTGGCCAGCTACCAACCAGCCTGGGGCTTGGCCATCGGACGGCATCTCTTGCCCATGGAGATTCTCGATCGGGTCGAGCCCGAGCCACGCGCCGCGAGCGATCGCCGCCGCGCCCTCGACGCTTTCACGGCGGACCGCCAAGCGCTTCGTGTGCGCCTGGCGGGAGACGCGGAGCTATGCGCGACCACGGCGTTGCTGCTTCGTGCGCGCGCGGGCCTCATCACGTCGATCGGGGACCGCGAGCTCGGCGAGCGGGCGACGGCGGACGCTCTGATGTTCGAGCGCCCATGACGGCCTCCCAACACCGTCGTTTGGAGCCAACGAGGGCGATCCTGCGCCTCGGCATCTCCCTCGTGTCTGGCCTGGCGGCATTGGCGATTGCCGTGGTGCTCCTTCCCAGGCTGGCCGCGGTGCTCTTCGCCTGGGATGTCGGCGGCCTCGTGCTTCTTGGACTGTCGTGGCAGCTCATCGCGACCTACGACGCGCCCGCGACGCGCGATCGCGCCGGCTCGGAGGATCCGGGTCGCACGATGGTCTACGTGGTGGTCGTGCTGACCTCGGCGATCAGTCTGCTGGCGGCGACGGCTCTTCTCCCGAACGCGCGCTCGCTACCGGCCGATCTCTCGCACTGGCTGATCGCACTGAGCCTGGCGGCCGTGTCCCTCGCCTGGGGGCTGACGCACACGGCGTTCACGTTTCGCTACGCGCACCTTTTCTACCGTGAGGATGCCGAGGGGGTGGGTGGCGCGACGTTTCCGGGCGACCACACGCCGACTTATTTCGACTTCGCGTATTTCGCGTTCACGATCGGGATGTGTTTTCAGGTCTCGGACGTCTGCGTGACGAGCCCGCAAATCCGTCGCGCTGTGCTGCTCCACGCGGTCATCAGCTTCGTCTACAACTCGGCCATTCTCGCGTTCGTGCTCAACCTGGTCTTCGTGCGCGCGGGCTGACCGGGGACCTTTCCAGGGGTGAGTTTGAGGCTCGATCGGGGCCAGAGGCGTGCGGCGTTCCTACTCGACGTCGAACAGGTACTTGCAGATCGGGATCCACCCGTTGCCCGGCTGACTGGTACAGAACACCGTGTGCCCTCCCGGCGAGGCCCCGTTCGATCCCACCATCGGGAACTGATGCCTACACGTGAACGGGCCCACGTCGCCCGGATGAACGTTCATGGGCGGACCGATCCAGCCGGCCGCGGTCGTCGTGTCGATCATGCTCGTCACGGTATTCGGCGCGATGTCGATCGGGGTCGTCGACGGATAGTCACTGACGAAGCCGACCGCCATGTACTTGCGATCCGCGGGCGTCGCCTTGACCGGCGTGGTGATCCAGGTCGCGTTCGGGAAACCCTCGGCCTGCGGGCCCGAGGTCGTGATGACACGGCCGAAGCGCACATAGCTCGAGATCATCGCCCAGGTCTGCGAGCCCCACGAGTAGCCGACCACCCAAACGTCGCTCGTGCGCAGCGTGCCGTCCGCGTTGAGGTAGTAGCCCCAGTCGCCGCCCACGTCCGCCGTCATCCCGTATTGGAGCGCGGCGATGGTCTCATTGAGGATGGCCGAGGCCGGCGCGACCGTGATCCAGTTGACGCGGTCGACGCCGTCCCACAGCTCCAAGCGCGCGTCGCCGACCTGACGGTTCGCCTCGGGATCGAGCGGAGTCGTCGCGATGATGTCCTTGTACATCTGCGGCGCGCTGTTCACGCACGTCTGGGTCGCGGGCGAAAACATGTGAAAGCCGTAGCCGTCGATGAACGATTCGATACCGCCGGCGCCCGTCCCGCCGCAGATGCCGCCGAGAAGGAGGATGAGCTTGCCGATGATCGGCTTGCTCTTGTCGAGGCGCATCGGCTGGCCATTGAAGTTTCCGTTGAACACGCCGCCCGGCGTGACGGCGATGGGGCGGGGTGCGGGGGGATCGGTATCCGAATAGCCGCCGTCGATACAGGCCGAGCCCGCGTCCGAGACGGTCGAGCCCGAAGCGGTCGTGCCGCTAGCGCTCCCGCCGTCGTCCGCACCCGTGGCTACGGGGGAGCCCGTGGTGGTCGTCCCGCTGTTGGCGGAGCCCGTAGTGCCGCTGGTGCCACCGGCAGCCGCGACCCCCGACGTGGCGGACTGACCCGTCGCGGAGGTGTCGGAGCCTGTCGCGGTCTCATCCGACGTCCCCGAGCCGCTCGCGACTCCGCTCGTGGCAGCAAGGCTCCCCGCGCTCGCCGTGGCGCTGCCGCTCATGGAAGCGGCTCGGGTGGGGCTGGCGGTCGAGCACGCTCCGACGAGTAAGGCTCCGACGAGCAAGAGCGAGGCGACCGCAACCAGGTGATGAGGCGAGGAGCGGAAAGTCATGAATCCTCCTGCGGAACGGAGAGCCTTCCGAGCGGCAAGTCGTGGAGCATGCGCAGCCCTACGGCAGCGAAGCGGTCGAACGGCATGCCTAGGAATGCCCCATCACGAGCCAGGGGGAAAGGGCGTAGAGGTGCGCCACGACGAAAGATCCACCCTTGCGTATGTAAGATTTCACGCTCTTTGAAGAACCGACACGCGCATCAACGCGACCTTGCGACGGCGCGCGCGGGCTCGCGTCTTCTTGGCCTGCGCCTTCGTCGCCTTTGCCTTGGCGAGCGTCTTCGCCGGCTTCGCCTTGGCGGGGGTCTTCGCCACCTTGGCCTTGGCCGGCGTCGCCGCGGAGGCTTTCGCCCTGGCCAGATCCACGGCGCGCCACAGATACCAGCTCGCAGCCGTGCGATGCGGCCGCCACGTCTCGCCGTGCCGCGCAAGCTCCTCCGGCGTCGGCAGCGAGCGCTTGCGGTACGCCAGCATGAACCCGTTACGAATCCCGTAGTCCGTCGTGGGGAGAACGTCGGGACGCCCAAGGCGGAATATCAGGAGCATCTCGGCTGTCCAGCGACCGATGCCCCGCACCTGTACGAGACTCTCCACGATGGCGTCGTCCGTCATCGTGTTGAGCTGCGCCAGAGTCGGGACCGTACCGGCGAGCGTACGCTTCGCGAGATCGCGCAGTGCCAACGTCTTGCCTCGCGAAAGCCCTGCCCCCCGCAACGCGCCGTCCCCGAGCGCGAGCAATCCCTCCGGATGAACCTCCCCGCCTTCGAAGAGCGCACACAAGCGCGCATAGATTGTCGCGGCGGCATTTGCGTTGAGCTGCTGGTAGACGATCGACTCTGCGAGCGCATTGAACGTGCTGCGCACGCCCCGGCCGGGCTCCGCCGGCGAATCCTTTCGGCGCAAGAGAAGCGGTCCGACTTTCGACACGAGCTCGCGCATCCGGTCGTCGCAAGTAGCCAGGTGGGCTTCGGCCGCACCCGCGAGCTCCGCGGCGCCGGTGCGAGCGGTCGGCTGGGGGGTCCGTGGGGTCTTCACGATTTCCGAAGCTTACCGTAGCTAAGATACCCGCATGCTCACCCTCCACATGGTCCGCCACGGCGATACCGCACAGGCCGCGGATGGGGTTTTCTGCGGCGACCTCGATCCCGCCCTCACGGCAAGCGGTCTCGCACAAGCGGAGCGGGTCGGCGTCCTTGCACGCTCGCTCGGGCCAACCGCCCTCTACTGCAGCCCCAAGCAGCGTGCGCGCATGACGGCGGCCGCCGTGGCGCGATCGTGTGGTCTCGAGCCCGTCATCGACGCGGGTCTGCGCGAGATCGCGTACGGGGCGTGGGAGGGCCGCACCGAGGCCGAGGTCAAACAAACCGATCCAGACGCCTACGACGCCTGGCGGACGGATCCCTCGCTCGTAGCGCCACCTGGGGGGGAGTCGGCGTTCGCGATCGCGGCGCGCGCTCTCCCGGTTGTCCTCCGCGCGCGGCGTGAGAACCCGCAAGGTCGCGTGATGGTGGTCAGCCACAAGGCCACGATTCGAGTCATCGTGGCCGCGCTCCTGGGCATGCCTCTTGGCCGGTTCCGCAGTCATGTGGCCTGCCCGACCGCCTCCATCACATCTTTCGAGTTTGGCGAGCGTGGGCCCATGTTGGTGCGTGTAGGAGATGTGCACCATTTGGCCTGACGAGCCTGGCGAATGGTAGAACGCGCACCCCTTATGGATTCTCGCGACTCTCGCGACTCTCGCGACTCTCGCAACGCTCGGGCCGATTGGCGCCGCACGGACGGCAGTCGCGGCCGTGCGATCGCGATGGCTTCGCTTGCGATTGGAGTCGTCGCGATTTGCGGGGACCGAGGCGCGTCAGCCGGCGCTCTTGGCCATGTACGCGCGAGCGCCGCGGAGCTCGACGCGCTTCATACCCCTGACCTTCTACTGAGTGTCCTTGCCGAAGATCCTGCGCGAGACGATGCGCGCAACGCAATCGACGGAAAGCTCGAGACGGCGTGGACTGGGCGGGCGGGGCCAACGCCATGGCGCTGGACGTCGCTCTTTGCTCATCCGGTTCATTTGGGGCTCATTCGGGCACACTTCGGGGGCTCGCCCTTGAGCGGGATCCCCACGGCGTTTCGGTGGGAAGCCCTGCAACGCGGAGCCGGAGGGCAGACGTGCACCCCACCGGCGCGCGAGAGCGACTGGTCGTCTCTTGCCGAAGCGGGGGACTCGTCCACGGCCTCCGTCGATCCTGCGGAGCCGTCTCGTCGGTCCTGGTTCGTGGACGCCGACGCGTGCGGGCTACGGCTCGTGGTCGATCGCACCAATGCCGGGTTGCCCGTGCTGCGCGAAGTCCAAGCGATACAATCGGCCGAAGACGTCTTGCGTAACGCACGTGCGACCGACGACGGCGCTTACCCAGGCTTTTCTCCCGCCAGCGCGATCGACGGAAGCTACGCGTCGCGGTGGGCGGGAGCACGGGGCAAGTCGCGCTGGACGCTTCGCGTGGATTTGCCCGAGCCGCAGCCCATCGACCGGGTGCGGCTCGTGCTCGGCTTCGACGCGACGAGCGTGGCCCGCCCTGGGAGGGGCCGAAACTATGCCATCGCGTGGGGACCGATCCACTACTCGCTCGAAGCCAGCGAAGACGGGGAGCACTTCGCGTCGATCGCGACCGAACCGCTGCGTGCGGACGGAACCGTCTCCCCCGTGCGCCGGCGCATGGTGACTCTGGCGCAGCCCAGGTGGGTCCGCGCCCTGCGCCTCGCGATGTCCGGCGCCACGGGAGACAGCGGATTGCCGGAGCGGTCGGCCGTACCAGTCGTGAGAGAGATCGCGGCCTACCGTGCGGACGACAAGCGCCCGGTGCTCGCAGCGCCCTGGATCCTCAGCATCAACGCCAACCCGTCCGGGCAGTCGCATTTCACCCCCGGGGGCGAGGTGTGCAACGACGCCTACCACGCGAAGTTTCTCCAGGCGCGCTTCGCGTCGATCATACCGGCTCTGCGACTCGACGATCGTTTTGCCCGATCGTTGGGTGCGCGGGGCGAGCCGCTCGATGCGCCGCCGCGAAGCGAAGCAGGAGAGGTGCTCGAGTCGATCGAAGGCGACGACCCGCGGCTCGATGCGCGATGGTTGGCCGAGAGCAGCCCGCCGCCGATCGCCGTGCTGGGCGGATCGAACGACTGGGATTATGCGCGAGAGACCGGGCCGGACCCCGCGCAGCCGAAACGCTGGCACTGGGCCCCGCTGCGTGACGCAAGGCTCGGGGGCATCGGCCAGCTCACCGGAGCCGTCCGCAGCCGTGTCGTCCCCTTTCTCGGGTTCTGTGGGGGCGCGCAGCTGCTGGCCCTGCTCGAGTCGCACGCTCAGGATCGCTGGCCGGCGGAAGACGATCTGCGTGTCACCGATCGCGTACTGCACCGAAACGACGGTCGGCCCATTCGAGGCTTTGCGCTGCCGACGGAGGTCATGCGCGCCTGGCCGACCGACGGTCGCGACGTCCGCGCGAAAGTGCAATTCGTCCAGGACGACCCCTTGTTCGCCGACCTGGCGGGCGCGACGAGGCGCTCGGCGACGCTCGCGTTCCCGGAGCTGCATTCGGACGCCATACGGTCCGACGCCTTCGGGCCGGGAGGCCCGCTCGAGCGCTTCGAAGTCGTCGGGTCGAGCACGTTTTGCGGTGCGGAAGGTTGCACGGAGATCCCCGAGGCGTTCCGATCTCGCGGCGGCGGCTGGCCCATCATCGGTGCGCAGTTTCATCCCGAGCAACGCGACTTCTCGGTGGCGGCGCCGGGCGACCCGCCCGAATCGGTACGCGATCCGTATCTATTTCTGGTGGCCGCCTACGAGACGTTGGTCGACGCCTACGTGAACCTCGCGCAGTAGGTGCGCGAGAGCTGAAATCACGGGGAGATCGCTCTCCGTCGCGGCCCGCAATGCGCCGCGCGTTCCCGTGGATACGCAGCGCCCCAAACGGGTAGACTCGGCGCCCTATGGACGCCCGCCAACTCCAAGAAGCGTTCGAGCAGCACCGAATTCGGCGCGTGAAGGTCGGCGGTTACGACGTCGATGGTGTGCTGCGCGGCAAATACATCGCCCTCGACAAGTTCTGGAGCGCGTTGAAAGAGCCGATCGGGTTCTGCGACGTCATCTTCGGTTGGGATGCGGCCGATGTGCTCTACGACAATGCGACCGTCACGGGCTGGCACACGGGCTACCCCGATACGCGCGCGCGCATCGACCCCTCGACGTTTCGAGTCCTCCCGTGGGAGCCCGACACGGCCGCTTTCTTGCTCGACTTCGTCGACGCGGACGGCGCTCCGCACCCGGCCTGCCCCCGCGGCGTATTGCGGCAAGTGCTCGAGCGGGGCCGAAGGCTGGGCTACGAGCTGGTCATCGGGTCGGAGTTCGAATTCTTCGTGTTCAAAGAGACCCCAGCGTCGCTTCACGCCAAGGGCTTTCGTGGCCTCGAGCCTCTGTCTCCCGGGATGTTCGGGTACTCGTGGGTTCGTTCGAGCCAGAACGCAGACCTGTGCCACGCCATCGTCGACGACATGGAAAGGTTCGGCATACCGATCGAGGGACTCCACACCGAGACCGGCCCCGGAGTGTACGAAGCCGCCATCAAGTACGACGACGCCCTGCGAGCCGCGGACAAGGCGGCGCTCTTCAAGACCGCGATGAAGCACATCGCCTTTCGGCTCGGCTACAGCGTGACGTTCATGGCCAAGTGGAACGCCGCACTGCCCGGTTCGAGCGGGCACCTTCACCACTCGGCGTGGAAGGATGGCCGGAACGCATTCTACGATCCGGCGGGCCCGTACAAACTGAGCGAAACTGCGCGTCGTTATCTCGGGGGCCAGGTCGATCTCATGCGGGAGCTGACTGCCCTCGTCTCGCCTACCGTCAACAGCTACAAGCGCTACGTCCCGGGCGTGTGGGCTCCTTTGAACGCGAGCTGGGGCGTCGAGAATCGCACGTGCGCGATACGCGCCATCCCGGGAAGCCCCCAGTCATCGCGGCTCGAGCACCGGCAGCCCGCGGCGGACATCAACCCGTACCTCGCGATGGCCGCGACCGTCGCCGCCGGACTTTGGGGCATCGAGCACGGCGCCGAGCCGCCTCCTGCGGTCGACGGAGATGCGTCGGGCCTTTCCAACCTCGTGAGCCTCCCCCGGACGCTCCGGGAGGCGACCGACAGCTTGGCCGCCAGCACCCGCGCCCGAGACCTACTCGGGACCGGTTTCATTGATCACTACGTGCGCACGCGTGACTGGGAATGCCGGCAATACGAACGTGCCGTCACCGAGTGGGAGCTGGGGCGATACTTCGAAACCGTGTGACGTGCTAGGGCTCGGCCCATGACGGACGCGCTCGCGACCTGGGCCTTTCCGACCACGATTGTATTCGGCGCCGGCGCCGTCGGTACCGTAGCCCACCATGTTCGGCGCTTGGGCGCAAAGCGCGCCCTGGTCGTCTGCGATGCGGGCGTGGTCCAAGTGGGCATCGCGGAGCGCGTTCGCCGGATTCTCGAGGACGGCGGCGTTGCGTGCGCCGTATTCGACTCGGTCGATCCGAATCCGGTCGAAAAAAACGTGCTCGATGGCGTCTCGGCCTACCGTTCGCACGGAGCGAGTTGCATCGTGGCGGTGGGCGGGGGCTCGCCGCTCGATACGGGCAAGCTCATTGCGCTGAAGATCACTCACGATCGCCCACTCGTCGACTACGACGACGCTGTCGACGGCGGTACCCTCATCGGCCCCAATGTTCCGCCCATCGTGACCATTCCCACGACGGCGGGCACCGGAAGCGAGGTCGGGCGCTCGGGAGTGGTCACGCTCGTGGCGACGGGGCGAAAGACGGTGGTGTTCAGCCCGCACCTATTGGCGAAGGTCGCGCTCCTGGATCCCGAGCTGACGCGCTCGATGCCGCCTCGCGTGACCGCCGCCACCGGGTTCGACGCGCTTACCCATTGCGTCGAGGCATTCTGTTCCACGGGAGATCATCCGATGGCCGATGCCATTGCGCTCGGCGGCCTCGAGCTGTGCGCGCGGCACTTGGCCCGCGCGGTCGAGCAGGGCGATGACTTGGAAGCCCGTGGCGGCATGATGAAGGCCGCGATGATGGGCGCGGTCGCGTTTCAAAAGGGCCTGGGAGCCTGTCATTCGCTGGCCCATCCCCTGTCGAGCGAGAAGGGCATGCACCACGGGCTCGCGAACGCCCTGTGCCTCGCGGCCGTGGTCGACTTCAACGCAAGCGCGGCGGAGAAAAAACTAGATCGCGTCCGGATCATCCTCGACCCCGGGGCCGGTAGCTGCGCCGACGCCGTGCGCAGCCTTCGCAAACGCGTCGGGTTACCCGAAGGACTTGGCGCCGAGGGCGTGCGCGAAGCGGACATCCCGAAGCTGACCGCCAAAGCCATCGAAGACGCCTGTCACCGCAGTAACCCACGCCCCGTGACAGCAAGCGATCTCGCCGGGCTCTATCGGGCATCGCTTTAGCGAGCCGCCGAGCCGCGACCCCCTGAGCGCCGACTCAGTTCAGATCCGGCTCGTCGGGCGGGGAGTTGGCGCCCGTCGGGTCGTAGAAGTAGCGAAGCGAAAGGACGCCGTAAGTCTCGGCGTGATCCGAAAGCAGATCGCGGCGGAGGGCGAGCTCGACGCTCCAATGAGGATCGATGTAACCGACCCCCACCGACGGGCTGTGGATGTTCGTCCCGGCGTCGTATCGCCAGCCAGCCCGTAAGGCATATCGGTCTGCGACGAAGACCTCGCCACCCGCCATGAGGCGACCCTCGGGCTTCTTGTAGGTCGTAAAGTCGAGTAGCCCGTCGCCCTCGACCGAAAACGTGTCGCTCGTGAAACCCAGCCCGAGCGCGCCGGTCGTGGGCGCGAGCGCCGTCCCCGGATTCGTAAGATTGTGACCCACGACTCCGAGGCGAAACCCGCCGAGGCTTCCGGTGGCGCCCAAGTCGAACGTCGGACCATTGAAGATCGGTGAGGTCGGCGTGCCATCCGAAGCCGCGCTCGTGCCGAAAGGCCCCGCGCTCACGGCTTGCTCGACGCGCAGCCATCGCGCAGTGGCCCCGAGCGAAAGATAGTCGCCGAGAGGGAACGAGGCCCCGGCTCGCAGGTCGGTCCAAGTCCGATCGATGCCGTCGGGATCGAGCTCCGACCACGTTCCTGCGAAGCCCCCGGCCACGTGGCTCGTGTTGATCACCGAGTCGACGGCGGCCGCTCCGTAGGTCTGCCGTTGTGCCTCGGGAGAAAACGCCGCGAACGCCTCGATGTGGTAGACGCGCGCCAGCGACATGTTCGCGGGGTTGAGGTAGAGAGCCGTGGTCGAAACTCCGAGAGCCGTGAGGGCGCCCCCCATGGCCACGGCGCGCGCGCCAGGCATCTCGCCGAGGTCATACCCCTGCTCGGGAGACGTCGTCATCGGATCGGCGCGGGCCGCCTGGGGCATTGCGACAAAAGCCACCACGACGGCCGCCCGCCAGGCGAGAGCGCCTCGATATGTCGGCACTGCTCGGACCCTATCAGGGAGAAGACGAACCGCACGAGTTTTCCGTCACGAAGTTGGAACGCTCGCGGCAGGAGTTTTCAAGCACTTCGCGATGACGGTCACCAGACCGTCGCGGAAAAGACGCTGGCTCGTTCACTCTTGACACGCACTCGCAGCTAAAAAAAAGCGCCCCTCGGCAGGGGCTATTCTTCAGCTCGGCTGATTCGAGAAACATGACGGCAACTTCCGAAGCGATGCAAGCGGTGACAGCTGCGCGAAGTGGATTTCGCGGGTGGATTGCAAAGAAAAAACGCCATTCGTTTCAGTGAGTTGAATGACGACGAAACGAAGTGCATGGACTCGCTTCAATCGCCGGTGATACCTCATCGCCTTCACGTCGGGCGGTCCAGTGGGAGGTTCGTCCTCCTCGCACGACGCGTTTCATTTCATCGCCCAAGCTGACCGGCAAAGCCTCTTCGCTCTGAGGGTTCCTCGGGGCGATCCGGGATCGTTTTTTTCGGCATTCTGGAGTCGCAGTACTTTCACGCATCATCAAGGGTGCACGAGCATTCTTCTCCACAGGCTGTGGATAACGTGTGGCTCCTTTTGTTGGGCTCACATGAAAAGTGATGGACTACCCGCCCGACGCCAAGCCCCGCTTGGTGCTCGGTACGGCGGTCTATTGAGAGAGACTGAGGGGACCGCGCCTCATGCAGCTAAACGTCGACATGAATCGGTTTGCGAGAGAGACGGCGCAAGGCCCGATGCCGCCCGAGCAGGTTGCGACCCTCGCAGCTCCTGCTCCGAGCGCCATCGAGGTCCTTTGGGAACTTGCGGTAGCCCATACCCGCGAGAAATCCCCCGCCAGCTTCGATCAGTGGTTTGCCGGCGTGCAGTTCGACGACCTGACCGACGGCGTGCTGAGTCTCCGGGCCCGTGACGAATTCGTCCGGCAATGGGTCGACGACTACTTCGTGCCGACGCTGGCCGAGCAGCTGCGCGCCCACACGGGGCTGAGCATTCAGGTGCGCTGGACCATCGCAGGCGCGCTTGAACGGCCCGTGTCGAGCCCCGCCGCGTCGTTTGCGCCGGTGGGCCCCAAGCCCCTCACCCTTCGGACGCCGGCACCGGATTCGGTCAAGCCTGCTGCGTTTCTTGCGGTCGCGTCGGTGCACGTGCCGCGAGCGGCGGCGCTCCCGATCGACGGCATGAACACGAAGTATACGTTCGCAAATTTCGTCGTCGGCCCCTCGAACCAACTTGCGCACGCGGCGTCCATGGCGGCGGCTGGCGTGAACGGCCGCCGGCACAACCCGCTCTTCATTTGCGGAGGAACCGGTCTCGGAAAGACTCACCTGGTCCACGCGATCGCCTATCGCGTCCGTGAGGAGCGGCCCGACGCACGCATCGTGTACATCAGCGCGGAGCGCTTCGTGAACGAGTTCGTCCAAGCGCTGACCGATCAGCGCATGAACGATTTTCGCAGTCGTTATCGCGAGCGCTGCGATTTGCTCCTCGTGGACGACATCCATTTTCTCGCGGGAAAGACCCAGACGCAGGAAGAGTTTTTCCACGCGTTCAACGCTCTTCATCAGGCGAGCAAGCAGATTGTCGTCACGAGCGACAAGTACCCTCAGCAGCTCGACAAGATGGAGGAACGACTGGTGTCGCGCTTCCAATGGGGCCTGGTCGCCGACATCCATGCGCCGGAGCTCGAGACACGCGTCGCCATCATTCGGAAGAAGGCTCAGCTCGAGAATATCGAGCTCCCCGACGACGTCTGCCTCTACGTGGCCCAGAGCGTTCGGAGCAACGTCCGCGAGCTCGAGGGGACGCTGATTCGTCTCGCGGCCAAGGCGTCGCTTCTCCAGAAGCCGGTGGAGCTCGCGTTTGCCCGCACGGAGATGGCTCTGGCCGGGGCGACGCGACCCAACGAGGCGAGCGTGGACGATATCCAGCGGCTCGTCTGCCACCATTTTAAGCTGCGTTCCACAGACCTTCTCTCGAAGGATCGGCACAAGAGCATTGCGTTCGCGCGGCACGTAGCCATGTACCTCTGCAAACAGAG
>Ga0070761_10001661_pt1 | contig 13939 bp, 9 predicted proteins | sample HubBroMetageREF1_FD_66724 | JGI IMG/M metagenome (GOLD analysis project Ga0070761, IMG submission 66724) | Reference soil microbial communities from the Hubbard Brook experimental Forest, New Hampshire, USA - Hubbard Brook CCASE Soil... | ecosystem: Environmental > Terrestrial > Soil > Temperate...
CACCACGTGGTAGTTCGTCAGAATGTGGCCGTCCACATCAATCAGAAATCCGGAGCCCGCGCCCTCCACCGGCACCGGATTGTAGAAAAAATCGTACTCCACCGTGCGCGTCACGATGTTCGCCACCGCCGGCGACGCCAGCCTGTAAATCCGCACGTTTTCCGCTTCCGTGGGATCCAGCGCAGCCGGCGCAGCGCTCGAATCCGGCGCGCGCAACGCGTTCACCGCCGCGGGATTTCGTTCGCCGTAGCGCGAACCGGCCCAATACGCGCCGAGCCCGATAATCAGCCCGATGGCCAGCAGCCGCACCGCGCGTCCTTCGCTACCCGATGTTTTCATCAAACTCATGAAGAAAACTCTTGCTCCGCGCTGCCCCGGCATTTTCGCACGAATCCGCTCTGCCAGTTAATACGCCCGAACCTCATGAAATGTTTCCGCCCGCGGGAGCCGTCGGCTGCGACAGTCGTTTCACGACTTCCGTTACCTGCCGCTCCGTTTCTTCCAGCGATCCCGAACAGTCAATCGTTTCATCGCCCAGCCGCCGCTTTTCTTCCATCGGCATTTGCGCCGCGATGCGCAGTTTAGCTTGTTCCCCCGTCAGCCCGCGCTCCACTAGCCTTTGCAATTGCTGTTCTGGTGGGCACCAGCACACAATTACGCGATCGAGTTCCTTGTTGTACCTCGCCTCAATAATCAGCGCCGCTTCCACCACCGCAAGTTCCGGGCCGCCCTGATGCCCCTGCGCCGCAAACCATTTGCGCACCACGTCCAAAATCCGCGGGTGCAAAATTTGATTCAGGCGAACGCGCTTCACCGCATCCGCAAAAATAATATGTCCCAGTTTGCCGCGATCCACATTGCCGTACCCGTCCAGAATTTCCTGGCCGAATTCGCGGACCACTTCGTTGTAGGTCTCTTGCCCCTGCTCGAGCAATTCGTGTCCCAGCGTGTCCGCATCCAGAACCGGACAATCCAGTTCCCGCAGCATCGCGGCCACAGTGGATTTCCCGGAAGCAATGCCGCCGGTGAGCCCGACGCGCAACATCAGCGTGGCACGGCCGCTGCCGCCGGAGCGCTCGCCGCGGCACGCAAACCGCGTCGCAGTCGCGCAGCCTTGATCGTATTGCTCATGAGCATGGCGATGGTCAGCGGTCCAACTCCGCCGGGAACCGGAGTGATCGCGCCGGCGACGCTCGCAACATCTGGATGCACGTCGCCAACGAGCGCGGAGCCTTTTTCGCGGAAAGTCGCAAGGCGCTCCGGAAAATGCGCAAAGAAATTTTCCGCCTGCGCGGCATCGCTGATGCGGTTGATGCCCACGTCAATCACCGTCGCTCCCGGACGCACAAAATCCGGCGTCACCATCCCGGCGCGGCCCAGCGCAGCCACTACAATGTCCGCGCGGCGAACTACTTCGGCCAAATTGCGCGTCTTGGAATGGCAGATCGTCACCGTAGCGTTCGCATGCATCAGCAACAGCGCCATCGGCTTGCCCACAATGCCGCTGCGCCCCAGCACCACGGCGTTCGCGCCTTCCAGCGGTATTTCGCTGCGCCGGAATATTTCCATCACCCCGGAAGGTGTGCACGCAACCAAAGTGGGACGCCCGGCGACCAGATACCCCACGTTGATGGGATGAAAGCCATCCACATCTTTTGCCGGATCCACCGCATCAAGAATTCTCTTCGCGTCCACCTGCGGCGGCAACGGCAGCTGCACCAGTATGCCGTCCACATCGTCGCGGCGATTCAAATCCTCCACAATCGCCAGCAACTCCGCCGTCGAAATCGTGGCGGGCGGCGTCACCTGAATACTCGCAAGCCCCAGCTTCTCGCAAGCGGCGATCTTGCTCTTCACGTAAACTTTCGACGCCGGATTGTCGCCCACCAGCACCGCCGCAAGCCCAGGCCGTATTTCCGCGCTGGCCAGCGCGGAAATTTCGCCGGCCAGCTCGCCATAAATCTGTTCGCGAATTGCATTGCCATCCAGAATGCGTGCAGCCAAGAAAACTCCTCGATGCGAAGGCTGAATTATTCTCGAATCGCCATAATAGCACAGCGAAATCCGCCGCGAACGGATCTGGGGACCGTCACACTCCGCGCCGCAACGCGATACATTGCAAAAAAAAAACGCCCCGGAATACCGCTCCGGGGCGCTACATTCATCTGATCTCGCACGACAGCTAACTAGTAGATGTCGTACTGCTCCCAATGCAAAGTCGGATCCGCCTGGATGATAATGCTCTTCTTCGTCCAGCGCTCCAGTTCCTCAATGAGCGACGACTCTCGCGTCTTCAGGGCCTTCGAAATCTCTGGGTGCACGCGCAAAGTAATGCTGCCAGACCCCATCTCCGGCGCCATCTTCCGCGCTTCCGTCTGAATTTCGTAGCACAGCGTAGGAATGGACTTCACCATGCCCGAACCAGTGCAGTAAGGGCAAGGCTGGCACAAAGTGCGTTCCAACGCCTGCTTGGTGCGTTTGCGCGTAATCGCCACCAAACCAAATTCATTGAAGCGCAGCACTTTCGACGGCGCGCGGTCAGCCCGCAACGCGTCTTCAAGCACCGCCATCACCTTCTCGCGGTTGCGCCGCTCTTCCATGTCAATAAAATCAATAATGATAATCCCGCCTAGATCCCGCAGGCGCATCTGCCGCACGATTTCCTTGCAAGCTTCCAGGTTCGTCCGCACGATGGTGTCTTCCAAGCGGTTCGAGCCCTTGCCCACGAATTTCCCAGTGTTCACGTCAATCGCCACCAGCGCTTCGGTGTGATTGATCACGATGTACCCGCCGGATTTCAGCCACACTTTCGGCCGCAGACCCTTGTCAATTTCCTGCTGGATGCCGAATTCTTCGAATACCGGCGTTTCCTTGGTGTAAAGCTTCACGCGCCCCACCAGCTGCGGCTGGAAGCGGCTCATGAAGTCCACCACTTTGGTGTATTCCTCTTCCGTGTCCACCCAGATCGCGCCGAAATCCGGCGTGATGTAATCGCGCAGAATGCGTTCCACCAGATTCAGGTCGCGATGCAGCAGGGAAGGTGCCTTGCGCTGTTCGGAACGCGCCTTGATTTCAGACCACGTCCGGGTCAAAAATTCCACGTCCGCCCGAACTTCATCCGGAGCCGCACTGGCCGCCGCCGTGCGTACGATAAAGCCGCCGCCCGAAGATCCCTTCGCGTCCGTCACCAGATGCCGCAATCGCGCGCGTTCTTCCGCGGATGCGATCTTGCGCGATACGCCGGTGTGATCCAGCGTCGGCATATAAACCAGAAAGCGTCCGGGCAGCGCGACGTGGCTGGTAATGCGCGCGCCTTTCTTGCCCAGCGGTTCCTTCGCGATCTGAACGATGATTTCCTGGCCCTGCTTCAGCATGTCCGCAATCAGCTGCGTGCGTCGCGGCTGCTGCGGCCGCCCGTGGCTGTGTCCGCCGCTGTGCCCGTGCTGCGGACGCCGGCCGCGATCATCGCGCCGGCCACGATCGCGCCCGCCCCGGCGCGCCGGATTCTGCATCCGCGAACGGAAATCGCCGCGCACGCGCGCTTGGAACGGCTGTTGCGCCGGCGTCGGCGAACCTTCCGCCGAAATCGCTCCGTCATTTTCACCCTGCGCCGCGATGGATTCGGCGCCATCCGCGTGCTCGGATTCGGACTCGTGAGGAGCGATCATGCCTTCTTCTTCGGCAGCCGCTTCCTCCTGTTCCAGCTCCGCATCCTCGGAATCTTCTGCGTGTTCTTCGCTCTCGTGTTCCTCGGCGTCGTGTTCGCTGTGATCGCCGTGGTCCTCATGCAAGCCGGACTCGGCAGCTTCTGCGCTAGCGTCAGCCGCTGCAAACACGCGATTCTGCGCATCGCGCGCCGCGTCGTCATCCTGAGCGTCGGCAATATGCTCGGCCAGCGCCGCTGCTTCTTCTTCCGTCAAATCCACATGCGGGTGTTCTTCGTGATGCCCGGCTTCGTGATGCTCATGCACTTCCGGAGCGTCGCTCAATTCGAAGTTCGGGCTTAGCGCTTCCACCTGATTCCAATCGCGCGAATTCTGCGCCGCGGGCTCTTCCACATGCGCGTCCGGCGTTGGCAAGGAATCCACTTCCGGCCCCGCAGGCATCAGCGGAGAGAGTGGCGCGAAACGAACCGCATCCGGAACCGGCGCGTTGTCCCGCGGTTGCGACGCCTGCGGTTCGCGCGTCTCCGGTTCGGAAGCCAGCGGTTCAGGAGGAAGGTGCGTATGCGCCTTCCACTTCGAAAGCGTCTCGCCCGGCAGCGGCTCCAACCCGCTCGACGACGGCGCGCGGAATCCCTCATTACGCCGCGGATCATTCTCTCGCGCTGGGAAAGATCCCCGGCCCGAAGACTCGCGCGCCGCCGGATGGTGCTCCACGCGCTCGTCCGCGAAATGCGAGGGCGGCGCTGAATCATGTATCCCCTCGTGCGATTTTTCGTGAACGTCTTCCGGTACGTTCCCATGCACTTCCGATTCATGCGCACTTGATTCGTGCTCGTTAAGTGACGGCTTATAGCTCGGCGTCGCTTCGGCCTCGTGCGAGTGCGCCTGCGCAGCCGATGCCGAAACATCCGACGGGCTTCGCTCCCGGAACTTCGCCAGCGACTCTCCCGGCAGCAAAGTCGAAATGTGTCCTTCCGGCGCTCCCGGCTCGCTTGAATGTTCCTCGGACGGCCGCGACGATGCATATTTCGAGGAGGGAAGCTCGCGGCCAAAACGACGATCACCGCCGCGCCCGCCACTTGCGCCGCTTCCACTACGCCCGCGTCCACCGCCGCTACCACCGCGCCGCCCAAATCTTCCGCCACGATCTCCGCCAGGCCTGCCGCCGCGCGAACGATTCTCAAATCTCCCGCGGTCGTGTCCATGCCCGCCGCCCGCTGAGGGACGAGTCACCGCAGGCGAAAACGCACCTGGCGACGCCCCGCGCACCGTCGAAATGGATTCACCCGGCAGCGGTTCGAGCCCAGCGCCAGCGCCCGCACCCGCTCCTGGAAACGCACCGGTAGCCGCGCCCGCACCTGGCGATTCCACATCCACCGGCTCGATGATCGGCGCAGTCCCGGTGTTCGCAGGAAAAACCTGCCCGCCCTGCTCTTCCATCTTTTGGGCTTTGTCCTCGACGGTCGTGACGACGTGGTCCAGCTCTTCAATCTCTTCCATGAAGTCGCTGACGTACAGGAAGGCGTCGCTATCGAGGCCGATTTCCACAAAGGCGGACTGCATGCCGGGCAGCACGCGCGTTACTTTGCCTTTGTAAATGCTTCCGACTAACGCAAACTCTTTTTCCCTCTCGACGTAATACTCACAAAGTTGTCCTTCTTCCAGGATGGCGACCCGCGTCTCGTGGGGGTTCGCCGATATAACCATTTCCTTCGACATTGAAGCTCCTCATGGAGCACCGGACTGTGGCGGCGCGCGCGACCTCGCGCGCTCGACCGGAGTGGGGCAAGGGCTTGCCTTGCGCTGGCCACCTCGGGCCGCTCAGGAAAGACTGCTTGCGCTGCATGTTTGCTTTCCTCACCCGATGCTTACCTTGCTCAAAACTTAAATTACCGGCCGGCGGATTTTCCGCGGCTCGGGCGAAAACCCAGCTAATTTCTTTGCACTTCTCATCGGCCAGGTCCTAATTGACGAACCGCCGCATGCGGACGTTCATCACCAGACCTAATGCCAAAAAAACAAACGCGGTGGAAGAACCGCCGTAACTCATCAACGGCAGTGGTATGCCGGTCACTGGCATGTAGCCTATCACCATTGAGGCATTTACCAGAACGTGGAAGCCCAGAATTGCCGTGACTCCCATCACCACGTACATCCCCGCACGATCTTTGGCCTTCTGCGCGTTATCCACCAGCCGCAGAATCAGACCCAGATACAACAGCAATACCACGCAAACTCCGATGAAGCCTTGTTCCTCGGCCAGCGCCGCCAGAATGAAATCCGAATAGCGGACCGGCACAAAGCCCAATTGGTTCTGGCTGCCCTTGCCGAATCCCTTGCCCCAGAACCCGCCCGATCCTACCGCAATTTCCGACTGCAATATCTGATATCCGGCACCGCGCTGATCTTCTTCAGGATGCAAAAAAGTTTCAATGCGCTGCTGCTGGTACGGCTTCAAATGATGCCGCATATTCCAGGCCACCGGGATCAACAATGCCACCAGAACCACTCCGATGGCCCAATGCCGCCATTCAATCCCGGCGATAAAAGCTCCCACAATCGCCACGGGAATCAGCACCATCGCGGTTCCCAGGTCCGGCTGTTTCAAAATCAAAGCCGCCGGCACGATGGTTAAAGCACCGACCTTCACCAGATCTGCCAGCGTCAGCCGGTCGGTGCGCACTTCGCTGAAGAAGCGAGCCAGCACTATGATTATAATCAACTTCATCAGCTCTGACACTTGCAAATTGAAAATACCGCCCATGGAGATCCAGCGCTTCGCTCCTAGGTGCGTCGAGCCGATCACCATCACCACCAGTAGCCCAGCAACTCCGCAGATGTATAGGATAGGAGCCTGGTCCAGCAAAGTGTGGTAATCAATCCGCGAAATCAGGAACATCCCCACAACGCCAATCCCTAGCCAGGTCAGTTGCTTCCACTGCATGCCCGCCATGGCGCTGGCGTGCGTGGAAGAATAAATTTCCATCACGCCCAATCCGCAGATCGCCGCCACAATCGCCAGCAAAGTCCAGTCGAAATCCTGCACGCGCGGCCGGTCTTTCATGGCTGCTGGCCTCCCACAGTCGCCACCAGAGGGCGAGTCGCGCTGGGTGGTGCGGGAGCTTCTGTGCCGGCCTGCTGCTGGTTGTGCGCTGCTTTCTTGTCGTAATACATCTTCACGATATCACGCACCACCGGTCCCGCGGCCTCGCCGCCGTGCTCCATCGTGTCCTGCACGATCGCGGCGACGACAATTTCCGGATTTCGTCGCGGCGCAAACCCCACAAACCAGCCATCCATCTTCTTCGTGCCCAGGCGATTCGCGGCGTCGTAACTCATCAGCTGCGCTGTGCCCGACTTTCCGCACAGATCAACGTTAGCCAGCCGAAGGTGATAGGCCGTCCCGCCGCCTTCATTCACCACCCCGAACAGCCCTTGCGTGACCTTTTCGACAGCTTCATCGGACAAAGGAAAATGTTCGATCTTCGCGTTCCCATAACCCTTCAAGAAGTGCGGCTGCACCAGCGTGCCGCCGCTCGCCACCGCCGCGGCCATCCGCGCCAGTTGAATCGGTGTGACGGTAACCGCCCCTTGGCCAATGGCGACGGAGATCGTTTCGCCGGCGTACCATTTGTGGTGATACACGCGCTGCACCCATTCTTCAGACGGCATCAGCCCCGGCTCTTCGCTCGGCAGATCAACTCCGGTGCGCCGGCCCAGGCCCAGGCCCGATCCGTAGTAAGCGATCTTATCAATCCCGAGCATCTTGCCGACGTTGTAGAAGAAGATGTCGCAGGAATCCACGATGGCTTTGTGCAGCTCCACCTCGCCGTGACCCTGCGGGCGCCAGCAATGAAATTCGCGGCCGTAGAAGTTGGCGTGTCCCGGGCAATAGACGCTGTAGGATTCGGGAATGAGTTTCGAATCCACCATCGCCGTAGCCATCACAATCTTGAAAACCGATCCCGGCGCAAGCTGCGCCTGAATCGCGCGGTTCAGCAAAGGCGTATGCTTATCCGTGTTCAACTTCTGCCATTCGTCCTGCGGAATGCGCACCGCAAAATCGTTCGGATTGAAAGTGGGCTTGCTGACCATCGCCAGTATTTCGCCGGTGCGCGCATCCATGGCCACCACCGCGCCGACCTTGTCGGCCATGTCCGTTTCGGCGATTGCCTGCAGATCGTAATCAACTGTCAGCTGAATGGGCTTGCCGGGAATGGATTCGATATCTTCCAACGTGCGCACCACTTTGCCGACGCTGTTCACCACCACGCGTCGCATCCCGTCCGTGCCTTCCAGCTGGTCGTTGTACTCGCGCTCCAAACCCGCTTTCCCCACGATGTCGCCCGGACGGTAGTGTCCGTCGCTATCCTCTAATTGTTGCGCGGAGACTTCTCCCACGTAACCGATGGCATTCGCCAGCATTTCATCGTGCTGGTAACGCCGCCGCTGCACCATCATCAATTCCAGCAGCGGCAAATCCGCGCGGTGCGATTCCACGAACGCGATGTCCGCCTGCGTCGCTGCCGGCTTGATCACCACTGGCTGAAATTTCGGCTCGTTTTTCGCGATATCCAGCTCCTGTTGTAAATCGTCGTGGCTGATCCCCAGCCCCTCTTCAATCTGCGGCAGGCTTTTCCCCAGCGACTTTGGATCGTCGCGCAACAGCAGAATACTGAAGGATGGGTAGCTGTCCACCAGCACGCGGCCTTCGCGATCCAACATCGGTCCGCGCGGCGCAATGATGGGAATCGAACGCGTGCGATTGCGGTCCGCCAAGTCTGCAAAATGCCCGGACTGAACGACTTGCAGCTTCCAGAATCCGATCATCAGCAGTACAACGAAAATTACCGAAAGGTAGGAAACCAGCGCAAGCCGGCCCTGCGGGATTTTCTGGTCGTTAACGTTCCATGATGGCAAGGAAATTCCTGCTCCCGCGCGGGGTCCATCTCGGCCCAGATGCGCCTACGTGCTCCGAATCCGGCGACAATTCGAAGTGCTAACTACGCTACCACCCGCGCCGCAGCCACCGCAAGTTGCGCATGTCCATTCGGTCAACTGGCCATGCGCCCAGCTTTCGCTTTCGCATTGCTCTCGCCTCCGAAGTCGCCGTTGCCATCGCGGTTGGTAGCGCAGGCGTCGCGCCGGCTTTGTTGCCTTTGCTCTTGAATTTGTATTCGATATTGTAGCGGTCGGTTCAGTTTCATCGAACCGGGCAGCCGTTGGCGGTGCGAGTGAAATAAATCAGGAAGGCCTGCGCAAGCGGTCCAGCAGAGCAAACAGCGGCACGGCAAACGCGGCGGTGACCAGCGAATCCAGCAGCAAACGCAGCGTAAACATCGGAGCCGCATGATTCAACAGCACCCGCTGCGTAATCGCCAAAATCACCTGGTGAAAATGAAAGAAGAAAAAAACCAGCGCGAAGCGGCTTAGCGGATGTTCCGTGTCAATCCGCCCGCCAAGCGAAGATGCCAGATACCCGATGATGGTTTTCGCGATCCCGTACATCCCGATCGGATTGTCGTGGCTCAACGCGTCCTGCAAAATCCCGATCGTGCCTCCTAGAAATAATCCCGTCACCGGATTTCGCCGGCTCACCCCGAAATAAATCGTCACCAGCAGCGGCAGGTCAATCAGCTCCGACCATCGACCGTACTTGTGCAGAAACGCCTGGAACACCAGCGCCAGCAGGCACACCGCCAGAACCGCGCCGCCGTAAAACTTGTGCACCTCGACGTTCGGGTCCGAGCGCTCGCCGACATTTAGCATGTAGGCCATCTCACTGAGGACCAGCAGAAGAATTCGCCGCCGGTTTCGCGGGCGTTGCGCCGGGCGCCGCCGTCGCTCCACCCTCACTGGCGGGCGCGCTTGCCGCAGCTTCCGGCTTCTTGATCACTATTTCCTGCTGCGTCAGCAGCACCAGCACTTCTTCCAGCCGATCCAGTCGCGCGCTGGGCTGCACGCGGATCACCTGGAACGGATTTCCCGGCTTGGCGCTCTCCACCGTCCCGATCGGAAAATCCTTAGGGAAAATGCGATCTTCACCGGACGTGACGATCGCGTCCCCCGCCTGCACTTTTTCGTCGTTCACTACGTATTCCATCCGCGGCTCGGGATCACCGCTGCCTCGCACCACTCCGTGCGTGCGCGTCGCGCTGAATAGCGCGCCCACTCCGCTGTCTTTATCATTAATCAGCAGCACCTGTGCCGTGTTGGGCAGCACTTCCACGATTTTTCCCACGATCCCGTCCGGCGTCACCACGCCCATATTCATCCGCAACCGGTCGTGCTCCCCGCGATTAATGAACAGCGTGTGCGAAGTGGGGTCCGCGCTCGATCCGATCACCTGAGCCGCCAGCATCGCTGCCTCGGGATGCGCGTTGCGAAAATTCAGCACCGTTGCCAAGCGCTGTGCCTCCGCCGCCTGGCTCTCGAGCTCGCGATTGCGCAAGCGCAATCGGTCCAGCTCCATGCGCATGCGCTCGTTTTCAGCGCGCGCGTTGCGCAGTCCCACGTACCCGCCCCACGCCCCGCCTACTTTTGAAAAACTCCACGTGCCGGCGCGCTCCAGCGGCGTCACCAGAGCCACCGCCCAATAGCGGATCAGCCGCACGTCGTGGTCGCCTTTGATTTGAAACGCCAGCAGCATCACCTGCGCCACCACCACGATGGCCAGCAATGCAAGCGGGCGATGCCGGGAGTAGGTGTCAATCATGTTCGCTGCGCTCTAAATTGCACGAAGCTTTTTATTCCGCAAACCGCGAAGACGCGAGCCTGCCGCCGCCAAGCCTGGGCCGCAATTACTGGCAACGCCGCGTTTCAATCAATCGAAACCAGCCGCAACAACCGGAAATCGCTCAGCATCTTTCCAGTTCCTAATACCACCGACGCCAAGGGATCGTCCGCAATTGAAACCGGCAACCCAGTTTCCTCGCGGATGCGCTTATCCAAATTTTTGATCAGCGCCCCGCCGCCCGTCAGCACAATCCCGCGGTCGCTGATGTCCGCCGAAAGTTCCGGCGGCGTGCGTTCCAGCGCCACGCGAATCGCATTCAAAATCGTGGAGATGCACTCCGAAAGCGCCTCGCGTATTTCGCTGTCGTCAATCGTCACCGTGCGTGGCACGCCTTCAATCAGGTTGCGCCCTTTCACTTCCAGCGTCAGCGGTTTTTCCAGCGGATACGCCGAGCCAATCTCGATCTTGATCTGTTCCGCGGTGCGCTCGCCCACCAGCAAATTGTACTTGCGCTTCAAATAATGCATCACGGCTTCGTCCATTTCATTTCCGGCCACGCGCACCGACCGCGAATACACGATCCCGCTCATCGAAATCACCGCGATATCTGTCGTGCCGCCGCCGATATCCACCACCATGTTGCCCGACGGCTCTTCGATCGGCAGCCCCGCTCCGATCGCCGCGGCCATCGCCTGCTCAACCAGATAAACTTCGCTCGCGCGCGCGCGATACGCCGAATCCTGCACCGCACGTTTTTCCACCGGAGTGATTTCGCTCGGCACGCCGATCACGATGCGCGGATGCACCAGCACCCGCCGGTTGTGCGCCTTCTGAATGAAGTAGGTGAGCATCTTCTCGGTGACTTTGAAGTCCGCGATCACGCCATCCTTCATCGGTTTGATGGCCACCACGTTTCCCGGCGTGCGCCCCAGCATTTCCTTCGCCTCGCGCCCCACCGCCACCACTTCACCGCTGTTTTTGTTAATGGCCACGATGGAAGGCTCGTTCACCACGATGCCTTTGCCGCGCGCGAACACCAGCGTATTCGCCGTCCCCAGATCGATCGCCAGGTCGGATGAGAACAGGCTAAACACCGACCGCATGTTGTAAGTACTTTTCGTCACGTCTTGCTTCCCCCAGAATCCACTTGAGCGCCGTTGCGGCGACGAGTTATTTTGCTGACCTGCAATTCCTGCCGGCAGGCATTGCGTTCGGTCCAGTCAGGCTATTTCGTTTAAGGGATCACCACTTCGACGCGCTTCGTCGCGGTTCCGCCGCGCCGGTTCTGCCCGGTTAGAATGATTTCGTGGCTGCCTTTGGTCATCGCCGGCAGAAAATGCCGGAAATGTCCGTCGGACTGAATGCTCGCCACCTGCTCGCCGTTGATTATCAATGCCGCGCCCGGTTCGGTTCTGCCGATTACCTCCACCACGTTCCCGTTCAGCTCCGTGGAATCCACTTCCAGCAGCATCTCCTGCTCTTTGCCATGCACCACCAGGATGAACTTGAAAGGATCGCTCGCATCGCTGATCTTGTTGTCCGCGTCAATCGCCCGCACCCGCCAGAAATAATCGCCGGGATCCAGTCCCGTGATGTCCACGTTTTCACTCGGAACTTTTTTATCCATCACCACGTGATTGAACGCCGCCGTGGTGCTGATCTGAAATTCGTAGGTCTTCGCCGTCGCCACCGCATCCCACGCGAAATGCACCGAATCACGCTTCGGATCCGTCACTGTGATCGGCTGCAGATTCAGCGGCTGCACCAACTCCGGCGGCGCCAGCACCTGCGATTTCGTCATCTGCCCGCCGGTGGGGAAGGTCACTTTCTCAAACTGGCCAATGTCCATGTGTTCGCTGCCGCGGTTCAATTCCGCGCTACCAGACGCCACCGTGATTTCCTGCTGCTTGGTATCCGGATCGCTGCGCACCGCGGCGCGCGTATTCGCCTGCAAAGACGCCACTGCATTCTCAAACGATACTTCGGCCTTCGATCCCGGCACTTCCCACGTCCCGGTCGCCAGGTCCACTTGGCCCGAAGAAATATGCACGCCCACCGAAGACGCGCGATCGTGCTCCACCAAATTTTCTTCCACCGTCACCAGCGTGTCACCCTTCACTGTGTACTGCGTTCCGTCAGCGAACGCGATGCGCGCCACTCCCTCCGGCCCCGTTTGCACCAGGTCCCCTTTGTCCAGCGTCAATTGGTAGTCCGCGCTTGTCCAGGTTACGGAGTTTACTTTCTTTACCTGCACCTTACCGTCCAGGTTCACGAAGCGCGCCTGCCGCGCGCTTATCGTCGCCACTCCGTTGTCCTTCGGGGTAATCGAATCCGAGATATGCCGCACCAAGCTCGCCGTCGTTTCCGGAAACACCAGGTAGGTCGCCGAGCCGATGATCGCCGATATCACAATCACATACAGCGCCACGGTCTTATACGTAACCGTGTGCCAATACACCTCCACGCGCGAGATTTTCGGTTTTCCAGGCGCCGTTAGTTTGCTGTCACTCATGTTATTTTGGGGCTAATTTAGAAATCTAGCACACGGGTATAGGCCATACAACTCGACGCGAAAACAGTTGCGAAACTGCTACCCCCTAATGATTCCAATCGGTTAACGGCATCCCACCCTGCAGCGAACCACCATAGTTCTGGTACCAGCCCCGCGCCATTTTGGTGGTTGACCCCGGCCCCGCTATTTAGGGAGACTAAGACGTTCGCGCCGGCTTCTTCCTGTTTCTTCTGCGCCGTCGCGAGCGGGTTCATGGCACCCTTTCCGTTCCCGGGAAGACTTCTGCCATGTGAGGAATTGAAATATGAATGAAACGATTGGTGAGCTTCTGCCTCCCACGCGCTTGATGCTGACGCCAGGTCCTTCCAATATGGACGCGCGTGTTTACCGCGCCCTCAGCACTCCTCTGGTGGGCCACATGGATCCCTGGTTCATCGAAATGATGGGCGACGTGCAAGCGCTGTTGCGCCGCGTTTTCCAAACGCAGAATCGCATCACTTTTCCCATTTCCGCGTCCGGCTCAGGCGGCATCGAAGCAGCTGTGCTCAATCCGCTCGAAGAAGGCGATGAGTGCATCGTCTGCAGCAACGGATGGTTTTCCGAACGCATGGCCGTGATCGCCGAGCGCAGCCCCGGCGTGAAAGTGATTCGCGTCGAAGCGCCCTACGGCAACACCGTGGACGCCGAAGACGTCCGCCGCGCCGGCAAGGGCAAGAAAATAAAATTCGTCGGTCTCGCGCATGGCGAGACTTCCAGCGGCGTCGCGCAGCGCCTCGCCGATTTTCGCAAAGTGGCCGACGAACTAGGCGCTCTGCTCGTGGTAGACGCGGTAGCTACGCTCGCAGGCATGCCCCTCGACATTGACCGCGAAAAAATTGACATCTGCTTTAGCGGTTCGCAGAAAGCGCTCAGCGCCCCGCCAGGAATGTCACCCATCACCGTGAACGCACGCGTCGAAGATCTCATGCGCTCCCGCAAGACTCCCGTCGCGAGCTGGTATTTCGATTTCACTCCGATCATGACCAT
>Ga0070761_10001666_pt1 | contig 13921 bp, 17 predicted proteins | sample HubBroMetageREF1_FD_66724 | JGI IMG/M metagenome (GOLD analysis project Ga0070761, IMG submission 66724) | Reference soil microbial communities from the Hubbard Brook experimental Forest, New Hampshire, USA - Hubbard Brook CCASE Soil... | ecosystem: Environmental > Terrestrial > Soil >...
AGGAGCTCGCCGGCCTCTAGGTCGTCTTCTGCGACGATGACGCTCAGCGGTTTCGCGGAGCGACGCGTCGTCATGGTTGACGCGCTCATGCGGTCATCCCGATGGCGCTGTAGGCGCGCGCGCCGCGCGCGGGCATCCTTCCACTCAGCAAAGCCGAGATGTTCAGGCCGAGCTCCGACATCGAAAAGGGTTTCACCAGAAAGGCGTCCGCCCCGGCGTGCTCCGCATAGGCAAGATATTCGGGAGATCCGAATTCGCTCGTCACCATGATGGGGAGAGACTTGAGGCCGAGCGGCCCCCGGATGTACTCGCACAGCTCGTAGCCGGACTCGGTCGGCAGGCCGATGTCGATACACGCAATGTCCAGCGTGCAGGCGTCGAGGTGGGCCAGCGCGGCCGCGTAGTGGGAGGCGGCCAACACCTGGAAGTCCATGGCTGCGATATGCTCACTCATACTGCGGCGCAACCGGGGATCGTCCTCGACGACGAGAGCTCGGCGCTGCCTTCGCGCGGCGTGCAGATGAACGACGCTCGAGGCCGGGGCCGGCTTGACGGTGAGCGCGGCGTACGCGAGGTTGGGCGAGAGTCCCATCCGAGCGGCCTGAAAGCCATTGAGAGCGGAAGCGAAAACTGGAGATAACATGTGAACCACGAATTCCTACGAGATGCTTATTGCGTGCCATCTCGATTTTCGCGCTATCGACGAATGGATCTTGCGATAGGTCCAAGTGTTGTGGAAATGCCCAATAATCATCCGTGCAACGCGAACTCGCGAGTGGCGCTTGGACCGGTCGCCTCCGTCGCGAACCTCCAGCCGGCGCCAGCAGGGGCGGCACTTCGCTCTCGCTTCGCGTCGCCCTCACCCGAAGCGGGTGCGTATGACGTCGGAGGCGCGTCAGTTCTTCGAGGAGCGGACGCTCGCCACCCGACGGGACGAATGCTGGCCCGATAAGTCTTCGCGCGCGGTGGCGCCCAGGCCTGAGCAAGCCTCGCCACAAAGACGAGCCAAAGCTCGGCGGTATCGGCGAGCGTCGCCCCTTCGAAGCGGCCATTCTCAGGTCCATGGCCGGATACGTCATAGACCTTTTCTTTCAAACCCTGGCGCTCGCGCGCTCGCGCGCCCGCCGCCGGCCGCCGGCCGTAACCCAGCACGACGCGCGGACGAGCTCAGGGAGTCATCGCGAGGCCGGACTCGGACGAAGCCCACTTGGGGCCCTTGCGTCCCGGGTCGCGGATGGCGAGCACAGAGCACGGCGCGATGCGCGCAAGGCGTGCGACCACCGCGTGGTGGAAAACACGAGGGGGGTGATCGTGCACCTCCACGACGATGATGTCGGCGGCTGTCTTGAGCGCAATGCGCGCAAGCTCATCCGCCGGACGACCGACGGGCGTATGCAGGACGACGCGTTCTCTCGATCCTGGCAACGACGATTCGCAGAATCCTTGCAGCTCTCGCAGGGCGAGCTCGGGATCGGAGCGAGCGCCGGTTTGGGCCGGCCGCAGCGATTCGAAGACGAGATGCCGCAACGGTTGCGGCTCGACGACGTGGACAACGTGGAGCTCCGCGTCGTCGATTGAGCGCACAAGATCGCGCGCCCGAGCGAGAACGTGCTCGCTGACGTCGCTTAGGTCGACGCCAACGACGACCACCATATGACTGCGAGCTTCGCGTTTTCCTGTTTCGATCATGGTGACTCCTGACCGCCCCGGGGGTCCTCTTTGCGTTCAGAGCATTGTTTGTGCCGGGACCCTCCGGCTTAAGCGCGTACGTTGTCGCAACAGCAGATCTCTGGGGGGCAAGGCACGTGCGGGCTTGGCCGCCCCCCGCGGCGAGGCTGTCCTGGAAGCCGCCCGGGATTGCGCGAGAGCGCAAAGGCGACCCCGCCACATCGGAGCGACCCCGCTATTTGCGAAGGAGTTGGAGGTGAAGCGCCTACTTCGTCCCGCGCCTGGGGTCTTCCGGAAGCGCTAAAAAAACGCCTCGACCGTCGTCCCTACGACGGGGATCACGACGCGCTCGTCATCCGGGCGCCGCGATCTCCGTGCTCGCGTACGCGTTGAGGGGCTGCACCGTCCCTTGGAGCTTGAGCGCCCCGCCAAGCGGACGAAGCAGGATCTCGCGCTCGGCGTCCGGCTCGAGGTGGAAGTAGTTATCGTGAGCGACATGGCCGCGCACGTCCACGGCGATCGCTTGGGCGAAGCGCTTGGTCTTGATTTTCAGGAGATACGTTCCGTTGCCGACGGACCGTGCGCGGGCTTGGATGCCAAGATCGTGTTGGACGGCGAACGCGTGCCCGAGGGGAAAGTAAAACGATTGCGCGACAACCTCCCCATGCGATCGGAGAGTGCCGACCGCGAGATCTCGAGCCGGAGGCCCAAAACGATACGCATAGGTCACGTCGAGGAACTGCTCGAGGAGTGTATCCGAGCTCACGGTGACGGCGCTTCTCGCGGGGAGCGTCACGGGTTTTCGCCCCGCGGCGGCGCGGACCCCGTCTTGCCGGTAGAGCGCGAGCTCCAGTTCGGCCTCAAGGGGAGCCCCTGTGTCATTGAGGGCGTGCAGCGCCAGCCCCTCGAGACCCTCGTCGGTCGTCAAAAGGGCGATCGGCTGGAGCACTCGACGAACGAAGTAGAACGCAGCCTTGGGCAGACCCGTGGAGTCCACGATCCCCCACCCGGCACCGGGCCACAGGTCCCGGAGAAACCAAACCAGAGCGCCCCGGCAGGACGAGCCTTCACGGCGCCACTCGCCGAGTACGTTCGCCATGACCTCACCCGTGACCACTCGACTGAGCGCCAAATAGCGCGATATATCTTGACTTCGCACGGTCGCAGCATCGACGCCGAAGAGAAGCTCGAGGTAATGATCGCGAACGTCTTCGAAGTCCCAGCCGGCCCCGACATCCCGGGGAACACGTGCCTTCCAGGCCGGGTGATGGAAGGGCGACTGGCCCTCCGCCAGCACGAGCTCGATCGTCGACGGATCGGGGACATGCGAGAACGCGAGGCATTCGGTCGCGAAGCGCACGCCGCAGCGCCGCGCATCCTCCAGCGGGCGCCGGTACGCGCCCACGCCGTAGTAATGCGAGACTCCCGCCCGCACGTTGAAGGGGAGGGTCCCACCGCTGGGTGTGGACCCCCAATACGGGACGTCCGGACGCAGATCGCTCACGATCGCGGGCAAATCGCGATCGAAAAACGCGTTGCTCCAGAGGTCCCGCGGCAGTCCCAGCATCGCTGCCTGTTGTGCGACCTCCGAATTGCCGCAGAGGACGGCCAAACTGGGGCACGTCTGCACCCGCGAGACGAACTGAGTGGCCTCCTGGGTGACACTCGATCGGAAGGAGTCGTCCAAGGTCGGATAATCGAGGTTCGCGAACATGAAGTCCTGCCAGACGAGGATCCCCCGCTGGTCGCACGCGTCGTAAAACTCGTCGTCTTCGTAGTGCATCGTACCGGCGACACGAATCATGTTCATGCCGGCGTCGGTCACCAAGTCAAGAGGGCCTGCGTAAGAACCGGCGGGCACCGCGAGGTTGACGACATCGAGCCCGGTCCAGCAGGCCCCGCGGCAGAAGACGGGTACACCATTGACGCGAACGGCGAAACCGTCTCCGCTCGTGTCGGCCTCGATCGTCCGAAATCCAAGGCGTCCGAAGTCAATGACGAAGTCGGCGCCTGCGACGCGCACGACGACAGCCACGGGATAGAGGGCCTGCGAGCCGTGCGTACGTGGCCACCAAAGGTCGACGTCGGGAAGGCGCAACCGTCCGTGAAGCAAAAAGACGTCGGCCTCAATCTCCGTGCATGCCAGCGCAGCCTGCGCGTCGCCCACCTGGACGCTCGCGCCCTCTGGCGAGCCCGCGTCGAATGTACGCACGCGAAGGGACACGGCGACCTCGCCATCCACTCCGTTCACACGCGACTGCACGGAAGCTTGCTCGACCGATAGGCCCTCGCGCTCCTCGAGCACCACCTCCCGCCAGGGGCCCACGGCGTCCACGGGGGGGGACCAGCCTGGCATACGTCCAAGAAGCGTCGTCCGAAACCATCGAAGCCTCTGTTGCTCGACGATGCCCGCGCGCCAGCGCGCGCGAGGCCGTTTGGCTTCCAAGAGCGCGCCAAGCGACGAGAACCGGACGGCGAGCTCGTTTGAACCCCGCAGAAGGCCCGAGACCTCGACGGTGTGACTCAGAAACATGTTGTCCGACCGAAGCACGTGGATGCCGTTCACCCATGCGTCCGCGATCGTCGCGAGACCTCCGAATGCAAGAACAGTCGTGCGGCCCGGGCTCGGCGAAACCGCGTCGAATCGGCAGCGGTACCACCAATCTTGGGCGTCGAAGCTTCGTCTTGCTCCGAGCTCCCACTGACCCGCCGCCTGCAGAGCCCCCGCCGCCGTCCCCGGGACGCGCGCCGCGATCCATTCCGGGCGAGCGCGTCCGAGCTGCACGGGGTCCACGATGGCGCCGGGGGCGGTCGAGCACATCTCCCACGTGTCCAGGACCCTGCGCCGATGGCGATTGATATCTCGGATGCGAGCCATGGCACCGCTACGTGAAGGCGCCGACGCCCGCGCCAAAGGTCGCGGCCAGGTGATCCATGCCAACGTCCCAGCTATCCTGCATCCGATCAAACATCGGCTCGAATGCAGCAGCCTTCCCCGTCATCACGACACGAGCGCCCTTCAGAACGAGCGCCTTCGCGGTCGCGGAAATCTCCGCGAACGCCTCAGCGGCTTGCAAGACCCCGGCGTCGCCAAACGAGTGGTCGAGCCACTTCAGGTAGAGTGCTGTGAGCTCGAGGCTCGCGCCGAGCTGCCTCAGGGTGGCGAACGCGTAGGAATGATACGCGACGCCATCCGATGCGAACGCGGACAGCTCTTGCGCGAAGCGCGCTTTGAAGCGGGCGACGGGATTTGTGGAGGGCCGCCTTCGGAGGTGGCGAACGAGGAGCCCGACCGAGGACGTCGCGAGCCTGAGCCTCGAGGCGTGCCGGACCCGATCGAGTCGCACGAACTCCGCGAAGAGAGGCAGGCGCGAGGGGTCGTGCGGCACGCCCATGCCGAACAGGTTCGAAAAGTCCGCCGAACCCAAACTGTGGTAACTCGCGTTGTGGAAGTAGCCGAGGAGCCGCTGATCCGTGTCGATGGTCTCGATCGCAATCGTGGTCTTCGTGTGTTGCCTGCCGTAGTCGGTTCCAGCCGTGTCCGGAAGGAAGTACGCGTCGGCCTCGGTAAGGACGAGTTTGCCCTCCGCGACATGATCCACGACGTGTTCCACGAGTGGACGCCACACGTTGAGCTCGTGCACCTCGACGCCGTAGAGTTCGGTGAGGTCCCCGAGCGGGGGCTTGAAAAACGTCCACTGATCGCCCTCGAAGTCGACCGCCAACGTAAACGGCATGACGGCCATCGGATCGAGATGGTGCGCATGCAGGAGCTCAATCCAGACGTCGATGTAACAGTTCTTCTCGACCCAGGCGCAGTCGTTTGTGTGCAGTGGATGCGGCGAGTATGTGGCCGGATCGAGGTTCGATACCGACGCTCGTGTCACGGCCCCAGTGCCTCGCGCACCGCACGGGGCCACTCGGTCGGAACAAAGCCATGCGTCGCGAAAAGAGCCATCGCAACGCGCTCCATCCCGAAACCGAGACATGCTGTCTGTGCGATGGCGCCGTCCGGCGTATATATGGAGAAGATCTTCCCGAAGTGCTCCTGGTGGTAGTTGAAGGAGCAGACAGCCGTCGGTGCATCTTCCGATACGATCGGGATGACCACCTCGAACTTGAGCTCTTGCTCGCGTTGGCTCGCGGCGAGCATGCGTCCGCCGCGTCCAAAGAACGGGTCGGACGCCGCGACCGATCGTGCGGGTAGGCCCAGCGAACGAAGCAGGGTGAGGCCTCGCTCCAACCACATGTCACGCCATCGAACGACCGTATCTGCAGTTCCCGCACGCACGAACTCCCGCACGCGGAAGGCTTGCATACGGGTCGGCTCGGGCGACGGCTCGTGCCGGAACACCCAGTTCTGCATGTCGACGAGACGCCCTCTCTCGGACAGCGTTCCGGTGAAGATCGGGTAGACGGGATAGCAAGCGGCGGGAGACAAGACGACTCCTGTCATCGACAGCAACTCGCTCCAGGGCCTCTGCGCGCGAATGCGCTCTCGAAGCTCGCTGTGCTGTTCATCGTTTCCAGCAAAGCTGAAGACCGACCCGGCGAGCTGCGGGAACGAGTCCATGAATTCGCTTTTTTCGAAGACTCTTCGATCGATAATCGGTGGAAAGAGCATGTGCTCCGCGCCGTCGTCTTTCGCGACCCGCGAAACGACCGCGTCGAAGCGTCTCAGAACGTCCTCGAAGACTGCGCCGCGCCCGAACGCGCCTGGCACGCCGACGGGAATGATCAGGTCGTGTTCGACCAGCGCATCATAAAATGGTAGCCCGGTCTTCGCGAAATGCGGCATGGTGCTCGGATCTGCTTTCGCGTGCGCGCTAGTCGTTCTTGAGGACGAGCAGCATGGAGGCGTTGGTGGCATAAATTCGATCGTTGCCCACCATCAAGGCGGCGGAAAGCGCGTCGCGCAAATGCCGTCCGAGGGCAAAACTCGAATCGTTCTTGTAACCGGCAATTCCGCAGATGAGCAGAGCCTGTTGGACGATCTGAACGACGAGCTGTGAGCTGGAGATCTTGAGGTTGTTCATCTTGAGCGCGAACGGGATCGACGACAAAGCGTCATCTCCGGCTTCTCCGTTCATGAGATCCTCGCATTCGTGGGTCACGTCGCGTACGTTGTTGCGCATCAGCTGAAGCAGGTTGGATGCCTCAGCAAGCCGAAGCGCGACGGGCGGCACCGTTCCAGGTTTCGACCGCGCCTGCTGGCGGACGAACTCGCGTGCCCGAGCCAGGGCGGCCGTGGCGATCCCGAGCCAGCAGCTGGACCAAAGGATGTGCGAGAAGGGGACCATCGTGCGGCTTGCAATATCCGCGAACGACGCGTCGAGGACCTGTTCGGCGGAGGCGTCGGCCACTACGCGGAAGCCGGGGCTGCACGTGCCACGCATTCCGAGTGTGTCCCATGTGCCCGTCATTTCCAGGGAATAGTCGGCCTTGCGCAGAAAGACGAGCACCTGGTCGTTGGCGGGCGCGTCCGGGGTGCGCCGCGCCGTCAGAAGCAGCGCGTCGGCGTTCGCGCCGTAGGAGATCGTCGTAGCGTTCTTGACGATCGCGATTCGGTCGGCGCGGCGTTCAACGCCGGCCACGCTCGTTCGTAGCTCACCGCCCACGGTCGCTTCGGAGGTGACCGAGGCGAGGAGGGTCTGCTCTTCGACGACCTCGACGAGGTAGCGTGCAAAGAACGCGGAGCCCCCGCGGTGCCGAGCGATGCACGCGACCTGGATGAGGTGCATCGCATAGATCATCGCGGTCGAGGCGCAGTGCTGTCCGAGTGTTTCGCACGCGATCGCCTGCGCGCCAATGCTCGCTCCCGAGCCGCCGAATTCACGCGATACACCTGCGCCGAGCATGCGATCCTTCTTAAGAGCGTCGACGGCTTCGTGAGGGAAGCGCGCCTTCGCGTCCACGTCATCGGCGTAGCGGCCGGCCGTCTCCGTGCCGATGCGCCGTGCCTTCTCCAATAGATCCGATGTGGCCGGGCTCATGCTGTCGGTGCCTCTCTCGGTTTCGAATTCAAGTGGCGGCGGCGACGAGCTCCTCGATGGCCGCGCTCATGGCTGAGATGCTCCCGAAGACGCCGCGACGCAGCATCCGGTCCGGAAATTCGATATCGAACTTGTTCTCGAGCGCGAGCATGACATTGACGCTGGCATGCGACGTCATCCCCACTTGATAGAGATCGGCATCGTCGGCCAGCGATCGCGCGTCCGGCGTCAGCCGGCCGTGCTCTCGTAGAATTTCGCGGATTGTATCCTTCATAACGCGCAATCCTCCTTTCCTCGGCCACGCTCGCAGACGACGACCGCGCTCGCGTAGTCCGACTCGTGGGTCATACTCAATGAGAAGCCGCGGCATTCGGCGTCTCGCGCTACCGCACTCGCCTCTCCGTGGAGCACGAGGTCGCACGACCCATTCGAGGCGCGCACGACCTCGATCGATCGCCAAGGGATGACCTCGTCTCCGAGGCGTAGGATCTTGCGAGTCGCCTCCTTGGCGGCAAAGCGCGCCGCGAGCCGGGACGCCGAGGGTCCGGGTGCCGCCAAGCAGTAGCGCTGTTCGTCTCCGGTGAAGATGCGATCGAGAAATCGGCTGCCGAAACGTTCGACCGACGCCGCGATATCACTGATCTTCACGAGATCTATGCCCACCAGAACGCGGAGCCCTGCGGTCACTTGCGCACCCCGAGCGGGAACGCCCCGTCCGCAAATGGGAAGAGGTCGCGAGCGTCACCCTCGATGATCCGCACGTCCGGATCTTTCTGCAGGCGCGCCTGTACGAGCTCCGGCACATACGCAAGTCGGACGGAGTCGTGGCCGGTGCCGTGGAGGCGAGGCGCAGAGCGCCCCGCACTCACACCAAGGTCGAGAATCGGCCGATGGGCGGCGTTACTCCCCACAGAGTCGAAGGCCCCGGATTCACCTGCGCCGGTCCATGCTTTGCGGTGGCGAAACGATCTCGCGGACGAGCGTTCGCGCCAGGCGCTTCGGTTGATGAGGTCCGTCTGGCGCAACGCGTCAGACGGTTGGTCTTGACTGCAGGTCACGGCAACCATCGACAAAGCACGCATCGTGCCGTTTCCCCGATGCGCGACCGTTGCGCGATCTCCCGCGCATTCCGGCGTGCCACGCGGTCATCCCAGGCCGCTTCGCAGGTCGCCCAAGCACTTTGCGAATCGTTTGCCCCCTTGTGGAAAGTCGCGCGCGACATCGCCCCCTGAGTCTCCGAAGGGGGAGATCTCGCTCCGGAGCTTGAGCCCAGTCACGGCCCCGATCTTGCTGAAGCTCTCATGAACGAGAGGCAATGCTCGTTCGTCTCCTACGCCACCCTCGACTCGCTGGATCTCCCCCCGTGCACGCCTCTTACGACCCCCCGATCCCCATGCGTTCTCACTCAAATGGCAAAGTCATGCGTCGTTTCCTACTCCTCATGGGTCTGGCGTTGATCTCGGCCAGCCAGGACGAACCGTTGGCTGCAAGGAGCTTCTTTCGCCGTGTGCCCAATCGGCATCTTCAAACGGTGGCGCTCGAAAGACGGAGGGCGGCGCGCGCGGTTGGCGGCCGATACCGGGCGGCGGGGATCGAGAGCGCACCTCTCGGTTGTGAAGCCATCGTCGATGGCGAGTGGTGATGCGCTTCGACGTCACCCCACAACCGTCGGCTCCGGCGGGCCCCGGCCGACGTGTCGGGGCTCCTTCAACGTCTCCCGTCGTCATGCTGCGTATTGCGGCGGCCGCACTGGGGCACGCGTTCCGGCGTGACCCGGGCGCCGATTCCGGTGGCACCTCGGACCCCGTACGCCTTGACTTTCACGATGCGGGGGGAAGGGCCGCCGATTCAGGAAGCCGCTCGTCAGAAGGGCGCTTTCGCCGCCGGGTGCTCGTGGCTCCCTCCCACTTCCAAGGCTTGATAAGGAAAGGAGCTCACACCGGAGCGGACCGAGCCCTTCATGTCGACCGTTATGTCTTTCAGACCTCGTAGGCTACTTGACCCTTATGAGCCCAGTCCGGTTGGCGGGGGCGGTCCTCGGCGCCCTGGCGCTCGCCGCAACCGTCATCGCGATGCGCGCCGCGAGAGCGGAGCTGGCTTCGATCGAGCCCACGCGTCACGCGGTGCCTCGGCCCCCGGGAGAGGCATGGCTCGGCGTAGCGAAGGACGTCAGCCTCCGGACGCCAAAAGGGATCGTCCTCCAGGGCTGGCTGCTGGACTCGGCCAACGGGGCTTCCGTGATGCTCGTGCACGGCTCGGGCGCCGATCGAACGCAGCTCCTGCCTGAGGCCCATATTCTTTCGGGAGCCGGGTACGGGGTCCTGATGTTCGATCTTCCGGGCAATGGAGAGAGCGGCGGGCAGAAGCGTCGGGGCGACGAGGAGGACTTCCTGCGTATCGCCGTCGACGCGCTAGCCTCCGAACCGGGCATACATTCTGGGGGGATAGGCGCCTACGGCTTCTCGAGCGGCGCCGCGTTTCTCGCGGAGGCGGCCGCGCACGACGCGCGCCTTCGAGGGGTTGTTCTTGCGGGCTGCTATGCCGACGCCGACGAGCACATACGCCACGACTACCGCCGATGGGGGCCCGTCTCAGGCTTGCCGGCCCTCTGGGCAGCCAGGGGGGCCGGCGTCGTGACGCTTCACCCTCTCGGCCGCATTCCCGCGATCGCACCGCGTGCCGTCTTCTTCATCGCTGGCGACGCAGACCCGGTCGTGCCCCCGGACTCATCGCGACGGCTCTATTCGGTCGCGTCCGAGCCGAGGGAACTCTGGATCGTGCACGGGGCCGTTCACGGGGGCTACGCGCAGGTTGCGGGCGAAGACTACGCCCGGAGGCTCCTCGCGTTCTTCGATCGCGCGCTCCTCGGACTTGATGGATCACGGTGAGGTGCCCGTAGGCGCTTCGCCCGCCCCTCATTCGCAAAACGCGGGGGCCCCCGCTGCAGGCGAGAACCGCACGCCCAGCACTCGCGCCGAAGGGCATCCGACGCCCCGGGGAGTCCGCACGACTTCTTACCCATCGCGAGACCTCCCGATGGGGTCACGAGACCCAGCGGCAGGCGCGGGGACTCATCGAGTGCAAACGCGCTGACCTTCGGTCTTCCTCGCGGACAAAAGGCACGGTTGGGCTCGCCGGTCTTAGCGGCGTCTTGCCGACCGAAAGAGGTAAAAGTGAAAGACGGGAAATCATGGGTGGGTCGTGGCCGGCGCGGTTCCGGCACGAACGATGCTCTGTATGGGAACGCACCCAGGAAGCGTTGGGAAGGTCGGAGGGTTCATGGTCGAATCAAGCAAACGCGAGTCTCGAAGTCACATGGTGGTCGTCGTTGGCGTCGACCTCAGCCACGTAAGCAAGCACGTTCTCGCGCGAGCGCGCGACCTGGTGCGCTCGATAGACGACGCGGAGCTGCACGTGGTCCACGTTGTGGAGCCGCACCCGCTCCGGCGTCTCGTCTTGGAGTCGCTGCACGCGATCGACACTGGGGCACGCGACGACCCCGAACCGGCGAGGCGGCAACTGCAGCGCTTCTGCGAATCCATACCGGGCTCGCAGGAGCGAGTCGTCGTTCACACCCCCGTCGGTCGCCCCGCGGACGAGCTCGCGCGTATCGCACGCAAGTCCGCGGCCGACATCATTGTTGTCGAGGTGCACGACCATGCCCGTCGCGTGTTCCATCACGCGGTCGTCGCTCGCCTGACACGCATCGCGCCCTGCTCGGTGCTTGCGATCCGTGACCCCACGCGCGCAGCGCCGGAATTCGTTTCCTCTCGTACTGCGATGGCACCATGAAACCGCTCGCTCGCTTGAGCTCTCGACTTCGTCAGCGATCGGCAAGTCGGCCGTCACTCCCAGCGGGAACTCTGCGTGGCACACCACGTGCGTACTGACTCGCTATGCCGTGCACGCATGCAGTCATTGGTCGTCGTGGTCGGTCGCCGAACCTCGCGTGGCGCGCAATGCCATGGAACGGCCGGGAGCCGCGCCACGCCATCGAGAGGATCGCAGAGAAGACCGATCAATTCGCGGAAAAGGTACTGGATGCCGAAGAGCAACTGGCTACCCTAGGCGGCCTCACCCAGCTCGTGCTTGTCAGTGGAATACTCCGCATCCAAGCCTGGCTCCAGCCGCGTCTGGTGAGCGCATTGCTCGCATTCGTATCACAGGGTCACGCACAGGTTCCGTCCGCGCCGCGGCCGGCGCCCTAGCCGTAACAAGCATCCTCACCGTCTACGCCGAATTCTCACACGGTTTCGCAGCCCGCCCTCATGGTGCAGGTGAGCGCGTTGGCTGCCCCGCGACAAATACTTCTGCCGACCGTGTTGCCTCACCTCCGAAGGCGACCCGACTTTCTCCTCTCGATCGCACCGAGCCTTCGGCAGGTGCGACGCTCGGAGAGGCGCCGGCAAAGATGAGGCGCCGAGCGGCCCTTCGTCCTCCATTCGTTCACCCTCCTCACGGGGAACGGCGCGGTCGTTTCTCATCGTGCGGCGCGCCATTCGCAGAGGAAGCTCGTCGCCTGCTCGAAGAACGGATCCGTTTGACTCCCTTACATACCTTCTTGCCTTTCCGATCGTCACTTCTGAGCCGCACGATCGAAGATCGCTCCCTCCGGTAGCGCATGGGCCTCCGCCCGCGATGACTGGACGTCTTCGCAATAGCCGCAAGAGCCCTCTGGAGATGACGCCTCAGATGGCATGGCACGCAATACGCATATGTCCGCCCTATGCTACACATCTTGTCGCCTGCGTGGGGTCGCGCTCCCGAATGGACGCCGTGCTTTCGCATGGAACTTCCGCCTCCGCGCGAAGACGGCCTGCGGCCGGCCCCGCTCTCGAAGGCGGTGCGACCGCAAACTATCCGCAAGAGACCTACTGCGCTCATCGTCGAAGACAATCCGAAGTTGCGGAGCAGCATGAGCGAGCATCTAGGACGAATGGGCTTCCACGTACAGACGGCCTCGCACTACGCAGCTGCATTGGCGCACCTCGAGTCGCGAATGCCGGACATCGCGTGCATAGATATTGGTCTTCCGACAGAGTCGGGATATGAGCTGTGCGAGCACATTCGTGGTCCGCTCGGGCTGAAGTTTCTGCCGCTCATGGTGACCAGCGAATTTGGCTCCCCTGAATATTTGGCATACGCGGAAAATGCCGGAGCCGACGCATTTCTCATGAAGCCGTTTTCGATGACCGAACTTGGCGCGAACATCGCCGCATTGCTCAATGGAGTGTGGCCAAACGGCGGCCACAGGTTCCAAGCGTCAGCGAGAAGACGAAATGAGCCCATGAACAATCACATCACGTCGCCCAATTGAACCGCGTGCCGGTTTGCAGCCTCAAGGGACCAGTCGGACGGTGTTCGTTCCTTCCGACGGCGCGGGTCGCCGTCGGAAGGAGCCCATACCCTACCGAGAGCCAGCCATGATCGACATCCAGGAAGGCTGTGCCGCTGGTTGGCGCGCCAGAGTCTTTACCACATCGCGCGTAACACGGGCGTCGACCGCAGGACGGTGCGCCGCTCCATCCATGCTGCTCAAAGCTGCTCGCGGCCTCAGGACCGCGAAGACGAGATCCACGAGGTCGCGCAGCGCGTGCAGGCGCGCCCTCTGCCCGGCCCGAGCGCCGAGTGGCAGGCGGTCGAAGCGCACAAGGATCGCACCGAGGCATGGCTCACCAAGACGCGCCCGCTGCGGCTGACCAAGGTGCGTACGCTCCTGGCGCGCGACGGCCTGGAGGTGAGCTACGACACGCTCCGCTGTTTCGCGATGCTGCAGCTCGGGTAGGGCCAGAAGGCGCCGACGGTCCGCGTCGACGACCCACCCCCCGGCAGATGGCTCAGGTCGACGTCGGCAAGCTGGGACCGATGCTCGATCCGGATGCGGGTCAGGTGCGCTCGCTCTGGGCGCTCTGCGCATCCCGTCCGAGAGGGGCTTCGAGTCTGACGCAGGGCGAGCCCGGATCGGCCGGGACTATTTCCGCTATACACCCTATGGCTCGCACCAAACTCGGCGCGAGGTTCGCCAAACCGAGCTGCCAAATTCGCGGGGGGCGCAAGGTTCGCGAGGCTCTTGGTTTGCCAATAACGTCGTCACGGCAAAAGCGAGCGACCGCGGACGTACCTTGCGATCCATCGAGCGTTCGGCAAGGACGCACCCGATGAGACGGATGTAGCGATACCTTTTGTATGGCACACCATGTGCTTCGTTTGTACGCGTGTACGATGCACGACGCTCCTCAGGAGAAGAAGCCGACTGGATT
>Ga0070761_10001670_pt1 | contig 13914 bp, 13 predicted proteins | sample HubBroMetageREF1_FD_66724 | JGI IMG/M metagenome (GOLD analysis project Ga0070761, IMG submission 66724) | Reference soil microbial communities from the Hubbard Brook experimental Forest, New Hampshire, USA - Hubbard Brook CCASE Soil... | ecosystem: Environmental > Terrestrial > Soil >...
GTGAAAGCGAAGCGCCTGGCTGAGCTGATTCAGAGGCTCGGCGAGTATCGCTGGGTAGGAGTTTACGATGTGGGCGCGGACGACGTGTCCATCGTCGGATGGACGGGGCCCAGCGCACCTGCGCATCCCGCATTCCCAGGAGACAAGGGCCTGACCGGCGCCGCGATTCAGCAGAAGCAGACGGTGATTGTCGGCGACGTGCGCAACGACCCACGGTACCTCACCGCGTTCGGCAGCACGCTGTCGGAAATCGTCGTCCCGGTGCTACATCCCGCAGATGGCCGCGTGGTGGGAACTATCGACGTGAAAAGCGAGCGCGCAAACGCCTTTTCGTCGCGCGACCGCGAAATGATCGAGCAATGCGCCCAGGCGGCCCTGCCGCTGTGGCTGCTGGGATAACAAGGTCAGAAGGGGCCACAGGATTTGCGATTGGTGAATCCGGTTTGGTCCGCTATACTACCTAGGTTCGACTTAGGAGGAATTTCGAGTGTTGATGATTCGGTTAGCCCGCATTGGGAAGAAAAAGCACCCGTTCTACCGCGTAGTGGTCACGGAAAAGACGCGCCCGCGCAACGGGCGGTTTGTCGAGATCGTCGGAACCTACGACCCGGCCAAGAAGCCTGCAACCGTGCAATTGGACGACGCCCGGGTCCAGTACTGGCTCGGCAAAGGCGCGCAGCCCAGCGACACCGTACGGAGTTTCCTACGCAACCGTAAGCCTGCCTGAAGCGTCAAACTTCACAGAACGCCATGCACTTAGCTCTCATTCGCGCTCAAGCGACATTTTCTGCTAAGCCCGGCCGGCTGTGGAGGAAGGGTCATGAAGGAGTTGGTCGAACAGATTGCGAAAGCTCTTGTAGATCATCCCGATCAAGTACAGGTGAATGCAGTCGAGGGTGAGCAGGTAACGGTGTTGGAATTAAAAGTTCATCCGGAAGATCTCGGCAAAGTGATTGGGCGCCAAGGACGTACCGCGAAATCGATACGAACGCTCCTGGGCGCCGCTGGGATGAAATTGAAGAAGCGTTTCACACTGGAAATCCTCGAGTAGTGACCGCAAACAAACCCGCAAACGTAACGGTGGCCCGGGTTGTGCGTCCGCACGGTCGGCACGGCGAAGTAGCCTGCGAAATTCTCACCGATTTTCCCGATCGGCTGACGCGTCTCAAAGCGGCGGAGTTGTGGGACGGCAATTCCGCGCCCCGCCGCGTCGTGGTGCGTTCTTGCTGGCTGAGCCAGAGTCGCGGCGGGCAAGCGATTTTCCACTTCGAGGGATCGGACTCGATTTCCGACGCGGAAAAGCTCACCGGCCTGGAAGTGCAGATTCCGTTCGCCGAGCGCATGCAGCTTCCGTCCGGAAGCTACTACGTCACCGATTTGATCGGCTGCGAAGTGCGCGAGAAGAATGGCGCCATCGTTGGCCGTGTTCGTGACGTGCAATTCATCGGCGAGGGGCTCGCCGGCACGCCGATTCTCGCGGTGGATTCGCCGCGCGGCGAACTCCTGATTCCACTCGCGCAGGAAATCTGCGTGGCGATTGACGTCGCCGCGCGACGCATCGAAGTTGTCCTTCCTGAAGGCCTGCTCGAACTCAACCGCGATTCCTGACCGCGCCGCATCCGCACGCGTTTTACACACGGAGTTGACGTAGACTGGTCCCCGGAGCCGCGAGCAACGTCATGCGTTTCGATATCGTCACCATCTTCCCCGGATTCTTCAGCGGGCCGCTCGACTACGGGATCATTCGCCGCGCGCGCGAAGCTGGACTGATCGAAACGCGAGTCTACGATCTCCGCGATTTCACGCACGACCGGCACCACACCGTTGATGACCGGCCGTTTGGCGGCGGCGAAGGCATGGTGATGAAGCCGGAGCCGCTGTTCGAGGCCGTCGAATCAATACTAGGCGCCGAGCGCTCGCAGGAGTCCGACACTCCGAGAACAGCGATCGTTCTGTTGTCCGCTTCGGGAAAGCCTTTCCGCCAGGAGATGGCGCGGCGGCTGTCGGCCCTCAAACGAATTGTGCTGGTCTGCGGGCGCTATGAAGGAGTGGACGAGCGCGTGGCGGAACACCTGGCCACGGACGAAGTTTCGATTGGGGACTTCGTGCTTTCGGGCGGTGAACTCGCTGCCGCGATGGTGATGGACGCGGTCGTGCGGTTGGTTCCAGGCGCGCTGGGCAACGAGGATTCCACGGTGAATGAATCCTTCAGCGTCATCGATCAAACCGAGGGCGCACGGCCCTTCGTGGCAAGCTCGTCCAGAAATTCACCGTACGCCGTTCCCTGTTTCTTGGACTATCCGCATTACACGCGGCCGCCATCCTTCCGCGGCTGGAATGTGCCTGAGGTTCTTCTCAGCGGAAATCACGAGGAAATTCGGAAGTGGCGCCATCAAAGGGCACTTGAGAAAACGCTCCGCAACAGGCCCGATTTACTGGAAGGCTTCTCCGCAGCCGCCGAGGAAACTCCCTAGCGCTCTTCCTTACCACTTTGTCATCCCGAATCCTCGCGGTTTGTGCGGGGTGAGGGATCTGCTTTTCGAGCCGCTTGAACTAAGATCCCAACAGAACCAGATAGGTTCCCTCAGCGCCCGAGAAACTTCTCGAGCTTTTCCACTTCGGCCGCCGCCAGATCCAGATACTTTCTGGCGCCGTCGGCGTCCTTTGCCTGAATCGCCGCCTGGGCTTTACTCATATAAGTTTCCATTCGCTGTTTGGAAGCCACCATGTCGCCCCGAAGTCCAAGCCCCTGAGCAGCCTGCTGCCGCTGGAGTGTATCGAGACTGGCCACCACGGAACTGGCGCGGCCAGAAAGCTGGTCGCTCTCGAGGTCCAGCGCCTGCAACTGCGCAGGATCGGGAGCAGGAGGCTGCACACCGGCGGTTGGATTCGATTGCGCCGACATCGCTGGCGTCGACGAATCAGGCGCCTTCGGCTTGTGCCGTGGGGCCGAAGGTTGTGCGGACGCCATCGAAGCAGGCTGAGTTGCTGCCGGAGTCGGTTGCGCTGCAGCCGCCGAGGGATTCGCGCCAGCTGGATTGCCACTCGCGTTCGCGGTATTGGCGGGCGGCGCGGCGGCCGACGAAGCGTTTGCCGCAGGGGCCGTACTCGTGTCGATAGACGTGACAGGCGCTGGCGCTGCGTTCGACGTCGTGGCCGACGTTTGCTGCCGGGATGCCGCGGTCCTAGTGTGTCGCGGGACCTCAAAGGCGGCGGCTACTAGCACCACCAAGACGATGACGGCGCCCAGCGTGATGTAAAGCCCTCGGTGCGTCCACTGGGGGGCAGTCGGGGGCATAGACGCAGTTTGCACTGCCGGGCCCGCAACCGGCATCGTTGCACCAACCTTCGCTGACGACGCCACCGTGGCGCTCGCCGGCGTCGCGGGAACCGGAACCGCCGCTACCGTGCCAGCGACCTTGGGCGCAACGCTCTTAAGCGCGGCGGCGAAGGCATCAGCAGTTTGAAACCGAGCAGCAGGGTCTTTTGCAACGGCCATCAGGATCAGCTGGCTAAGCGCTGGCGGCAAATCCGGCCGCAGCTCGATGGGCGGCCTCGGTGCCGTTTGCAAATGCGCCTGCATCGTCGAAAACGCCGTATCGGACGGGAAAGGTTTCTGGCCGGTGACCATTTCGTAGAGCGAAACGCCCACCGCATACAAATCCGAGCGGCCGTCCACCGGCTCACCCTTGATTTGCTCGGGCGACATATACGCGTACGAGCCCACGGTCGTGTTCGTCTTCGTGAGGTCGCCTTGATCGCCGCGCTGCGCGATGCCGAAGTCCATCAGCTTCACGACGCCGGAAGGCGTCAGCATCATGTTCGAAGGCTTGATGTCGCGATGAACGATGTGTTGCTGGTGGGCGTAGCCCAGCGCCGCAAGCACCTGGTCGAGGTAGCCAAGCGCCTGCCCGTACGGAATCGCACCTTGTTGAATTCTTGCTGCAAGCGTGGCCCCTTCCACGTATTCCATGATCATGACGAGTTGATTGTCGATCGTAAGGGCCGTGCGAAGTTCGGCGATATTCGGATGGTGCAGCCCCGCCAGCACTTTGATCTCCCGCATGAAACGATCGGCCAAGTCTTTCTGATCGGCCAGATTCGGCAGCAGCACTTTCATGGCTTCGATGCGACCGGATAACACATTGCGCACTTTGAACACCTGGCCCATGCCGCCGGCGCCGAGCAATCCCAAAATTTCGTAGTCGCCTCTGCGTGTGCCGACGGCGTCCTGATTCATCTGAGATGGATTTTCCATAAGACCTTCCCTTGCGCGGAAGTATACCTCAGTTGCCGCAGCCGGTTCGACGCGTGGCGTTCATCGTTCAACGATGGACCCGCTCGCGGTAAACTGCTTCTTGCTTCCGTGATTCTCTGGTAGCATTGAAGTTCGCGAAATCTCGAAAATTCTCGCAGGGAGCAATGCAAGAATGGCGCTCGAATGTGAAGTCTGCGGTAAGAAACCAAGTTTTGGCAACGTCATCAGTCACGCGCACAACGTGCGTCGCCGCCGTTGGAATCCGAATCTAAGGCGAGTAAAGGCTATTGTAAACGGCGCGCGCAAGCACATCCGCGTCTGCACAAGCTGCATCCGCTCGGGTCGCGTAAAGAAAGCTGCTTAAAGCAGTTCCCCGCCGGAAGGAGCGCTGGTTGAAGCAAAGGGGTCTAATCCTTCTATTCCTCGCGTTGCTTGCTGTCTGCGCTCTCGCTTCGTGCCAGAAGGAAATCGCCCCTGGTCCCGATGTTTGGGCGAACGTAAACGGCAAAGAGATCACGCGAGAGGAAGTGGAAAAGAACTTCCGCTCGCGTTTGAACCCCGATTCGCCCGCTCCGTCACAAGAAGAAGCGCTCTCCCTGAAACTGAGCATCCTCGACGAGCTGGTCAACAGTGAAATTCTTCTGCAGCGTGCCAGCAAACTGAACCTGGTAGCCAGCGACGCCGAGGTAGAAGACAAATTCACCGCCTCGAAAAGCCCCTACACCGAAGAAGAGTTTCAGCGCAAGCTGAAGGAATCGGGGCTGACCGTTGACGACTTGAAGAGCGACATCCGGCGGCAGCTCTCCATCGAAAAGCTGCTGAACCGTGAGGTCGTCGCGAAGATCTCCATCACGGATCAGGACGTGGCCGACTTCTACGGCGCGAATCGCGGCCAGTTCAACTTCGTGGAACCACAATACCACTTAGCGCAGATCGTCGTTACGTCTCGCCCCGATCCCGCGCTCCACAACCGCAAGAACGACAAGGCCTCAAACGAAGCGGAAGCCGGCCGGAAAGCCGCAATGCTCTCGCAAAGACTCAGCGCAGGAGCAGACTTTGCGCAGCTCGCGATGGACTATTCGGAAGACCCGACGGCTTCCACGGGCGGCGACCTCGGCTACAACCCCGAATCGTCGTTCAACCGCTCCGACCCGCTGCTCAAGAAGACCGTCCTTTCGCTGAAGACCGGCGAGGTGAGCCGTCCAATCCAAGTGAAAGACGGCCGCTACTTCATTTTGAAGCTGGTGGGGAAGGAATCCGCCGGGCAACGCGAGCTATCCGATCCTCAGGTTCAGCAGGGGATTCGCGACATGCTGCGCAATCGAAAGGAACAGCTGCTCCGCGCCGCTTATCTCACCGAGGCGCGCGACGAGTCTCACGTCACGAACTATTTGTCGCGCATGATCCTGGAATCCGCCGGCAAACTTCCCGCCGAGAAATAGGGTAAGCAACAGTTGCGCGCTAAACCACGATCGCGAGAACGTCGCCAGAGTTAACAGCCTGTCCTTCCGCCACCAGCATGCGCTCAACGGTCCCTGACTTGGGTGAGCGCACTTCGTTCTGCATCTTCATCGCTTCGATCACGACGAGTCCTTTCCCTGCTTCCACCACGTCGCCCGCAGCCGCCAGGACGCGAACCACTTTCCCGGGCATGGGTGCAACCACCTTCTGGCGACCCTCCGCCTCGATTGCTCCGCCGCGATAACGCTTCCGCTGTCGATGATCCACAATCTCCGCAGCGTACTCCCGGCCCGCAACGCTCACCCGTAACGCGCCACCAGTGCTGTCGACCCTCGCTTCGAAAGCCTGGCCAGCAACCAAAATCGAATAAATCCCTGGAGCGATTTCGATGGCGTCCGCACCGAGTGAACGACCGTCAAGCGCGAATCGCAGTTGGCCGTCTGTGCGTGAGATTTCGACTGTTCTATTGAGATCGCGGAGTTTGATTTCGATCTTCACTTTGGGAATATGAGAACTGTTTCGCTAGGTTCGCGGAGCGCGATTCAACTGTTCGCGCCGTCCATCGAGTTTCCACTCTGATGCAGCAAGACCCGGGGCATCAGCCTTTTGAACCTCCGGGGAACCGTTTCGTGAGAAATGCCACATTGCAAGCGCGACAGCCGCCGCATCGTCGGCGTTCGATTGCTCTCGATCGCCGGGAGTGACGACAGATGCCGGCTGCTGCAGGAAATCGTCGAGCCAACGCGTATAAACTTCGGCGTTCTGAAAATCAGGAGAATTCAGGATGCGCCGGAAAAGTCCCACATTCGTCCGAATCCCCATCGCATAGTACTCGTCAAGGGCTCGCTTCAAGCGAGAGATTGCCTCCTTGCGATCAGCTCCCCACGCTATGAGTTTTCCCAGCAGGGGATCGTATTCGTTCGGAACCGTCCAGCCGGCATAAATACCGTCGTCGAGCCGGATTCCGGGTCCCGCCGGAATTCTCCGCGCAAGAATCTTGCCGGGCGACGGCGAGAAATTGTTTTCGGGATCCTCGGCGTAGATGCGGCATTCGATGGCATGACCGCGCGCCACGACTGCGTCCTGTGTGAACGGAAGCGCTTCGCCGGCTGCGACGCCGATTTGAAGCTTCACGAGGTCAAGGGAAGTCACCATCTCGGTTACGGGATGCTCCACCTGAAGCCGCGTGTTCATCTCGAGGAAATAGAAATTGCGCCCGGCATCCACCAGGAATTCCACCGTGCCGGCATTCGCATATCCGCCCGCCCGCGCGAGTTTCACCGCCGCTTCTCCCATCGCGCGACGCAATTCCGGCGTCATGACAGGCGACGGCGCTTCTTCGATTACTTTCTGGTATCGGCGCTGCACGGAACATTCGCGCTCGCCGAGATACAGGAGATGGCCGTGATGATCGCCCAGCACTTGGATTTCGATGTGTCGCGGCCGCACCAGGTACTTCTCGAGGTAGACCCGGGCATCACCAAAAGCGTTGCGTGCCTCCGAAGAAGCTTCCCGCCAGGCGGCAGACATGGCGGCTTCCTGCTCGATTAGCCGCATACCCTTGCCACCGCCGCCGGCGACGGCCTTGAGGACCACCGGAAAGCCGATTTTGCGCGCTGCGTCGAGTGCGTCCTCAAACTTCTCGATTGGTTCAACGGTGCCGGGAACTGTGGGCACGCCGACGGCACGCGCCAGTTGCCGGGCTGCTGTCTTCGAACCTAGCTTTTCCATTGCTTCAGGCGAAGGCCCGATGAACGTGATTCCCGCCGCTGCGCACGCGCGTGCGAACGCGGGATTCTCCGCCAGAAAGCCATAGCCGGGGTGAATAGCGTCGCAACGGGCCCGTTGCGCGACGCCAATGATCTTGTAGATCGCGAGATAGCTCTCGCGCGACGGCGCTGGGCCGATAGCGTAGGCCTCGTCGGCAAGACGCACGTGCAACGCGGCGCGATCGGCATCGCTGAACACAACTGCCGCGTGAATGCCCATTTCCTTGCAAGCGCGCGCGATCCGCACGGCAATCTCGCCACGATTTGCGATCAGGATTTTTCGGAACATGCGGCCCCAGCAAGATCAAGCCGGATTCTAGCATGAGACCGCGGCGGTGCTTGGCAAGCTCCGGCCAGAGCGGATATGATGCGCGCTTGCGCTGCCCCAGATGAACGAAACCATGATGACTTCGGAACAGGATCAGTGGAAGAAAGCCGCCGCCGAGGCGGCCGCGAAGATTGTCGAAGACGGAATGGTTGTGGGATTGGGCTCCGGGTCAACGGCGGCGTTCTTCGTAAGCGCCCTTGCGCAACGAATTTCCGAATGGCGGCTGCGCATCGTCGGCATTGCCACTTCGGAGCAAACGGCGCAGCAGGCGCGCAATTTAAGAATTCCGCTCGCGACGTTTGCCGAGCAATCGCAGATCGACCTGACAGTGGATGGTGCGGACGAGGTTCAGCCCGGAACGCTGTTCCTTATCAAAGGCCATGGCGGAGCGCTCTTGCGGGAAAAGATTGTCGCGTCGACGAGCAAACGGATGGCGGTCGTCGCCGACGAAACCAAGATTGTCGAACGTCTCGGTTCACTCGTGTCTGTGCCGGTTGAAATTGTGCCATTTGGCTGGGAAGCCACGGAACGCAAGTTGCGAGACCTTGGTGCGAATCCGTCTCTGCGGTTGGGCGGCGACAAGAAGCCGTTCATCACGGACGGCGGCCACTACATCATGAACTGCGCGTTTGGACCAATGCCCGACCCGAAGAGTGTCGCGAATGAGCTAGACCACGTTGTCGGCGTGGTCGAGCATGGCCTCTTCTTGGGATTCGCCACGGAGGCCCGGATCAGCGGCCGCGATGGCGTGAAAGTGTTGAAGAAAACTTCCAGCTAAATCTTCGTTATAGGTCAGCGCCTCAGAGCGGGATATTGCCGTGCTTTTTCTTGGGGTTCGTATCGCGCTTGTTCTCGAGCGACCGGAGCGTGGCGATTAGTTTGGCGCGCGTTTGCGACGGCTCGATAACGGCGTCGATGTAGCCGCGCTCCGCGGCAACGTAGGGATTCGCAAAGCGGTCGCGAAAATCCTCGATCTTTTCCTGGCGGAGTTTTTCTCGGTCGGCCTCGGGAGTGCGGTCGATCTCGCGTTTATAGACGATATTCACCGCGCCTTCCGGTCCCATCACCGCGATTTCAGCGGTGGGCCATGCGTAATTGATGTCGGTGCGGATGTGCTTCGACGCCATGACGCAATACGCGCCGCCGTAAGCTTTGCGCGTGATCACCGTAATTTTCGGCACGGTGGCTTCGGCGAACGCGAAGAGCAGCTTTGCGCCGTGCTTGATGATTCCACCCCACTCCTGCTGCGTGCCCGGAAGGAAGCCGGGAACGTCCTCGAACGTAATCAGCGGAATATTGAAAGCGTCGCAGAAGCGGACGAAGCGCGCGCCCTTCACCGACGCGTTGATATCGAGGACTCCTGCGAGAAATGCAGGTTGATTCGCGACGATGCCCACTGGGCGGCCGTCGAGACGCGCGAAGCCGACCACGATGTTTTTGGCAAAGTGCTCGTGCACTTCGAAGAACTCGCCGTCATCCGCGACCCCATGAATTACATCCTTGATGTCGTAGGGCTTCTGCGGATCTTCCGGGACCAGCGAGTTGAGCGCGGGATTTGCGCGGTCCCAGGGATCGCTCGACGAACGGCGCGGCGGATCGTCGATATTGTTCGACGGAAGATAGCCGAGCAGCTCGCGAATCATCGCGAGGCATTCCTGGTCATCGCGGGCGACGAAGTGCGCGACGCCGCTTTTTTCGTTATGGGTCATCGCCCCGCCCAGCTCGTGCTTGGTCACTTCCTCGTGGGTAACGGTCTTAAGGACGTCCGGGCCGGTGACGAACATGTAGGACGCGTCGCGCGTCATGAAGATGAAGTCGGTGATCGCCGGGGAGTAGACGGCGCCGCCCGCGCACGGCCCCAGAATCGCGCTGATCTGCGGAATCACGCCGCTTGCGAGCGTATTGCGCAGAAAAATGTCCGCATAGCCCGCTAGCGACATCACTCCTTCCTGAATTCGCGCACCGCCGGAATCGTTCAAACCGATGAGGGGCGCGCCCTGGCGCATCGCAAGGTCCATGACCTTCGTGATTTTGGAGGCGTTGGCTTCGGAGAGCGATCCGCCGAACACGGTGAAGTCCTGCGCAAAGACATAGACGAGCCGCCCATCGATGCGGCCGTAGCCAGTGACGAAGCCGTCGCCCGGAGGGCGCTGATCGTCCATGCCGAAATCCGAGCAGCGATGGCGGACGAATTTATCGAGTTCCTCGAAGGAGCCCTCGTCGAGGAGCAAATCGATGCGTTCGCGCGCGCTGAGTTTTCCCTGCTTGTGTTCGCGCTCGCGGCGTTCGGCGCCGCCGCCCGCTTCGGCTTCGGCGTTGAGCTTGCGAAGCTCCTCGAGGCGGTCAGCGTGTTTGCGATGACTCGTCATTTGGGATCAGGCTCTCGAATAGGAATTGGCAGCCCCAGATTGTACCGATTAGAAATTTTCAAGTGGTTGATTCGCAGTGAGTTAGGACGAATTCTAATATTCAGTGTACCGATTAGAAAGCGAGGCAGGGAGGCAAGAAAGCGGTCAGTCAAGAAAAGCGCACCCTTCATCGACGTTGTGTGCGTCAATCGCATCGCTTCCTCCTCCCAACGCGAATTTTGTTGAGCACAAAAACAACTTACGGTAGCACGGGATCAGCGAATCGAACAGGTTCAAAATCGCGATAGTAGTCCTATAACCATGGATTTGAAATTGGAAAGTTCAACAGGGAAGCAAGGAACCCGAATTCACTTAGGGCATTCGTCGGGACCGTAGATCGGGGCTGTTTGGGAATTCAAATCCCACCAGCTGCGCCATTCTGAGTGGGCCTGTCTCGCCTCGCTCGGATCCGCAACAACGTCCTCCGTCGTTTCGCGGTGAGTCAGCGTCAAAAGCGCGTCCGCCGCTTCCTGACGCACATAGAAATCCGGGCTGACTAGCAAGCCGATCAATATCGGAACTGACTTGCGAGACGCCGTGTTGCCCAGACCGGTTGCGACGGCAGTTGCAAGGCGCTGATGGGCGGACGGCAAGAGACCGGCAAGAAAAGGCACTCCTCGCTCCCGGCAGACGCGCCCGACAGCCAGATACGCGTCGGTTTCGTCGTAGCGCCGATTGTGAGCGGCGATGTTCAGTATCGCGTCACAATCGCCAGGATCTCCTATTTCCCCAAGTGCGTAGACTGCTTGTTGACGGAGGAACTGGTCATCGCCCGATGCCAACTCGATTAGTCTGGCGCGCGCGGCGGGCGTCGCGAGGTGCTCTAGACCGTCGACGCTCCCAAATGGTGCGCTGCCGTCAGCGGCGAGTGACAGAATCGCTTTCTCCAGGAACTGCGGAGGATTCTGAGTGAGCGCCGACATTGCCAGCGTTTTCCTTTCTTCGTCAGTTCCGTTGATGTCAGTCAGAAATGGCTGATACGCAGCTTCGAGTTCGCCCTGTTTGGGCTGGCGGAGCAAAATCTCGAACGAACTCTGGGCATCAACGGTAGTAATCACGTCATCGGAGCGGCCTCCTCCGTAAATGTTTACATGGCGTAGAGCTTTCACATGATAAGTGCCTGGCTGGCTGAGATCGAATGCCCCAGCGAGCAAAAAGCGCTGTTCGAATCTCGCGCCCGCCGCGGTCTTTCGTGTGGCTGCGACGCAGCTTCCGCCAGACCCTCCCGAGGGACAGCCGGAAAGACTGACCTCCTTTCGCGAAGGAGCGTCAGCAATTTGAAACTGCTCCGGGTCAATCCAGTAACAATGTCCGTCATCCACCTCAATATCATTGGAACTGTTGTTTACGACTTCAAGCACGATGATGACCGGCTCACCAACGAGATATTCCTGCTTTTCGGGGTAGAAGCGCGCGGTGATGTCCTGCGCAAAAGTGGTGGGTGCTACCACTAGCAGGAGGGTCAAAGAAAGCAAGAGGGCGGAAGCGAATCTGAAAGGGCTCTTCATGGAACCGCCTCGAAATAGCCAACAGCTGGTCGGTTTGTCTGATGAGTGCCCTCAGGTCCGGGTTGCCGAGACAAATCTTTGCTTAGCGTTAGTCTTTGCAGGCCGGCGGATCGGCGGCCGCTGGGGGCGCGTTCGCGCCGGGCGCGACTGGGAGCGGCTGCAAATTGTATTTGCCCAGAAGCGCGTTCACGCTCGGCAGTGACTCGCCGTTGAGCTTGCGCCAGTCGGCCAGATTCTTATCGAGCGTCTGGCACGATTCTTCGATCGCGGCTCGGGCTGAATCCGACGGAGCCGCGTCACCCACCTGAATCATGTAGAGAATGCGCGCGAGGTCGCGGTTCACGGGACCGACGCCGGGCGTGACGGGGTTCCCTTCCTGGACATCGGCGATCTTCTTGTCCAAGTCCGTCACAGCATCGGCTGCGTCCTTAGCGGATGCGTTTGCCACGAGAGCTTTCTGTCGGTCGGCAATCGCGACCCGCAGGGCGGCGGCAGCGTTGTAAGCGTCGGAGCTTGCCTTGAGGCCCGACGTCACTTTCTTGCTGGCATCGAGCTGCTGGTCGAGTTCGGCCTGCGAAACATGAACGCGCGGATCGAGCGTGATCGTGAGCGCCTGCTTCATCAGAACATTATTGCCGATGAACGTGACTTCATACTGTCCTGGCGTGGCCAGCGGACCGAGCGCTTGCTCGCGCGGCGTATCCTCCGGGATGGCGTGATCCGACAACGTGTATTCCACGTAGTCGAGGATGTTTCCGAAATAGCTGTAGTTGAGCGCGGACGGCGGATCGTAATGCAAATCCCAGACGAAACGGTTCAGGCTGACGTTCTTCGAGAGCACGGGCTGTGGGCCAAACCAATAATCCGGGACGTTTTTCGGTGTCTTGTCTTCGGGCGGCGCGAGACTGGTGAAACGGCGAACGACATTTTTCTTGGCGTCGCGAATTTCGATGGTGAGTTCGCCGGCCGGAGGAGACTTCAGATAGTAGTAGAAAATCGCGCCATCCGGAGGATTTTTGCCTGCTGGCGTTTCGGGCGGGAGCGGAGTCTCCTGGTCATTGTCAAAGCGGACGCGCACGGCCGTGGCGGGGCGAAGCAAGTAGGCGTTCGAGGCTGCGACGTCCGCGCCAGCCTGGCGGAGCGGCGAGAGGTCGTCGAGAATCCAAAGCGCGCGGCCATATGTGGCGGCAACGAGGTCGTTGCCATGGACGGCGAGATCGCGAACATCGGAAACCGGGAAATTGAGCTGCAGCGATTGCCAGTGGTCGCCGTCATCGAAGGAAACATAGACGGCATTTTCGGTCCCGGCGTACAACAAGCCTTTGCGCACCGGGTCTTCGCGGATCACGCGCGCGCCCCATCCGGGTTGCAAGCCGTCGGTAATCTTCTGCCACGTCTTCCCGGCGTCGCGCGTACGGTAGACGTAGGGCGCTGAATCATTTCGAATCCCAGCTGCGACGTAGGCGGTGTTCACGTCGTGGTGCGAGGCTTCGAGAATCGTCACCGAAGTCGTCGCAGTGAAATCCGGTGGCGAGACGTTTTTCCAGGTTTGGCCGCCGTCTTGCGTCAACTGGACGATTCCGTTGCTCGTCCCGGCCCAGAGGACGCCCGGCTGCAGCGTGGAAGGGGTAATCGACGTGATTGCGGTGCGCGGAGAGGCCACGCGTTCGCCAGGTTTTCGTTCCGCGCCGGCCTCAGCGGAGCGGTCCGTGAGATCAGGACTAATCACCTGCCAGCTATCGCCGGCGTTCTGGGTCTTCATCGCATACTGCGTGCCGAGATAGAGCGTGTGCGGATCCTGCGGCGAAAAGACGAGCGGCGGCATCTGCGCCGCGCGGTACTTCGAGCCGCGAATAAAGACGTGTGTGATCTGGCCCGTGACTTTGTCGAATCTTACGACCGTGCCGTACCAGCCGCCGGAATAAACGATATTGGGATTGAGCGGGTCAGGCGCGATGTAACAAAACTCGAATCCGCCAATCGAAAACCAATCGCGATAGCTTATTTCGCCGAAGTCGCTGCGGCTGGGAACTGCCACTGTGCCGCTATCCTGCTGCGGGGCATAGGCGACGTACGGAAACTGGTTGTCAGTGATGACATGGTAGAACTGGCCCGTTGGCTGGTTGTACCAAGTGCTCCAGGTTTTGCCGCCGTCGACGCTGATGGTGCCGCCCTGATCGAC
>Ga0070761_10001677_pt1 | contig 13883 bp, 8 predicted proteins | sample HubBroMetageREF1_FD_66724 | JGI IMG/M metagenome (GOLD analysis project Ga0070761, IMG submission 66724) | Reference soil microbial communities from the Hubbard Brook experimental Forest, New Hampshire, USA - Hubbard Brook CCASE Soil... | ecosystem: Environmental > Terrestrial > Soil > Temperate...
TCACATCGACCGGTGGGCAGCTCGACTTTGTGCGAGGCGCCTATGCGTCGAAGGGTGGAATATCGTTCATCGCTTTCCAATCTTCAATCAAGGGTGGCAAGATCAGCAAAATTGTGCCTCGCCTCTCTGGCCCTGTCACAACACCTCGCACCGATGTTCATTACGTAGTTACCGAAAACGGAGTTGCGAATCTGAAGGGGCTTTCCTCTACCGAGAGGGCGTACGCCTTGATCGGACTTGCGGACCCGGCCTTTCGAGGGGAACTAACTGCAGCGGCCAGGGAATCCCACCTGATTTGACGGTCAGAATATCCGTTTCACAGCAGTTTGACGCCAGGATCACGTGGCCCAAGAGAATCACCACATGACGCTGAATGGACCGACGAGTTTGATAGATTCGAAGTGCGAAGCTGTCACGTCACGTGCGCGACCAACTATGCGTACGCATACCGCAATGGACTTCGGATCTCCAGTGCGCCGGCCGAGTCGGGGATGAGTGATGCAGCAGCGGTGCGATTACGGTAGAGCGAAAGTCTCTTCACGAAATAACTCCATCGACGCAAGCCGCATTGCTGCTCGACAAGAATTAAAGCACGGGCATGTTGCAGATGCTATAACGCATCTGCTTGCAGGAAGGCCTCATCGATGCAGGTGCGTAGTGGAAAAAAAACAGTGGTCGTCGAATCTTCTATTTTTGATCACGGCGATCGGAAGCGAAGCTGGGATCGCGAATTTTTGGAAATTCACGTATCTTGCGGGCCAGAATGGCGGCGCAACGTTTGTGTTCGTCTACTTTCTCGCGCTCGTGACGCTCGCCGTGCCAGCGCTCATCGCAGAAATGCTCATCGGCCGCCATTGCGGCCGGAGCGTCGCCGGCTGCATGCGCGTGCTGGTAGAGCGCGACAAAATAAGTCCCGCTTGGAAGTCCTACGGCGTGATCGCGCTGGTCGGGATCTTTCTTGTGTTGAGTTTCTATTTCGTGGTCTGCGGCTGGATGCTGCGTTATTGTTTGCTCGGCCTGTCGGGCTCCTTCGTCAGGATCCAGGCGCCGCAGGCCGTCGCCATGTATGCGGCGATGATGGCAAGTCCGGTCGAGATGCTGGCGTGTTCGGGATTCTTCATTCTGCTGACCACGATCGTGGTAGCGCACGGCGTCAACAAGGGCATTGAACGCGTGTCGGGGGTCCTGACGCCCCTGCGCTTCATCATACTGATTGGTCTATGCGGCTATGCGGCGATCGTGGGCAATACAGCAGCCGCGGCGCGCTTCCTGCTGTCCTTTAGGGTCGATCGGCTTTCCGCGGACATCGTGGTGATCGCGGTCGGACAGGCCTTCTTTTCCTTGGGCGTGGGCGCGGGTGTCATGATGACGGTCGGCGCGTACATGAAGCGGGAGTACTCGATCGTAAAATCGGTGTTCACCGTCGCGGTTGCTCAAGGTCTGGTAGCGGTGCTGGCCGGATTCGCGATCTTTCCGCTGGTGTTCGCCTACGGGCTCGAGGCGACACACGGTCCCGGACTAGTCTTCGTAACGCTCCCCGTGGCGTTCGGCCAAATGCCGTATGGTGCCGTGTTCGGCACGATCATGTTCCTCGTGCTTTCTTTCGCCGGGCTCACCGCCACGATTGTCCTGCTCGAGGCGATCGTTGCATTTCTCGAGGAGTACACGCCGCTATCTAGGGCTATTGCCACATACAGCGCGGGACTTGCGATCTGGCTGGCGGGATTCGTGACGGTTTTTTCATTCAGCCTCTGGAAAAACACTTACCCCCTCGCGCTGCTCGGCTTCTCTTCGCGTCGCAACGCATTCGAGCTGATCGACTATCTCGCCTCCAATATTATGCTGCCCGTTGGCGGCCTAATGGTCGCGCTCATTGCCGGTTGGGCACTGTCGCGAGCGGCCGTGAGCCGGGAACTCGGAATCGGCACGGGCGCCATTTTTCGGCTTTGGTATGCCACGATCCGTTACCTCGTTCCGATTGCTCTCGTCATCGTATTTCTGGCGATTCAGGGATGATCGTGCTACTTATGCGCGCTCGGGTTTATGAATTCGCTTGTCGGATAAATAACTAGCAAACGGGGTGGGAACGTATGCCGATATACGTCACGAAGTCGCAGAGCGGCCCGATCGGTTGCGGTACTGCAACACGATTTTTGCTGTGTTTAGCGGCAGCGATATTCACGCGCAGCGTGTCGGCAGCCGATGAGCCGGGCACAGGGCTGGAGGAAATCGTTGTCACCGCGACGAAACGCGCGGAACACATTCAGGAGACACCGATCGCCGTACAAGCTTTCACCGGCGGGCAACTCGCTGCCATCAATGCCGTGGAGATCAACGATTGGTCCACTCTCGTGCCAGGTCTCGTTACCCAGAACAATGGCTCCTCCGGTGACCAGCGATACGTGATCCGCGGTGTCAACTCGGCAGGCGCCGGCACGGTGGGCCTGTACTTGGACGATGTCGTCATCACCGGTGAAAACTATCAGGATGGCGGTGGTCAAGCCCCCGACGTCCTGTTATTTGATATGGATCGAATCGAGGTGCTCAAAGGGCCACAAGGCACGACCTTCGGATCGAGCTCCATGACGGGAACCATCCGATTCATTACCGCGAAACCGAACTTGAGCGACTTCTTCGGTTCGGTCGGTGCAGGATATCGCGAAACCACGGGTGGCGGCGTTGGCAGCCAGGTCGACGCGATGGTGAATTTACCTATCTTGACCGATCGCTTTGCTATCCGACTGGCGGGGTCTTATTTGGATAATCCGGGGTACATCAGCAATCAATTTGAGCAAGACGCCAACGAAACACGGATCAAAGCAGGCCGGGTCACGGCTAAATTTGCCGCTACCGATAACATCACCATCTCGGCATTGGCGATGGTACAAAGGACTGAGGCGGACGCACTCGGTTACGTCAACACCACCGGATACAACTTCTCCGGGACTGGCCCTCCGTTCTCCCCTTTGCCGCCGAATTCGCCGCAGTATTTTCAGGATATCTACGCCCGAGAGCCGCAGGGCAACAACATGGATATGTACGAGCTCGGCTTTGAAGACAACGAAAGTTACGGCACTTACACGGTCACTGCATCGCGCTTCGACCGGGATTTTGAATACACCCGTGATGCCTCGGCCATAATCCAACTTTATCTCGGACTCCCCGTGACCACGACAGGCCGCAGCGTCATCAATTATCCCAACGACCGCACCGTTAGTTCGGATGAAGCGCGGTTTGTCTCTAGTTGGCAGGGACCTTTGCAGCTACTCGTCGGATTCTTTTTTCAGAACGAGCAAAGAGGCTTTGAGAGCCACGTGGTCACTGCAGACCCAAACGGCTATGTCGATCCTAACCCGGTGGTGCTGTTGGCCCACACCCAGGATGACACGATTCGAGAGAAGACCGTTTTTGCTGAGCTGAGCTACAAATTCTCGGACGAATGGAAACTGACACTCGGCGGGCGTCGTTACGATATCAGTGACACGGAGCTGTCGGCTGCCCTTGTCGGGTTCGGTGGCGGACCAGGTGCTGGTGAGGGCCCAGTACTCGAATTTACCGATATCGGCCTCATTGGCAGGCTCAATTTGGAGTACACGCCAAACTCGCATCTGATGTCCTACTTACAGATCGCACAAGGGTTTCGCCCCGGTGGGGTCAACGATCAAACCGCCGCTGCCATCGCTGGGGTGACCATCCCGGCGGGATTCACCTCCGACTCGCTCATTAATTACGAGCTCGGCCTGAAGTCATCCTGGCTCGATAACCGGTTGGTGGCCAACGGCGCGGCGTACTTTATTGACTGGTCAAAGATTCAGGTATCCGAGCAGACCACGACAGGCTCACCGACCTTCCTCTACACGGGTAATAGTGGACGCGCAACGGTCAAGGGCTTCGAGCTTGAAGTGGAAACACGCCCGATCACGGGCCTCCAGCTCGGTGCCTATTACAATTATAACGAGGCCAAATTAGTGGCTGATATTCCGAACCCGAGCTCGGGTCTGGAAGGCGATGCAATCCCCTATGTTCCCAGGAACACCTTCACATTGAGTTCAAGCTACGAGTGGCCGCTCGGCGTGCGTAATCTGAGTGGGATCGTTGGGGCGCAGTATTCTTACATTTCATCGCGTTTAGGAGAACTGCAGACGAGTCCTCCCACCTTTGTGGAGACATTTCCCGGCTATGAAACGACAACCCTGCGGGCGGGAGTCAAGGAGGAGCGGTGGTCGGTGCTCGTGAATCTCGCCAATGTGTTTAATAACACCGCGACTATCGCCGACACGACGGTACAGTACGGCCTGTTTCCTCAGGCTAATGTCATCAATCGGCCCCGAACGCTCAGCATCATGTTCCGTACGACCTTTTAATGTACTAGCCACACACAAGGAGAGCATTGTGCGCGACGGAGCGGTTCTGGTCGCGTGGTTGTCTGCGGCGGCGTTCACCATAGCACCCCAAGCGCTAGTGGCTGATGCCGCCGTCGCCGCTCATCCTCCAAACGTGCCCCGGTATCCGTGGCTCGATCCGGCTCTAAGTGCCGAGGAGCGTGCGCACGCGGCGGCGGAGGCGATGACGTTCGATGAAAAATTGTCTTGGTTGCAAGGCGACACGACCCTTGATGCCAACGGCACCGGCATCAATTCCTGCGTGGGGCACTTGCCATCCATTGAGCGGCTGGGGTTGCCGGCGTTGTGCTTTGGAGATGGGCCGGCCGGTGTGGGCAATGGGATGACCCATGTCACGGAGTTTCCGGCGCCGATCGCGGGCGCATCGACCTGGGACCTCGCGCTCATGCGCGCCTACGGTATGGCACTCGGCGAGGAACATGCCGGCAAGGGCCGCAATGTCGTGCTTGCGCCCACACTCAATATTTTACGCACGCCGCGCTGGGGGCGCGCCGCGGAGTCTCTTGGCGAGGACCCGTATCTCACGGGCAGACTGGGGGTTGCATTTATCGAGGGCATTCAAAGCTGGCACGTCATCGCCACGCCGAAGCACTTCGTCGCCAATAACCAGGAAACATTACGCCTCGGCGATGCCCCGGCATACTCAGCGATTGACGTCCGTGTATCGGAGCGCGCGCTGCGCGAGATCTACTTCCCGGCCTTCGAAGCGGCGGTGAGGGAGGCGCAGGCCGGATCAATCATGTGTTCCTACAACCAAGTGAACGGAATTTACGCGTGCCAAAATCCCGCGCTCGATACGGTGCTGCGTGGAGAATGGAAGTTCGATGGCTTCGTAGTTTCTGACTGGTATTTCGCCCATCGGAGCACGCTGGCTGCGGCTCGCGCCGGCCTGGATGTGTCGATGCCCGGCGGCAGCGGACATTTTGGTTTTCCCGCGTTCTACGGCAAACAGTTGGGCGATGCATTCACGAGCGGGGCGCTGCCGCCGCAGCGCCTCAATACCATGGTTGAGAATATCCTGCGGCCCATGTTTCGCTTAGGCCTCGTGGAGTGCGTGCACGGCGGCAGCGCGGATATGAAGAGAACCGCCGATGCAGATGTGAGGACTGCTGCGCACCGCGCGCTCGCCTTGAGGATTGCTTCGCAAGGGGTGGTGCTACTCAAGAATCAACACGGGGTGTTGCCTCTCAACGCGAACGTTCGAACGGTAGCCGTGATCGGAGATGATGCTGGAGAGCACGTCCAGACCACTGAGCGCTACGGCGGATTCGTGAACGATCCTGCCATCCAGGTCCGCACACCGCTCGCGGCAATCACCGAACGCGCCGGTGCCGCGATAAAAGTGAGCTACACTCGCGGCACGCTCGGTACGGGGGCGCTCCCGACCGTGCCGGCCTCGGCTCTTTCGCCGTTGAACCGGAGCGGCTCCGGACTTACCGCGTTCTGGTATGGCACCGCGGATTGGAGCGGTCCGATTCTCAAGCAGACCGTCGAACCCACGATCGGTCTACACGAACCGCCCTCCGGCTTACCGCCCGTCTGGTCCGTGCGGTGGCAGGGCGCGTTGAACCCACCCAAGACCGGGCGCTATCGGTTCTCGTTGAGCGGCGGCGGCGATGCGATGCTCTATATCGACGGACGCGAAGTGGTACATACCTTGAACGAACAATTTTCATCGATTACGCATGGAGTCACCACGCTGACGGGCGGCAGGCCGGTCACCATTCGACTCGAGTATTCGAGGGCCGCGACGATCTCAAAGCCTACGCTCGAATGGGGCTGGCAGGAGCCCGACGATTTGCTGATGAGGGCCGTCGCAGCGGCACGCCAGGCGAATGTGGCGATCGTGTTTGCGAGCGATAACGTATCCGAAGGCGGCGATCGAACGAGTCTGAATCTGCCGGGGGATCAGAATGACCTGATCGCCGCGGTGACCGCGGCCAACCCGCACACCGTGGTGGTGCTTCACACGGTGGGCCCGGTACTCATGCCGTGGCTCACCAAGGCTGCCGTGGTGCTTGAGGCATGGTATCCGGGCGAGGAGGCGGGCGCCGCGATTACCGGGATCTTGTTCGGGGATGCGAACCCCTCGGGTAAGCTGCCGATGACCTTTCCGCGCGGCGAATGGCAGGGCCCGGACACGATGCCGGCGCACTTTCCGGGAGTCGCGGGGACGGTCACCTATGCTGAAGGTCTTAGCGTCGGTTATCGGTACTATGATGCAAAGGGGCAAGCACCATTGTTTCCTTTCGGCTTCGGCTTATCCTACTCGCGTTACCGCATCGGACCATTGCGCGTGACGCACATCGGCGGGAGCGCATGGCGAATCGAGGGAAGCGTGACGAACGTTGGGCAACACGATGGCGCGACCGTGGTCGAGCTTTACGTTGGCTTTCCGCGCGCCGCCGGTGAGCCTCCATGGCAACTCAAGGGGTTCGAACGGATTGAGCTTGCCGTCGGCGAGCGAAGTGATGTTCGGTTCGATATCGATCGGCGTGCGCTGTCGGTGTGGGACGATGCGCGACATCGATGGCAGGTAATCCCGGGCCGCTATCAGATCGGTGTCGGAAGCTCGTCGCGCGACATCGAGCAGTACGCAACGCTGGTGGAGTGAAGTGTCATGGGTCGCCACTAGGAGGTTCTCTTGAGCGCGTCCTGCGATGTAGCTGTGGTCGGGGCTGGGCTCATCGGCTGTGCGGCCGCTTGGCATCTTGCCCGGCGCGGGCGGTGCGTGATCATCATCGATCAGGCAGAAGTCAATCGGGGCGCATCCGGACGCAACGCGGGGTCACTGCATTTTCAGCTCGAGCCGCGCATGCTCGACGTGCTGGTGTCAGATCCCGAGCGCCTGGCGCAACTGATTCCTATCAATTTGCAGGCCATTGAAGATTGGCAGCGTTTACCAAAGGAACTCGCACACGACCTTGAACTATCGATGCACGGCGGCCTCATGCTCGCGGAGACAGAGACCGATCATCGTCTGCTGTTGCAAAAGGTAGAATTGGAGACGCGCGGAGGTCTCGACGTGCGCATGCTCGATGGCAAGGAGCTGCGCCGCATCGCGCCCTACCTGTCGGCCGGCATCCGCTCGGCGAGTTTTTGTTCTGCGGAGGGTCATGCGAATCCAAGATGGGTGGCCCCTGCGTATGCCGCAGCCGCTCGAGCTGCCGGCGCGAAGTTTGAGCTACACGCACGCGTGCGAGCGCTGGAATCGAATACGGGGAGCTGGCGTCTCATGCTCGAGTCGGTAGCCGCCGTCGGCTCGAACGCCCGCACGGCGGTCGCGACCGTCGATGCGGCAGCAGTGCTGATCGCAGCTGGCGCCTGGTCCTCCCAGATTCTAGCGCCGCTCGGCGCCGCCGTTCCGCTGACGCCCGTGGGTCTGCAGATGATGGCAACTCAACGCACCGCGCCGCTGATCAGCCACTTGGTTCAGCACATGGGACGGCGTCTCTCCATCAAGCAAGTGGAAGCGGGCAATGTGCTAATCGGCGGCGGCTGGCCCGCGCGTCTGCCCAATGGCGGACTGGAAGCAGCGGCGGATGCCGAGCTGCAAGAGCTCGCGCTCGCGGGCAGCTCGGCTGTCGCATGCCACGTCGTTCCGGCCACTTCAGCGTTGAGCGTGATCCGCAGCTGGAGCGGCGTTGCATGTGTAGCCCCCGATCACCTTCCGGTACTCGGCGCCATCGATTCCTTGCCGGGAGTGTTCATCGCAGCGGGAGGCTCCTCCTTTACGTTGGGGCCAACCTACGCGCGGCTGATCAGTGAGCTCATCAGTACTGGAAGCACCCCGATGCCCATCGGCCTCTATCGTGCCGCGCGCTTCGCGTCGTCTCAATTGGACTACCATACGGCATGAATCTGCGACTGACTCAAGGTACTTATCGCGGCGAGCGCTGCAATTTCTTGTTCGAAGGCGCACGGGTGCAGGCATATCAAGGCGAGACCGTTGCCGCCGCCCTGCTCGCGCACGGCGAGCGGAGATTCCGCGAAGACAGCCTGCAGCAGGGTCGAGGCCCCTACTGCAACATGGGTACCTGCTTCGAGTGTGTGGTGGAAATCCGCGTGGGAGTCGATGTCGCTGCACGCAATAAGGGCGCGTGGCGGCTGGTACGCGCTTGCCTTACGCGTGTCAGCGCCGGACTTGAAGTGCGTTCCATCAGAGGTTCGTCCGGTGCGCAATCCTTGAGCGGTGACCGTCCTGAATAGCACTGAGGTATGTGATCTCGCCATCATCGGCGGCGGCCCCGCGGGCATGGCGGCGGCCATCATCGCATGCGGCCTTGAGCTCGAGGTGTGTCTCCTTGACGAGCAGCCGCGGCTTGGCGGGCAGATCTACCGGCAGCCGCCGCGCGAGTTTCGCGTCGAATCCTGGTTACCGGGTGCGACCTACAATAAGGGCAAGGCGCTGATCGCGCGGGCGGAAGCGCTGACCCATTTGCGACACATCGCTCCGGCGACCGTATGGGCGTGTTTCAAGGGATCTCGCGATGGGCAGCCTGGGTTTGGGCACGAAGTGTTGTTCCACAACGATGAGACGATCGGTCGAGTGCGCGCCCGACACGTGTTGATCGCGTGCGGCTGTTACGAAGCGCCGCTGCCGTTTCCCGGATGGCAGCTGCCGGGGGTGATGAGCGCGGGCGGCATTCAAACGCTTCTCAAGAGTCAGCGAGTCGCGGCCGGGCGAACGATCGTGCTCGCCGGCACTCATCCGCTGCTGTTCGTCGTCGCGGAGCAGTTATTGGCCGCAGGGATCCGGATTGCGGCCGTGGTCCTCGCGCAGCGCGCGGGAGCCGGGTGGCGACTGACGCGCGCACCGCGCGCCGCGTTCACAGGATCGAGGCAGCTTTGGAAGACGCTCGGCACGCTGGTTCAGTTGCGCCATGCGCGCGTGCCGGTGTTGTTCGGCCATGGCGTTGTCGACGCGCTCGGCACGCGAGAGCTCGAGGGAGTGAGGGTGCGTGAATTAGGCAACCGCGGCAAGTCAACCGTCATTCCTTGTGATGCGCTCGGCGTTTGCTACGGATTTCTCCCTTCCTCGGAGCTCGCTCGACAGGCGGGTGCAATACACCTAGGGACACGCGACGGAGGCTGGGTCACGGAATGCGACGACTATATGCGCTCGAGCGTGCCCGGCCTGTGGGTCGCGGGGGAACTTGCCGGTGTAGCGGGCGCGGAGGCTGCGGCGCTGTCTGGTGAAATCGCGGCGCTCAGCGTGGCGCTGGACCTCGGACGCGTTTCGATCGAGGCAGCCAACACACGTCGGCAGAACTTGCAGAAGCGCTGGCAGCGTTTGCGCCGCTTCGCGGAGGTGCTTGCGGACCTGTCCACGCCAGCGCCGGCATTTGTCGCGAGCATCGGCGAGCGCTCGACCCTTCTGTGTCGATGCGAGGACATCACGATAGGGCAAGTGGAGGATGCCGTGCGCGCAGATCCCGGCGTCTCGAGCGCTAGCACCGCAAAGTTACTGACGCGGGCGGGCATGGGATTCTGTCAAGGTCGAATGTGTGAAATCAATGTTCGACGCATCATCGCTCACGAGAGGAAAATGCCACTGGCGGAAGTCGCTGGATTCGTCGTCCACCCGCCGGTGAAACCCGTGCCGCTCGGTGCGCTCGCCGCGTATCCAGAGGCGCTCGAGATCGATCCATCTGCGCTGGATGGCCCGCTCGGACGATGATGCGGACAGCGGACATCAAAGCCTATTCCAGACCGCTCACGGCTTGGTAGGTAGTGTTGTTGCTCTCTGTCGCTGTCGATCGGTGTTGCCAGGGAGCGTCACAGTTCAGCGCCGGGATCGAAGCTCGTCCAATAGATTGGCGGCCGCAACGAGGTCCAAGGTGTCAAACCCCTCGGTAAATCGGCTATGGATGGGCGCGAGCAGGTCCAGGGCCTCGTCGACCTGGCCGTTCTCAGCCCACAGCCGAGCAAGGCTCATCCCGGTCCGCAGTTCCAACGACAGCGCCGATTGCTGCCGAGCGAGTTCTAGCGACCCTGCGAGGCACCCCTCGGCCTCACTTGTGTGAGCCGGCGACGCCGCAATCAGGATCTCTGCCTTGATGCGCAAGAGTTCCGGCAGATCGGCCGACCTGCCGCGACCTTCGGCCCAGGTAACGGCCTCGCAGATCGTCGTGCGGGCGATTTCGGTGTTTCCTGCCTTCGCGAAACCTTGCGCCAGCCGCGCGCTAAACACGCACCGGTGCAGTTCGTAGCCGAACGCGCGCAGGGCGGCGAGGGCGGTCTGCAGCAGTTCAATGCCCAGTGACGGGTCACCGCGCAAGATGGCCAAGACGCCCTGCCAACCGACAGCCTGCAGGTTAATAATTGAGAGGTCGTCTTTTCTCGCATAGTTCGCTAATCGGTCGATCAACTTTTTCGCCGTCAACCAGTCGCCGATTTGCAGATAAACGAACACGTTCCATGCCAGTGCGTATGGAATGGTCACTGGACCCTGATCTGTTGCTTCGTCCAGACTCTGGCGCGCAGATTCGATGGCTTGATTCGCATAGCCCAGCATCCACAAGCTACGCGAGAAAACATTGCGAACGCTAATCCTCTGAGTAAATCCACCGTACATACCTGCATTGAGTTGCGAGGAGTGTACAGGATGGCTCAAGGCGATCCTGGCGTGCATGAGTGCTTCTTTGTAGCGACCAAGAAAACAACACGTCGAAGCAGCTATTGCATTCGCTATGCCGTCTTCCACGGAGTGCTCAATCTGCTTGGCTGCGGCTTCGCAACGGGCCGTGAGTGCGTCGAGTCCGCGAAAATCTCCAGTTCGAACCTCGAATCGATAGAGTCCACACAATAGAAGCAGCTGACTTGGGGCATCCTTGAGACTCTCCGCGAGCTCCAACGCGCGAACAAGGGCAGAGTGTGCCGCCCGGACACTGGCTTTGGTATATAAGAGCGCGAACCCGAAGCACGCCTGCAGTTCCAATTCGAGTCGAGTTCCGCTACTGGCAGAGTCGAGGTCTCTCATCGCACGTTCGGTCCACGCGTTGCACTCGCCTAGTAGCGTCAACTCTAAGAAAAGCGGCGCCGCGGCCGCCGTCAGTCTTACTCCAATCTCACTGTCTGCGTGCTCCGAGAAAGACCACTCCAGCGCGGTGCGCACGTTACCCAGATGCTCTACGAAGAAATTGACGGCCGCGCGGCTGGAGGCCAGCGCCGCGCTTACCTTGAACCGCTCAAGACGGTAGGTGAAGTATTCGCCATGGCGTCGTGCGATTGTCGCGTGTTCGCCGCTTTCTGCGAGCTTCTGCCGCGCGTAGGCTCGTGTGGTGTCGAGGAGTCGATAGCGCATCGTAACGGTAGTGTCCCGGGCCACGAGCGACTTATCGACGAGCATGGCGAGTGTCTCTGTCACCTCCGCAGGATCGAGGTCGTCCGCGACGACATCCAGGGCCGCTTCCAGAGAGAAGGCGCCGACGAAAACGGCAAGGCGCCGTAAGGTCAGCCGCTCGGTCCCGGACAACAGGTTATGACTCCAATCCAGTGTGGCATTTAGCGTCTGATGCCTCGCCAGCGCGGTGCGAAGTCCGCTCCAACGAAGCCTGAACTCGCTTTCGAGCAACGATGCGATGCCCTGAATGCCGTACACACCGACACGGCAGGCGGCGAGTTCCAGGGCGAGCGCAATGCCATCCAGTCTGCGGCAGACTTCAGCGATGGTCGGCGCGTCCTGATCGTTCAGTTCGAATGGGTATCCGCTGGCAGCGACCTGCTCGACGAAGAGCTGTACCGCCGGGAAGGCCAGCGCCTGCGTTGCGGTCAGTGACACCGCATCGGCGGGCGGACACTCGAGTGGCGGCAAATGGTGAACCCGCTCACCCTCTGCCCGCAGCGACTCTCGGCTTGTGGCCAGGATGTGAACCTGCGGAGCGTCGCGGAATATGTTTTCTGCCAGAGTGGCCACCGTCTCGATGACGCGCTCGCAGCTATCGAACACCAGCAACATGCGTCGTTCGCGAAGAAAGGCCAGGATGACCGGAAGGGGATTCTCCGAAATTACGGAGAGCCCAAGCTGTGATGCGAGCGCGAAACCGACCAGTTGTGGATTCTCGATGGCCGCGAGATCAAGGAACTGAACCGTCCCAGCGAATTCGGGAAGCACGTCGTGCGCGACCGCCAGGGCAACGGTCGTCTTGCCAATCCCCCCTGGGCCGACGATCGATACGAAACGCTGGTCGATGAGTCGTCTTGTGAGGTCACGGACGGCGCCGTCCCGGCCCACCATCCGCAGTGAACGCCTGGGCAGGCTGGACGCGGATACAGGTGTTGCTACGCTTTCGCGGGTGGTCGGCGCAGCGGTGGTCCAATTGACAGGCGCTGCGAAGCAGTACCCTCGACCGACGACATTTGTGACGTAGTGGGCACCCGATTCATCATCTCCAAGCGTCTTCCGAATGGAGGCAATGTGCCAGCGTAAGCTGCTTTCGTCGACGACCAGGTTCCCCCAGACCCGCGAGATGAGGTCCCGTTTGATGATGACGTTCGGCGCGCGCTCCACGAGCGTGACGAGAATGTCGAGAGCCCGGCTTCCGATCTTGAGCGTGATGCCATCCTTCTCGAGGATTCTCTCGGTTGCACGCAGGCGAAAGGGACCGAAGGCTGCGACTCGCGGCAACGCTGAACCACAGTTGGGGCCGTCCGTTCGGGCAGGTTCCTCTGGTGTGTCGCCGCGTTGCACCATTGAGTACGATCTCGGGGGTGGGTCGTCGCATCAGCCGCGCTCGCTCAGTAGTTAAATTCTAATCTCGCCCTGTCGAAATTTAACATAATGCGCCCGCGATTAGTCATCCTCAGAGCTGGCGCCGAGAATTTGGACACGAGTATAAGTGGATTTCTGCCGGGGTATAACTGGAGGGTAGGAATCCATGAGGAAGCCGAGGCGTAATCATTCAGCGAAGTTCAGGGCGCAGATTGCTTTAGAGGCGATCCGGGGTGAGAAGACGGTGGCCGAGATCGCCGCGTACCACGAGGTGCATCCGAACCAGGTGACGGTCTGGAAGACGCAGTTACTGCAGAACGCGGCCGCGGTTTTTGGGGCCGAGGCATCGAACGGGGAAGATCGCGAGAAGGTGCGTGCGTTGCACGCCAAGATTGGCGAGCTGACGGTTGAGAGAGATTGTTTAGAAGGCGGGCTCGGGAAGTTCCCCCCATCTATGGAGACGCGATTCGCACTGTGGCGGTGATTCCCGCGACGAGACGCACCTCCGGCGGCACATTGTCGATGCGCACGTGCACCGGAATGCGCTGCGCCAGTCTCACCCAGGTGAAAATGGGGTTAACGGCCGCAAGCCCTTGCTGATTCGGCTGTGCATTCGCAACGTTGATTCCTCGAGAGATGCTGCCGACATGCCCGCGAACGACCTGGCGATAGCCCATCAGGAGGATGGTTGCCGCATCGCCTTCGCGAATCGAGCCGAGCTGGGTTTCTTCAAAATAGGCGTCCACCCAAAACGAATCCGAATCGAC
>Ga0070761_10001678_pt1 | contig 13863 bp, 14 predicted proteins | sample HubBroMetageREF1_FD_66724 | JGI IMG/M metagenome (GOLD analysis project Ga0070761, IMG submission 66724) | Reference soil microbial communities from the Hubbard Brook experimental Forest, New Hampshire, USA - Hubbard Brook CCASE Soil... | ecosystem: Environmental > Terrestrial > Soil >...
CCGCAGGTGGTCCCCAACTGAGGAAATCGGGTGGTCCCGAACTCAGGAAATCAGGTGGTCTTCAACCGAGGAAACTGGGTGGTCCCCAACAGAGGAAATCGTGCAGTCGCTGCCATATGTTGGCAACGCGCGTGGAAAAGCGCAATGCATCTATTGGGACCTTGCGCTCCCTGGCTTTGGCCTTCGCAAATTCCCCAACGGTCGAGGCAGCTACGTATGCACCTACCGCATTCAGATGCGAAAGCGTCTCGTGGATCTCGGGCGATCCGACGCGATGACTTTGGAACAGGCGCGCCGGCGGGCTCGATCCTATTTCGGCGCCGCCGCGGACGGTAAGGACCCGAGGTCAAACATCGACCAAATGCGGGCAACTCCGACTGTAAGAGAGCTGGCCAAGACCTACATCGATGGGCACGCGAAGCTCAAGAAGAAGACCTGGAAAATCGACGAGGCATATCTCAATCAGCTACTCATTCCCAGATTTGGGGCGCATTTGGCCTCGTCGATCACTAGGGCTGACATCGCGAGCATTCACAGCGATATCGGCAAAAAGCACCCTTACACCGCCAATCGATTCATCTCGATTATTCGCAAAATGTATAACGTCGGCCGTCATCTGGGCATGGTTCCGGAGGAAATTCGAAACCCCGGCACCGAGATTGTGCCGTTTGCTGAGAAGAAGCGCCGACGATATGTGACCCTGGCAGAGATGCCGTTATTGGCCGCCGCGATAGATGAGGATCCCAACGAGTTCGCTGGGCATGCCTTATGGCTACTCCTTCTGACGGGTGTCCGCCGCAGCGAAATCCTGACCGCCAAATGGTCCGACGTCGACTGGGACAACGGGACCCTTTACATCGGGGAAACCAAAAACGGCGATCCCGTCCTAACACCCTTGAGCCGAGCCGCTATTGCAAGGCTCAACATGATTCCCAGATCCGATGACAATCCCTACATCATTTGCGGCGATATCCCGGGAGAACCCCTCGTGTACCTGGACGCCATGTGGAGACGTATCCGCAGGAGAACGGGATTTCACGACCTGCGAATTCACGATTTGCGCAGAACCGTAGGATCCTGGTTAGTGCGCGATGGAGCCTCGCTGCATCTGGTCGGCGCGGTACTAAATCACAAGGACCAGAAGACCACCGCTGGCTACGCTTACTTCCAAACCGAAGATCGGCAGCGAGTACTTGACCGACATGGTCAGGCGCTCATCCAGGTTACTCAAGATGGCACGCGCCGGCCCACCAATGGCACGCCCGGCGCCGCACAAGAGAGACTTCCCAGGCTCCATCGAATCTCTCGGAACGAGCTCTATGAATTGATTTGGTCGGAACCGAAGACAACACTCGCGCAGCGATTTGGCATATCAGATGTTGGGCTTGCGAAGGTCTGTCGCCGATCGGACATTCCGGCACCTCCCCGGGGATACTGGGCGAAGATTGCTGCTGGCAATTCTCTTCCGCGACCTGAGCTGCCACAGCGAGCAGATCTCGGCTCTCAGGCTATCGTATTTCGAATCAATCGCGACAACAGATCAGACACTCCAAACCAACGCCCCAGGCCATCGGCGGCTGAGCAATTCTTCGCAGCAGATCACATTCGAGTCGAGAGATAGGGTTCATGATCTAGGCCCCATTACGCAACGGAGATGCATATGGCGCCAAAAGACTCGCTTCCCGACCACAATGGTTACCGTCATCGATCGCCCCTCGATATCTTTACGATGCGGTGATATCCAAGCTCGACGAGCTTCCGGGCAGCATCGTGTTCACAGTTGACGATGCGAGGCATCGCGTTAAGCGCCGCCGTATCCCCGCTCAAGGGCTCACCCTTGATACCAACACATACCGCGACCTCGGCTGGATCAAGGGGGGACTGGCGGCGCGCTTTCCATCATCTTCTGCCACTCTATAGATTGCTGGGTTTGGCGCTTGCCTATCACGTCTAGCTCGTCTCTCATGTGTTGAACTGGGTCCCATGCTAGATTCTTCGGCTCTGGGATTTTGTATTGCTTCCTCAGCTTCACGGCGAGCGCGTTCGCGTCTAATCCAAGAATCGAGTATTGATGCGTTCGTGCCTCGAACCATTCGCTATAATCTGGTGGGTAGGAATTCTCTTCTACGCTGGAGACGTAGCTTGCCGCTCTATCCGCTGCAGCTGGGAGGGCAAGGATCTTGTACATCAGTGAGTGCTTGATGCTCTTCCAATTGACATCAGTTGGATAGACGGGTGAGGGTGGTGCCTTTACCCGTGGCGCTAAACACCCGACTTCATCAGCCTCTCCTGAGTCCGTAGCGGTCGACGCGCAATCCTCAACGTACTTTTCTAGGACGCAGACAACTCTAATAGCAAGGTATTTCGCGTCGCGCCTCATGGCAAACCATTCTCTGCCGAGGGGCACTAGCACTTGACCTATCACCAGCACGAGCACCCCGACGGTCGCAGAAATGAGTGCTGATTCGATGGTGGGATTCACTGGTGCGTCCTTTCACTTGAGGTCCTCCCGCAATCCTTTCACTTGGTGTCTTCGAATCCCATGACGCACTTCATCAATTCCGTAGCCGAATTTGCCATGAAGATCGTCGGCCACTAGTACCGCGATTTACACTAGTGAGAACTAGTGATACTATATGAGCACTAGTAACTGAGGTGTCTCATGGGCACATACGAAGTGGACGATGAGTTGGCCTTCCGCGTGGACCGGCTAGCCCGGCGAATGAAGCCATTTGAGGCCCTCTCCTTTCAGGAGGGATTGAAGCGGGTCTTGGATCAGTTTGCTCCCCAGACTGGCCTCGCCGATGTCCCTGAGATCGCCCAACGAGTTGCTATTCAAAACGCCGTCGAAGTAGCTCGCGCCGCTATGAAAAAGGCTCCCTCACCGAGCCCCATCCAATACGCATCGATGGTCCCTGAGTTGAAAAAGCGACCGAATCTGACCACCTGGAAGTCGATCACTGATTTCTTGTCGATCGAGACTGCGGGCGACAGCGCGAGACGTAAGCTGGCCGGATGGGTGAAGATGAATAGACCGGACTGGCCGCCTGTCCCTGTGATCGACTAGTGTCGGTTATGTTAAGTAAGCAGTTTTCAGAAGTGGCTCTCGAGGACGCCCTCGCCCACTTGGGCGCGCATCCGCCGTTATGGACGCGGAATCTTCGAGCTAATAGTCCGAGCCTGCACCGGAGGGGGGACTAGACTCCAGGGCCTACCGGACCGATAGTTTTCGCTCTTCGTTATCGGACCATCGCCAAATATTTTATACAACGTATGACGGTGCTCGGCGTCATCCGCCTCCGCAATCTTGTGGGCACGAAAGACCTCCCCATGCGATTCATTTGATTCCAAACCGGTATCGTATACGCAGAATGCCCGAGTTCGATCGCCGCCCATCTCGCGCCGAATCTCGTTGCATTTTGCCATTACCACGCCAAACCAAGCGTCCTGGGGTCTGCTTGTTGTCCTGGCCATGACGAGGTCTCGCACAGCCTTATCGCTGGTCATCCCTTCGCGCTGGATCGAAAACCCATGCGAATAGGTATGGCTGTACAGATTCGGCTTGCACATGCCGGACCTCTTATCAACGAACATCGGCGAATATACGAACCGGGTCAGCACTTCATCATCGGTCACAGGGCCCGGCGAATGGGCGCTCACCTGAAATTGTTCACATGCGCAATGCGGGCATGCGATTGAGAACTTGGGTACTCGGTAGGGATCGCCCTCTGGAATCTCCGAAAGGACCCTTTGGCAATATGGTTTCTTGCCGATAAATCGGCAGTAAAACTCTTTAAGCCGGGAGTAGAGCCTTGAACAAATGCGGCATTTCCTTTGCAACAAAATTAACTACGCCCTTATGCTTATCGCCTTTTTTCTCAATGAAATACGCAATACGACTGGATCCGAGAAATTCAAGGTCGGCGTACAAGTCCCCGGTTCGCCAAAATAAACCTGCGTGGCCGGACGCGTGCAACATGGGTTGCGCTATCGAATTGATATCGAGGAGTTTTGAGAACGAGACGGCGTCATCAAGCGATGGCAGCAAAGGGGGCGCTGCATTCTCCCCGTCCCAGTCGCCGGAGAGTTGTTTCCAACTCCTGAGTTCACCAATCATGTGCTCTCGTGGAGTGGTCTCTCTGCCGGCCGCAAGAGCGGGTACAAATTCAGCGATGGTTGCCTTGGGAGCAGCCGAGATCATCGGACTCTGTTGAGTAGGACTTACGGCAGAAGGCTGTTCAGTCCGGACTCGAGGCGGATTAAACAAGGTATCGAGTGAGCTTTGGCTCGGCACCGGCGGGCCCGGCAGCAGCAGTAGCGCGACGAGCTGTTTAGTCGTAGTGGCAGTTCCGTAAGTCATAACTAACTGACTATTCCGATACGCAAACACATGGCGTCATTGATCACCCGGCTAAAAACGCGCTTACTCTCACTATGCAATTTGCCCAGGTGCTCGTCAAAAGCCGTGACCGACTCGGCGCAGGTCATTGGCTTCGCAACATAGCCGGGCTGATTGAACATATCCGTGAGGATCGTCGCAATCATGACCACCCTCCGCAATACACCTTTGGGACTGTCCTCGACAGAATCAATATTCACGTTCATCAATCGCTTCGTTTCATTATCTACAGGTATGAAGGCACCCGTATGACTGTGCCAAAGGTCTTGCAGAGCAAGCACGTGCGGACTGATATAGGGCGAATCGCCTCTCAGCAAACTGCGCACGTCCACGTCCTTCAGGTCGCCGGCCCAATAGAATTTATCCAAATAATTCAAACTGACCGTCGAGATTTGCGCTGCTTCCGCAAATAGCGGGATCAACCCGTCGAAATATCTTTTGGCGCCCCCCCAGACCTCGTTCCATGTTGTGTAGGCGGTAGATCTGAACGTTATCGAGGCACGGCTCACTGCAAGATCACGTTCGACCGTGCCATCAGGGCGAGTATTGGAATAAGTCACAGTCTGAGCTACCTGCTGTGCACCGGGAGGGGCTCCGAGCACTTGGACACCGCCAGGAAAAGGGATAGGCACTTGGATGCCCTGGGGCAATTGAATGCCCTGAGGCAATTGGAAACCCATGCTCATCGGAAATCCGAGCACTTGGGAAAAACCCGGCAGGGTTCCCTTGAAAGGCTCGGCCGCCGTTACAATTCTGGAGAAGAGTTCATCGCTAGCGAACCCCCCGAATTGCACCGACATGGCAACTTGCTCAATTGCGTGTGCATCATGAATGGGCTCGAATCGATTCATGTCAGCGGCGCCGCCCTGTTGATGACATTGGTTGCGCTAGGCATCTGCAACTATCGGTCCATCCGTCCGTAGATCCACCGACCAAAAAATACCGCTGACCCAGCCCGGAATGCTACCACGTTCCTGATCGTCTAGATTACCGATGTCAGGCCCCGCGCATCAAGTATAACTCATGGATTATTATAGATTATTTGCTCAATCCGCGTTGGGTCGTCCACCAAGAATTTCACGCTTTTTGTCCCCACGGGGTCGCCCGCGCCCGCACCGACCGTCGTAAAATCAACCTCGTAACCAATTGCGTCGAGGCACGTGGTTCCGTCAATGATCACAGGCACCGAGGCGAGATCCGCCAGCGCAAAAGAGGTTTAGATGCCGAGAGGACCCAGCAACGCCAGGATGCTTTTCACGGTCTTGATGACCGGCGAGGCCATGCCGGCGCACGCTTTCGCGGCGTCGATCAGACCTTCTCCACTCAGTTCGTACCACTTGCGCCGAGGCTGTGCTTTTGACGCCTCTGAGACAAATGTCGAGAGATCCTGAGCGATCTGTGCGGCGGTATCCTTCGGGAGATCGCGTATAAGGGATTCCACGTGCTGGCACAGCCGTTCAAGTTGCGACTGTAGCTGCGATGAGGGCGCGTCGCCGGCCTTCTTGAAGCTGTCCGAAATGCTATTGGCCATCACCAGATCGCCTGAGAACGTGCTGCTATGATCAACCGTGACGCGATGTCCGTGGGTCGTGCTTTGATCGCGTTGATCCACATGAATATTCACTTCGCGTTCAAGCGAGTTGCGATCCCTTGTCAGCTCCAAAAATCCGGCGTCTCCCGACAGGCCCAGTATGCGGCCGTTAAGCGAGTGCAATTCGGAAAGCATCGCCCGCAATTCAGAGATTTGGCGCGACGCGTAATCCTTCAGCGGATTGAGATTGCCGCCTTCCGCCTTTGCCAGTAGCTGCGCCAAATCGCCCGCGGTCCGCTCAACCAGCTGGATGATGCGACCCTCTCGTTCCTCGATCAGTCCGAGCAACCCCTGCCAACTGGAGAACTCGGGCAGTTTCTCGACCGCTTTACGAATAAACGAGTCGTAGTTCCCCCGCAGGTGCTTTAACCTGCTACAGATCTCCGCCGCGTCTCGGTAGTGGCTTCTGGCGACCAGCATTTCGACCCGCTTGCGGAGTTCGAGTAGGTCATTAGGTCGTAGGGTCGATTCGTCGAGAAATTCTATATCCACGAGCAGCGTCAGTACGTCCTGAAACGCCTGTTCCACGACTAAAATGACTTGCGACAAAAACGCGAGCGTTCTTCGGAGCACCGAATCTTCCAATCGCGAGCCAGAGGACGCGGCGGCATGCACCATACAGTTGATGTCACTGATGACGCGTCGCAGATCCTGTTGACTCGACATGGTGATGCTCCTCTCCGGTGGCTCGGCGATATGCAGCGACGGCGGCGGAACTGATGGGCGGTCTCGGGAGCGGGCTTTGCTCAGCGGCACCAGTTGACACCAGCCGCTCTCAACGAGAGCGGCGCCCAATTCCTCATTTCGTTTGCGCTCGAACGATTCGAGACCTGCAAGCGCCTGTTTTGCGTGTTTCGGATCGTGGCAGGATCGGTAATACAGACCGAAAAATTCCGGAAACTTCTCATCGACAGCGATCGCATAGACATCGGTCGCTTGACCGGGCCACACGCCAAAGAGACCCACAATGCTCCCGGACGGAAACGTGCGCACGCCGAAATAACGAACTTCCTGGCCCTGCGGCCCTTCGGTCATTCCCGGAGCGGCCATATTCTTCTGCCGGCTATTCCAATGGAATTGCGCCACTTCGTTATCTTTCTGGCCGTGATACACATCCGCGCGCACCGGCTGCATCACGAAATCCTCGCACTCGCTGTTCGAGGACGTGCTGCCAGAAGTGATCAAGAGATGTATCTTGTGGCAAACGGCCGAGATCCGGGACATCCGGCGCTCCCAATGCTCGGGGATGGATTTATCCACGTCCGGTGCTCGCGGTGTCCATTCTGTTTGGAACCCTTCCCTGGATCATCTCGATCGATTGTCCCGGCGACGACTATAGCGGCATGGGAGGATTGTTCAACCCTCGATTGATTGTGCGTTGCGCCGGCGACTCACATTTTGGCGGAGTCAACATCCTGATCTGCACCCGTATCCAGTGCTGTCGACAGCCGCTCCAAAGTCTCGCGGGTTACGGGCCCGCCGGTTGACAAGCCGACGAGTAGGTATTGCTGGCAGTAGCTGAGGCTCTTGTCTTTGGAGAAGTGAGCAAGAATACTCACGCGTAGGAGCAGCGCCACCACCCTACGGCTTGCGACGCGCTGCCAGAGGTGCAATCGTTGGCGATAGAAGTCCGCGAGGTGGGCGCCGAGCCTCCGCGTCCCCTCCACGGATGAGACGCCGGTGAGCACCCGAAAATCCGGATTGGTGAGCTTTGTGGTGTCAATAGCGATCACGCCTACGGATGAGGCGTCACGGCATCGCTCGAGCAACTGATCGCGCGCTTCAATTGCCCGGCGCTCTATGCGCTTTTCCGACTGCGGCCGCTTGCATTCGAAAATGAGACGCTGCAAACCGACCGTGGCCGAAACGTCCGCGAGTCCGGCGGCCTCCAGTTGAAGGCCGCTCGCAATCAGGCGAGCGCCGACTAGCAGTTCAAAGGCCAGGTCTCGCGGTCTGTTGCTCGACGACGACGGATCTTCATCGACGTATCGTAGGGGGCCGCCCGCAAAGGCTTGGAGTCTCTCTCGAACGAAGTCATCATGCCGCCCATCTGCGAACGCTGCGTGAATCGTAGCGATCTCGTTTGCCTCGAATAGATCATTCGCGGACTTCGGAAACAGAGCAGGACGGCGTTCGCTGCTTTTTTTCGCTACAAGGGTCACCAATTCATTTATCGCCTTCCGATATGCGCCGAGGCGACCACGCTCGACCTGTATACCAAAGCGACCAAGCCACGATACCGCCTCGTTCAAGCGATCTGCCAAGTCCGAGAAGCCGACGCTGGACCATTTACCGACCATTCGTTTGGCATTTTAACGCTTGGGCGCCCTCAGGTTAGAGCCCGACGAGTCTGCGATTCCCGTGCCCTGGGTTGTCGGTCCGAATGTCCCCAGCGGGAAATGCTACAGTCGCCGGTATATGCGTGATGTCTTGAGAACGTTGATTGAGGAGATGGTTCGCGACCTCAACACGAATCCGTTGGCAACCTATCCCGAACGACTCCGGGAGATTGCCGCTATTTCGCCTCATACCATACTGCCCTTGCCATCCGCAGAACCGCTTGAGAAATACAATTGTGTCATGCATGCGTTGGGATTGGTCGGGAAGATGGGCGAATATCCGCACCCGTTGCTCGCGGCCACAACACCGTTTGTCAATTACTTGATCGACAACGCATTGCAACCGTGCGACCCGAAAATCGGGGCGCTGGTAGTGTGGTCATCGGCCGGTGTCATTAGGCACATCGGTAAGCTCATCGCGCTATGCCGTGCCGAATCAAAATGGGGTCATGGAATCCTTTGCAGCCATGGTCTCGAGGAGCTTCCGCAGCGCTACGGCGATGTTTCCGGATACTACGATGCGACCCAGTGCGATAGCGTCTTGGTTCACTTGAGAAACTTCGTATTCGGCACACTCAACGCTGATCACACATGAAGGCCAACGCATCCTAAGCCATTTTGGGTGGACGCGGCTGGGCGCGCCCCGCCCGAACCGACATGCCTGAAGCCGACGGAAATCGCACGCTCGCCCGTCGGGTATTGCATCGGAAGCGCCTCACGAGTTTTGCACGGGTTGGAGGGGTAAGTGCAGGATTCGTGGGGTTTCTGTGCGGCGGGATTGGCCGTTCCCTGGATCGCGCCTTTTTTTGCCGCCGCCTGGTTCGATCAGAACGTGGGGTAGGATTCCGATTGGGCCGGTTCATCGGTGGCGAGGGCGCGTGCTGCGACTCTCCCGAGTACCCACGTAACGATCCAGCTGACTTAGCCGGCGAGGGCCTGCGCCCCGCTCTTCCCGCAAATGCTCCGCAAACTTGTCGATAAATGGCTGCAGTTCGCCGGCGCCCCGGTGAAATGATCGATAGGAGCGGAGAAGACTGGCCAGGGCCGAGTCCAGCGAGTTGAGCAGATCCAACTCAGAAGGAACCCGGAACAAAGCGAGTCGCTTCGTGCCATCCGCGGCGCGTTCCGCGTGGCGCTGTTGCAGGGCGCCCAGGTCGTTGTGCACGGACCCGCCGAGCATACGATGGAGGGGATATTCATTTTCCAAGCCTGCGCGCTCGAATTTCTTCTGAATATCTACGTGTTCGCCGCCGTCGGTGGCGACCTCAGCAGCGCTATCCTTGATCCGGCCGAGAAAATCCCGCGCCCCAGGCTCTGCCAGGAATGCTTGAAGGAGCCCCCTCTGTTGCTGGTTAATGTGTTCTGGAAGGCTGCGGCCCTCCTCTAGGGTAGTCGCCACCATATCCTTCAGATAAGTCGGATCGCGCTCCAGCGCAAGTTGCTCAGCCAACGCCTCGTGCGCAACACGAAGTAGTACGGGCATTGGCCAATAGTTACCGTGCTCGAAAAGGGTGATGCACGCCCCCACCATCTCAAGGATCGTCGCGTGCAGTTGGGCTTCCACCGCTCGGCTATCGAGTTTCTCCGGAAGTGGCGCCGCGGCGGGGAACCTTTCTCGGGCCAGCTGCCACGCCTCGCGCAGCAGGTTAAATCGCGTTCGGACTTTCTGAGTATGCATAAGAATTCTTGGGAGCTCACGGTGATCGATCAGTCATCCGCGAGCTACTTGATACGCTCGCCATTCAGCCAAACGCGCTCAAATTTTGTCGCCAAATTATGCGGATCGCCGAGTTCCAGCATTTCGCGTGCCCACCCGGCGGAAATATCGGCGGCTTGGATCTCATCGTAGCCGCGTGAGTCAGACTCTATGACGAGCGGCTGGTCGGAAATCTCTTCGGCACCGTCGAACGCTTCGGAGAAAGGATTCTGCGATGGCGTTGACGGCGGAGTTGAGAAGATCGGTTGCTTTCTGATTCTCAACGTCAAAATACCTCGTGGTCGCCAGAACCTCGGGCAAGATCAGCCGCGCGGCGCGGCGCGATCGGAACGCATCAGTCGTGCGAGTCATCGAGTCCGCCGAGGACACGTCGAATACAGCGTGGGCGCGCGCGGCGAACACCAAAGCATGCTGGAGCTTGGGGCCAATCTCTTTCAGAATTCCCTGGGGCGTAAAGCGTGCCAGAGAGGTCAGCGATTTCTCATCCGACAACGGAAGTTGCTGGAAGATGGCGTAAGGCAGATAAGCGATGGGCGTTCCGGAAAGGACCTCCGACACACAGGCATCGGCTACAGCCTTCCGTTCACTCCCTGCCCTTTCGATGTCGGCGCTGTCGAGTGTGTCCCGGACCATGGGTTCGTATGCCCCAGGATCAATCACGATGATCGACGCTTGTCCGATTCCTTTCTCGATTTGGGACCAGAGAGCGGCGTCTTTCTGGAGAAGCGGCTTCTTTTCTTTGACGTCATTGAACTTCACTTCCTGCTTGATAAGCCGTGCGCGGAGTCGGTCGATCCAGTCAAGATCCGCGTCCGACCGCACCTGGGCCAAGACATAGCGCTGAAACCGGCCCGACGTCTTGGTGCCGTCGCCGAAGCTCGAGTGAGATGTGGGGATGATCAGAGCCACGGGGCTGGATTCTACTCCACCCCCGCGCATAGCCCGATATCGAGGGGGAACACTTGCGTTAAGGCCGGATGGCGACCACAGATATAGCAGCAAACCGAAAAGTCGAGCCAGCGGCATTTTGGCGGTATTATTAGAAGCGTGACTCACGGAGGAGCATTGGCAACGCTCAACGCGGGGAATCTATGAGCAACAACAAGATCCGCCTGCTTCAAGCGGCGGTATCGAATTTCATCGAGACGCAACCTCCACCGAGACTTCCGCTGATAAATGACGAGATTTCGGCCTGGTACCGTAGGCACGGGATAGTGTTTCATTACGGTTTTTACGACGATGGGCGCGCCTACGGTTTCAATGCAGCAGGCGCCAAGGCAATCGGCGAACTAGCCGATAGTCTCCTGGCCGGCAATCCTGCGATTCGCGCCGGCACGCGATGGCTAACGCTCGCGAACGCCCTGGCAACGGCAATCCATGCGATGCTGCCTTCGCTTAAACCGAAAACATCAATTACCCAGACGGATGTAGTCGGCCTCGAAGACGTCGTCGATAAGTGGTTTCTGGAACAAGCAATAGAGCGGAAATTTTTGATCCCATGCGCGATTATCCCGCAGCATGCGACGGCTTTCGCTGTCGGTCCTGTACGCTTTTTCAGTCTGCAGGACCTCGCGGCTCGAGAGGGTATTCCGGCGGAACGACTCCTCGAAGATTCGCGATACGGCCCCTTGGTTCAGACGTTGCGGAATCGGTCTGCACTTTGGCTTGCCGAAGTCGAAATGAGTGGTTTTGACGAGCCGGTTGGCGCCGAACGGGCCAATCTGGCGGTTGATGTAGCGCTCGTCGCGATTCAGATGTCCCTTCCCCTCTTCTACTCGCGCGAGATCGCGCGAATCACGGGACGAACGACGCCACCATACATTGGGAGTGTGTTTGCTACAAAGCACCATACTCATTTTGGCATCCATCAACGTGGACCGGGCTTGGGAATACCCGGAGCTGCCTTCGACCAACAGTTGTACGGTCACCGATCCTTGATCGAATCGATCGGGAGGCGAGTAGATGCCTACGTTAATGGCAACAAAACGTTACCGAAGCTCGAGCAGTCGTGGTGCGACGGGGCCTTTTGGCTCCACGAAGGCTTAGCCGAGCCGCTTTCCACCGTCGCTGTCGCGAAGTTGGAAACAGCGATTGAGGTTCTTCTTTCTGCGGAAAGTACGAGAAATAGCTCGGCGCGTTTTCGGGAGGTCTTTGAATCATTTTACGGACTCAAGCCCACAGACCCCATTGGACCGAATAACCCACAGACGGTAAACAAGTTCATCGCATCCATCGTCGGCGCCCGTTCTCGCGTGCTGCATGGTACTTCCTCGACTCTATCGCCTGACATATCACGAGGTGAGCAAGAGGGCCGACCAGTGTTCGAGATGCTTGCCAACGATGTCTTGTGCAGGTTTACGGTCGCCCTCGATGCATATGCGAAAGATCCAACAGCGATCGACGATGTGGAAGCGTTCCTGGCTTGGGTAAATCAGGAACGCATAGCGAATATACTTCAGAAGCCTTAGGGCGCAACTGTACAGAGGGGCGCGCATGCGAAGCTGGAGATTGAACCAGCGCGGAGGGCTTGGCGGGCGGGCGCGTCGGGTTTGGAGTCTTCGCGGCGCCTTCTCTCCAGAAGAGACCCAGTCGGCTTGAGCCTGCTACTCAGGATGTTTCCAGACTGCAGTAAGAATCCCCTGAGAATAGTGAATACCGGTATTGCCGGAATGCCCGCATTCCTCGTCGTGGCCTTGCGTTCTGAACCGATAGCATGCCTTGGTAGCTGTGGGAGAACCTAAGGGCAAGCACTCTCCATAGGCACAACCAGCGCGATCGCCGACAAGAGTGAAATGCTGCTCAGCGATAGTCCATCCTGGCGGTTTGTCTGGCGTACAAAGAGTAGCAAATGCGCCGAAATCCTTACACGCTCCGCTGGCAACCTGATCGGATTTATATACTTCTGTCGAAACGATAATCTTCTGAGAATCTGTCGGAGAGGAGGCATCGTGGTCGGCCGATGATGAAGAATCAGGCGTACCTGGGGTCCGAGAAGTGGGAACCAACACTACCTCAATGTTCTGCCCCATCGTTACACCAAGTTCGGCAACTTTGTAACCATCTTTTGAGACGTAGAGAGGAGTGACACCAGCCGGCAGAGGTTCGCTGATTAGACGTACTTCAAAATTGCCATTTTGATCACTGCGGGCTGATTCCGGGCGTCCGCTAAAGATAATTGCGGCTCCGTCTATTGGCTTCATCGAATCTTTTTCAAGTACGTGACCAGTCACTTGGTGGACGATTTGCCTGCTGAAGAACCAGGCGACTATTCCAAGGACGCCGATCAGGAAGGTGAACAGCATCATCTGTCTGATTAGGAGGTAAGCTTGCTTTGAACTAGCGGCAATAGTGAGCTTGCCGAGAATCGCCCGAAAGAGCACAAGGATGAGGCCGACACTAAATCCGGCGATCCCGGCATATTGCCCCAACGTTTCAAAAAGCTTGGCGTCCATGCGACAAAAAGCCGTTTAAAAATTACTTGGATCTAGATTGTCCCATACGCCCAAGCTTTTGTAGAGTTGCTGATGGCTCAACTCATCTAACTGGATCGACGACAACACTAGATCTGCCGGTCTGAAAATGGGACTCAACCCGGAGAGCTGCGTACGTCATCGGGCGCATCCTAGCAAGCCCCATAGCTCATCGGTCGCTCGGGTGCGGACATGCACGTGAACTCGCACTTCCCCGCATCAATCCGCTTGGCGCTGAGCTCCCACATCACCAGGATCTTCGTTCGGCCGGCGGTCGTGAAAAGGTCGACCACGGACTCCAGAACGAGGTGATGCTTCTATACTTCTCTGCGAGCACTTCGACGTAA
>Ga0070761_10001680_pt1 | contig 13853 bp, 12 predicted proteins | sample HubBroMetageREF1_FD_66724 | JGI IMG/M metagenome (GOLD analysis project Ga0070761, IMG submission 66724) | Reference soil microbial communities from the Hubbard Brook experimental Forest, New Hampshire, USA - Hubbard Brook CCASE Soil... | ecosystem: Environmental > Terrestrial > Soil >...
CTGCCCACGGTGAACTCGGCGCTGCCGCCGCCCATCATGAATATGGCACCCTACGTGGCGACGATCATCGCCGTAGCCGGCCTGGTCGGAAAGGTGCGAGCACCGGCGGCCGACGGCAAACCTTACGTGAAGGCCTGACCTTACGATGAGTCAGGTTACGCTGCGATGCGTGATGACACGATTGAGTGCGCTGACCCGGTGAGTACAGACGCTTACGCGGCCGCGCTGGCCAGCGCTTCCAACCTGGCGCTGCGGACCGGCCAGCGCCAGCACGACGTAGCTGTCGTGCTCGGTTCAGGCTGGGCTCCGGCCGCCGACGCGCTCGGCGCTCCGGCCGCCGAGTTCCCGCTTGACGAGCTTGGCGGTTTCGCGGCACCGACCGTGCCTGGCCATCTCGCGATGGCCAGGTCCGTGCCGGTCGGCTCGTTGCGCGTCCTTGTCTATCTCGGCCGCACGCACCTCTACGAGGGCCACCAGGTAGACGCGGTCGTGCATGGCGTGCGGACCGCCGCGGCCGCCGGGTGCAAGGTTCTGGTGCTCACCAACGCCGCCGGCGGCATCAACCCGAGCTTCGGCGTCGGCCAGCCGGTGCTGCTCAGCGACCACATCAACCTGACCGGCCGGTCGCCAATGGCCGGTCCCGAGCCTCCGGAAGGCTACGGCTCGCGATTCGTCGACCTGACCGCCGTGTACTCGCCCAGGCTGCGCGCACTGGCCAGGCGGGCCGACCCCGATCTGGCCGATGGCGTCTACGCCGCGCTGCCAGGACCGCACTACGAGACGCCGGCCGAGATCAGGATGCTGCGGAGCGCCGGGGCCGACATGGTCGGCATGTCGACAGCTCTTGAGGCAATAGCGGCCAGGCACCTTGGCGTCGAAGTACTCGGGATCTCACTGATCACTAATCCGGCCGCCGGGCTGTCGGGCGGCGAGCTTGATCATGCCGAGGTGGTCGCGGCGGGGCGGGAGTGCGCGGCGCGGGTGGGTGCGCTGCTCGGCGAGATCCTGCCCGGCGTGCTGGCTGCCCGGGATTAGGGCGGGAGACTGCGATGATCAGCGATGACCTGCATGCCCAGGTGGTGGCCTGGATCGCGGATGATCCCGATGAAGGCGACCGGGCCGAGCTCGCCGCTTTGCTGCATGAAGCGGTAAGTCCCGATGACGGCGAGACGACAGTTCAGGCGGCTGCCGACCTGGCCAGCCGGTTCGCGGCCCGGCTTGAGTTCGGCACGGCCGGGCTGCGCGGCGCGATCGGCGCCGGGCCGAACCGGATGAACCGGGCCGTTGTCCGGGCCACGACGGCCGCGCTCGCCGGCTGGCTGCGCTACGTGGATCCAACCGCATCAGAGACCGGAGTCGTAATCGGCTGCGATGCCAGGCACCGGTCAGACGAATTCGCGGCGGAGGCGGCGGCCGTGCTGGCCGGCGCCGGAATCCGGGTCCATCTGCTGCCGCGGCGGCAGCCGACACCTCTGCTCGCCTACGCGGTCACGCACCTGCGGGCGGCCGCTGGCATCATGATCACCGCGAGCCACAACCCGCCCTCCGACAACGGCTACAAGCTATACCTGGGGGACGGCGCGCAGATCGTCCCGCCGGCCGACCTTGAGATCGAGGCGGCGATCAGATCCCTGGGCCCGCTCTCGCGCGTGCCGGTCGCAGCGCCGGACGACCCGCTGATTGTCCGCCACGGCGACAAGATCGCCGCGGCCTACCTGGACGCGATCTGCTCGATCTCGCCGGCTCCCAAGGGGGCCGCCTGGCTGCGTTACATTTACACCCCGCTGCACGGCGTCGCCGGAGACCTGGCGATGCGCGCCTTCGAGCAGGCAGGCTTCCCGCCGCCTGACCTGGTCGAGGCGCAGGCCCAGCCTGATCCTGACTTCCGTACCGTCGCTTTCCCTAACCCGGAGGAGCCAGGCTCGCTTGACCTGGCGCTGGCCCAGGCCCGCCGGTCAGGTGCTGACCTCGTTCTCGCCAACGACCCCGACGGCGACCGGCTCGCGGTCGCCGTCCCCGACGACACCGCGCCTGGCGGCTGGCGGACGCTGACTGGTGACCAGGTCGGATCGCTGCTTGGCGGGTACCTGCTCGGCCCGGCAGGCGCGACCAGCCCGGCCGGCGCGACCAGCCATCAGCAGCCACTGGTTGTCACGACCATCGTCTCCGCCACGATGCTGGCCAGCATCGCCAGCGCGGCCGGCGCGAGCTATGCGGAGACACTGACCGGATTCAAATGGATTGCCAGGGCCGGCGACCTGCGCCCTGAGGTCCGTTTCACTTTCGGTTATGAAGAAGCCCTCGGCTACTCGATTGGCACCACGGTGCGGGACAAGGACGGGATCGGCGCCGCGCTGGCCGTGCTCAGCCTCGCCGCACGAGCCAGATCGGGCGGTAACTCGCTGCTTGAGGAATACGATGCGCTCGAGGTGGCGCATGGCGTGCATCTGACCGAGCAGCTCACGGTGCCGACGACCGCGCCCGTGCATGTGATGTCCAGGCTGCGGGTCGCCGTCCCGGCCGAGCTGGCCGGCCAGCCGATCATCTCCATGGCCGACCTGACCGGCGGCACCGCGGATCTGCCGTCGGCCGACGTGCTCAGGTACTGGCTGCGCGGCGCCAGGGTCGTGATCCGGCCGAGCGGCACTGAGCCGAAGATCAAGGCTTACCTTGAGGTCGTCGAGCCGGTGATCGCCGGCCGGCTGACCGAGGCCCGCCGGGCCGCACGCGCCAGAATGGACCCGCTACGCGAAGCGGTCAGAGCGCTGCTCGACGGTTAGCCACCCGCCGGGCCAGACCTTTCCCCTAGATCCTGGCCCAGCAGGGTCTGTACGACGGCAGTTTCCATCTCGCGAGCTATCGCTTCGGTGTGTCCGGCAGAGATGTAACGGGTGTCGGTGCACAAGAGCACCTCGATCGTGCCAGGGGTGTCCTCGATGAACACTTCGAATCTCTCGCTGACCGGATCCATGGGTTTATCGCGCCATCGCAGGCTGCCTAGTTTCAGCGCGGCCCGCAACTCCTCCGGGGTAGGCGCCGGCCCGCTGGCCATTTCGCGGGTCAGGTTCCTGCGATCGTTGAAGTAGCAGGCGATGTCGATTTCCTCGCCGCGTTCCTCGCTCAGCCTGGCGATCAGCTCATCGCGCTTGACCGGATCGTAATAGGCGTCCTTGTAGGAGATGAACGTCGCCGTCCTGGCCCGGGCTACAGCCTGATCAAAGGTGAGGCCGGTGGTGTCGATCACGCACAGGCTGGACTGGGCCACCGTGCTGACCGTGCCAGCGAGCCCAGGGCGGAACCGGTTGCCGACCATGATCTGCATCACGCTTGGGCTGCTTCCGGTCACCCTGGCCTGGGCGACGGCGAAGGCGGCCAGCAGCACCGCCGAGGTGTCCCGGTCATGCCGGCCTGCGACCGCAGGGACGGCCAGGTACATCGCGGGTGATCGCAGCACGACATTGCGGTAACGCGGCTCCTGCTGCCCAGCACCGTGCTCGCCGGCACCGTACTCGCCAGCACAGGCATCGAACCTGCTGGCCGGAACGCCGCGCAGCAGGCGTTCCCACTTCCTCAAGACGGTCTGGCTCTGCCGCTGGCCCGCTAAGGTGCCCTGGTAGCGTGCCTGCTCTAACGGGCTCAGGCCACGGAGCGGAGCCGGCGAGCGGCCGGTGACCGGGTCCATGGTGGCGATGTCAGCAAGCAGCGCGCTCAGAGCGCCTCCGTCAACCGCGACGTGCGAATACATCACGACCAGGTGAGTGAGTGCCCCCTCGCTGCGGATGAGGGCCATCCGCAGCGGCCACTCGGTGGAGTAGGCGAAGTCAGTGTCGTGGTAGCGGTGGAAGACCGTCTCGGCGAGAACGGCCGGATCGCCGGTTCCTGCGTCGATGACTTCCATCGCGATCTCACCGGAGGCGGCGACGGACTGCCGCGTCCAGCCGTCCGCGTCAATCAGCAGCCTGGTACGCAGTGACGGATGACGGCTCATTATGAATGCCAGCATGCGTGCGCTGTCTTCCGCGGCCGCTCCCGGCGGGAGCGGGAACGCCCCGCCAATCGCCAGGGGGCACCCACGGCGCCGGATCCTGAACCACATTTCCCGCTGGCCCCAGCTCAGTTCACCGACGCCAGCACCTTCACCAGCGAACGGCACCAGGATAGTCTCGGCCATGCGCACCGCCAGAATGTCCAACGCGTCCCGCCTGCAGATTACCAATACGGCGGCGTTCAGCGGGATCACGGTCGCATAAGCGGAGCAAGGGCAGGCGCTCTCGCCTCGGGGTAGCGTCCGTGGCAAGCTCATTGCCATGACGAACTTCGCCGATGACGTTGCCCACGGCCTTGCTTCCGTCGCGCCTGACGGCCGGGCACTGATCGCTGTCTTCGCTAGTCCGGTTTCTGAGTACCTGCTGCGCTATGCCAGCGACTCCGGGTACCGTGCGGTGCTCGTGGAGCCTGACGCTGAACTCGCCGCCAAGGTTGACTGGGCCAATGTCGAGGTGCGCGCCGACCTCGGCTCGGTTCCCGACGCAGCCACCGACGTGGTAGTCACCGATCACCACCGCGATGAGCTTGGCGTGATCCTGCGCGACGCGCTCGCCAGTCCGGCCCGGTGGATCGGGATCATGGGCAACCCGAGGCACGAGCCACCGCACGTGCAGGCGCTAGCGCTGCTTGGCGTCGCACCCGATGAGGTCGCGCGGGTGCACCGGCCGATCGGCCTGAACATCGGCTCAAGGACTCCGGCCGAGATCGCCATCTCGACGCTGGCCGGCCTGATCGCTGACCGAAACGGGCGTCCTGGCGGCTTCGACTTTGGCTGAGTCGACCTCGGCCGGCTCTTCGGGAACCCCGCTCGCCAAGAAGCTCGGCATCGGGGAAGACGACGAACTGGCCGTGATCGGGGCGGCCGAGGGCTTTACCGACCGGCTGGCCGCCGAACTCGACGGCGAGGCCGTCTTTCACACCGAGCTCGACGATGCCGCGCTCTTTGACGTGATCATCGCGTTCGTGACGTGGCGCGCCGAGCTTGAGGCCGAGCTCGGCCGGTTCCGCTCGCGGATGGCACCGACCTGCGGATTGTGGATCGCCTGGCCAAAGCGTGCTTCCAAGGTCCCGACCGACCTGACCGATAACGTGATCCGCGAGATCGCGCTGCCGACCGGCCTGGTGGACAACAAGGTATGCGCCATCGATCAAACCTGGTCGGGCCTCCGCTTGGTCATCCGCCGTGAACTTCGTTAGGGCAGAATGCGGTGCCCGTTGAAGATGCCGAGTTCCTCCCGGTACAGCTCAAGCCCGACGCCATTGGGGTCACGGAAGTACATGCTGTCCCCCGCACCGCGGTCCGGGCCAAGGTAGTCGACGCCGGCATCGTCCAGCTTCTTCTTCGCCGCGTCGAACTGCTCCTGCGAGATCGAGATCGCCAGGTGCTGCACCCCGCCGATAGTTTCTTCCCAGGCCGGATGGTCATGGCCGGGGAAGTCGAAGAAGCCGAGCAGGTTGTGGTTGCCGATGTCGAAGAAGAAGTGGTTAGAGCCGGCGTAGTCGCGGTTCTCCACCAGTTCGACCAGCGGGAATCCGAGGAACTCCTGGTAAAACTTGATCGTCTCCTCGGTGTCACGGCAGATCAGGGCAAGATGATGGACGCCTTGCACAGTCGTATCCGGCCGGCTTGATCCGGGTCGCAGATACTTCTCGCGCAACGCCTCCCGGCGGGCACGAACCTGCTCAAGTTCCTTGCCTTCTGGCTGTGGCATGACTGCCTCCTGAGTCACCGATGCCGGGCACCTTCCTCTAAACCAGTGTCGCAGGCTGTCAACCTTCGCTCGAGTCACCAGTGCCAGTATTACGGCACCGGCAACTAATTGACAGTTACTCTCAAGAACTACTAACATCCTTTTGAAGTCAGCTACCGGAAGCAGGTTCGTGTCATGCCCAAGTCGGAAGCCCGCCGGTGGTGGGCGCTCGGCGCCCTGTCGCTGAGCGTTCTCGTAGTAGCGCTCGACCTGTTCGTGCTCACGCTCGCGCTGCCTACGCTGTCCGCCGACCTGCACGCTTCGTCCAGCGACCTGCAGTGGTTTGTCGTGGCCTACAGTCTGGTACTCGCCGCCGCGCTGCTGCCGGCCGGATTGCTCGCCGACAGGATCGGCCGAAAGAAAATCCTGATCGGAGCGCTCGCACTGTTCGGACTCTCGTCGCTGGCCTGCGCGTACTCCACGTCGTCGGGCGAACTGATCGCCGCGAGAGCCGTGCTCGGACTGGCGGCGGCGGTGATCCTGCCGATCTCGCTGGCGATACTGCCGGTCATGTTCACGGCCGAAGAGCGGCCGCGGGCGATAGCCGCCGTCGGCGGAGCGACCTTCCTCGGCTATCCGATCGGCCCGATCCTCGGCGGCTGGCTGCTGGATCACTTCTGGTGGGGTTCGGTCTTCCTGATCAATGTGCCGGTAGTGATCATCGCGATCATCGCGGTCGTCGCGCTGATGCCCGAGTCCAAGGGCGCCTCGGCGTTCCGCCTGGACACGGCCGGCATCGTGATTTCGAGCGCGGGCCTGGTGCTCGTCACCTACGGCGTGATCAGGGCCGGCGACTACGGCTGGTCGAACGCCGGCGCGATCGCGGCGATGGTGGCCGGCGTAGCCGTGCTCGCCGCCTTCGTGGCCTGGGAGCGGCTGGCGACCAGGCGGCAGTCGGACGGCTCGCCGATGCTGCCGCTCGTTGATCTCGGGCTGTTCGGCTCGGCCGGATTCACCTGGGGCACCGTGCTGTCGACCCTTGTCTCGTTCGCGCTGTTCGGGCTGGTGTTCGCGATGCCGCAGTACTTCCTCGACGTGCGCGGGCTCGATTCGCTCGGCGCCGGACTCCGGATGCTGCCGATGATCGGCGGCCTCGCCGTCGGCCTGGGCATCGGCCAGCGCCTCCAGACCCCGCGCAAGCGCAAGGGCGTCACCGGTACCGGCCCCGGCACCGGCACCGCCGCCGGGGCGCCACCGGTAAGCCCGAAACTCCTGGTCGCCGCCGGATTCACGATCATGGCGATCGCGCTGGCCGTCGGCACCCGCACCACCATCGCAAGCGGCACCGGCTTCGCCGCCACCTGGTTCGCCGTCACCGGTCTCGGCCTCGGCCTCGCGATGCCCACCGCGCTGAACGTGGCGCTTGGCGCGCTCTCGGCCGAGCGCAGCGGCTCAGGTTCGGCGCTGATCACCGCGATGCGCCAGGTCGGCGGCACTATCGGCGTCGCGGTACTCGGCACTGTCCTGGCGACCGCCTACCGGAGCAGGCTGGACCTGGCCGGGCTGCCAGCCAAGGCCGTCACCGCCATCCGCGACAGCGTCGCCGGAGGCGTCGCAACCGCGAAAGCGTCAGGTTCGGCCGGCTTGCTCGACACTGTACGATCCAGCTACGTGCACGGCCTGGACACTATGCTGTGGGTGTGCGCGGCGATCGCGATCGTGTCCGCCCTGCTAGGACTGGCCTTCCTGCCCCGCTGGAAAGCCCAGGAGCTGGAGCCGGCGCCCGAAACCGAACCGGTGCCCGCGGAGGCTAGATGACCGCTATCAAGAAGTCGTGCGGGGATGAGCCAAGGCCGAGCCTCCGCGAACGGAAGAAGGCCAGGACGCGTGCTGCCATCAGGGAGCACGCGCTCCGGCTTATCCGTGAGCAGGGTTACGACGAGACGACCGTCGACCAGATCGCCGACGCCGCCGACGTCTCGCCGAGCACCTTTTTCCGGTACTTCCCCACCAAAGAAGACGTAGTGCTTCAGGACGATCTGGACATACTGGCGCTAGGCGCGTTCGACAAGCAGCCAGCCAGCCTGTCCGTGGTCGCCGCGTTCCGAGCCGCCGCCAAGGAAGCGCTCGACTCGGTCAGCGAAGAAGACCTGATCAGCATGCGCGAGACTGCCGCGCTCATCCTCACTGTCCCCGAACTGCGAGCCCGCGCCATGGACGAGTACACCCGCACGATCGAGGTCATCGCCGACGCGGCCGCGAAACGATCAGGCCGCCACGCCGACGACTTCGCCGTCCGGGTCGTGGCCGGCGCCATCATCGGCGTCATCATGGCCGCCACCATGCCCTGGACCCAATGGGCGCAGGAAGGCAAGTCAGCCTCAGCCGACATGTTCGACCGGATCGACACCGCACTTGGCTACCTGGAAGCAGGCCTCCCGCTCTAGCAGTCAGTCCGCTGGGAATGTTGCGCGTTCAATTAATGTTGCAGACCGCATCAGAGGGTAAGGCGAGGAGATGGGAGACTGTCATCCTCGCAGGTGAGAGGACTGACCCATGCCAGCGGTTACCGTCGACGACATTTTGCTACTGCCGAGGATCAGCGAACCCGACGCTGTCCTGGCCAAGGACCGGCCAGTGCGCACCGTCACGACCGCGCCGTCGGCGCTTGAAGGCGAGGGTTTCCCTGTCCGCCGGGCGTTCGCCGGAGTTGACCTCGGTGCGCTCGACCCGTTCATCCACATGGACCAGATGGGCGAGGTTGACTACGCACCGGGCGAGCCCAAGGGAACGCCGTGGCATCCGCATCGCGGTTTCGAGACAGTCACCTACATAATCGACGGCACGTTCAGGCACCAGGACTCCAACGGCGGCGGCGGCCTGATCACCAATGGTGACACCCAGTGGATGACGGCCGGCGGCGGTATCTTGCACATCGAGGAACCGCCCGAGGAACTCGTGCGAAGCGGCGGGCTGTTCCACGGCTTCCAGCTCTGGGTAAATCTGCCATCGGCGATGAAGATGACCGCCCCCAGGTACCAGGACATCCGCGCCGGACAGATCGCCTTGCTGAGCTCGCCCGACGGCGGCGCTCTCGTGCGCGTCATCGCCGGTCAGGTGGACGGTCAGGCCGGGCCGGGCGTGACCCACACGCCGATCACGCTGCTGCACGCGACGCTGCAGCCTGGTGCCCAGTTGCGGCTGCCATGGCGCGCTGACTTCAACGCACTCGGCTACGTGATGGCAGGCTCCGGCACCGCAGGAACTGACCGCCGGCCGGTGCGGACGGGCCAGCTGGCCGTGTTCGGCCCCGGCGATGTGCTCACGTTCGCGGCCAGCAGCCGGGCCGACGGGCCGAGCGAAAGCATGGAGCTGCTCGTGCTTGGCGGCCAGCCGATCAGGGAGCCCGTCGCGGCCTATGGCCCGTTCGTGATGAACACCAGGGACGAGCTGGTCAAGGCGTTCGAGGATTACCAGGCCGGACGGCTCGGTTCCATCCCCGCAGCATCTAACCCGTGACCACGGAGCCCTAAGCGCGGAGAGGGCTCGCTGCTTTCCGTGATCTTAGACTTGTCGGATGTTTGCACGCTTTTCAGGTCTCGCGAACGAGGGTAATCCCGAGAAATTTCGATCCAGACGGACGACAAGGCAACCAGGCCGCTCCAGGCCGGAGACTGACGCGGGTTCGCGGTAGCCACGCAACCCCGTCAAAGTGGCTGTGATGGTGCCCTAACGCCAGCAAACTAACTCCGACGGGCCTGCACGAACACCCGCCACCCCCGCACAGGCACCCCGACGGGCCGTTGAGCTTGGCCGGGCAGTTGCCGGGCCGGGTGCCCGGACCCGGCCGTTCCGCCGACCGGCGTGATCAGCGATACCGCAGCGGCCCCGAGGCTGGGGAGGCGGCGGCTTAGTCAGCCCCGGCCGGACTGGCCGCGAGCCGGCCGAGCGCGGCCCGCACGACCTGCGGATCTGTCGTCGTCCAGTACGGCGGCAGCGACGCTCGCAAGAATCCGGCATACCCGGCGGTACTCAGCCTGGGGTCGAGGACGGCCACGACGCCGCGATCGGTCATCGTGCGCAGCAGCCGGCCGGTTCCCTGGGCGAGCAGCAGCGCGGCTTGCGTCGCGGCCACGGACATGAAGCCGTTGCCGCCATGAGCGGCCACGGACCGTTGCCTGGCCGAAGCCAGCGGGTCATCAGGCCGCGGGAACGGAATCCGGTCGATGACCACAAGCTGCAGCGACGGCCCGGGCACGTCGACACCCTGCCACAGCGACAAGGTACCGAACAGGCAGGTCGCCTCGTCGGCGGCGAACTGCGTCACCAGCTGCGAGGTCTGATCGTCCCCCTGGCACAGCAGCGGAAACGAGAGCCGGCTACGCAACTCATCGGTCGCCTGCCTGGCGGCCCGCATGGAGGAAAAGAGCCCGAGCGTGCGCCCTCCAGCCGCCTCGATCAGCTCGGCGATCTCGTTCAGGTAGGACTCAGCCAGGCCATCCCGGCCGGGCGGAGGCAGGTGCCTGGCTACGTACAAGATCGCGCTGCGCGGATGGTCAAACGGCGAGCCCACGTCGATGCCCCGCCACGCCAGCGAGTGCGGCTCAGAGGACTCGTCCTGGCGGCGGCCAAGCGGGCCGCCCGAATCGGGTGCGGAGTCACGTGCGGACGCGCTGTCCGGTTCAGTAGCGCCCGGCGCGGCGACGGGGACAGCCTCGTCAGTGGATCCGGCCAGCCCCCACTGCCGGGCCAGCGGCTCGAACGAACCGCCAAGCGCGAGGGTCGCCGACGTCAGCACCACAGTCCGGCGGCCGAACAACCGGTTCGCCAGCAGCCCGCCCACGCCCAGCGGAGCTACCCGCAGCGTCGGCGGCCGCCCGGACTCATCCGGCCCTGGCCGGTCCATCCAGACTACGTCGGTCCGGTCAGCGATTCCCGCGCCGAAGGCCCCAAGCATGCGGTCGGCAGCATCCCCCACTTCGCCGAGCGCGGCCAGGGCCGACCGCCGGGCAACAATCCGCTCGGGCTCATCGTCGCTGGACTTGGCACTGACACGGAACTCAGCGGCGCAGCCGGCCGCGGCGTCCCTGACCGACTCAAGCGAGGCCGCCAGCGCCTCGTCGAGTACGTCAATCCGGCCGGCCGGGATGTCGGCGAGCACCCGTTCCGCACCTTCGGCGGCATCGCGCAGCCTGGTGACCCACTTCTCGTCGATCATCTTGCCGCAGCGCCGGGCGGCTGTCTCGGCCGCAACCGCGGAAAGCTCATCGGAGGCCACCGAAGTCACGCGGTCGGTCAGGTCGTGCGCCTCGTCGATGATCACGACATCGTGCTCGGGGAAAATGTCGTAGTCCTCAAGCGCGTCGATCGCCAGCAGGGCGTGGTTGGTGACGACGATGTCGGCTCGGCCGGCCTCTTCCCTGGCCAGCTCGGCGAAGCACTGGCTGCCGAACGGACAGCGCTGCATCCCGACGCACTCGCGGGCGCTGACCGAGACCTGACGCCAGGCCTGTTCGCTCACTCCTGGCACTATTTCATCGCGGTCGCCCGTCTTCGTATCGGCCGCCCATTCGTGCAGTCGCTGTACCTGCCGGCCAATCGCCGACACCGCGCCCGGCTCAAACAGCGCCTCGCCCTGGTCCTCGGCCGGGCCGCCGCGCAGCCGTTGCAGGCACAGGTAATTTCGCCGGCCCTTGAGTATGGCGGAGACTGGCTCGCGGCCGAGCGCTGGCGCGATCGCGGCGGCCAGTCTGGGCAGGTCGCGGTCGATCAGCTGCCGCTGCAGCGCGATCGTGGCGGTGGATACCACCACCGTGGCCTCGGCGGCGATCGCGTACCTGGCGGCGGGCACGAGGTAGGCGAGCGACTTGCCGGTCCCGGTCCCGGCCTGGACGGCCAGATGCTCGCCGGTCTCGATCGCCTGCTGCACCGCGCGGGCCATGGTGACCTGCCCTGGCCGCTCGGCCCCGCCGATCCCGGCGACGGCGGTCGCGAGCAGCCCGGCCACATCGGCGCTTACAGAACCAACGGCGGTGGAAGGGGAAGGGGGCATGGCTGAAAACGTACCTTGCCGTTCTCCCAATTGGAGGCGGCGCGCGGGATCAGCCGGTGACGTTCGCGCGGCGGATCCTGGTCAGGGCCAGGCCGACGAAAATCGCCGTGTAGACGCCGAACGAAGCCAGCCCGTGCCACACATCCGACCAGCCGATCGGCGTCCGCAGCAAGGCGTCGAAGGCCAGCCAGAAATGCGTCGGCAGGTACGGGTGGATAACCGATACCTGCGACACCGCATCAAGAATCTCGCTCGCCACGACGATCACCAGTACCGCGGCCATGACGCCGATCGCGTGCTGGGTAAGCGTAGACAACGCCAGCCCGATGGCGCCGAGCGCGGCGAGCCCGCACGACACGTAGACCACGATCATCGCGAGCCTGACCAGCCCGTCGGCCAGCGAGACCGTGTCCCCCGACAGCAGCGTGACCGGTCCGATCGGGAACAGCAGCGCGCCCATCACCAGGCCGACCCCAGCGACGATCACGCAAGCCGTGACGCAGAACACCACGATCATCAGGTACTTGGTGACGAGCAGCCTGGTGCGGCCGGCCGGCACCGTGAGCAGCGTTCTGAGCGTGCCGAGGCCAGCCTCGCCCGCCACCGAGTCGCCGGAAACCACCGCGACCGCGAGTGGCAGCACCAGCGTGAGGAGCACGAAGATGGCCAGCAAGGACAGGAAGACGCCGTTCTCGGCGATCTGGCCGATGAACGCACCCGGGCCTGACGGCCCGCCAGATCCGGGCCCCGGAGTGTTGATCTTCAGCACGATGCCAAGCAGCACCGGCACCACCGCGAGCACGGCGAGCATCGCCAGGTTGCGCGGCCGCAGGAAGACGATTCTCAGCTCGGAACGAAAAAATCGCAGCCAACGCCGCAGCTGGAGCCCGGCCGGCGATGGGTCAGCCATTGACATTGAAGCCCTCACCGGTCAGCTGGACAAACAGGTCTTCCAGGCTCGGCCTGACCGTTTCCAGGCCGAACACCGGGACACCGGCCCTGACGAGCTCGGCGTTGATCACATCGGGCCCGTGCTCGCCGAGCCCGGCGCTGACGCTTGAGTCCTCGGCCGCAATGCCGGCCAGCCCGAGCCGGCCGAGTTCCTTCGCGGCCAGCGCTGGCTCCGTGGTGCGGATCAGGATCCTGCGCTCACCTTGGCCACGCAACTGCGCCATCGAGCCCTGGAAGACGAGCCTGCCGGTGCTCATCACCCCGACGTGCGAGCAGATCTGCTCAACCTCGGCGAGCAGGTGCGATGACACGAACACCGTGGTGCCGTCGGCGGCGATCTGCTTGATCAGTGACCTGATCTCGCGGGTGCCCTGCGGGTCAAGCCCGTTGGTCGGCTCGTCAAGAATCATCAGGTCACGCGGCCTGAGCAGTCCGGCCGCGATGCCGAGCCGCTGCTTCATGCCCAGCGAGTAGGCACGGAAGCGCTTGTCGGCGGCGGCCAGCAGGCCGACCTGATCGAGCGCCCGGTCAATCCTGGATCGCACAGTGGCGAGATCGGCTGTCGGGTCGGCCGCGTCGCACCGGGCGAGATTTTCCCTGCCGGTCAGGAACGGGTAGAACGCCGGACCCTCCACCAGCGCACCGACTCTCGGCAGCACCTGGTCAAGCCCGGCCAGCGCGTCGATGCCGAGCAGCCGGAAGTACCCGCCGGTTTGGTGGACAAGGCCGAGCAGGATCCTGATCGTGGTGGTCTTGCCCGACCCGTTTGGTCCGAGAAAGCCATACACACTGCCTGGTGGTACCGCCAGGTCAACATTGTCGACGGCGAGCTGACCGCTGCGGAACCGCATCGAAAGCCCGGCTGTCGCGATCGCCAGGTCCGCATCTGTTCGTGCCTGCCCAGATCCGGCCAGGCGCAAGTGGCTGACCGGATCGGCCGGATCCACGGGAACTGCGTTGGTCAGCGTCACTTGACCTTGGCCGCGTCCGCGAAAAGCACGGCCGGGGTGACGGCTCCGATGAGCACCTGGCCCTGGTTGGTGATCAAGGCGGAGAACAGCGTGGTCTGCAGCAGCCTGCCGCTGCCCCAGGCGCCGCGCACCGGCTTCGCC
>Ga0070761_10001684_pt1 | contig 13837 bp, 12 predicted proteins | sample HubBroMetageREF1_FD_66724 | JGI IMG/M metagenome (GOLD analysis project Ga0070761, IMG submission 66724) | Reference soil microbial communities from the Hubbard Brook experimental Forest, New Hampshire, USA - Hubbard Brook CCASE Soil... | ecosystem: Environmental > Terrestrial > Soil >...
CTGAGACTGTCGCGATAACGCCTGTTACGATGAAAGCATGCGGAGGTTGTTTCTGCTGTGCGGTCTGCTGTCCGCGACGGCCTTGGCGAGCGAACGCTGGATTCGATTCACATCGGGTCCCATCGAGGTGTTCAGCAGCGCCGGCACGAAGGACGGGCGCGAAACCCTGGTCAAGTTCGAAGAGTTCCGGCACGCGCTCGGTTATATGCTCGGCAGCGACGATCTCCAACTGCCGGTGTCTATCCGCGTGCTGCTCTTCAAGTCGGGCGCGCCACAGATTTCCGAGCCCGTGGCCAGAGGCCGCGACCAATACAATGTCGTCCTCACCGCCGGCCAGGCGATCCCCGACGAAGTGTTCGCCCGCCTCACGCAGTTGTTTCTGGATACCAACACGGCGCGCATGCCGGAGCGGCTGGAACGCGGCTTGGTTTCCCTGTTCGCGACCATTCAAGTGACCGGCATCCGCATTACTCTGGGCGAGCCTCCGCTGCATCCCGACATGGACTGGGCGCGGGTACACCTGCTGGCCGTCGATCCGGAATATTACGGCAAGCTGCGCGTGATCGTTTACAACCTGCGCAAGGGAGTCGATGAGGACGCCGCCTTTCGCAATGCTGTCGGCAAGTCTCCGGAACAGATTGAACTGCAAGCCCAGTTGCACCTTGCGGAGGGCCGCTTTCAGGCCACCTCGATTTCGCCCCTGCCCATGAGTCCACAGGATTTTCCGGAGCGGTCCGTGGATCCCGAAGCGGCGCAGTTAGCCATCGCCGACCTGTTGTTGGGCGATGCGTCGCGGGCGATTTATCGCGAGCTGATCGCGCAAAAGACACGCGTCCCGGAAGCCTGGGAGGGCCTCGGCACGCTGGCGTTGCGCGACCACAAGACCGATGAAGCGCGCGAGGATTTCGCCGCCGCCATGGGAGCCGGCGCAAAAAGCGCGGAGTGCTACATAGAATATGCGCGGCTGGAGCCCGACAACGCCAAGGCTCTGGCTGCGCTGCAGAATGCGGCGAAGATCAATCCCAAACTGGCGGAGCCGCATTTCCTGATGGCGCAACGTGAAACCGAGCCGCTCCAGCGCATCCAAGAGCTCAAACTGGCGGCCAAGCTGGATGCGCGCAACCTGGACTACTGGCAGGCTCTGGCCGAAGCTTACGTGGATGGACACGATTTTCCGCAAGCCGCGCAGGCCTGGAAATCCGCCGAACAGGCCGCCTCCACGCCCGGCGACCGCGCCCGCATGCAGCGCAAGCGGCTGGACGTCGAGGCGCAACGGCTGGATTGGGAAGACGCCGAAAAGAAGCGCAAAGCCGACGAAGAAGCGCGAGAGATTGAACGCCTGAAGCAGCAGGCGCGCGCCGATCTCCATGCGCTGGAAGCCCGCGCCAATCAGGGCCAGACGCCTCGATCGCCAAATGAAAAAGTGGTTCCCTGGTGGAACGGTCCGCAACCTTCGGGCGTCGCGAACGGCGTGCTCAAACAGGTGGATTGTCTCGGCAAACGGCTTCGCCTGGTGCTCCAGGACGACGACCACAAGACCGTCAAGCTGCTGATTCCCGACCCTGCGCAGGTCGCCATTCTGGGCGGCGCTACAGAGCTGAAACTGAGCTGCGGAGCGCAGGGGTCGCGCCGGGTGAAGGTGGAATACTTCCCCAAAGCGAACGCCAAGCTGGCGACCAAGGGCGAAGTGGCCACCATCGAGTTCCAGTGAAAGCCAGTCCGTACCGCTGGGTAGTGCTGAGCGTCTTCGTGCTCTGCTCCGCGATCAACTACCTGGACCGGCAGACGCTGGCCACCCTCGCGCCGCTGGTGCGCGCGGAGTTCCATCTTTCGAACGCCGAGTACGGGCTGATTCTGACAGTGTTCTCGATCTCTTACGCGGCGTGCGCGCCGTTTGCCGGCATGCTGATCGATCAGATTGGGTTGAATCGCGCGGTTAGCCTGGCGGTCGGAGTGTGGTCGTGCGCCGGCATATGCACGGGATTCACGCGCGGCTTGGGCGGACTATTGGGCTGCCGCGGCGTGCTGGGCATGTCGGAGGCGGCGGGCATTCCCGGAGCAGGCAAGGCGATTCATGGCTACCTGCTGCCCGCGGAGCGCGCGCTGGGCAACGCATGGAACCAAGCGGGCGTCAGCCTGGGCCTGATTCTTGCGCCACCTGTGGCCACGTGGATTGCGCTGCGCTATGGATGGCGGCAGGCTTTCGTGGTTACGGGCACGCTGGGGCTGATCTGGATTCCGCTGTGGAATCTCACGGCCCGTGCAGCCGAGCCGCGGCCGTCAGGGAGCGGTTTCCCCAACACCCAGGACCCAGCACCCAGCACCCTCGATCTTTTCCGGTCGCCGCAGTTATGGACCCTGGTCGCAGCGAATGCGCTCAACATGAGTGTGTACTCGCTGTGGACGAATTGGACCACGCTATATCTGGTTGAGAAGCATCGTCTCGCGCTGGTGGAGGCCAACTGGTACGCGGTGGTTCCTCCACTGGTCGCGGCGCTGGGTGGTTTCGGCGGCGGCTGGCTGTCGCTGCTTTGGGTGCGGACGGGCGTGCCAGCGGTGGTTGCGCGCACGCGGGTTTGTCTGGCGGGCGCGCTGCTGGCCTTGCCAACCGCGCTGATCCCGCTGCTGCCCACGCCGGGCTGGACGGCTGCTGGAATTTCGCTGAGCATCCTGGCCGTTTCGGCGGTCAGCGTCAACGTATATACAATTCCGCTGGACATTTTCGGCGGGGCGCGCGCGGCCTTTGCCGTTTCCATGCTGGTGGCCTCCTACGGCGCCGCACAAGCGCTCATTTCACCTGTCATCGGCGCGGTAGTGGATGCGCATGGTTATGGACCGGTGTGCCTAGTGGCCGCGGTCCTGCCGCTGGCCGCGTATGCAGTGCTGCAACAGGCGGGGCTAAACCCCCGCGCGGACTAAAAGTCCGCCCCCCACCTGCTGTTACCATGGTTTCATGCGAACGATTGCACTGATCATGTGTGCGGCGGGCCTGTGTTCGACGACGCGGGCGGCCGAAGAGACGAGAACGAACGAACGCCTGGACGACACGGCGGCGCTGTTCAAAGAGATCATGAGCACGCCCGATAAATCCATTCCCCAGGATTTGTTGAACAAGAGCCATTGCATCGTCCTCGTACCAGGATTGAAGAAGGGCGGCTTCGTGGTGGCGGCCAAGTGGGGCAGGGGCTTTGCGGTGTGCCGCACGGCCGCCGGCCAGGGATGGGGCGCTCCGGGAGCGGTGCGCATTGAAGGCGGCAGCGTGGGCCTGCAGATCGGCGTTTCCTCCACGGACTTGGTCCTGCTGGTGATGAATGAGCGCGGCATGAAGCGGCTGCTTACCAGCAAGTTCACGCTGGGCGGGGAGGCTTCGGTGGCCGCCGGCCCGGTGGGCCGCGATGCCACCGCGCAGACCGACGCGCTGATGACGGCCGAGATCCTCTCGTGGTCGCGCGCGCATGGCGTGTTCGCCGGCGTATCGCTGGACGGGTCGACTCTGCGCAACGACATCGACGTGAACAACGAGTTATACGGCAAGCCTTGGGAGAACAAGCAAGTCCTGGCGAGCGGACTGCCGGCCCCGGCGCCCGCCGCCAAGCTGATCGCGGAGCTGAATAAGTACTCGCCGCGGGAGACGCATTAACGCGGCGCGATGGCGCTACCGGGTCGCGCGCGTCAGCGAGGGCTGGGTGAGCGGGAATTGGTTTAAATTTATTGAAAGGAACCCTGGCGGTGCAGGCATTTCTGTGTCATGAAACCGATTCTCTGTTTCTCGCTGTTCTGCGCCGTTGGACTGTGGGCCGACGAAGACCAGGAACGCGCTGCCATCGACAAGGTGATCGTCGCCCTCAACGACCCGGTCCAGCGCACCGGACTGTTAGCCAGGGACGTGGATTCCGGTGTGGATTTTGACCGGCTCATCGACCTTCATAGAAAGGATTCTTGGTCGGCTGGCACCGTGATCGGAATGCACGAGCCTTGGACCGAGTTGACCGTTCCGCGCGTGGTAAGCGGCCGGATCCGGTTCCTCACTTCGGATGCCGCGATGGTGTACGGCGCCAGCGTTGTCCGCGGAGCGGTGACACTCGTGCCGCGTGTGCCGCTCCTGTTCGTGATGAAGAGACGCGGAACGGACTGGCGGGTAAGTGCCGTCCGGGTGCCGATACCTCACACGATCTTGCTACCATAGGCTGTTGGCTTTGGTAGCTTGGGCTTAGTGCCCGTCATGAAATAACTGTGCCATCTTGGATCTGATCTGGCTCGATGTGGGGTAGGCAATCCTGCCTGGCAATCCTGCCTGCAGGCGCGCTTTTCAGCGCGCCAAAGCCGGCTTGCAGCCAAGATTGGCCGCCCCACCAAGATGGCACAGTTATTGCGCCCGTTCCGCACGGGTATCATGCGGATGCTCGACTCACTTATGGGAATTGAACCGCGCTTCCACCGCCGGCCAATTCACCACATTCCACCACGCGCCCAAATAATCCGCGCGGCGGTTCTGATACTTCAAGTAATAAGCGTGCTCCCAAACATCCACACCCAAGATGGGGTGCTTGCCTTCCATCACCGGGCTATCCTGATTCGCGGTGGAAATAATCTCCAGCTTGCCGCCGCTTGAAATCAGCCAGGCCCAGCCGGAGCCGAACCGGCCCATCCCGGCTGTCTGTAGTTTGGTCTTGAACTCATCGAAGTTGCCGAACGTGCCGGTAATCGCTTCGGCCACGTGACCTATCGGCGCGCCGCCCGCGCCCGGTCCCATAATGGTCCAGAACATCGAGTGGTTGATGTGGCCGCCGCCGTTGTTGCGCACCGCCGTGCGGATACTCTCCGGCACGATCGCGCAGTTATTCGCCAGCAGCTCTTCGATGCTCTTGCCGGACAGGTCGGGCGCGGATTCCAGCGCCTTGTTCAGGTTGGTCACGTAAGCGGCATGGTGCTTGCCGTGATGGATCTCCATGGTGGTCTTGTCGATGGAAACCTCCAGGGCGTCAGGTGCGTAGGGCAGTGCGGGTAGCGTAAAAGGCATATCGATCTCCAATCGTCTCCAGTTTCTCTCAATTCGATCTGGCGCGCTCGAAAGCGTCAGCCACTCGGAACATTGTGGGCTCGTCAAAATGCTTGGCCAGGATCTGCATTCCCACCGGCAACCCTTCGGCGGTTTTGCCGCAAGGCACGCTCATGCAGGGAATGCCGGCCAGTGAGCCGGTAATCGTATAGATATCCGATAAGTACATGGCCAGCGGATCGTCGATCTTCTCGCCCAGCTTGAAGGCCGGGAATGGCGACACCGGCGCCACGATCGCGTCCACTTCCGAAAACGCCCGAGCGAAATCCCGGGCGATCAGCGCGCGCACCTTTTGGGCCTTCAAGTAATAGGCGTCGTAGTAACCCGCGCTCAACACGTATGTCCCCAGCATGATGCGCCGCTTGCATTCCGCTCCGAAGCCCTCGCCGCGGGTGTGCCGATACATGTCGCTCAATGTGCCGGAAGCCTGCGACCGGAAAGTGTACCGCACGCCGTCATAGCGCGCCAGGTTCGAACTCGCTTCCGCCGTGGCGATGATGTAATAGCATGCGATGGCGTAATCGGTCGTCGGCATACCGATCTCGCGCACTTCGCAGCCGAGCTTTCGCAGCGTCTCGACACCCGCCGCGATTAGGTCGCCGGTTTCGCTCGTCAAATCTTTTAGATACTCGCGGGGCAACCCAAGCTTCAGACCTTTGACGTTCCCGTCCAGCGATTGTGTGTAGTCCGGCACAGGCGCTTCGGCCGATGTGGCGTCAAGCGGATCGCGGCCGGCGATAGTTTGCAGCAGCACGGCTGCATCGCGCACCGTCCGCGCCATCGGCCCAATGTGGTCGAGCGAACTGGCGAAGGCGGTCAACCCGTAGCGCGAGACGCGCCCGTAGGTCGGCGTCACGCCCACCACGCCACAAAACGACGCGGGTTGCCGGATCGACCCGCCGGTGTCCGACCCCAGCGCCACGGCCGCCGTCCCCTGCGCCACCGCGGCCGCCGAACCGCCGCTCGAACCACCCGGCACGCGGTCGGGCGCCAGGGGATTGCGCACCGGCCCGAACGCCGAATTCTCGGTCGACGATCCCATGGCGAATTCATCGCAGTTGGTCTTGCCCAGGACCACGCCACCGGCTTCCTCCAAGCGGGCGATCGCCGTGGCATCGTAGGGCGGCACGTACTCGGCCAGCAGCTTCGAGCCGCAAGTGGTACGCACGCCTTTGGTGAGGATGACGTCTTTCACCGCCACAGGCACTCCCGCCAGCGGGCCAGGGTCCTCGCCACGCGCGATCTTCGCGTCCACGCGGGCCGCCGCGCTGAGCGCGCGCTCCGGTGAGAACTGGAGGTAGGCGTTCGTGGCGGGGTTTTGCGCCTCGGCGAACCGTAATGTTTCCTGCGCAAGATCCACGGCGCTGAAGCGGCGCGCCAGCAAACCGTCCCTGATCTTGCCAATGCTGAGCGATCGAATGTCCATACTCAGCGCTCGATGACCTTCGGCACCTTAAAATAGCCGTTGCCGGGCTGCGGCGCATTCGCCAACGCAGTCTCTGTGCCAAGCGGCGGACGTTCGCGGTCGGCGCGCAACCTGGCAGTATCGCCGCCTGCGTAGAGCACCTGCGCCATCGGCTCGACGCCGGTGGTATCGATCTCGTTCAGCCGTTCCACGTGGCCCAGGATTTCATCGAGATCGGCCTGGAATTTGTGGACCTCCGGTTCGCTGAGGCTCAAGTTGGCCAGATCTGCCACGTAGCGGACTTCTTTTTCCGTGATCTTCACGCCAGCGCCTTCTTGCGCGCCAGTTTGTACATGTTGCGCATGACCGGGTCGGCGATCTGGTCGGCATCGTCGAACGCCCTGGCTGGCTGCGCCAGTTCGGCCCGCTGCGCGTCGCGCCGGGGCGGCATGACCCGGAACTCCAGATCCTCCACAATTCCCTGCCCCAGTTGCCGCTCCAAGTTCGTCAGGATCTGGCCGGAAAGCGCAAACAATTGCTTCTTCCAGATGGGATCTTCGACTTCCACGATCAGGCGGGTGCGTACCATGCGCGCGGGGCGCGTGCGCGCCGCGACCTTCTTGCCCACGGCCAGCGGCCACGCGGCGCGGGCCAGATCGTCGACATCGATGGGACCTCCACCCTTGGTGAGCTTGCCGATGAGTGTACTGGCGCGTTCCATCGTGAGGGGAGTTGAGGAGACCCGAATTATTGTAGCGCATGCCGGTGCCGCGGGATAATCTGAAATGTGTGTACGGGAAAAGTGGCGGAATTCCATTTCACTCAGAGCGACTGCCAGGCCTTGAAGATATTCACGCGCTTCGCGGGTGAATACTTGGAGGAAGTTAACCACAACCAGCGCGTCTCCGTTCGGCGCATGCGGCTCCCGGCGCGAGAGGAGATCCTCTTTGCCGCGGCGCACCTGCCGAGCAAGATGTACGCTGACGACCGGGATCGGGAACTGCGCTGCGAGCAAACGGGGCAGATGATTTGCGACGCGGAGGATGCCACCGGCCACCAGCGCACCCTGCTGGCCGGAGACTTGAACCTGAACCCCTTCGAGAAAGGAGTCGTCATGGCAAGCGGTCTCCACGCCGTGATGACGAAGGCGACGGCACGCAAGCGTGACCGCACCGTTGGCGGGAAGCGGTATCGTTAACTTTTACAACCCAATGTGTGGGGCCATTTCGGCGACCGGACGCCGGGGCCACCCGGAACACACCATTACAGCCGCGGAGACGATATCAGCTACGAGACCAAGCGGATCATCGGGACACTGCTCGCGATGGTCGAGCAGCCAACAGGAGTCGTCGAGCCGCGATTCACCCAAGACCTATTGTAGCCACGTCCGATAGCCTCCGCCGCTTTCTCCGATGCTCAGTACCCATCGGTACCACGAATATTGAACCTTGCCTCATGCTGTGCTAGCATTAAAGCCCGCGCGGCGTGCGATTCCGTACGCCGGCGCTTTCGGGAGATAGGCTCGAGGGGGCTTGCCAGGAGGGGTTATGTTGAGCATGAAGCAGGCTTGTGCACTCGTTGCGGCGCTGGCGGGCACTCCGCTGGCCGCCCAAGTACCGCCCAGCGCGTTTGTCAACTTTGAAGGCGCCCAGACCAATCCCATTCGGATCTCTGCGGACGGTACGCGCCTGTTTGCCGTCAACACTCCTAATGGAACCCTGTCGGTTTTCGACCTTACGCAGCCATCGAGCCCGGCCCTGATCGCCGAAATCCCCGTGGGCATCGAACCCGTTTCGGTCAACATCAACCCCAATGTCTCCGGCAACAACGAAGCCTGGGTTGTCAATCAGATCTCGAACAGTGTCAGTGTTGTCTCGGTTTCAGAGGGAATCGTGACGGATACGCTTTATGCCAAGGCCGAGCCGGCCGATGTGGTGTTCGCAGGCGCCGGATTGGCCTTCGTCAGCATCGCCCGCAGCAATCTGGTCAACGTTTACAGCGCTTCCACACATGTGCTGGTGCAATCTATCCCACTGACCGGCGAAGAGCCGCGGGCGCTCGCCGTGAGCCCGAACGGTTCCACGGTTTATGTGACTTTTGCCCTGTCCGGCAACCACACCACGATCGTTCCGGACACCAAGGCGCCGCCGCCCCCGCCGCCCGTCAATCCTAACTTGCCGCCGCCGCCGCAGGTCGGGTTGATTGTGGACGCTTCGGATCCCACCTATTACCCCAAGCTGATCCAATACACCATGCCGGACAACGATCTGGCGGCCATCAACACCACCAGCCTGGCCGTCACCGCATATTTCCCGCACCTCGGCACCGATAACTTGGGTCTGACCGTGAATCCGCAATCGGGGAACGTGTATGTGGCTAACACCGACGCGCTCAACCTGATCATGTTCGAGACAGCCCTGAATGGCCACATTGTCAACCACCAGATCACTTCGGTGAATCCCACCACGGGGCAGACCACGATCTGGAACTTGAACCCGAGTGTCGACTACTCGCAACTGCCCAACCCGGCGGCCCTGGCCGGTGCGCTGGCCATGCCCACAGGCATAGTGTTCGAGCCCACGGGCCGGTATCTCTACATCGCCGCTTTCGGCACCGATCGTGTCGCGATTCTTGACACCACTACCGGTACGGTGACCGGCTTTATCGAAATCGACCCGCAAGCCACCGGCGCCACGGTCAACCCAATTACCAAGCGCGGCCCGCGTGGCTTGGCGTACAACGCCTCCGCTAACCTGCTCTACGTACTGAACCGGATTTCCAACACGATTTCCATCGTCAATCTTTCGAACAATACAGTCACCGCGGAAATCCCCACGGGATCCTTCGATCCGACCCCCGTGACGATCCTCAATGGACGCGGATTCCTGTACGATCACAAGCTCTCCGGCAACGGCACCGCGGCCTGCGCCTCCTGCCATATCGATGCCGAAATGGATCTGCTTGCCTGGAATCTGGGTAACCCGGACGGTAACATGAGCTACTTGCAGGAAGGCTCTACCACTTATGCGTTTCACCCCATGAAGGGACCCATGACCACCCAGACGCTGCGCGGATTGGCCAACTTGGAGCCGTATCACTGGAGAGGCGATCAGCCGGACTTCGCGGCTTTCAACGGAGCCTTCGCCAGCCTGCTGGGCGGGTCGGAACTCTCCAGCGGGGACATGACGGCCTTCACGAATTTCATCAATACGATCGCCTTTCAGCCGAACCCCAACCAGAACCTGGACCGCACACTGCCGGACTCGATCCTATTGCCGGACGTTGCGGGAGCATCCGCAGATCCGAACACCGGGCTGAATATTTTCCAGAACGTGCCATTTAACAATGAGGGGAAAACTTGCAACAGTTGCCACCCTTTTCCCGGCCCAGGGACCGACCTGAAGGTTCTGCCATCCGGTACCGGTAGTTCGCCCATCGTGCAGCCGGTAAAGGTTCCACACCTGCGCAACCTGTATCAGAAGACCAACGTGAACTTCAACAAAGGAGGGGTAAGCGTCAATGGCTTCGGCTTCAACCACGATGGACAAATCGATGGGCTGTTCGCCCAGGTCGGCCAACCCTCGTTTCCCCTTTTCACGAATAACACTCCGGACAAGGAAGCTATCGAGGCTTTCGAATTGTGCTTTGACACCGGCACCGCCCCCGCGGTCGGTTATTCCCGCACGCTGACGTCCGCCACGGTCACCACTTCTCCGGCGCAATCCGACTGGAGCACTTTGCAGAGCCAGGCCTCCGCAGGCAACATCGATCTGATCGCGAACGGCACCATCCAGGGACAGATCCACGGACTGCTGTACCTTCCGGCGACTAACAACTACCAAACCGACACGACCGGCCTGGGCCCCTTTACTCAGGCGCAACTCGTTAGCTTCATTCAGGGCGGAGATACTCTGACTATCATGGGCGTGCCACCCGGCTCCGGCGTGCGCATGGCGCTCGACCGCAACCTGGATGGCATCCTGAACGGGGATGCGGCTCGAAGACCGGCAACCAAAAGGAAATAGCCGTTTCTACTGGGACCCCGATCGTTCCAGAAACCAGGCACAAGAACCTGCCACCAGCCACCAGGTAGTATAGTGGGCTTTCCTGCATGCCCACAACCCAGACTCAGATACACAAGCCACACCGCGCACTCCGTTACATCAACGTCGGCATCGGGATCGCGATTTTGCTCGCCGGCGGGGCCGTGTACTGGTTCGCGTACCGCGTGCTGCCGCAGACTTCGGGCGCCATCGCGGCGCCGGTTGGGCGGCGCGTGACGATTGTGCGCGACGCGCTGGGGGTGCCGCACATCTCGGCGGCCAGCGAGGATGACGCCTTTTTCGCGCAAGGCTACGTAACGGCGCAAGACCGCCTTTTCCAGATGGATGGTCTGCGGCGCCTGGCCGCCGGGGACCTTTCGGAGATCGTGGGTCCGGGGGCTTTGGAACTGGATCGCGACTCGCGCCGGCTGCGCATGCGGCGTCTGGCGGAACAAGCGTACGCTTCGTTGCCGCAGCAAGACCGCGTCCCGCTGGCCGCCTACGCCCGCGGCGTGAGTTACTTCATCCAAACCCACCTGCAGTCCTTGCCCGTGGAGTTCACCCTTCTTGGTTATCAGCCACGGCCGTGGAGCGTGGTAGATACGATTCTGATTGGGCTGCACATGTACCGCGACCTGACTACCACGTGGAAGGACGAGATCCTGAAGCGGGACATGCGGGCGGGGGGCGATAGGGCCAAGGTGGATTTCCTGTTTCCGCCCAGAAGCGGGGGCGAGCTGCAGCCCGGCTCGAATGCGTGGGCGGTCGGCGGCGCGCACACGGCCTCGGGGAAGCCAATCCTGTGCGACGACATGCACTTGGAGTATTCGATTCCGGGCATCTGGTATATGGTTCACTTGCGAGGGCCGGGTCTGGATGTTTCCGGCGTATCGTTGCCGGGCACGCCGTCCGTGATCGTGGGACATAACCGGCGCATCGCCTGGGGCGTAACGAACTTGCACTTCGACGTGCAGGATCTCTACATCGAGAACTTCGATCCGGGCACGGGCCGCTACCTTTATCGCGGACAATGGGAGCAGGCGCGCGAGGAACGGGAAATCATACCGGTGAAAGGCGCGGCGCCGGTCGAGATGCCGTTATGGGTCACGCGCCATGGGCCGCTGTATATCAACGACGCGAAGGAGCACCTGGCGCTGCGCTGGGCGGCGGCGGAACCAGACACGTTCCAGTTTCCATTTCCGGAGGTGAACCGGGCTGGGAACTGGCAGGAGTTCACGCAGGCGCTGGCGCGCTATCCCGGGCCTGCGCAGAACTTCGTCTATGCCGACGTGGATGGCAACATCGGCTATCACGCCACGGGGCGGTTGCCGATTCGCAAAGGATATACCGGCGATGTCCCAGTGGACGGATCGTCGGGCGAAAACGAGTGGCAAGGCTTCATACCGTTCGATCAATTGCCCTCGTTCTACAACCCGCCGGCGGGTGTGATCGTGACCGCGAATCAGAATCCGTTCCCGGCGGACTACGCTTACGCGGTGAATGGAAACTTCGCTTCGCACTACCGGTCGCGGCAAATCCGGAATCTGCTGATGGCGCGAAACGGCTGGCGGGCCCAGGACATGCTGGCGGTGCAGAAGGACGTGTACTCGAGTTTCTTTCTGTACCTGGCGCAGGCCATCGTGGAGGCTTACGACCGTCACAAAAAGCAGCACGGCGACTTGGAAAATGGCGGCGGCGCCGTGCAATTGCTGCGCGGCTGGAACGGCCAGATGGACAAGGAGAGTGCCGCGCCTCTGATCGTGACGCTGACGTACGAGCGCTTGAAGGTGTTGGTGGCGCAAAGCGCGTCACCCATGGTGGGAGACAGGTACAAATATCAGATGGCGCCGGCGGCGATCGAGACGCTGCTGCGTACGCGGCCGGCAGGCTGGTTCAACGATTGGGACGAAACCATCTTGCGCAGCTTCACGCAGGGCCTCCAGGACGGGCGCCGCAAACAGGGCCGCGATCCCGGCCATTGGATTTACGGCAAGTATGAGCCGCTGCTGCTCGCCAATCCTGTAGGGCGGCACCTGCCGCTGGTGGCGGGACTGTTCGATATCGGTCCGCTGGCCATGAGCGGATCGCCCACTACCGTGAAGCAGTATAACGGCGAAATCGGCCCTTCCATGCGCCTGGATGCGGATCTTGCCGATTGGGACCGGTCACTGCTGGAGGGCACCACGGGCCAGTCCGGCCAGGTTCTGTCGCGCCATTACAAGGACCAGTGGGAGCGGTACTACAACGCCGAAAGCTTCCCAATGCAATTTTGGAAAGTGGAAGCTAAGGATGTGTTGGTCCTTGCGCCTAGTAGGTAGGTAGCACAGGCTTCGGCTTGTGTGCCGGAATTACTCGCCGCTCTGGCACGCCGGTGCCGAACGTCACTTTGGTGGTTGTGCCACCCAATTGTTCGTCTCGTTCCTTCACGGGGCGATTGATGTGAGAATTCGCCTAATCATGACCATACCCAGGCACAGACAGTTTCTGGCGTTAATCCCTTAATATCCAAAATTGCGCAATGGCAGCGCGAAGTTCGTCCATATGCCTGGCCAGATCGGCCGACTTCGAAGTTATCTCTTGAAACGTGGCATTCGGCAATTCCGCAGCGAGCGTTTTGGCCAGCCCCAGAGGATGAATTGGGTCTCGTTCTGTCGCGATCACGTGCGCGCGCATTTGCAGGCTCTTCAAACTGGCCAAATCCGGAATGGGAGAATCCATCGCCATCGCATCGAGGCGTGCGGCTCGTTCCACCGCCTGTGGAGCGTCGAACTGCCGCAGAAGAGAGACTGCGGCATCGGGCGATAATTCTGTTAACGCCCGGAATGGTTCGGAGGCTGCCATTAGTTCCCGTGCCTGCGGACCACTCTCCGCCAAGAGCCGCGCGACGGCCGTATACCAGCGGTGCGCCGGCATGGGGCCATCGAGCCAGGCTGGCCGCACTGAGAGCAGCCCGGCGACCCGATCCGGATTGTCGAGGGCAATCCGGATGGACACTCCGGCGCCCATCGATACACCGCCGAAAAAGGCCCTGCCAATTTGCAGATGGTCCAACAGCGCCTGCACATCCCGCCCGAAGATCGCGAATCCAAGTCGATCGCCGGCGCACGATGGTTGGGTGTCGCCGTGGTTGCGACAATCCAAACAGATCAAACGCGCGTTCTCCATGGCCGGAAACATTTCCGCGATTTGGCCGGCTGAACCGCCGAGGCCATGCTGAAACACAAACGGCACGCCTGCGCCACCATCGATATAGTGGAAATCAAACCCCCGATGCAGAAAGCGTGGCATTAGACGCTGGCCGCCGGCACGCGTTGAAGAGCGCTATTGAGG
>Ga0070761_10001685_pt1 | contig 13832 bp, 12 predicted proteins | sample HubBroMetageREF1_FD_66724 | JGI IMG/M metagenome (GOLD analysis project Ga0070761, IMG submission 66724) | Reference soil microbial communities from the Hubbard Brook experimental Forest, New Hampshire, USA - Hubbard Brook CCASE Soil... | ecosystem: Environmental > Terrestrial > Soil >...
AGTGAACGCCGCCGGACCCACTAGGCGCTCCGGCCCCGCTGCCAGTTCGGCGCCATTCGGTTGAGGCTTGGCAAAATGCCTGCGATAAGCCTCGTAGGCTTCGCGCGCGCGGTCCTTGGCCTCGACGTCGGTGTCCGCGACAAAGGTGTGACGTATCCCGCCGTAGAGCGGATTGAAGAGCGTCGCGGTGCACGACGACGGATTCACCTGGCTCTGCTTCAACGCCGCGAGATAGGTCGCCACCGCGCGCTTGACGGCGACGATTGGCCCCGCGCCGATAAAGTTCATGCCGAATTCGCCCGCGTGCTGCGGATTGCCCGCATACCAGAACGCCGGATGCGGTTTCTGGACCGCGCGCAATTCCATCCACAGATTCTTGAACTTGTAGTGCTCACCCTCATAGCTGAGGAACTCTTCCTTGAAGCCTTTAAGCAGGATTTCCAACGTCTCGCGAAACAGGGCGTCGGTGTTGGACGCATCGCCACCCCACAGCGCCAGCTCGATACCTCCAAGCACGCCCTTCCCTACCCCGACCTGCATGCGGCCGTTGCTAAGCCGATCCACCATGCAGATTTCTTCGAGGATCCGTATCGGATGATAGAGCGGCAGCACGTAGACCAGCGTCCCAATCTTCAGATTTTTGGTGCGCTGCGCGGCTGCGGCCAGAAACACCGACTGATTCGGCGCGAGGCAAAGCGGCGAATGGTGATGCTCCGCGATATGGTAGCCGTAGATTCCCGCAGCGTCCGCCTGCGCCATCAATTGCAGCCGCTCTTCGTACTGCTGCGTCAGATCGCAATCGTGACGCCGCTCCAAATGGTCAAAAATCCCGAACTTCATCTTACAACTCTGCGTCGACCGGTCCTTTTGCAACTCTACGTCGAGCGGTTCCTTTCAAACGGCTAAGTAATTCTCCGATGACTTGGGAATTCCCCTAGTTACTCTCTGATCACGTCGCCGTACAGATCTTCAATATCTCTCCTCGTCGTTTGCTGCGATCATGGCGCACAAATCCGGTCCCTCAGATTCGGCGCCAGCTCTTGGAAATCCGAAAGATTGAAGGTGTAGATGCGCTCCGCCCCGCTTCGGGCTGCGCATCCCACGATCAGTGCGTCGTAAATCTTCGCGCCGCTCCATCCGCCCTCCGCAACACTCTTGAGCGCCGCCAGGTAATCCTTCTGTACGATCGGAACCATCTGAAAGTTTGGCACAATATTGTCAGCGATCACTCGTGCGGCTTCGGTAGGATGGATTCGCGGCTGCACGGGCAACCGTGTAAGCGCTGCGTACGTCTCAGCAATCGAATGCGTGCTGATAAATCCGTGATCTCTCCTGGCCACAACTCGAAGGAACGCCTGAAATGCGGGCCCATGATGCGGATGAGTTTGCTCGGACGCGGCGACCAGGACGTTAGTATCAAGGAAGACTCGCACCAATCACCGCTTGGACACTGTAGCGATTCGTTCGTTGCGAACGTTGTCGATCACGTGCTCCCAGTCCGCGCCCGGCGCCGCCGTACCTCGATGAACCCACAACCCATCGACCTTGACTAGCGCCGGTTCCTGGTCGACCACGCGCACAAATAATCCGCCCGACTGAGCTGTGATCTCGAGCTCTGCCTCGTCTCGAATTCCGAGATGGTCGCGCAGGCGCTTCGGGACGACGATTCGACCGGATTTATCGATCCGTAACTTTATGCCATTTGTGCGTGCCATTTACCATACAATATGGTTCGATTGCATGGCATGGTCAACCCCGCGCTCTCGTAGTGAGATCAATTGGGCCAAGCGCGAGAGACAGTACAATTCTTCCCTAATACCCGGCGGCTTAGTATTGTCAAATCCACGGCAAACAGGTAGCTATTCCCGCACGCTTTTGACCTGCATCAAATTACAACTGGAGCCAATCGGCGGCCGGCCTTATCGCATCGGCGCGGTGGTAACCAACGAACAATCGAAATGAACCACAAGGAAATCTACGAAATCGGCCAGGTGCCACCCATCGGGCATGTGCCGAAGCAGATGTACGCGCAGGTGATCCGCGCGGATCGCTTCGGCGACCCCAACCACGCGTTCAAGGTGGAGAAGATCGCGGTGCCGGAAATCCACGCCGACGAAGTGCTCGTCTACGTGATGGCGGCCGGCGTCAATTTCAACAATGTGTGGGCGGCGCTCGGCTCGCCGGTCGACGTGATCGGCGCGCGCCAGAAGTCGAAATACGATCATTCGGATTTTCATATCGGCGGCAGCGACGCCTCGGGAATCGTCTACGCCACCGGGCATGACGTGCACAACGTCAAGGTCGGCGACCGCGTCGTGATTCATTGCGGCGTCTGGAATCGCCACGCGGCATCGGTCCGCAACGGCGACGATCCGATGTACGACCCGTCGTTCAAAATCTGGGGCTACGAAACCAACTGGGGCAGCTTCGCCCAGTTCGCGCGCGTGCAGGCGCATCAGTGCATGCCCAAGGCCACGCATCTCACGTGGGAAGAGGCCGCAGGCCCCACGCTGGTGGGCGCGACCGCGTACCGGATGCTGATGGGATGGCCGCCGCACCTAGTGCGCCGCGACGACGTGGTGCTTATCTGGGGCGCGTCGGGCGGCCTCGGATGCATGGCGATTCAGATCGTCAAGGCCGAAGGCGGGATTCCCGTGGGCATCGTCGGCGACGATCGCAAAATAGATTTCTGCATGAAGCTCGGCGCCAAGGGATGCATCAACCGCAAAAAGTTCACGCACTGGGGCATGATGCCGCATTGGAAAGATACGGTCGCGTACAACAAGTGGGCCGCGGAGAGTCGCGCGTTCGGCAAAGCGATTTGGGACATCGTCGGCGAGCGGAAAAATCCGCGCATCGTATTCGAGCATCCCGGCGAAGACACGATTCCGACCTCGGTGTTCGTCTGCGACACGGGCGGGATGGTCGTGATTTGCGCGGGCACCACCGGCTACAACGCGGTCGCGGACTTGCGCTACCTGTGGATGCGGCAGAAGCGGCTGCAGGGCTCGCACTTCGCCAACGACGAGCAGGCCTACGCGTTCAATCAGCTCGTGCTCGACGGCAAGATCGATCCGTGTCTCGCCAAGACCTACTCGTTCGCCGAGATTCCGGAATGCCACCAGGCGATGCATGAAAATCGCGCGCCCGAGGGCAAGATGGTTGCGCTGGTCGGCGCGCCAAAGCCCGGCATGAAAGATCTGCCGCTCTAGTTTCTTCGCTGTAAAGATTTCTCGACCATAAATCCGGTTCCCCTTCCCACTATGGGAAGGGGTTAGGGGTTAGGTTGCCGAGAACCTGCCTCAACTGTCGCCAGAATGTTCAGGGATGAACTGTTCACCCTGCCCGATGTGCTGTGGACGTGCTACGTGATCATGTGTGTCCACCCATCATCGGACGAAACTTCATTGCCGTGGAGATTGCTCGGCGTCGGCTAACTCTCGTCTCGCGCAACACAATTTTGACGGAACGAAACTACCCTTGGTGGTATGCCTGACTCAAAACTGCAACAGACGGTAGAAGTGATGCACAACCGTCACCAGCCATGAACTCAATTGCACCGCTGGAATCTAAGCTGCGCGCCGCGATCGAAGGCGAAGTGCGCTTCGACGTGGGCACGCGCGCGGCCTACGCCACCGACGCGTCGAACTATCGGCAAGTGCCGGTGGGCGTCGTGATTCCGCGGCACGAGGGCGACGTGGTCGCGGCCCTTTCGATGGCGCGCGAAAATTCGATGCCGATTCTCGCGCGCGGAGGCGGCACCAGCCTCGCCGGCCAAGCGTGCAACGCCGCACTCGTGCTCGATTTCTCGAAGTACATGAATCGAGTCCTCGGGATCGACGCCCAGGCGCGCACAGCGCTGGTCGAGCCGGGCGTCGTTCAAAGCCGGCTCAACAGTGAGCTCGCGCCGCACGGCCTGTTCTTCGCGCCGGATCCGTCGACCAAAGATCGATGCACCATCGGCGGCATGATCGGCAATAACTCGTGCGGCGCGCATTCGGCGGCGTACGGCAAAACGGTCGACAACGTCGAGGCGCTCGAGGTCGTGCTCTACGACGGTACGCAACTTTCACTCGGGGGCTCGATGGACGACGCGCAGCTCGGCGCCGCAATCGCGCGCGGCGGGCGCGAGGGCGAGCTGTACTCGCGCCTGCGCGATCTTCGCGATCGAACTGCGGATTCGGTGCGCGCTCATTTCCCGAAGCTTCCGCGCCGCGTGTCGGGTTACAACCTCGACGAGCTGCTTGCCGATCGCGGCTTCAACGTCGCGCGCGCGATCGTTGGTTCGGAGGGCACGCTCGCCACGATTCTGCGCGCCAAGATTCGAGCGGTGCCGCGGCCGAAGGAACTCGCGCTGGCCGTGCTCGGATTCGACGACGTGTTTATCGCGGCCGATCAAACGCCATGGCTGCTCGAGCATCGACCCGAAGCGCTCGAAGGCTTCGACCAGAATCTTCCCGAGTTCGCGCGCATCAAGAAGATGCCGGGCGTGCGGTTTCTGCCCATTGGGCGTGCTTTTCTGCTCGTCGAGCTCGGCGGAGCGTCGCGCGACGAAGCTCACGAGCGTGCGGAAAGCGTGATCGCGCAGGCTCGAGCGGTTCGCGAATGCACGAGCACCGCATACCTCGCCGACGCGCGGGAGCAGGCCGCAGTCTGGCAGATTCGCGAGTCGGGACTGGGCTCGAGCGCGTTCATCCCGGGCCGTCCGCGCACTTGGCCGGGCGCCGAGGACTCCGCGGTGCCGCCCGTGAATCTCGGCGAGTTCTTGCGCGGCTTCGATCGGATTCTCGGCAGCCGCAACCTCCAGGTCGCGACCTACTACGGCCACTTCGGCGAAGGATGCGTTCACGCGCGGGTCAATTTCGATTTGGCGAGCAGTGCCGGTATCGCGACCTTCCGCGCGGCGATGACCGAGCTCGGCGAACTCGTCGCGCGTCTTGGCGGTTCGCTCTCGGGCGAGCACGGCGACGGGCTGGCGCGCTCCGAATTGCTGCCGATGATGTTTCGGCCCGAGCTCATCGACGGGTTCCGCGATTTCAAGCGAATCTTCGATCCCAATTCGATGATGAACCCCGGCGTAATCGTGAGTCCTCATCCGCTCGACTCGCATCTGAAGCTGGGCGCGAACTATCGGGCGCGCGAAATCGCCACCCGTTTCAACTTCAGCGCCGAGGGCGGACTGGCGGGCGCGGCGCTCAAATGCGTGGGGATCGGGAAATGCCGCAAGACCGACGCGGGCACGATGTGCCCGTCGTACATGGCGACGCGCGAGGAAGTACACTCGACCCGCGGGCGCGCGCGAATTCTTTTTGAGGCGCTGACCACCGACTTGTTGCCCGAAGGTTTCGCCGATCCAGCCGTCAAAGATGCGCTCGACTTGTGCCTGTCGTGCAAGGGATGCAAGAGCGAGTGTCCGTCGTCGGTGGATATGGCGGCGTATCGCGCTGAGTTTTTCGCGAACTACTATCGAAGTCATCGGCGTCCGCTGTCGTCGGCGTTCTTCGGGAGGCTGAACGAAGTTGCACGGCTCGCGTCGTACGCGCCGTCGCTCGCCAATGCATTGGCGCATGCGCCGATTTTCGAGGACCTCGCGAAAAAAGCGCTCGCGATTCATCCGGAGCGCGAGTTGCCGCGTTTTGCACGGCGAACGTTCCGCTCATGGTTCGAACGCAGAACGGCTCCCAGAGCCAGCATGCGCGAAGTCGTTCTGTTCCCCGACACCTTCAACAATTTCTTTGAGCCGCAGGTCGCGATCGCCGCAGTCGAAGTACTCGAGCGCGCGGGATTTCGCGTGATCGTTCCGCGCAGCCGGCTATGCTGCGGCCGTCCGCTTTACGATCAGGGCATGCTCGAGCGCGCGGCGTTGCGGCTGAGCGAAGTGCAGGACGCGCTCGATCCGTTCGTCGCCGTCGGAATTCCGATCGTCGGGCTGGAGCCGAGCTGTATCCTGACTTTTCGCGACGAGCTGCCGTCGTTTTTCCCGGAAGACCCCAGAGCGAAGGCGATTGCGTCGAGCGTGTTCCTGCTCGACGAATTTCTGGTGCGTGAAGCGCCCGACTTCGCGCCACCCCAACTGCACCAAAAGATAATCGTGCAGGGGCATTGTCATCAGAAGGCAATCGCGGGACTCGGCGCCGAGATGGCGCTGCTGTCGCGCGCGGCGGGCGCGCAGCCCGAAGCGCTCGATGCGGGATGTTGCGGGATTGCGGGCGCATTCGGCTACGACCGCGATCATTTCGAGGTCTCGAAACTGATTGGCGCACGAGTTTTGATTCCGGCCATCAACAACGCGCCGCCCGACGCGATTATCGTCGCCGACGGTTTTTCGTGCCGCTCGCAGATTCGCCATTTCTGCCCGTCGCGCACGCCGATGCATTTGGCGGAAGTCTTGAACGAACGGTTAGGCTAAGCGCGACTCGGTGCGCTAGATTCCCGTTTCTGAGGAAACAAAAATGCGACTTGGACTCACTATTCCATCGGACATTTTCACCAATACTCATCTTCCAGAGATCGTCCGGACGGCCGATCGATGCGGCTACACTGACGCCTGGTCGTACGAATCGTTCTCGAGCGACGCGTTCGCGCCGATTGCGGCGGCGGCGATGCTCACCGACCGCATGCGCTTTGGCTGCGCGATCATCCCGGTGTTCACGCGCCCGGCGCCGCTGATTGCGATGTCGGCCGTGACGGTCAACGAGCTGGCGGGCGGGCGTTTTATCCTGGGCCTGGGAATTTCGACGCCGAATATCGTCGAGCAGTGGATGGGTGTGCCATTTACCAAGCCGGTCACGCAGGTGCGCGAAACCGTCGAGGCGCTGCGCGCGATTTTCCGTGGCGAGAAGGTCACAATGGCGGGCGCGAAGGTGAAGATAAACGGCTTTCGGCTCGACCTGCCGATCGAGCATGCGCCCAAAATCTATCTCGGCGCGCAGGGCGCGAAGATGCTGCGGATTGCGGGCGAGATCGGCGACGGCCTCATTACCAACTTCATCACGCCCGAAACGGTTGGCCCGATGCTCGACCACACCCGCGACGGAATGCGGGCCGCGGGCAAGGATCCCTCGAGCCTCGACGTGGTGTGCAGAATCATGTGCGCGGTGGACGAGGACGAAGCAGTCGCGCGGACGCTGTTTCGTCGCGCGCTGACCGCCTACGTCACGGTGCCGCAGTACAACAATTTCTTTCGCGAAATCGGTTACGAGAAAGAAGCGACGATCGCAATCGACTCCTGGAATGCGGGCGATCGCAAGAAAGCGCTCGAGACGATTCCCGACGAGATGGTCGAGAAGATTTTCGTGTTCGGTACGGCTGAGAAATGCCGGCGGCGGCTGGACGATTATGCGAAGGCGGGCATTACGACTACGGCGCTGCAATTTTCCTCGTTCGCCCGGACGCCTGAGGAGCGGCGGGCGAAGGTATTGCGTGCGATCGAGCGGCTCGCGGCAGTGTGAGACGAGATCCGTCGAGCAACCTAATCCCTTTACCTCAAGACAAAAAAGAAACGCGCCCCGCCGGGAGGGGACGGGGCGCGCTCGTCGTCAGCAACGCGTGGGAGGTGCGCGTTCGCTGAATTACCTGATGTACTGAAGCATCGACCCAAGCCCCGAGCCGCCGCCGTTGGGCTGTCCATAACCCCCGTTGTACGCGGGCCGGTAGCTGGTGTTGACCGGGCGCGATCCACCGAACAATCCACCGAGCATTCCGCTGTTGCGATAGGGCTGGCTGTAACCGCCGTTGTATCCACCGCCGTTGTACGCGGGCCGGTACGCGGGCGATCCACCGAACAATCCACCGAGCAATCCGCTACCGCCGCCGTAGCTGTTGTAGGCCGGAACTCCACCGAACAATCCGCCGCCGGCAGGCGCTGCGCCGGCGCAACCGCTACGAAACGCCCATCGATTCTGTGCGAGCAAATCGTAGGCGGCCGCGGGATGACCGGTGTTGCGGTCGCGATAGTAGGTATTCATGACGCGACTAGCGGAGCCGCATCCGTTTCCGCCCCCGTAGCCTCCGCCGCCGGCGTAGTAAGGAGCCGCCGCGTATGCAGGGGCGCCTACGTAACCCGGAGCCGCGTAGCCGCGGTAGCCGTAGTCACGATAGGCGGCCGCGTCGTGGCGGACAAAGCGGTCGTAATTGCGGGTCGCCGCAAACGGGTGCGCCGAGGCGTTGACGGCCCGGGCTTCCACGCGCGCCGCATGCGAATCGTAGTGGTGGTAGTCCTTGGCAGCAGCCGCCATCGGGGTCGCGAGCATCGCGAAACCAACCAGCACCGTCACCAGACCTCGTTTGGAATTCATTGTGGGGTACCTCTACCTCAGTGAGAGAGCATTAAGGATGCCATCGACCCGTTTTTCAAAACCTGTTGCCATCGCACATGTAGTACGCAATCAGACGAACAAAGGTTGCACGAAATTCGAAATAAAAAAACGAAAAACGTCAACGGAGAGAATGAGTTAACGTATGTTCAGGATCTGACGGTGCGGAGCTAAACGAGCGTTCAGGGAAGCGTCGTCAGACCCCATCCAGCGGCCGGAAAGATAAATAAATGTTCAGACAAGAGCCAGTGAAAAAGTGAAAAGTCAGACGAAGGTGCGGCGTGCGAGGTAGTACATTATGCCGCCGACGATCGCGTACACGGCAATTCCTTCGACGAGGGTCGCGCCGCTGGTGATGATGCCCACCCCGACCACAAGGACAGTCGCGACCACGGCCACTACCTGCTCGATGCGCCGCTCGCGCGAGCGGACCCGGGCAACGTGCGCGGTGATGCGCGCGCCGCAGTTGGGGCATACGCCGCCCCGCTTAACGACCAGGTCGGCGTCGCACTCGGGGCATTCGATTTTGGTTCGCAGCGGCATCGCAGTCACAGTGATGACGCTACGAGCTAGGGAATTCGCTGGCAAGGGTGCGTCGCGAGGAAACTAACCCCTAGCCCCTTCCCGCGCGGGAAGGGGGACCAGACCAAACAAAAAAGCTCTTCACTCGCGGATCAACTGCTGCTAGTCTATGTGACCGTTTCAGATTAATCGGTCATTTGGTCATTCGAGAACTCAACGGAGGTTTTTGGTTATGGCAGACAATCAATCGCTCAAGGGGCGCACCGCAATCGTCACGGGTGCGTCGAGCGGAATAGGCCGCGCGATCGCAATCCGGCTTGGCGGGGCAGGCGCGCATGTGTTCCTGGCGGGGCGCACCGAGTCGGCGCTCAAGGAGGGCGTGCAGGCGGTCGAGAAGGCCGGCGGTCGTGGAACCGCGGTCGCGTTCGACGCACGCGACGTCAAGCAGGTGCAGGCCCTGGTGGAAAAGGCGCTCAAGGCGACCGACAGGGTCGATATCATGGTGAACAACGCCGGGCTCAGTTTCCCTAGCTCGATAATCGACGGCGACCCCGAGCGCTGGCGCGAGATGCTCGAAGTCAACGTGCTGGCTCTGCTGGCCGGCTCGCAGGCGGCGATTCGCGCGATGCGTGCTTGCGGGGCATCCGGACACGTCGTAAATATCTCGTCGACTTCGGGCCGCGGCGACGCGACCGGGGTTTACGGCTCGACCAAGTGGGCGGTGAATTCGATCGCGACGACGCTGCGCAAGGAACTGGAGAACGACAAGATTCGGGTGGTCAATATCATCCCGGGTGCAGTTGCCACCAACTTCGCCCGCAACTTTCCGCCCGAGTTCGTCCAGGGCATCGCGAGTTCGCTGGGGATCAAAGCGAACATCGAGCCGGGCAAGCCAGTGGCGCCTGACGTGCTGGATCAAATCGCGGCGGCGGGCAAGCTGTTCCTGGCGTCGGCTGACGACGTGGCGCGTGCGGTGCTGTTCGCCGTGACGCAGCCGATAGAATTGAATATCTTCGAGATGGTGGTGCGGCCGCAGCGGCAACTGCAAGTGTCGGCATGATGGGGTATCGTCAATCGCCAGGATGAACACGCAAAGACGAGGTGCGCCGGAAGCCAAACGCGCTGCGATCCTGGAGGCGGCGATGCGGCTGTTCGGCCAGTACGGCTATCGACGCACCTCCATCGATGACATCGCGCGCGAGGCGGAAATCGCCAAGGGCACCGTCTATCTGAGCTTCAAGAGCAAGGAAGAGATCTTTCGCGCGCTCTCCGAGAGCCTGATCGAGCGGATGGACTCGGCGGTGTCGGCAGCCCGCGTGACGGCGGGAAGCATCGACGAGCGGCTGGTCGCGATGCTCGAAGCCAAGTTCGGCTTTCTGTTCGAGACGGTTTACAAATCGGCGCATATAGCCGAGCTGATGGATTCCAAGAACCGGCTGTCGGCGGATTTGTTCGCGCAGTTCGACCGCCGCTACATGAAGGTGCTGCGCGAGGTGATCGAAGAGGCAACGCGCGTTGGAGAGCTCGCGCCGGCGCGGATGGAACTCGACGCTGACGACCTGGCGCAGATGCTGGTGGCGGCGGCGCATGGAATCGAGCAGAACGCGACCAGCCTCGCGCGGTACCATCGCAAGCTGCGCGAGATAGTGCGGGTGATAGTGGCGGGGCTATCGGCTACGCGCGGGGAAGCGCGGTCGTAGAATGCAAAGCGGAGCGCGGGTCGTCAGACCCGCGCTCCGCTTTTCTTATGATTGTGCTAAGCGCGAGCTTTGCGCAGTTTTCCGGACGCGCGCTTCGCGATGCGCACGCGCTCGGGGCGGCGCTTGACGCGCGCCGCCGCCTTGCCCGCGACCTTGGTCGCGGGCTTCTGGATTGCGGCCGCGCTCGCGGCCGCAACCACCGGCGCTGGCGCCACCGGCGCCAGCGCGGCCTCGGCCGCTGCGCGTTCGGCCTCGAGCACCATTTGTGCGCGTCGCCGTGCGATCGCGTCGAGCCGCTTGTCCTTCCATTTGCGCAGCCCCATCCGCATGTACTCGGGATTGATATCCAGCATGTCGCAGACGTTATCGAACGAGAAGACCCAGCGCTTGTCTTCGTGCGCAATCCATTCGTCGGCATCGCGGAACAGCCGCTGGCCCTTGCTGGTCGACGCGTCGATGCACTTCATGAAGCATTCGATCGCGTCCTCGAGCACGCTCAGGATTAGCCGCTTTTCGCCCTCGAGCAGATGCTTCTTGCGCATCGCCTCGAAGTATTGAATGGGCAAAAGCGTGTCAGGCTCGAACAGCCCCGGCAATCTTTCGTCCAGTGTTTCCTTTTCCTGCATCTTCTCTCCGTTGTCCGCCTTCAATGTCGTGCTGCGTGTTTCTTCCACCGCCCCACACCTCCCCGTAAGTTTTGGACGTAGCCACCTCTACGCCTATTCAGAGTCGTCCTCGTTCTGTTCCTTGTATATTTCGTGCCACGCCATCTGGATCGCTTCCAGTTTTGCCTCGGTTGAACCTTCGCGGTTGTCGTCGAATTCGTCGAGGTCGATAACCCATTGTCGCAGGTCAGTGAACCGCGCGTCGAGCGGATCCAGTCCCGGATGGTTTTCCGCCAGTACTTCCGCGAGCTCTTCGGCCTGGTCCCACTTGAGTCCCATTTCAAATATACGTCCCTGGTCTGAATTCCGTTGCGTCTATCCCGCTAGGAAAGTTCCTCGACTGATTTCTTTTCGAGCGCCAGCTTGATTGCCGCGTCCATTATCCGCTCAGCGAACGGAGTAGTTACCTCGTTCAGTTCTTCGACAAGTTTTGCGATTAGCTCTCGATCGGTTCCCGTTCGGGCCGCCTCCAGCCGCTCCTCCACCTCATCCATGCGCGCGCGCTCGCCATCCGGGACCAGCCGGCCGAATTCCCCGAGCTGCTTGCGCAGCGCGCCCAGGATCTGCTCGGCGTCGTTGCGCGCCGATATCAGCAAGCGCTCTTCTAGATCCTGCTCCCCAAGATCGATGGCCTCTTCGAGCATTCGCTCGATTTCATCATCCGTCAGGCCATAGCTCGGCTTGACGTCGATCGAGTGCTCGCGGCCCGTGCGCTCATCGCGCGCATTGACATTTAGTATCCCGTTTGCATCGATGAGGAAAGTGACTTCGATTCGCGGGACACCCGCCGGCTGCGCCTGAATCGGGCCCAGCTTGAAGCGCGCCAAGCTACGGCAATCCTTAGCAAGTTCTCGCTCTCCTTGCAAAACGTGGATATCAACATGCGTTTGATTATCCACAGCCGTTGTAAACCCCTCAGCTACGCTGGTCGGAATGGTGGTATTGCGATGTATAAGACGTTCCATCACACCGCCCATCGTTTCGATGCCTAGCGACAGCGGAACAACGTCGAGCAACAGCATGTCGCCTTGTGTGCCCATTAGCACAGAAGCCTGCACGGCGGCTCCCAAAGCGACCACTTCGTCTGGATTTATCGAGCAGAGGGGTTCTCTATGGAACATCTCGGCAACGCGCCGGCGGACCATCGGCATCCGCGTCGAGCCGCCGACTAGGACCACGGCGTCGATTGCGGCGGGCGTCAGTTTGGCGTCGGCGACGGCCAGTTCGCATCGCTTGAGCGTGCGCGTAACGAATGGCGCGGCCATATCCTCGAGCGCGTCGCGGGTCAGGTGCTTGCGAATCGAATGGCCGGGGAGCTCGACGACGACGTCGGTGCCGGTGGCGTCAGTGAGGCTTTTCTTGGCGTCCTCGGCGGCCATGCGCGCGCTGTTCCAGACGTGGCGATCGAGTTTGAGCGTGTGAGGGAGTTCGGCGAGGATCCAATCGACGATCGCGCGGTCGATGTCGTCGCCGCCAAGATGCGTGTCGCCGTTGGTCGCGAGCACTTCGAAGATTCCCTCTTTGATGCTCAGAATCGAGATGTCGAAAGTGCCGCCGCCGAAATCGAACACCGCGACATTGCCGGTCGCCATCTTGTTGAGGCCGTAGGCGAGCGACGCCGCGGTCGGCTCGTTCACCAGGCGCACGACGTCGAGGCCGGCGAGGCGGCCCGCATCCTTGGTGGCCTGGCGCTGGCCGTCGTTGAAGTAGGCGGGAACAGTGATGACGACGCGCTCAATTTTTTCGTCATTGCCAAGTGCGCGTTCGGCGCCGCTCTTGAGTGCGCGCAGAATTTCGGCGGAGATTTGCGAGGGCGTGAAGACGCGCTTGCCGATTTGAAAGCGCACGACCGGCCCGCTTAAGTCGGCGAAGGTGTAGCGCGCGCGATCTTCGGGCGCGATTTCGTCGCCGCCAAGTCCCATATAGCGTTTGACCGATCGAATCACGGCGCCGTATTCGCCGCCGGCAAAGCCGACCGCGCTCACGCGTCCGTCGCGCTCGACCGTCAGATGCGGTTCCATCTCGACTGCCCGCTCGCCGACGGTGACTGCGCCGTCAGGCGCGATCGCAACGACGCTCGGCAATAGCGCACTGCCCTTCTCGCCGACCGCTATCACTCGTGGCGCGCCATTTTCCATGGTGGCAATCAGGCTGTTGGTGGTGCCGAGGTCTATGCCAAAAATTCGTGCCATCTTTTCTAAAAATCAGGCGGCCTTGGTGTTTTCGAGCGCGCGATCGACGTCGCGAATGAGCGTGCGCAGGTAAGCAATATTCGAAAGGATCGTTTTCAGTTCCTGGGTGAGCATTTTCTCGTCCGCGGACTGATCCCATTTCGCGAAATGCCGTTCGAGATCGGCCAGCGCTTCATCCATTTTGAATTGCAGCTCGACGCGCCGCGCGGCGACTTCGGTCGCCCGCTCATGCGCCTGCTCGGGGTCCGACGACAGCTGCATCTCGGCGAGTTGTTCCTGCACCTCGAACACCAGCTCGGCAAGTTCGGGCGGGACGCGCTTGTTGTTCTCGGCGAGCTTTTCACCGTTGAGTTCGAGCCAGTAAAGACCGCGGGCAACGGGGTCGCGAAGCGTGCGATAGCTGCGCGTCAGCATCGCCGTCGCGCGGAGACTCGCGTC
>Ga0070761_10001688_pt1 | contig 13809 bp, 15 predicted proteins | sample HubBroMetageREF1_FD_66724 | JGI IMG/M metagenome (GOLD analysis project Ga0070761, IMG submission 66724) | Reference soil microbial communities from the Hubbard Brook experimental Forest, New Hampshire, USA - Hubbard Brook CCASE Soil... | ecosystem: Environmental > Terrestrial > Soil >...
TACCTGTGGATTCACCGCCGCTTCAAGGGCCTGTCGCAGGACTACCCCGACTACTACAACCGCCAGGCGCCGCGCGGAGCGTGACCCCACCGCTCCCCGCCAGCTGCGATCTGCTCATCGTCGGTGGCGGTGTCAACGGCACCGGCATCGCGCGCGATGCCGCCGGCCGCGGCCTGTCGGTGGTGCTGTGCGAACAGGACGATCTGGCCGCACACACCTCTTCGGCGAGCACCAAGCTGATCCACGGCGGGCTGCGCTACCTCGAGGAATTCCACTTTCGCCTGGTGCGCAAGGCGCTGCAGGAGCGCGAGGTGCTGCTCGCTTCGGCCCCGCACATCATGCGCCCGCTGCACTTCGTCATGCCGCACGATGCGCACCTGCGCCCGGCGTGGATGATCCGGGCCGGACTGTTGCTGTACGACCACCTTGCACGACGGGCGCGGCTGTCGGCCTCCGCCGCGATCGATCTGCGCAGCCACATTGCCGGCGCGCCGCTGAAGAGCGGCTACCGGCGCGGCTTCGTCTATGCCGATGGCCAGGTGGATGACTCGCGGCTGGTCGTGCTGAACGCGCTCGATGCACAGACGCGGGGTGCGCACATTCTCACCCGCACGCGCTGCACGCAGCTTACGGCCGAGAACCACAGCTGGCGCGCCACGCTGCGCAGCGCCGACGGCGAGCTGACGCTCACAGCGCGCGCCGCGGTGAATGCCACCGGTCCCTGGGTCAGCAGCTTCGTCGCCGCGGCGACCCCGGTGCAGACCCGCCACCAGGTGCGCCTGGTGAAGGGCAGCCACATCGTCGTGCCGCGCCTGTTCACGCATCGCTTCGCTTACATCTTCCAGAACGAAGACCGCCGCATCGTGTTCGCCATTCCCTACGAGCACGACTTCACGCTGCTCGGCACCACCGATCTCGACTACCACGGCGATCCGGCCAGGGTGCACATCGATGCCGAGGAGATCGTCTACCTGTGTACTCTCGCGAACCGCTACTTCCGTCAGCCGCTCGCGCCCGCGGACGTCGTGTGGAACTGGTCGGGCGTGCGTCCGCTGCTCGCCGATGAACAAAGCAACCCGATGAGCGTCACGCGCGACTACGCGCTTGAACTGGCGGAGCAGCCGGCGCCGCTCCTGTCGGTGTTTGGCGGCAAGATCACGACCTACCGGCGTCTCGCCGAGGATGCGCTGCAGCTGCTCGCAGCTCCGCTGCAGGTGCGCAGCGCCCCCTGGACCGCGCGCGCGACGCTACCGGGCGGGGACCTGCCGGAGGGCAGTTTCGCGGTGTTCCTGCGCACGCTCGAGCGGCGTTATCCCTGGCTGCCACAGCGCCTGCGACTGCGCTGTGCGCACGCCTACGGCACGCGCATCGAGCGGCTGCTGGGCGGCGCCACCGCACTGGCCGCGCTCGGGGAGGAACTCGTGCCGCAGCTGTACGAACGCGAGGTTGAATATCTGTGCGGCGAGGAGTACGCCGTGAGTGCCGAAGACATTCTGTGGCGCCGCTCGAAGCTCGGCCTGCATCTGCGAGGCGCAGATCCCGCCCCGCTCGCGCGCTGGCTCGCGGCCCGCGGCGTGGCGCGGTGAGCGCTACTCGCGCACGGGCGGACTGCGCATAATTGCAGCCGCTGGTCACCGTGCGCCCTTGAGGGGGAGGCTGTTGAGCTCATCGCCGCGAGTGTCTGCGCCTGTGCGCACTTTGGCCCGCTGGATCGTCGTGGCGCTCATGCCGTTATGGCTCGCGGGACTGTTCGGCCGGCAGCTGTGGACGCCGGACGAGCCGCGCGAAGCCGACATCGCCTGGCGCATGAGTCTGCAGTCCGACCGTACGCTGCCGCAGCTCGCCGGCTCACCTTTCCTGGAAAAGCCGCCGCTCACCTACTGGATGTCGGGGGCGGGGATCGCACTGTTCGGTGATTACGCCGCGGCAGCGCGTGCTCCCAACCTGCTGTATGCACTCATCACGGCGCTCAGCGTCGGGGCGCTCGCGCTGTCCATGCTGGGCGAGGTGCCGGCCGCGGTCGTGGCGGCACTGGTGGCCATGAGTGCCCTCACCGCCTGGCGCGTCAGCATCTGGCTCGCGCCCGATGCGGCTCTGCTCGCCGGCTGCGCGCTCGCCCTGCTCGGGGCCTGGCGCGGCTACCGGGCGCCGCGCGGTGCGCGCAAGGCGCTCGGTTACACGCTGATGCATGCGGGCGCTGCGCTCGGCTTCATGGCCAAGAGCGCGCCCGGCTGGCTGGTGCCGGCGCTCGCGCTCGGCGCCCTCATCGTCTGGGAGCGGCGCTGGCAGGAACTCGGGCGCTGGGAGCTGTACGTCGGGTTTGCGCTGCAGGCGCTCGTGATCGGTCCGTGGCTATGGGCCGTAGCGCACAGCCCTGAAGGCAGCGCGGCGCTGCGCACTCTGTTCTGGAACAACCTGGTCGGACGCTTCACCCCCATCGCCGCCCCCCAGGGGCTCGACTACACCACCGGCCATCGCAACTTTCCCGGCAAGTACCTGTGGGAGCTGCCGCTGTATCTGCTGCCATGGACCTGCATCGTGGCCGCCGCGCTGCAGCGCGCCTGGCGCGAGGCGCGGCTGCCGGCACCGCAGGGGACGCCGTGGCGTTACGCGCTGTGTGCGAGCCTGCCGTTCCTGGCGCTGCTGTCGCTCGCGGCGACCGCGCGCGATGTCTACGCCGCACCGGCGCTGCTCGGCTTCGCGTTGCTTGCGGGGCTGTGGGTTGGCGATGCTGGCCGTGCGCCGGCAGCCGCTGCGCCCTGGGCATTGCCGCTGACGCGGGCACTTCTGTGGCTTATCGCGTGGGCGTTCGCCGCCGCATTGGCGCTGCTCGCGGCGGCCGGAGCCGTCTCCGCACGCGCTGGTGCGCTGGCGGCCGCGCTGGTGCTGATCTGGATGTCCGTGAGCGCGCGCTGCGCCGCGCGCGCGCAGCGCAGCGGCGCGCTGGCGCAGAGTTTTCTGTGGTCGTACAGCGGTTACGCCGGGGTGCTCGCCGTGAGTGCCTGCGTGGCGCTGCCGCTGGTCGACCGCTGGCAGGACCTGCCGGGGCTGGCGCAGCGCATCCACGCCGACACGGCGCAACAGGAGCTGGCACTGCTCGACCCCGACGAGACCACGATCGCCATGCTCGACCGCGGACTCAAGACCCGCTTCACGATCCTGACGAGTGCTTCCGGTCCGCCAGCGCAGATCGTGGCAGGCTGGTTCGCAGGCCATGGGCCGCAGGCGCGCATCCTGGTCCTCCTACCCGGCCACGCCCCGGGCGCCGTGAGTGCGTTGCTCGCGCGCTTCCATCGGATTGACCCCCCGGGCGAGGGTGTCGCGGGGGCACTGGTCGGCGCAGGTGCGGCGGTTTCCGTGGCACGCTACGAGCTACCGCAGGGGCGCCGCTATGCCCTGCTCGGTCCGCCATGAGACCCCGTTCCACCAGCCAGCGAAACACGCATGACTGAACCTGCAACCCACCTGGCGCGCAACCTGCGCAACCGCCACATCCAGCTGATCGCCCTCGGCGGCACCATCGGAGTCGGCTTGTTCCTCGGCTCTGCCAAGGCGATCCACAACGCCGGCCCGGGACTGCTCCTCGCCTATGGGCTCGGCGGGCTCGCCATCTTCTTCATCATGCGTGCGCTCGGGGAACTGCTCACCTACCGCCCGGTGGCAGGCTCGTTCGCGACCTACGCGGAGGAGTTCTGCGGGCCGTTCGCCGGCTTCGTCACCGGCTGGTCGTACTGGTTCATGTGGGTGCTGACCGCGATGGCGGAGCTCACCGCCATCGGCATCTACGTGCGCTACTGGCTGCCGGGAATGCCGCAGTGGCTGCCCCCGCTCGTGGCGCTGGCGGTGCTCTATGGCATCAACCTGCTCGCGGTGCGGGTGTTCGGCGAGCTCGAGTTCTGGTTCGCGCTCATCAAGGTGGCGACCATCGTCGGACTCATCCTCGCAGGGCTCGGCGTCATCTTTTTTCATTTCGGCAGCCTCGGCGCCACGGCGAGCTTCAGCAACCTCTGGTCGCACGGCGGATTTCTGCCCTTCGGCCTCCTCGGCGTGATGCTGACGATGCAGATCGTCATGTTCGCCTACTCCGGGGTTGAGCTGGTCGGCGTGACGGCAGGCGAAGCGCAGGACCCCGCGGTCGCGCTGCCGCGCGCCACCAACGGCATCATCCTGCGCATCCTGATCTTCTATCTCGGCGCGCTCATCGTGATCATGGCGGTGGTGCCGTGGGACGAGCTCAGCCCGAGCGTGAGTCCGTTCGTTTTCGTGTTCGCGAAGCTGGGCGTGCCCGGCGCCGCCAGCCTGATTACCGCGGTGGTCATCACCGCGGCCGCCTCCTCCTGCAACAGCGGACTGTTCAGCACCGGGCGCATGCTCTGGTCACTGGCACAGCGCGGCCAGGCGCCGCGCGCCTTCGCCAGCCTCAATGCGAGCCAGGTGCCGGCTCCGGGAATCCATGCTTCCGCCGCGGTGATGCTGATCGGTGTGGTGCTGAACTACCTGGTGCCCAAGGAAGCGTTCACCTGGGTCACCAGCATCGCGCTCGTCGGCACGCTCTGGACCTGGGGCATCATCCTGGTCGCGCACCGCAACTACCGGCGCGCGGTCGCCGCCGGGCGGGTCGCCGCGGCGCCCTTCCGCATGCCCGGCGCACCGTTCGCCAACTGGGTGGTGCTCGCCTTTCTGATCGTGGTCAGTGCGCTCTTGGCACTCGATGACGACACCCGCGTCGCGCTCTATGTGGCGCCGGTGTGGTTCGCGCTCTTGTGGGTCGGTTACCGGTTGCGGCGCGAGTCGGGCGCTGCGAGCGCCTGACTCAGGGCGCGCCCGGCAGCGCCGGCAGCAGCAGGTGCATCACCGGCTCGAGGCCGACCACGCCGATCAGGAGTGTGTAGCTCACGATCAGCACCGCCAGCACGCGTACTGAGCAGCGCCACAAGGGCAGAGCGCTGAACTGCCAGATGGCGTAGATCATGTACAGCGCCTCGATGCCGAGCGAGACCCACAGCACCGTGAGCGGGTTTGCCCCCAGAGGGTACGGCACGGCGAGGTCGGCGATCGGCAGACATGCCCACAACAGGCCGGTCGTGCCGAACGCGTACATGGCGAACACGTACACCTCCGCCAGGTTGTAGCGCAGCGGCCGATACAGCAGGCGCCACAGTGTCCCCATCCAGAACACGCTCAAGAGCTTGATCGCGACGATGCCGCCCAGGCCGCCGAGCCAGCCCACCGCCGATTGACGGTTGACCGCTGGCGCCAGCCAGTGCGTGAAGGCCGCCACCACCACCTGTACGAACACGCAGCTGAAGAAGTACTGGAACGGGTCGAGGTAGCCGGCGCGCCGGCCGGCGAGATAGTCCGGTACCAGCCGTCCAGGCTCGCGCAGCATGCGCCAGAAGGTGACGAGAAACGCCTTGTCGAGGCGGAACACGCGCTTCAGCACATCGCTGAAGAAGCTCGTAAGCGTCAGCCGGCCGTCGAGGCGGCGCTGGCCGCAGCCGCTGCAGTACTCGCCGTTGAGTAGCGCGCCGCAGCTGCTGCAATGCTCCACCACCACGCCGGCGCGCCCGATTACATCAGCGGCTCGCCGCCGCCGATCAGTCCGCCGCCGTCCACCACCAGCGACTGGCCGTTGATGTAGTGACCGGCACGCGAGGCGAGCAGCACCGCAACGCCGGCGACGTCGTCCGGCTCGCCCAGGCGGCGCAGCGGGTTCATGCGCGCGAACATGGCGGCACGCTGCGGCTCGGCCCACAGCGCCTTGGAGAAGTGGGTGCGGATGATCCCCGGAGCGATGCAGTTGACGCGGATGTTGTGCGGCCCCCACTCGACCGCGAGATTGCGTGCCAGCTGCATGTCGGCCGCCTTGGAAATGCAATAGGCGCCCAGGTGCGCACTGCCGAGGAAGCCGCCCACCGATGAAACGATGATCACCGCGCCGTCGCGCCGCTCGGCCATCGCCGGCAACGTCATGTTGCACAGCCACAGGTTGCTGTGCAGGTTGGTGTGGATCACCTTGTCGAACACCTCGTCGGAGGTCGCAAGCGAGGGGCCGAAGGCAGGGTTGGTGGCGGCGTTGCACACCACGATGTCGATGCGGCCGAAGCGGCCGATGCTCGCATCCACCAGTTGCTGCAGCTCCTCCTTGCGGCCGACGTGGCAGGCGTGCGCCCAGGCGCTGCCACCTGCGGCGCTGATCTCACGCGCAACCGCAGCGCAGCTCTCGGCCTTGCGGCTCGAGATCACCACGTGCGCGCCGTGCAGCGCCATCTGCTCGGCAATCGCCCGGCCGATGCCGCGACTCGAGCCGGTGATCAGGGCGACCTTGCCGGTCAGATCGAACATGCTCATGAGACAGCGCTCCTGGATGGGTCGTGAGGCGCATTCTGCCGCGGCGGCTGTCGCGGTGGAACACGCATACCGGGGCGCAGAGATTCTCAGTAAAATCCTACCACCGCGCCCGTAGCTCAGTTGGATAGAGCATCAGGCTTCGAACCTGAGGGTCGGGAGTTCGAATCTCTCCGGGCGCGCTTGTTTTATCTGATGCCATTGGTCGCGAGGGTCGAATGAGAAGGTTCGGGTTGGACACCACCGAAGTCCCACGTGCGGCCTTCAAGAGCCTATCGGCGTCGATTGAGGACGACGCACGCATTCTGGCGGACCGTCTTGGCGCCGAGCTCAAAAAGTGGCCGCTGGCTAAGTGGGCGGTCAAACTTCAGGTAGCGGGAACGCCGTTCCTGGCGGGTCTGGGTAGACGCGAAAAGGATCTGCGGGTCTTAGTGGTCGCTCCCTCAAGCAGTGGACCGAGTTTGTTGGATCTTTTGCGTGGACGCAAAGTTGTGAGTTACTCGCCGGAACTATTGCAAGCTTGTCGCGAAATCAACACCGTGCTGACCGCTTCCTCAGAGTTCAGCGCCGTTCGTTGGTATTTTGAGGGTCTCGGCACTCAAACAGCGGCTGTCGCCACACCAGATGAGTTACCGTGGCGGCAGCAGGCCTGAGTTCTCGGCGGCGGCGATGGAAGGGATGCGTAATCGGGCGCTTGATGCCGGCGCTTGGCAAGCCGGCCGCGTCGGAAGGTTCACGCTCACTGACGACTTGATTCACAAACTGGAAGTCATCATCTGCTCGCGTTCACGTAGGCTAGCGACGAAAGTCGCTCGCTCAGCTTCGAACCCGAGGGTCGGGAGTTCGAATCTCTCCGGGCGCGCAGCGTTTCCTGTTCGCTAGTTCCGAGAACAATAGGCGTTTCGGGTTCCCCCGTGCGGTGAGCGGCAGACGCCGCACGCACGCTGCGGCGCGCCCAGGCGTAGACGGCAGGCGCGGGAGTTTTCGCCTGATCCGTGAAGTCCGCAGGGGCGTTAGGTAAAGTCGCGCGGAGCGTGCGGCCGCCGGCCCGTAGGATCGGGCCATGGACGGCATGAAAATTGGCGATGCAGTCGAGTTCCAGCGCCTGCTCTATTCGCTGGTGCGCGAGCTTGTAGATGCCAACATCGTCTTCAAGCTTCACTCGGATCTCGAGCGCTCCGTCGACAAGTTCGAAAACGCGATGAACGAATCGCGTACTTTCTGGTTGCTGACGCTCCAGTCCACCTTGGACGCGGCGGCGTACCGGCTGTGCAAGATTTACGATCAGCGCGCCGATGGCACCAATCTGCGCAGCCTGCTCAAGACCCTGCAGAGCCAGCCCGAACTGTTCCTTCCGGAGGAATACGCCAAGCGGGTGCCGGCGCAGTTGGCCGAGGATCCGCCGGCGCTGGATGCGGCGCAGCTGGCGCGCGACGTCGAGTTCGCGACCGCCGGCAGCAACCCGCTGGTGAAGAAGCTGCTCATTCTGCGCCACAACTTCTACGCACCCCTGGGCGCCTCTCACAGCAAAGCGGACAGCCAGCCGGCGGAGAAGTATCCGATCAGCAGGGATGAGATCGAGTCGCTGCTGCGCGCGGGCATGGCGATCGCCAATCGCTACAGCATCGCCTTCCGCAGTCATAGCCATCTGATGAAGATGGTGGGCCAGGACGATTTCGTGCAAGTGCTCGAGGCGGTCCATGAGCGCATCACGAACCTCGCGCGGCGTCGCGACGAGCAGCTGCGACGATTGGGCGTGGATCCGAACTTGTTGGCATGATCCGAAGATGCCCCGTCAGACTTCAAGCGGCGCCTGACGACAAGCGTTGCTCGTGGATTCGCGTGGCGGCAGGTGCAGGCGCTCGGTCTCCGCGACGCCAGCCGGCCGTATAGCAGCAGGGACCGCGCAGCCTGCCCGCAGGCGCCTGCGAGGCGTCCCGATGTAAGCTACGCGCCGGGCGTTGATTCGGAGTATCGCGTGGCCAAGGACATCGAGCGGGAGCTTGACGCCATCTTCGCGCACCACAACGCCCGCGTCGCGGAAGCACGCAATGCGGCCGCCGGCAAGCACAGCGCCACGGACGATTTCACGCACAGCGCCACGCATTGCATCGCCAATGTGATCATGCCCGCGCTGCAGCACATGTGCCGCGCACTCAACGAGCGCGGGGTGGCAGCGCGAGTGCCCAGCGACGGGAGCGATGTGCGCATCGATATTCCCGTCAGTCGACACGTGCGCGCGGGTCACGGTTTCGGAGGTTATCCTTACCTGCGGGCGCGGCCCGACCCGCAGACCCGGCTGATCCACTTCGAGCGCAACACCGCCGACAGTCGTGGCGGCAGCGCGCTGGGTGACTATGCGATCGCCGATGTCAATGCCGAGCTGATCAAGAACATGGTGGTGGACTTGGTGCGCGCACTGTATGGGGCCTTCTAAGCGGATGCGCCGATGGAATGCGTCGACCCCGCAGCGCGCACGGACTGAGCAGCGCCCGTGAACGTGAACCGCCACCGCCCCGGTCTCATCCTCGCGGGCGCGCACAGTGAGAGTGGGAGTATCGAGTTGAACCTGTCCAGGACGGGCCAGTGGCCGCAGCCCGCAACAACGCCAAGAGGCGCGCGCGCTGCCGCGGAGGGCGCACGGTGACCCCGCCGACGGTCAAGGCCGCTACAGCGGCATCCGCGCGGCCGCGGCGCACGTCCGCGCTGACCGCCTTCGGCGCACGGCTCGGTTCCACGATCTCATCGGCGTGGCACGAACTGCTGCATGGGGATCCCGGCACCATTCCGGCGCTGGACGCGCTGCGCTCGCTCGCCATCCTGCTGGTGTTCTCCGACCACGCTTTCTTCAATTTCAGTCAATACAGCCACAGCGATCTGCGCATCGGTCGCTTTCCGCTCATCCTGTTCGGTTGGACGGGCGTCGACCTGTTCTTCGTGTTGAGCGGCTATCTGATCGGCGGTCAGCTGTGGCGGGAGTTGAAGCGCAGCGGTCATATCCGCATCGGCCGCTTCCTGCTGCGCCGCGGCCTGCGCATCTGGCCCTACTATTTCGCTTTCTGCGCCTTCGTCCTCCTGACGGCCGGGCGTCCGCCACTGCAATTCCTGCCGGATCTGGTGTTTCTCTCCAACTATTTCACCGGGCACATCGCCGGCGGCTGGTCGCTGTCCACCGAAGAGCAGTTCTACATCATCGTGCCGTTGCTGATGCTCGCCATGAGCCGCTCGCTCGGGATCGCCAGGCAGTGGATCCCGCTGGTGGTGCTGCTGGCAACGCTCCCCATCATCCGAGCGATCGTGCTTGCCGTGCACGGGGCCCACCAGCACGGCAGCACTGAGATGCTGCTGGTCACCTACACGCCCATCCACACCCATGCCGACGGGCTGGTGGCCGGAGTGCTGCTGTCGTGGCTGAGCGTGATGCACCCCGCTGCCGTAGCAGCGCGTCCCTTTCTCAGGAATCTGCCGATTCCGGTCGTGATTGCGCTGCTAGGGCTTGCGCTGCGGCATCTGAGCCCGGACCTGTTCGCCTTCACGGGTCTCGCGGCGGTGTTCGGCGCCGCCACCCTGTTCCTGCTCAGGGACCGTTCCTGGCTCACATTGTTCACCGGCGCACGCGTCTTCCACTTCCTCTCGCGACTTTCGTATTCGATGTACCTGAACCACTTCGTGGTCCTGGGTTACCTCGGCCGCCTGCTGTGGCGCCCCGGCCATGGCCTGCCGGCGACCACGGCGGCCTTCATCGGCTGGTACGTGCTGGCGCTCATGATTTCCATCGCCATCGCCGTACTCACCTTTACCCTGATCGAGTGGCCGTTCCTGCAGCTGCGCGACCGCATCCTGCACGTGCAGCACCGCGCGCCGGCTGCCACATAGGCAACGCGCCGCGTCCGCCTCACGCCTGTGCGCACTTCCTGACAGTCGCCAGCGTACGGGTGGTGATGTCGGTGCCGAAGGCGCGCTGCAGAAGTGCCATGAACACCGGCCCCTTCGGGCTGGGCAGATAGGCTGAGAAAACCTCGCGGTCGAGCTGTTTCAGGATGCGCGCGCCGTCGCGCTCGAGCGGCAGCAACAGGCGCGGCGCCTGCGGGCGGCGCAGGAAGGTGACAACGCACTTCGCCTGCGGCGACAGACCGAATCCGGCGAAGTGATCCGCCGCGATCAGTGTCTTGAGAAAGTCGCAGCTGCGCACGATCGTGCTGAAGCTGCGGCCGAGCTGCGACTCCATGGCCTGCTCCGCGCGGCGCTCGAGTGCCGCGCCCGAGGCGGTGCGCGTGCTGAAAACGACGTTGCCGCTCGACAACAGCGTGCGCACGTCGCTGAACCCCGCACGCTCGAAGCAAGCGCGCAGCTGCGCCATCTTCGCATTCACGGGACTCACGCCGCGCAGAAAGGCGACATAGCGAGTCATGGATCGCAGCTGCGGCCGGCTGACAGGTGCTCGATCGCGCCGCGCATCAGATCACGGTGCGGCAAGTGGTTCATCCCTACGGACGGTCGAAGCGGTGGCGCGACGCTGCCTGCAGCTCATCGTTGTCCGAAAAGAAAATATACCCCTGCGGCGCCCCGAGCAGCCGGTGCCACCAGGACAGAAGCCCGATCGATGCGATCGTGAGCGCGGAGGCGCCGCCGCGGTTGCGCAGCGCGTGAGCGCTCGACTCCCAGTCCGCGCGGACACGCTCGATGGCACGAACTTCGGCCGCGCGCGGATCCGTGGAGCGTAGCTGCACGAGCTTGAAGAAACCGATGGCCACGGAAGTCTCCATCGGCAGCGCGATGCCGCGGCCTTGGACCGTGACCTCATATCTGGGCATGGCCCGCTGTGGAGGGCGTGTGCCCCAAGCTCATAGGGTCAGATCACCCGGCCGCGAGCCGACAGCCGCCGCAGCGCTCCAGCGCACCGCCGGCCCGGTCACACCCCCTCGACAATCCGCAGATCACGCTCCGCGCCGTGACCCAGTAAACGCAGCGCCTCCTGATACGCGGGGCTGTCGTGCGCAGCGACGGCCTGCGCCACGCTGTCGAACTCGATGATCACGGTGCGCTGCAGGAGGCCAGCTTCATAGGCCTGTGAGGCGTTGCCACGCGCGAGGAAGCGTCCGCCGGCCGCCTGCAGCGCCGGTGCCGCCAGCTTGCCATAAGCCGCGAGCGCCTCCGGATCACGGACTGAGCGGTAAGCCGTAATCCAATATGCTCTAGCCATGCAGCTCTCTCTGTGTGCGCCGTCAGGCCGGCGGTGGTGGCACGCAATTCGGCGCCGGGCGGATGGTCTCGCGCGACTCAAAGGTCCATGGGCCCGGCGGGCAGGCCGTCAAGGAACAGTCCCGCCCTCGGAGCGAAGCATGAAGCGCTGTGCCAGCGGCGTCCAGAAACTGATGGCGATCAGCCACGAACTGGCGAGACCAAAGACGCTGGCCAGGGAGGCCTCGTACGCCGAGGAGACGCTCAACCCCAGGAAAGGCCGCAGGGTCACGGAGAGCGCCACGGCGGCCGCCAGACACCAGCGCGATATGCGCCAGAAATTCAGCATTCCGACGAGGCCGATCAGCCACAGCACGAACACTGTGGTGCCAAAGCCCCAGACCAGCCAGCTCGGCACGGCGGCTCCGTAATATTTCCACAGCCGCGCCGTCGCGATCTCGTGGCCGAAAGAGATCAGGCCGAGCGCCGGCAACTGACCGAGGATCAGGCACGCGAGAGCGACTGCGCACACCAGGCGAAGCTGCAGAACTGAAGGAGCGAGCATCGGGATTCTCACTGGCTCAGGTTGTACGGCCGTCCCGGCCGGGTGGGCGCAGCCGCGGCCGTTCAGCCGGTCGGACCGCCGCGCCTCAGCCGAAACGCGCGCGAGCCCGGTCGGTCATCCAGCCGGCCGCAGATCCTCAAGCGGGCCTGGCGCGCGCGCACCGCGCCAGAATCGCGATATCGAGCAACAGTGCAGCCGCCGTAATCACTTCTGTCCAGATCGTCGCGTTCATCGTACCGCTGTGGTGCGCCATCGGCGCGCGCGTGTAGTGCAGCAGGCCTGCAAAGCCGCTGACGGCATATAACGCCAGCAGCGAGAGGCCGGCGGCCCGTTTGCCGCCGACGTACAGCGCGTACCCCAGGAGCCCCAGCACGGTCAGGGCGCACCAGGCGACGTAGACGTCCGCGCGTGTCCAGGAGGCGGGTAGGTTGGGATACTGCGCCAGATACTCGGCGTTATGAGTGAAATGCAGGAGGCTTGCCACACCGTACAGAATCGCGAGCCACGGCAGGGCACGCCGCGCGCGTCCGGCAGCGCCGTCGGTCACTGGCGCCATGGCTTCAGCATCCGACCCAGAGGTCGCACCTCGCGCAGCGTGCACACGGATGGATGCATCCCCTGCCGGCCCTGGTGTTCACAGGCCCAATTGTGGGCGCCGGAACGTCTGCCTCACGTGACGGCGAGCCCCACCACGGTTTCATCGTCCCTTTCAGTGAGCCACAACCCCAGACCGGGGCGTGTAATTCCGCTGGGCCTGTTCTCGCCGCGTCGGTTCAGGTAATGCACCAATTCTTTCTGAGCCTCCGCGATCGCGCCGTCCAGCTCGGGCGGTGCGCCCTTCGCACGGAAGGCACTGGAATAGTCGACCACAAATCCGCGCGCGCCTTCGTAGACGACGGCAACCAGCGCCGGCTCGGCGCCGGCCGAGGACAGGAAGATTCTCGCCTCAGTCCGGCAGGCCTCGAGGTTTCCGCAATACTGAAGGTGAAACTTGTGCTTCATGTGAGCCCCTCGAACGCAAAAATCCTACCGTCCAGGCACGCATTTGTCATCGTCAGTGCCTGGGCCTGGCGCCGCTACAATCTGCCATCGGCCGCAGCTGGCAGCTAGCGCATGGAGAGGCGCCCAGAAAATGTCAGGATGAGAAGTAAGACACAGGTGGCGAGAAACATTAAGTGAAAGATGACGTGCAGAGTCTCTGGCCTGATTCCGTTGCGCGTCGGCAGGAATGCATGTGTGTGGGCGAACCTGGCTTGATAACGCGCGGCTCGCAGCGGATCCTCCACCAGCAGGTAGGGCACCCACCAGGCGCGCAACAGTCCGTAGAACCCCAGGCCATAGCTGATCCATAACGTCACATCAGCCATCCCGGAAAGCGCGTTCCCGCAAAATACGCGCTCGCCACCAAGGCGACGGCAAATGGCAGCGTGCTGAGAACGGTGACCCGGATGAGCTTCGCAGCGCTGTCGGCCGCACCAATGCCGGCGGGATTGCTCAGTCTGCCGAGCGGGATCCAAGCGTGCGGCGCGATAAAGAGCACGACAAAAAGCTGACCGGCAAGTAAGGCAGCGATCATCGACTTCGGCGACGTCTCTAGTGACCGAAGCAGGCTCCGCGGCGTCCTGCTGGAGCGCACGATCCGCGTGACGGCCTCACAGGGCAGCGGCCGGCCACAAGCGACGCAGATCTGCAGGCTGCGGCCAGGCGGCGCTGTG
>Ga0070761_10001689_pt1 | contig 13808 bp, 12 predicted proteins | sample HubBroMetageREF1_FD_66724 | JGI IMG/M metagenome (GOLD analysis project Ga0070761, IMG submission 66724) | Reference soil microbial communities from the Hubbard Brook experimental Forest, New Hampshire, USA - Hubbard Brook CCASE Soil... | ecosystem: Environmental > Terrestrial > Soil >...
TACATCCTGATCTCGGCGTCGCAACGTGACCTGCTGCGCGGGGTGGGCCTGCCCGAGGACCGCGTGTTCGTCAGGTACAACCTCATCCCTCGCCGCGACCGCCTCCAGACGGCGGCCCCCGAGCCAATGGTGGTCTACGCCGGGCGGCTTGATGAGATCAAGGGCGTGCGCCTGCTGATGGCCGGCTGGGACCGCTATCGGGAGGAGGCCGGCGAGCCAGGCCTTCGGCTGGCCATCGCCGGCAGCGGAATACTTGACGACGAGGTGACGGCGTGGGCCTCAACCCGGCCCTCGGTGGTGCTGATGGGAACGCTCAGCAGTGCCGAGTGCGCGGGCCTGATCTCGCGGGCCCGTGCTGTCGTGTTGCCATCGGCCTGGGAGGAGACGTTCGGCCTCGTCGCCATCGAGGCGATGGCGGCCAGCGTGCCGCCAGTCGCCGCAGGCCATGGATCGTTCCCCGAACTGATCACCCCCGGCGTCGACGGGGCCCTCTTCGTCCCCGGTGACCCGGCCGCACTGGGACGCGCGATCGCCGATGTCGAGCGGAACCCTGAGCAGTACGCGACGTACGGTGAGCAGGCCCGCAAGACCTACGAGCAGCGATTCGACCCGGAACGCAACCTTGACGAACTGCTCGAGATATACCGCTTCGCCATCGCTCATCCAGCCTGACCTCGGCGGGCTCCGGCGTCATTCCTCTGGGTGCTGGCGTCCCGTGGTGACCAGGAGCGACGCCGCTATCGTCAGATGCATCATGTACATCGAGACGTCAGTGAAGGCGTCCTCGGTGAACGAGGCGACCAGGACATAGGTCACCAGGAAGAGCGCGAGCGCCCGCCGCAGGCCCGGTGGATGGAACAGGCACGCGGCGAGCAGGTACACCAAGGTCAGGGCGCAGAGGATTACGCCCAGGAGCCCTTCCTGCATGTAGGACGACAGCCAGTTGCTGTCGATCGGCAGGCCGTTGACGCTCGCGTTGGACAGTCCGAAGCCGAATATCTCCTGGAACTTGCTGCGGGGCAGGTTGAGCACGAGCGCCCAGAAGTTAGTCCGCCCCGTCAGGCTGGTCAGCCCCGCAGTGCCTTCCCCGCGGGCCAGCCAGGTGGTGATCGCGCCGGCCAGCGTCACGACCGCGACGGACACCGCGACCAGGGCCGTCCCGAAGAACTTCCGCACCCGGGCGTCGGCCGTGAACAGGCTCAGGCCGGCGACCAGGAAGCCGACAATTCCCGCGGCCAGCGCTGTCCTGGTGTGCGTGAGCAGGAGGGCCGTGACGGCAAAAAAGATGCCTATCGAGGCGAGCCGGCCGCTTACCTGCCGGCCAAGCCAGAGCAGGACCGTCAGGCCCGCTGCGACCGCTGCCCACTGGGCGATCCCGGTGGGGAACACCGGCCACAGGTCGCCGGTGAGCCGCCCCTGGAAGGCGAAGGCCTTTCCCGGGGACACCAGGATGCCGAGGAGCACCGAGCCGACGATCGCGTAGAGGAAACCGAGATGGCATTTGAAGAGCAGCATGTCACGCCGGCCCCACCACGGCGTCAGCAGCCATAGCGCGGCCACGAACTCAGCGAGCCGGAAGGTGCGGAATACGGTGCCCAGGTGAAGGGACGCGAAGGCTGTGATCGACGCGTCCAGCACAAGCAGGCTGACGATGCACAGGTAGACGTTCGGGCGGAATTTGAGCTTGGGGTTAATGGTGAGCAGGATCAGCACCGCGATGGGCAGGGCCGCTTGCGCGATGCCCTTCCCGACCTTGCCCGGGATCGGCACGACCGAGTACCCGGGGAAGAAGGTCAGGGTGTTGAAGCAGAGCAGAGAGTAGGCGATCGTGATCCTGCCCACGACCGACCGCTCCCGGACCTCGGGGAGATCCCGGGTGAGGGCGCGCGGATAGCGGCGGAGGGCGGTAACTGACAGGCTCATCTGGCTAGGAGATTCCCAACGTGATTCGCGGAACTCATCTAGGAGAGCGCCGGGCCCGCCGTGTTGATACGCCGGCGCGCCCTGGGCCGGCCACGCCGCCTTACGCCGGGCTCGTCCGGCGGATCAGCTCGTCGATCTCGCCGGCGGCGAGCAGCTCCTTGATCCGCCGCAGCCGGACGTACCGTGACGAGGTGAAGTCCTCGTAGGTCAGCCCATGCGCGGTATAACTGCGCAGCAGCTCGGCAACCCCGTCGCGCACCCGCCACTGCATGGTCAGGCCGGGGAATACGTCGGTGAGCTTACTGAAGTCAACCCGGTAGTCACGCAGGTCAGGACCTGCGTTAGCGGCCAGCGTCAGCTCCGAGCCGGGAACGGCTTCGCGTACCATCTCGGCAATATCGCGGACCTGGATGTTATCTTCCGCCCGGCCGATGTTGAACGCCTCGTCGTGGACCTTTTCCCGGGGGGCCTCCAGCATGGCGAGGAACGCCCGGCTGATGTCCTCGATGTGCACGAGCGGCCGCCAGGGCGTGCCGTCGCTCTGCAGGGCCACCTTGCCGGTGGTCAGGGCGATCGCTGTGAGGTTGTTCACGACGATGTCCAGCCGGAGCCGGGTGGAGGCGCCGTAAGCGGTCGCGTTCCGCAGGTAGGTGGGGCTGAAGTTGTCGTCCGCGAGCTTCGCCAGGTGACGCTCGGCGAGCACCTTGGTTTCCCCGTACGGGGTCACCGGGTTGAACTCCGCGTCCTCGCGAACGGCTGTCGATCCCGCGGCCCCGTAAAGGCTGCACGACGACGAGAACAAGAACCGCGGGACGCCCGCCTCCTTCGCCGTCCTCGCCAGGTGCAGCGTCCCGTCCAGGTTCACCGAGAACGTGGCCGCCGGATTCAGGTCCCCGACCGTATCGTTGGACAGCGCGGCCAGACATACCACCGCGTCGTAGCCGGCCAGCTGGACCACGGTGACGTCTCGCATGTCAACGTGAGCCGAGCCAGCGTCGTTCGCAGGAGCCGGGCCTAGATCGCACCCGTCGTACAAGCCAAGGTCGAGACCGTGCACCTGATGCCCAGCGGCCCGAAAGAACGGAACCAGTACGGCACCGATGTAACCGCCGTCGCCAGCCACGAGTACCTTCATCGTGCTCCCCCGGAGTTGGTCTGAGCGTCTCGCTGCTGCCTTGCGGAACTAGCGGGCTCTCTCCGCACGTTAGCAGACCGGGCGCTAGGACCGTTGTCACCTGCCGGGTGAAAATTCCTGACCTTGTGCGATTCGTATCAAGCGGGGGAGTCCGAGTGTCATCTCTTACAGCGGAGGCGATGAGGTCCGGTCGCTTCGGTGAAAGAATGGAGAATGCAGAGTGAACGCGGTCCCCCGGCTCACGATCGGGCTTCCTGTATACAATAGCGAACGGTACCTCGCCGAGTCCATTGAGTCATTGCTTGGCCAGAGTTACACCGATTTCGAGCTGATCATCTCGGATAATGCATCGACCGATGACACGCCGGGCATCTGCGAGCGCTATGCGAAGCAGGATCCGCGGATCCGGTACCACCGCCAGCCCACGAACATTGGCCTGTCGCCCAACCACAACTTCTGCGCCGAGCAGGCCAGGGGCGAATTGTTCAAGTGGTCCGCGGGTGACGACCTCTACCACCGCGGTCTGCTGGGGCGCTGCGTCGAGGTGCTTGACGAGCGTCCGGAGGTGGTCCTCGTCCATTCCTACACGGCGATGATCGACGGCGACAGCAAGATGTACCAGGCGAACGCGTACTCACTGAACACGTCGGCAGCGCGTCCGTCGGACCGGTTCCGCAGCATGCTGCACGACAACGGGGGTGACGACGACGGCGGCGTGATACGCAAGGCGGTCCTGCTGCGGACCGCGATGAAGAACAGCTACCACCATGCCGACCGGACCACCATCACCGAACTCGCCTTGCACGGCCCGTTCTACCATGTGCCGGAGTGGATGTACTTCCGCCGCGACCACCCCGACCGCGCGGAGCGCGCTCACCCCGGCGTCCGTGCGCGATGCGCCAACATGGACCCCCGGCGCGCGAACCCCTGGCTCCACCCGCTACCGCGCTTGCTCGGCGAGTACCTCTGGGCCTACGTCAGGATGATCCAGAACGCCCCCCTGACACCAGCCGAGCGCCGTGCGTGCTACGGGCACCTCGCCACGTGGGTGGCCACTCGGTCTAAGCCGCATCACCTGGTGAGTTTCGAAGCGCCGGCCGCCAAGTCCCAGCCGAGCATCGATATCGAGGCAGTGGTCCCGGGGCGCGGGGCCGGGGCGCAATGAGCGCCCGTCCGCCCCGGGTCGGTCTGTTCGGTCTCCTCGGCTCGGGCAACATCGGCAACGACGCTTCCGTCGAAGCGATCATGAGGTACCTGCGAACCGAGTATCCAGACGCCACCATAGACGCCATGTGCGTGGGCTGGGAACGCATGCGCGATCGGTACGGCATCGAGACCACGCCGTTCCAGTGGCAGCTTGGACATACGCGCCAAGGAGTGTCCGGCCAGGCTCTGGCGGCGCTCGGCAAGGTCATCGACACCTTCCGCACCGCCCGCTGGGTTCGCGGGCACGACGTCGTGATCATCCCGGGCATGGGAATCCTGGATCCCACCCTCCCGCTCAATCCGTGGGGCGTCCCGTTCGCGGTATACCTGCTCGCCGCGTGGGGGAGGCTCTTTGGCGCCAAGGTCGCGCTCGTCGCCATCGGAGCGGACAAGGCCAGCGCGAGGACCACCCAGTGGCTGTACAACCGGATAGCCAGGCTGGCCGCCTACGTCTCCTTCCGGGACGAGAGCTCCCGCCAGACCCTCCAGGGCGAGGGCGTCGATGTCTCCGCCTTCAGCGTCCACCCCGACCTGGTGTGGACCATCCCGGTCACGGCGCCCGAACCCGAGGACCCGAAGCTTGTCGCCGTGGGCGTGATGGCGTACTACGGCGGCCAGGCCGATCGGGGCCGGAGCGCTGAGGTCTACGCTTCCTATACAGAGTCAGTGGCGGAGCTCACCCGGTGGCTGCTCGACAGCGGCCACGACGTCCGGCTCTTCTACGGTGATGAGGTAGACAGGCCCGCGCTGGAGAATATCCTCGCCGATGTCAGGTCCAGCAGGCCGGGACTCGCCCCGGAGCGCCTCACCGCGTACTACGCGACAAGGTATGAGGAAGTGACCGAGCTGCTCGCTCCCGTCGCTGCCGTGGTGGCCACTCGGTTCCATAGCCTGATCTTCGCCCTGAAGCTGGCCAAGCCCACGATCGCCTTGTCCTATGCCCGGAAGATCGATTCCCTGATGGCGGATCTGGGGCTGAGCGAGTACTGCCTGGCCGCCGGGTCAATCGACACCGAAGCGCTCAAGGCCCTGTTCACCGACGTCGAGACGGACCGAGACGAGATCTCCCGAGCAGTCGAGAAGGTAGTCGCCGAGCGCTCCCAAGCCGCGCAAGCGCAGTTGACCGAGCTCTCCGAAGTACTGTTCACAAGCTGGTCATCGGCTTAGCCGAGGCACCCTGCAAGCAAATCCCGTACCAGAGCGAGGCAACATGGATAGCCAGCGGGACAAGCATGCTGCTGGGTCAGCTAGCGACGCTAGGGGCATGCTCTACAAGAAGGACTTCTGGCGTACCGAGAACCTTCGGTACAGCGCGGTGCACCCGCGCATGCTAAAGGTCGCGCGAGTCGCGAACTCGCTCGCCCGGGGAAGAGACTGCACGCTCTTGGACGTTGGCTGCGGCCCCGCTACGCTAGCTTCCTTGCTGCTACCGAACGTCCAGTACTACGGCATTGACATAGCCATAAAGACGCCGGTGCCCAACCTGCTCGAGGCAGACCTCCTGGAGTCGCCGATAGGGTTCGGGGGCAAGCGATTCGACATCGTTGTCGCCCAGGGGTTCTTCGAGTACGTACGTGAGTTCCAGTCACAGAAGCTCTCTGAGATAGCCGGCATCCTGGGCGACGGCGGCACGTTCATCACGTCCTACGTCAATTTCGATCACCGGCAGCCGCACATTTACCAGCCGTACAGCAATGTCCAGCCGTTCGGCCAGTTCCGGGCGAGCGTCGAGGAGCACTTCGCCGTGCAACGTGTCCTGCCGACCTCTTACAACTGGTGGCACCGGGACTCTAACCCCAGGATTTTCCGGGCCTTTGGCCTGCACACCGATCTCAACATCCCGGTCGTGGGGCGGTCGTTCGCCGTCCAGTACATCCTCGTCTGCGGCTCGCGCGGCTAGCCGCCGAGTGTTCAGTACGCGCCCGGCGTGGCCCGGGCGCCAAGCATCACCTCTCGATTAGGCTCCAGTAGGGTGGGCTGACAGTCCAGCTTGAGACAGGCTCGATATAAGGCAACTCGACATAAGGCAACTCGACATAAGGCAGGGAGCCAGCGGTGGCCTCCATTGAAGCGATACACGCCAGGCAGATCCTGGACTCCCGGGGGAATCCCACCCTCGAGGTCGAGCTGGCCCTCGATGACGGGACCGTGGCCAAGGCCGGGGTCCCGAGCGGGGCCTCCACCGGCGCCTTCGAGGCCGTGGAGCTCCGGGACGGCGGCTCTGAGTACGGCGGCAAGGGAGTCAGCCGCGCGGTCCAGGCCGTCATCGACGAGATCCAGCCGGAACTGCTCGGGCACGAGGTAGACGACCAGCGGCTGATCGACCAGGCCATGATCGACCTGGACCGGACGCCGGACAAGTCGCGGCTCGGCGCGAACGCCATCGTGGGCGTCAGCATGGCCGTGGCCCGGGCCGCCGCCGACTCCAGCGGCCTGCCCTTGTTCCGCTACCTGGGCGGGCCGAACGCGCACGTGCTGCCCGTCCCGCAGATGAACATCCTGAACGGCGGCGCGCACGCGGACAACAACGTCGACATCCAGGAGTTCATGATCACTCCGATCGGCGCGGCGACCTTCACCGAGGCGCTGCGCTGGGGCGCCGAGGTCTACCACGCGCTCAAGTCGGTGATCAAGCAGCGCGGGCTGTCCACCGGCGTCGGCGACGAGGGAGGCTTCGCCCCTGACCTGGAGCACAACCGGGCGGCGCTCGACCTGATCGTCGAGGCGATCGGCAAGGCCGGATTCACCCCGGGTCAGGACGTGGCCCTGGCGGTGGACGCCGCGGCGTCGGAGTTCTACACCGACGGGGCGTACCACTTCGAGGGCCAGCCCCGGACGGCGGCGGACATGACCGCGCTGTACGCCGACTGGCTGAACGCCTACCCCATCGTGTCCCTCGAAGATCCGCTGGCCGAGGAGGACTGGGCGGGCTGGCAAGAGCTCACCGCGGCCGTCGGTGACCTGGTCCAGGTGGTGGGCGACGACATCTTCGTCACCAACCCCGAACGGATCCGCCGCGGCATCGCCGAGCACACCGCCAACTCCCTGCTGGTCAAGCTCAACCAGATCGGCACCGTCACCGAGACGCTGGACGCGGTGAGCCTCGCCCAGCGCGCCGGGTTCAGCTGCGTGATCAGCCACCGCTCCGGCGAGACCGACGACACGACGATCTCGGACCTGGCCGTCGCCACCAACAGCGGCCAGATCAAGACCGGGGCGCCGGCCCGCGGCGAGCGGGTGGCCAAGTACAACCAGCTGCTGCGCATCGAGGAACTGCTCGGCGACGCCGCGAGCTACGCCGGAGCGGGTGCCTACCCGCGCTTCACGGCCTCGGGTGACAGGGGCTAGCCAGGCTCTATGTCTCAACCCCCCGTTTCTCCCCGGACCACCCGGCTGACCGGGCGGGCCGCGGTGCTGGCGGTGGTGATCTGCGCGATCGTGCTCAGCCTGGCCTATCCGGTCCGCGCGTACATGGCCCAGCGCCAGCAGATCGATCAGCTCGTGGCCCAGCAGCAGACGATGCTGACACAGGTCAAGAACCTGCAGGCGGAGCAGGCCAAGCTGTCGGACCGGTCCTACATCGAGCAGCTGGCCCGGCAGGAGCTCGACATGTGCTTCCCCGGCACGCAGTGCTACGTCGTCGAGGGCAGCCACCCGCTGAGCAACGGCTCCCGGGCCCAGTCGTCGGGGCCCGCGCCCTGGTACGCGAAGCTGTGGCAGTCGGTGGAACAGGCCGACGCGAGCCCGGCGAAGTGATCATGGACCGGGACGCGGCGGTCATCGCCGCTCAGCTGGGCCGGGCGCCGCGCGGGCTGCTCGCGGTCGCTCACCGCTGCCCGTGCGGCCTCCCGGACGTGGCGGAGACGGCGCCGAGGCTGCCCGACGGCAGCCCGTTTCCGACGCTGTACTACCTGACCTGCCCGCGGGCTTGTGCGGTGGTCAGCAAGCTGGAGGCCTCGGGGGTCATGCGGGAGATGACCGCCAGGCTCGCTGACGGCGCCCTGCGCCGCCGCTATGAGTCCGCCCACCGTGACTACGTGGCCCGGCGGGACGCGGCGGCGCGATCGGCGGGCGTTGAGCCGCTGCCGCCCGGTACCCAGTCGGCGGGCGGCATGCCGGAGCGGGTAAAGTGCCTGCATGCGCTCGTCGCCCACGAACTCGCGGCGGGCGGCGTGAATCCCTGCGTGAATCCTTTCGGGCGCGAGGCGCTCGACGCCGCCGGCGAATGGTGGCGCCCGGGACCGTGCGTTCCCGGGCCGTGCTCATGACCCAGCGGGTCGCCGCCGTGGACTGCGGCACCAATTCGCTTCGGCTGCTGGTCGCGGACGTCGATCTGGCCCGTGGTGAGCTGAGGGACGTGGCCCGCCGGATGGAGATCGTCCGGCTGGGGCAAGGGGTGGACCGGACCGGACGGCTGGCGCCGGAAGCGCTCGCCCGGACCGCTGGCGTGCTGCGCGACTACGCGGACGTCATCGCGGCCACCGCGGCCCGCTCGGTGCGCATGGTCGCCACCAGCGCCACCCGCGACGCCAGCAACACCGCCGAGTTCGCCCGTCAGGTCAAGGAGATACTCGGGGTCGCACCGGAGGTCCTGACCGGATCCGAGGAGGCCAGGCTGTCGTTCACCGGGGCGACCGCGGAACTGGCCGGCCAGGACACTGCCCATTTCCGGGGCCCGTTTCTCGTCGCGGACATCGGCGGCGGTTCCACCGAGTTCGTCCTCGGCGTGCCGGGTGAGCCCGGCGTGCACGCGATCTCGGTCGATATCGGCTGCGTCAGGATGACCGAACGGCACCTGCCTGGTGACCCGCCGTCCCATGACGAGGTGGCCGCCGCCACGGCCGATATCGACGCGGCCCTGGACGCGGTGGCCGGCGCGGTTCCGGTCCGGCAGGCCCGGACGCTGATCGGGCTCGCGGGTTCGGTCGCCACGGTGGCCGGCATCGCGCTGGACCTGCCGGCCTACGACGCGGCCCGCATCCACCATGCGCGCGTATCAGCGGCCGACGTGCACGAGGTCACCGCGAGCCTGCTGGCCCAGACCCGCGCCGTCCGGGCCGCGATCGGCGTCATGCACCCGGGGCGCGTGGACGTGATCGGCGGGGGTGCGCTCATCCTGGACCGGATCATGCGGCGCTTCGGGTTCGGCGAGGTACTGGCGAGCGAGCACGACATCCTCGACGGCATCGCCTGGTCGCTGGCGGCGGCAGCGAGCATTTCCGGCATCTCCGGCGACGCGCGGCCTTGAACAGCCAGGTGGGTAACGAGGAGGAGTACGCCGGCGGGCTGGTCGCGCCGGGCGACTGGCCGGACGATCCGGCCGGGCCCGGCACGCCGGTCGCGCACAGCGCCGCGGAGGTCACCGAGCTGGCCGGCGGGGCCGCCACCCTGCACGAACTCACGGCGCGGCAGTCGGTGTGCCGGGCCTGCCCGCGCCTGGTCGCCTGGCGCGAGCACGTGGCGCTGACCCGTCGCCGGGCGTTCCGCGGCGAGCGTTACTGGGGTCGCCCGGTTCCCGGCTGGGGATCGGACCGGCCGCGCCTGGTCATCGTCGGCCTGGCGCCCGCGGCCCACGGCGGGAACCGGACGGGCCGGGTCTTCACCGGTGACCGCAGCGGCGACTTCCTGTTCGCGTCGCTGTACCGGACCGGCTTCGCGGTCCAGCCGGCCAGCGTGACGGCCGGGGATGGCCAGCGCCTGGTGGATGCCCGGATGGTGGCGGCGGTCCGCTGCGCGCCGCCGGACAACAAGCCGGAGCCCGTCGAGCGGGATACGTGTGCCCCGTGGCTGGTCGCCGAGCTCGGCCTGGTGGCGGCCGACCTGCGGGTCGTCGTGTGCCTCGGCGGGTACGCCTGGCAGGCGATCTGGCCGGCCATGAGCAGCGTCGGCTTTGCCCGGCCGCGGCCGCGTCCGGCGTTCGGCCATGGCGCCGAGGTGCGGCTGACGAGCCCGGAGGCACCGGACGGCGTGGTGGTTATCGGCTGCTATCACCCGAGCCAGCAGAATACGTTCACCGGTCGCGTCACCCCGGCCATGCTCGACGCCATATTTCTGCGGGCCCGGGCACTGGCGGGCCTGGGCGACCCTCCGGCTACGTAGCGCCGAAGTCGATCTTGTAATTAGTTACACTCTGCATTTCCTTGTGAAAAACGGCATCCAGGACCCGAAATAATGCCACGGTCTGGGGTCACTCTCCGGTCAGGGAATTGTACGGGCGGTATTATGGATGCCGCCCCCGTAGCCCAAGGGCAGAGGCCGGCCCCCTAAAAGGGTCCCCAGTGTCGGTTCGACTCCGACCGGGGGTACTGATTGGCGACCATGCCCATTATCCTCAAAGGATCAATTCTTTACCAAGGGAAACAGCCGACTCAAAGATCACCTAAGCGCGAAGCCGCGGTTGTTTGTATGCGTGTATACCAGAATTATATCCCAATAAATCAGGACATTCCGTTTTCCGGGTACGCGGGCGGCTCTGGCCAAAATGGCGCGGATATGCGCAGCGCCGTAGACGCGCTTATATGTGTGGCCGGCCGTTGCGGCCGTAACCTGCCAGCGGCCTGGGCGCTGCCGAGGCCGGGATCGTGGGGCAGGAGCCGGTCAGGCTCCGTTGAGGCGCAGCCGTCTGCGCATCTCGTACTCGTGCACGATCGCGTAGGCGTAGCCGCAGGAGATGCCTGCTTCGTCGGCTAGCCAGTGAGCGCGCTCTTCGCGGCGCAGGAACGCGGGGCCAGATTCAAGACGGTGAAACCACTCGGCCAGGTCACGGCCGGTGACGACCGGGATGCGGGCAATCAGGTTGCTGTGCAGGTTCGGCGAGTGGGTCAGCGACAACTGGCACCTCCAGGGAAGCTCCTCTTCTGCTGAGATTGCCTCATCGGAGGCCACCTGGCAACCCCCTGAAGGCAACCAAATGTTCAGCTAAGCCGCTCGAAGATCATCGCCATGCCCTGCCCGCCGCCCACGCACATGGTCTCCAGGCCCAGGGTCGCGTCGTGGAACTGCAAGCTGTTGAGCAGCGTCGTCGCGATCCGCGCCCCGGTCATACCGAACGGATGGCCGACCGCGATGGCCCCGCCGTTCACGTTGAGCTTCGCGATGTCCACGCCGAGATCGGTATAGGAGGGGATGACCTGAGCCGCGAAGGCCTCGTTGATCTCCACCAGGTCCATGTCGGCGATGGCCATCCCGGCCCGCGCCAGCGCCTGACGCGAGGCCTGCACCGGCCCGAGTCCCATGATCTCCGGCGAGAGCGCGGTCATCCCGGAGGACACGATCCGCGCCAGCGGCGTGAGGCCGAGCTCGGCCGCTTTGACGTCGCTCATCACCACGACCGCGGCCGCGCCGTCGTTGAGCGGGCAGCAGTTGCCCGCGGTGACGGTGCCGTCGGGACGGAAGGCGGGCTGCAGGGCGGCGACCTTCTCGATCGTGGTGCCCGGGCGGGGACCGTCGTCGGCGCTGACCACGGTGCCGTCAGGCAGCGTCACCGGCGTGATCTCCCGCTGCCAGAAACCGTTGGCCAGGGCCTTCTCGGCCAGGTTCTGCGACCGGACGCCGAACTCGTCCTGCTGCTCGCGGCTGATGCCGCGCAGCCGCGCGACGTTCTCGGCCGTCTCGCCCATCGCGATGTAGATATCGGGCAGCAGCCCGTCCTCCCGCGGATCGTGCCACGGCCCCTCCCCGCCTTTGCTAGCCCGGTCGGCCCGGCTCTGCGCGTCGGCGAACAGCGGATTGCGGGTGTCCGGCCACGAATCGCTGCTCCCCTTGGCGAACCTGCTCACGCACTCGACCCCGGCGGAGATATACGCGTCGCCTTCCCCGGCCTTGATGGCGTGGAACGCCATGCGGATGGTCTGCAGCGACGACGAACAGTACCGGTTGACCGTCGTGCCGGGCAGGTGATCGTATCCGAGCAGCACCGCGACCACCCGGGCCATGTTGAAGCCCTGCTCGCCGCCGGGCAGGCCGCAGCCCAGGATCAGGTCGCCGATGTCCGCGGGATCGAGCTGCGGCACCTTGGCCAGCACCGCCGCCACCATCTGCGCAGTTAGGTCGTCCGGGCGGATGCCGGTGAGCGAGCCCTTGAACGCTCGGCCAATCGGCGACCGCGCGGTCGCGACGATCACTGCTTCGGGCATGGCACCGGCCTCCTCAACGTAAGGTTTCCTCCAGACTATGCTCCTGGCTGCCCAGCCGGAAGGACACCGCCTGGAAGGACAACCGTGCAGGTATATGACTCATTGAGCGGGTTGGTGGGGAACACGCCGCTGGTCCGGCTGCGGTCGGTGACCCGGGGCATGCCCGGGTCGGCGGTCCTGGCCAAGGTGGAGTACTTCAACCCGGGCGGGTCGGTCAAGGATCGCATCGCGTTGCGGATGGTCGCGGCCGCGGAGGCGTCCGGCGAGCTGCGGCCCGGCGGCACGATCGTGGAGCCCACGTCCGGCAACACCGGAGCCGGGCTCGCCATCGTGGCCGCCGAGCGCGGCTACCGGTGCGTTTTCGTCTGCCCGGACAAGGTGGCCCAGGACAAGATCAGCGTGCTGCGCGCGTACGGCGCCGAGGTGGTCGTGTGTCCCGGCACGGTCGCGCCCGACCACCCGGACTCCTACTACAGCGTCGCGCGCCGGCTGGTGACCGAGACACCCGGGGGCTGGCAGCCCGACCAGTACGCGAACCCGGAGAACCCGGCCTCCCACTACGCCACCACCGGCCCGGAGATCTGGGCGCAGACCGACGAGACGGTGACGCACTTCGTGGCCGGGATCGGCACCGGCGGCACCATCACCGGCACCGGGCGGTACCTGAAAGAGGTGTCCGACGGCCGGGTCAAGGTGATCGGCGCCGACCCGGAAGGCTCGGTCTACTCCGGCGGATCCGGCCGGCCCTACCTGGTCGAGGGCGTGGGCGAGGACATCTGGCCGGCCACCTACGACCCCTCGGTGTGCGATGAGATCATCGCGGTCAGCGACGCCGACTCGTTCAACATGACCCGGCGGCTCGCCCGCGAGGAGGCGCTGCTGACCGGCGGCTCCTCCGGGCTGGCGGTGGCCGCCGCGCTACGGGTCGCGGCGGCGGCCGGGCCCGGCGCCGTCGTCGTGGTGCTGCTGCCGGACGGCGGCCGCGGTTACCTGTCCAAGATCTTCAACGACGAGTGGATGGCCGACTACGGCTTCCTGTCCGCGCAGACCTCCGAGCCGCTGGTCGCCGACATCCTGGCCCGGAGCGAGCGCGGCCTGCCCGAGCTGGTCCACGTCCACCCGGAGGAGAGCGTCGGGGCGGCCATCGCGCTGCTGCGCGAGTACGACGTGTCACAGCTGCCGGTGGTGAAGGAGGAACCGCCGCTGATGGCGGCCGAGGTGGTCGGATCGGTGGTAGAGCGCGACCTCCTCGACGCCCTGGTGGCCGGCCGGGCCCGGCCCTCGGATCCGGTCGGCGGGCACATGTCACCGCCGCTACCCACGGTAGGCTCGGGCGAGCCGGTCTCCCGCGCGGTGCTGGCCCTGGAGAAGGCGGGGGCGGCCGTGGTGCACGTGGACGGGAAGCCGTC
>Ga0070761_10001691_pt1 | contig 13805 bp, 15 predicted proteins | sample HubBroMetageREF1_FD_66724 | JGI IMG/M metagenome (GOLD analysis project Ga0070761, IMG submission 66724) | Reference soil microbial communities from the Hubbard Brook experimental Forest, New Hampshire, USA - Hubbard Brook CCASE Soil... | ecosystem: Environmental > Terrestrial > Soil >...
CGTGAAAGCAAGAATTTATGACGGAACCGGTACTAGACCGAATGTGCCGCCCCCGAAGAGCTGCAGAACGCGCGCGTAGAGATCTTCCACTTCTGCTTCCGACCGGCCTCCACAGTCATGCGCAGCAGCGGTTCCGTATTGGACGCGCGCACGTGGATCCAAGCTCCGGGCGGGATCAGCTTCAAGCCGTCGGAACGGTCGGTCTCGACACCCGGGAAGCTCTCTTCGAGCGCCTGCATCAGCGGACCCAGCCGCCCATGCTCGTACGCCACCTGGCCGAACTTACGGTAGAAGCGCGGCAGCCGCGCGGCCAGCGCGGAGAAGCTCTCGCCGGTTTCGGCCATGCGCTCCAGGCAGAAAACCCATGCCGGTGTAGCTATCGCGGTAAAGGTGCACGGCGGGAAAGATGATGCCGCCATTGGACCCTTCGCCGCCGATCACGGCTTTCATTGCTTGCATCATCTCCACCACGTTGGCTTCGCCGACCGGCGTGCGGTAGACGCGCCGGCCGTGCGCGCCTGTATCACGCCTCGCCTAGCGAGATTTGCTTCCGCAGTTGCAATTGCTCGTTCCAAACCACCAACGACGCCCCTTCGGCGCCTTGCAACTGTGCGTTGGCGTTCAATAGCTCGATCCCGTAAACGGTGCCATCAGGCGCGAGATCGATATTCAGTTCGTCACTGATGCGAAGTGTTTCTACCTCGGCGCTCTTATCCCTCAGCCGGATGTACGCGATGTTGTGGCGGGGATCATATGTAAGCTGCATAGGGTTACCTCTTTAAAAATAGCGCACCAGGACCGTGATGACCAGCCAGCAATTGTCCTCCTCGACGGCGTATGCCTCCACTTGCTTGTTCGCGTAGGGACGGCCCCTCCAGAGGCCGCCGAATGGAAAGTTGCGCCGGAATCCGGTTCGCCCGAGTTTTGCCGGGAAACGCTCACCCGTTTCAACGGTGGCTACCACCTCGGCTTCAGTAGCGCCGCGTTCCAGTAAGCGCTGACCGGCATGTGGGTGCAAACGGACGATCATAAGCTTAAAGGGCCGATCCCCGAGGCGCGACTCCCCTTTCCAGATGCTACCATGCGCCGACTAAGTGCTGACCGGTGCTGATGTGGTAAACTGCTTTTTTGTTGGAGTCGTCTGGTGAGCGCAGAATTGGAATCGTTCTTCTCCGGGTTGTCCAGCTACTTGGATCTGGCATCGCGCTTCGAGGCGCAGGCCGCCAGGTTTGCCGCTCCCTCCTTCAGCATATTCAAATACTTTTCCACGTCCGAGGACGACATCACGAAGATTCTCCGCGATTTGCTGGACCCACGAGGTGACCACGCGCAGGGCGCACTGTATCTGCAGGCTTTTCTCGCACAGCTTCGCTTGCCTTTCACGGTGCCCGAGCAGGAGTTGGGGCGAGCGACTATTCGCACCCAAGTGAGGACGCCCTTTAACCGCCGTCCGGATCTCTTGATCGAAGTACCCGGTCGGCTGGTGCTCGGCCTGGAGAACAAGATCAACGCGGCTGACCAACACGAACAGGTCAAGGACTATGTTGAGTTCGTCCAGTCGCGGCCCCAGGGGCACAACAATTGGGCGTTTGTCTTCCTGACCCTGGACGGCAGCCCCCCAAGCCCGCGAAGCATCTCCCCAGAGGCTCGCAAGGAACTTGAGAAGGAACATCGTCTCCTTTGCCTTTCGTATCGCAAGGAGATCCACGACTGGCTTCAGTCATGCATCGGCCCCTGCCGGGCGGAGAGCGTTCGAGCGTTCGTCACGGACATGTCTGCGTGGGTGCGGACCCTAAGCCCAGGAGCGCAAAATGGAGGACTAATGGCCGAGGACTTAGCGAAGGATTTGACGGTTAAGTTTCTGTCGGGCAACCCGAAATACCTGGCGGTTGCCCTTTCCGTCATCGACAACGGGGACTTTATCCGAGCGATTCTGATTGCCGCGTTCGCAGACGCCATCGTGGAGGCGTTGCGCCGCGAATTTGAGCCAGACGACGGTTGGGAGGTTAGGAATTCCATCAGCGCGGCGTTGCGGGCCGGCAAATTCGGAGAGAAATATACTGGCATTTACCTGCGAAGAAGCCTGTGGCCTTCAGATTGCTGTGTGGCCTTTCATGCTGAGGGCGCAATGGCCAGCAACTTTCTGTATGGCGTCTGGGGCAAAGGTACATGTGAGGGCGATCTCGGGCCGAAGCTTCACGCTTCGCTAGAGGACGTGGGCCGAGGAAAATACGACCCGCCGTACTGCCTGGTGGCAGGTTCTGCCCGACCTCGATGGCATCCCAGTAAACGACTGGAGAGAAACGCCCGCCATCATAGCTATGCACGAACGGAGATCGGACTTCATTGAGCATGTTGTGGGCCTGTTTGTCAAAGTGGCGGCAGCCGTCAGACCAATCCTGGGTCCGGTATAATCCGAGACAGATGACGGCCCTCGGCATCAGCCGGATTGCTCAAACAACGCCAGAACGCGCGCGTATAACTCTTCCACCTCACCGTCCGACCGCGCCTCCACAGCCATGCGCAGCAGCGGCTCCGTATTCGACGCGCGCACGTGGATCCACGCGCCCGGCAGGATCAGCTTCAAGCCGTCGGAACGGTCGGTCTCGACTCCCGGGAAGCTCTCTTCGAGTGCTTGCATCAGCGGACCCAGCCGCCCGTGCTCATAAGCCACCTTGCCGAACTTGCGGTAGAAGCGCGGCAGGCGCGCGGCCAACGCCGAGACAGTCTCGCCGGTCTCGGCCATACGTTCCAGCAGAAACGCCATGCCGGTATAGCTATCGCGGCAGAGATGCACGGCGGGGAAGATGATGCCGCCATTGGAGCCCTCGCCGCCAATCACCGCCTTGACGGCCTGCATCATCTCGACCACGTTGGCTTCGCCCACGGGCGTGCGGTAGACGCGCCGGCCGTGCGCGGCAGCCACTTCGTCGATCACCGAGGAAGTCATCAGGTTCACCACCACGTCGCCCGGCAGGCGGCGCAACGCGGCGTCCACGGCCAGCGCCAGCACGTCGTCGTTATCCAGCACACGGCCGGTTTCGTCGGCCACGGCCAGGCGGTCGCCATCGGGGTCCTGCGCGAAGCCGATCTCCGCGCCGCAGGTGCGTACCAGGTTCGACAGATCGCCAAGCGTATCGGGCCGTGGCTCGGCGATGCGCGGGAACGGCTTGGTCGGATCGATGGATATGGCGTGCAGATCGCAGCCCAGCGTGTCGCGCAGAAAGCCCACGGTCATCACCGAGCCTGCACCGTTCACCGCATCCAGCGCGACCCGGAAGTGGCGCTGGCGGATACGGGCGGCATCCACATGGCGCAGCACGCGCTCGATGTGCAGGCGCGGAGCGGAGGCGTAGTCGCTAGTGGCGCGGCGGATCTCTTCGTTGGCGGCGCGGCGGAAATCGCTCTGGTGATAGAGGTCCAGCAGTTCGCCGCGCTCGTAACTGTTGAAGAACAGGCCCTCGGAGTTAAAGAGTTTGAGCGCATTGTACTCCGGCGGATTGTGCGAGGCGGTGATGGCAATGCCGCCGCGCGCGCGGGTGGCGCCCACGTAGATCTGGATGGTGGGGGTGGGTAGGATGCCGATGTCCACTACTTCGCAGCCGGCCGCCAGCAGGCCGCAGGCGACGGCGTGGTGCAGCATCTCGCCGCTTGATCGGGTGTCGCGCCCGACGATCACGCGGCCCGCGCCCACGTAAGTGCCAAAAGCTTGCGCGAAGGCGCAGGCCAAGCCGGGAGTGAGGAAATCGCCCACCACTCCGCGGATGCCGGATACGCCGATTTTTAGAAGGTGTTCGCGCGGCATATTGTAGGATTTAGTCTCTTGTGGGGCAGCCAATCTTGGCTGCAAGCCGGCTTTCCAGCCGGCTTGGACGCGCTGGAAAGCGCGTCCGCAGGCAGGATTGCCCCGCCCCACAAGCCAAGTGGTGAGGCCTTTCGATGGTCCGTGCGCCACATCACACGAAGCTCCTAACTTCTTCCAGCAGCGCCTCGAATAACTCCCTCGGCGGATCTCCGCGCTGCTCGCAGATCACGCGCACGATCGGCTCAGTCTGGCTCACCCGCACGTGGAACCACCGGCCGGGCCAATCCACGCGCAGGCCATCGAGCACGCTCACGCGCCCATCGCTGTAGCGCTCGCGCAGATCCATCAGCAGGGCCGGAATGCGCTGCGTGACCAGGGGCACCTGCCCTTTCAGAATCGAATATTTGGGATAAGAGCCCAGCACCTGGCTCAGCGTGCGGTCGCTTTCGTGCAACATGGAAAGCACGGCCAGCATGGAGGCGATGCCGTCGTAGACGAAGCGGAATTGCGGCATCATCACTGCCCCGGTGCCTTCTCCAGCCAGCGCGATCTGTTCCGGGCGGTACGTAGACAGCGCGTCGATGGCCGCCTGGCGGCCCACGGGCACACGCACTACTTTGCCGCCGTGCCGCGCCGCGATCTCTTCCAGCAGGGCGGTGCTCGATATGTTCGCAATGATCAGCTTGCCCGGCGCACGCGGCAGCAGATAGTCGGCCAGCAGCGGCAGCACCACCTCTTCCGAGACCGGCGTGCCGTCTTCGGCGGCCAGCGCCACGCGGTCGGAATCCACATCGAAGAGAAAGCCTGCATCCGCGCCCAACGGTTTCATCAAGGGCGCGAGCTGCAGCGCTACGGCGTCGCGCGTGGTGGATGGCTCGTGCGCGAAGCTGACGCCTTCGATCTTTTCGTTGATGAGAATGAATTCGGTGCCGAAGCGCTCATTAGCGCGGCGTAGAATCAGCGAGGAAGTACCGTTGCAGCAATCTACCAGGACGCGGAATTTGCGCAGGGCGGGGAAGTCGTAGTTGGCGGCCAAATCGTCGAGATAGCGGTCGATGGCGCGGTCTTCGGGCGTGACGTGGCCGATCTTGGTCCAATCTACAAATGCGAATTTTTTCAGGTGGTATATGTCCAGTAGTTCGCTAGCTTCGGCGGTGGAAAGATAGGTCCCTTCGCGGCCGAAGAATTTCAGCGCGTTCCACTCGGCGCTGTTGTGGCTGGCGCCGATGGAGACGCCGCCCGCGGCATTCCGCCGCCGGATGGAGTGCTGGATCACCGGCGTGGGCGCGATGCCCAGATCGATCGCGTCATGCCCGCAAGCCAGCAGTCCGGCGAGCAAGCCTTCGCGAATCATCACGCCGCTGGCGCGCGGGTCGCGGCCAATCACCACCGCGCCGCCCGGTGCCAGGAACGTGCCGAAGGCGGCGGCGAAATCCAGTACGTGCGAGGCAGTCAGACCCGAGCCGACCACGCCTCGTAGGCCGACGTGGGAAATGCGCAGCGATTTGGCGGTTTGTGGCGAGATCATTTGACGAGTTTCAGCAGGCCGAAGGATTGCGGCACGTGAAAGCTGCCTTCGCCGGTGGGTTGCCAGGCAATGAATTTGCGGCCGGGTTCGCGGCCCTGGCAGCGGTAGAAATTGATGCGCATTTCGAGGCCGGCGGGCGGCGGGCGGCTATCGATGGATTTGAGCGGGATGCGCATCTCGCCGTACCAGATCTTCTTCGCGGCGTCGATGCGCGCCTTCACGGAAAAGCCGGAATTCCAGAGCCAGCCGCCTTCGGGGAGCGGGTTCACGCGGTCGATATCCAGGTCCACCCATTCGCCTTGCGGGGAGACTTCGAATTCTTTGTAGCGAGTGATGTGCTCGAAGTCGCTGCCCACGAAGACTTCGGCCACATCCCAGTTCCAGAGCGCGTTGGTCTCGGTGGCGGTGGACGGGTCCGGCTTCAGATTCAATTCCAGGTAGGGGCAAATGAACAGGAAGTAGATATTATCGCGCGACCAACGGGAGCGAATTTCGGTGCGATGGCCAGGGACAGGATCGCCCCGAGGGCCATTTTGGGCAACCACAGGGGGCACGTCCTTCCACTGCGGGGCCTGCGGGTCGGCGGTTAGTGGGAAGTCGGACGCGGCGTAGCGGCTGGCGATCGTACCGGGCTCGCGCGCCGGTAAAATGGAGGCGGCTAGCAGGCAGAATAGAAGAGGCTTCATCAACCTTCTACTATACTGTGAGGCGGCGTCTTGCCTGTTGTGCCCTTTGCGTCTTTGCGGTGACCTTTGCGCCTTTGCGTGAAACCGGCACCGGGGCGATTACGAACGTGATCTCGTGCAAAGCGCCGGAGCCTGGCGCGTCATTAGACGGCTCGAACAGGTCTAGCAACTCCTTTAGCAACACGTTGGCGCGCTCCAAATCGGCCGCGGAGAGGAAGGCCCGCGCGCGTGCAGCCCAAAGATTTCGCCGTGGGCCCGACACCACGGCAGTATCGGGCCGGAATGCCCGTCCGAACTGGCGGTGGGCATTGCGAACCATGGCGCCGGCTACACGGACAACCGCCTTCCGGTTGGCGGCGCTCTTCGGCTGATATTTGATCCATTGGTACCGTCCGACTTCCAGGCGAGCCTCGCTGCGTCCGCGGCTGCCTTTTCCATCCGAGACCTTCAGCAGACCCGCGCGGCTGAGGTTGCGGATATGGTAATAGAGGCCATCGGCGGGCATGCCCAGAAGCCGTGCAAGCTCCGCTACGGAGCAGGGTCCGGCGGTGGTCGTGGACGTGCTGGAAAACACACCCGCGGCAAAAGCCGGCATTCGGACCGGGGATTTCATCGTCGCAATTAATGGCACGGACGTTGCCGGCAAATCCACCGGTGACACGCTGCATGCGAATCTAAACGGCCCTGTTGGCGGCAGCGTAAAGCTCACGTTGTGGCGTGAGTCCGAGGGCAGGCAATTCGATGCCGATCTCACGCGCGTTGCGTACCCGTTGCGGCGGAATCCCGCGGGCGATCCGTTCCAGTTCTACAGTCCCGCCACTTGGCGGCCGGAGGTCGATCAATTCCCACTACCCTGGTCGCCGCAACTGTCCTACCACGGATCGGAGGATCTGGTGTTTGCGCCGGGCTTCGCAGAGAAGGCTTCGCCCAACTATCACTCCTATGCTTTCATCTGGTGGCTGGATGGCAAGCGGGAATTCTCAGCCGAGCGTCTTCAGGCGGACCTCTTGACCTACTACAAGGGCATCAGCGAAGAACGCGGCAGGACCCGAAAGTTCACGCCCGATCTGAATCGTGTGTCGGTAAGTTGGGCTGCGGACGCCCGGCAGGCCGGTGTGCAATCGTTTCATGGCGACGCCATTTTCTACGACCCGGCGGGCGATCTGCTTACCCTGCACGGTGAGGCGTCGATACAGTTCTGCGGCAGCGCCAATCGCACGGCGGGGATCTTCATTCTGTCGCCGCAAGACCCCGGCGCAGCGATCTGGAAAGACCTGCGGGCGATACGGGAGTCGTTCCGCTGCAACAAGAACTAGCCGCAGGGTTCTAATCTGCGTGCATCTGCGGCAAAATCCCTCCAGTTGGCTCAGTGGATCGTTTCCAGATATTGGCCGGTGGTCGCGTCCACGTATATCGAGAAGTTGCTGGTGCCAGCGGACTCGCCCCAGATCACCCGCCAACTGACGTCGGGGAATTTGTTGTTGGCTTCCAACAAGAACGTGATGGGCTTGCCGGGGTTCTTCTTGTCGTACTCGGCGCCCTTCTTCAGCGCGGTCTGATAGGCCTGATCGGTATCGATTTTGATGGCGGCGATGGGGAAAGGCTTCGCCACCCCAGAGGCGGACCAGCTTTGATCCGACCCGGCAAACACGCCCTTATGGAGATTGCCCTCGGACTCCACCACAGAGTAGGTGTAACCCTTGGCCCTGTTCTGGCTGGGGGAGACGAATAGGGCTTGCCACGCGGCGGCTTTTCCGGGCTCGGCTTTGACCTCGGGCAGCAAGATGCTGGTGACTTTGAGGGGCTGAATGTCGGCGGCCCAGCCGCGGGCGGCGATATACATCTGCTGAAGGGCTTGCCGGCCCGTAACGGGCTCGGCGGGTTTTTCTTCGGCCTTTTTCTGCGGAGCGGGGGGTTCCGTCGAACATCCGGCCAGCACCAGGAGCAGGGCAGCAGAGGAGAGGAGTGTGAACATTTTCATAAGTCCATCCTGCGAAGCCATATTCTAGCAAGTTCGCAGGCTGAAGCCCGCACCCCCTGGTAGTATAATGTGACTAACGAAAGGGGGTGCTCTCATGCGGATGAGCATCCGGATGCAACGCGTAGCGGGGCTGGCGATCGGCGTCGCCATCGCTTTCCAGCCGGTATGGGCGCAAAAGCCTGTCGGACCGTCCCCCACGGTTGGAAATTCGGGAACGGGAGTCAACCACTATCCTCCTAGCATGCCCGGGCAGTCGAACGGCTCGGTACCGGGCTCCTTGAACGGGAGCATTTACTTGACTGGCAGCGTCATGCTGGACGACGGCACTCCGCCTCCGGGCTCCGTAACCATTGAGCGCGTTTGCAACGGGTCGCCGCGTGCGCAAGCCTATACCGATCAGAAAGGGCGGTTCAGTTTTCAGATTGGCCAGACTGCCGGGGTCACGCAGGACGCCAGCGAGGAGGGGTCCAGTTCGCCGACATCCCGCCCGGTGACCAGCATTGCCAGTGGCGTGGGTCCGCAACTGCAGGTGGCCAGCGCACCCGACATGCAGCTTTCCAACTGCGACCTGCGCGCGGTGCTGGCAGGTTTTCGATCCGACTCCGTCAACTTGGGGGGAAGGCGCATCCTCGACGATCCGAACGTCGGCACGATCATGTTGCACCGGCTGGCCAATGTGGAAGGCACGGCTATCAGCATGACCAGTCTGCAAGCTCCCAAGGAGGCCCGCCGGGCTTACGACAGCGCCCTTCAGGACTTGCGGAAGAACAAACCGGCGGAGGCCGTCAAGAAACTCCTGAAGGCCGTGGACATTTATCCGAACTACGCGGCGGCATGGTACGAACTAGGACGGATTCAGGCGGACAATCGGGACTTCGAGCAGGCCCGCAAGTCTCTTGCGCGGGCATTGGCGGCGGACGCCAAGTTCATCAGCCCGTATCCGAAGCTTGCCGAACTGGAAGCCGAAACCGAAAACTGGGGTGCGCTGGCGGACATCACCAGCAGGCTGCTCAAGCTGGACGCGGTGGACTACCCGATGGCGTACTTCTACAATGCCACCGCCAATTTGAACTTGGGCCGGATCGATGAGGCGGAGAAGAGCGCCCGCGCCGGGGAAAAGCTGGATGCGCCCCATCGCTACCCAAAACTTGAAGAAGTGCTGGCGGCAGTCCTGGCGCGCAAGCGGGATTATGCGGGGGCCGTCGCGCATCTCCGGAGCTACCTTTTGTTGGCGCCGGATGCCGAGGACGCCGCGCGGATGAAGAAAAAGCTCGCCGAATTGGAGCGGCTTTCGAGTGCGAACGAGCAGGCCAAGGCCGCAGCGGTGCAACCATGAAGAGGCGGCGGCCTTATGGGGCGGGCGTCCACGCCTGCGGCGGGTTTCCCGACCCGCCAACGGCGCCGTTTCGCATGGGAAAAGCGGGGTTTCGGGGACCCTCGCAGATCTGCACCTCGCGTCGCGGTAGGTGCTTCTTGACTTTCAGCGCTCCGGTAATTTATTCTAGCCATTCGTTTTGAGCATGCGCCGTGGCGCCTTGATTATGGGAAAAAACTCGCGCGGCGATACGGAAACCGTGGAGCGGTTTCTGGACTCGACCCTGGAAAGCGTGGATAACGCGGAAGAACTGGCGTTGCAGGAGGCGGAAAAAGCCGGAGTCCCCGAAGACGACCTGCACAAGATAGCCATGGCCGTGCGGGAATCCATGGTGAATGCCGTAGTGCATGGAAACCGGTATAACGTCCATAAGAAAGTGCACCTGTCGGTTTCCAAGACTCCCGAGGAGTTTGTGGTGAGGATTGCGGATCAGGGCGAAGGCTTTGATTACGATAATCTGCCGGATCCCCTGGCGCAGGAAAACCTGCTGCGGCATTCCGGCCGCGGCATCTTCCTGATCAAAGCTTTCATGGATGACTTTCAGGTGCGCCGTCTGGAGCCTGCGGGTACTGAAGTAACTTTGGTAAAGCACTTGGTGTCGAAGTAAGAGATGATAGGGAGTAGGCTCGGTTGCGAGCCAGGAGGCATATTTCGGTGAGCGTAAAGCTAAGCACGAGACAAGTTGGCGACGTGAGCGTGGTGGATGTGGCCGGAAGGATCACATTGGGCGAGGGGTCCAGCGCGTTGCGCGACCTGCTGCGCGACATGGTCGGCAAGAGCCAAAAAAAGATCTTGTTGAACCTGGGAGATGTCTCCTATATCGACAGTTCGGGGATTGGCGAGTTGGTGTCCGGCTTCACCACGGTGACGAACCAGGGTGGCCAACTCAAGCTGCTCAATTTGACCAAACGGGTTAAGGATCTGTTGCAGATCACCAAGCTGTACACGGTCTTCGACGTGCATGACGACGAGGCCGCGGCCGTGCGAAGCTTCGCGTAAGCTTGTTTTATCGGCGTGCATCTGCGTGCATCGGCGGTTCCTATTGTGTGGCTTCGTACGGGGCGATCTGATCGGCGATTTTGATCTTGTCGCCTACTACTACGATGGTCATCTTCGACGGAACGAGGTAGGTTTCAGCCATGCCTTGTACGTCCGTGGGCTTCACTTCCATGACCTTTTGCACGTAGGTGGAAAGGTACGAGCGGTCGAGGCCCTGCGAATCCACAAAATGCAACTGTCCGATGATGGCGTCCGGGCTGATGGTGTTGCGCAAAACGAAGATCCCGGCCAGGTAGTTTTGGATTCCCTGCAACTCCTCCCCGGATGGCGGATCCTTGCGCAACCGGTCGATCTCGTAGAAGATCTCCTTCAGCGACGGCCCGGTAACGGCGGTGGTCACATCGGCGGATTGCAGCCAGTAGGCAAGATGCCGGCGGGTGGCGATCTGGCTGAACGGCGAATAGCTGTAGCCCTTCTGCTCGCGAATATTGCTCATGATGCGCGACGCGAAAGAGCCTCCCAGTAAGGAATCCATAACGTCCAGCTTGATGTAATCCGGGCTGGAGGGCTCGGCCACCGGCAGGCCCAGCAACAAGTTCGACTGTTCGGCTCCGGGCCGGTCGATGAACTGGAAAGACCGCGCCTTAACCGGATGCGCCGGCAGATCGGGTGCGGGCGCTCCTTTGGGCCAGCCGCCGAACGCCTCTTCAACCGCGCGGCGCAGGTCGCCTTCGAGCTTGCCCGCGATATACAAGTGCGTGCGCACGGCATCGAAGTTTTTCCGGTAAAACGCCTGCACTTCTTCGATGGTGTAGCCTTTCAGATCGCTCTCGGACGGGAACGTGCGGCCGTACGGGTGGTCGGGAAACAGGGTCTGCAGGAAACGCTCGCGGGCGAGAGACTCGGGTTCAGTTTTGTCGATGGAAAGCTCCCGTAGCAGATCCGCCTTCAGCCGGGACAGTTCCGCGGCGGGTAGCGTCGCGGAGGTCACCACGTCCGCCAGCAGTGCCACGAATTTCGGCCCGAAGTCGGAAAGCACCACGCCGCCCACCGAGGTGAAGTCGGAACCCGAATTGATTTCGACCTGGCCCCCCATTTCCGCGGCTTCGCGCGCGACCTGTTCGGCGGAACGCGTGTGGGTTCCTTCCTTCATCAGGTCGGCATTGAGCTTCGCTAGCCACACTTGCCCCGCGGATTCGTCGACGGCGCCCGCGGCGACGAAGACGCGCACGGCGACTTTCGGCACGATTCCGTAAGGGACGATGGTCGCCTGCATGCCGTTCCGCAAAGTGAAATCGGTGGTGGCCGGCAGGTGGAAAGGCTTCGGCGGCGGCCCTTGCGGCGGTGTTTCCTTGGGGCCGGCAAACAATTCAGTGGACATGGCGGAAAGCATAATCACGCTCCAAAGCAGCCTCATTCGGATTCCCCCTTGTGGGCGTCGTGCGCATCGGATGGCGAGGCGGCGCCGGGGTCGATCGACAGCACTGTGCGGTTGGTTTTGCGCAGATACTCGCGCGCGGTGCGCTCGACCAGTTGCGGTGTCACTTTCTGAAATTCGGCTTCGAGTGAGTCGATCTTGGAGGGGTCGTCGTCGAACAACGCATAAGAAGCCATCAGATCGGCGCGTCCGAAGCCGCCGAACTGCGACAAGGTGTCGTAAAGGCTCGATCGCATCTTCGTGACGCTGCGGTCCAGCAGGCTTTGGTCCACGGGCTTGGATTGCACGCCTTCGACAATCGAGTCGACCGCCGACATGATCTCCTCGGGCTTGACGGTGGCGTCATGGAAAAGCGAAAGGGTCCACAGCATCGGTCCGTCGTAATCGAACATGTTCCCCAACTCGTTGATGGCGCCCGAAACCTCGCCGGTGAAACCATGCTTCTTGACCAATTCCCGGTAGAGGAGGCTGTCGTCGCCTTGCGCCAGCATCTGGTCGAGGAGGCCCATCGCGAAGTATTCCGGCGAATTGCGCGGCGGCATGTGATAGGAGAACGCCAGCGCCGGACGGTTGGCCAGCGGATCTTTGCGCGTGGCGGTTTTTTCCGTTTCCTGGCGCGGCTCCGCGATATCGGGCGGCGGCGGCAGTTTGGCGGGCGGGATTCCGGCGAAATATTTCGCGATCGTCGCCTTGGCTTGTTCGGGATCGAAATCGCCTACGATGGCGAGGGCCGCATTGTTGGGCGCATAGTAGGTTTTGAAGAACGCCTGCACGTCGGCGAGCGTGGCAGCTTCGATGTCCTTCAAATCGCCATAAAAATTGTGGGAGTTGTACCAGTTCGTGTTGGCGTATTGCGGCATCCACAGCCAGGGAAAGCCGCCGTACGGTTGGTTCAGCACATTGACCTTCACTTCGTTGCTCACGACGCCTTGCTGGTTCTTCAGATTCTCATCGGTAATGGCGAGGCCCTTCATGCGGTCCGCCTCCGCCCAAAGCGCGGTTTCGAGCTTGTTGGAGGGTAGCAACTCGAAGTAGTTCGTGAAATCGAATCGCGTGGAGCCGTTGAGGACGCCTCCATTCTGCTGCACCAGGCGGATGAATTCCATCTTGCCCAGATTCTGCGAGCCCTGAAACATCATGTGCTCGAACAAGTGCGCGAAGCCCGTGCGATCCTTGGGCTCGACGCGGAATCCGATGCGGTAATAGACCGCGGTGACGACGGTGGGCGCGGTGGAATCCGGCGAAAGGATTACACGCAGACCGTTGGGCAGTTTGTAATAGGTGATGGGCACGGTGAAGCCTCCTGGCGGGTTGGCGGCGCGGAGCGGCGGAAGTGCGGCAAGGGCGATCAGCGAAAGCGCGGAAATCGCGGCGGTATGACGGCGCATATCGGTAAGACGCTCCTCTGTGGCCTACGGTAGCACGGGGGCGCGCGTTGCGCGCCGTGGAGCGCTTCGGCTGCATACCGTAATGGTGCAAATGCGCTGGTTTTTTCTCTGGGTTTCTGCGACGGGCATCCATGGCAGCCTTTTGGGGTAGGACACCGGTCCTGCGAGCTTGACCATTCTTGTGGGGCAGGATGGCATCCTGCGGGCCGATTGCCAATTCGGCCCCGGCGAGCTTCGCTCGCTGACGGTCAAGCGCATCGCCACCTTTTGTTAAAGGCACATGATGGGAACGTACATTTCGTCGAGTACTTTTCGGGCCGGCGGGCTGCACCGCCTCGATCCCGCAGACGCACCACTTCTCGATCGGCCCGTGACCTCCGATTCAGGTTAGCTGGACGAACAGCGCGCTACCCACAAAGTACGGTCCAAGACTGCCCAGAGTCCTCTTCCGGAAAACGGGATGGTTCATTCGAAGCTAGCCGATTTCGGCGGACGCCCGTTGACGGCCCACCCCAGTCTGTTTCAAGTTACCGCTAGTGGGGGTGGCACCGTCGAAAACATCCCGTGGGGCAGACCATCGTTTCTTGTGGTCTGCCGTGTTTTCA
>Ga0070761_10001692_pt1 | contig 13801 bp, 12 predicted proteins | sample HubBroMetageREF1_FD_66724 | JGI IMG/M metagenome (GOLD analysis project Ga0070761, IMG submission 66724) | Reference soil microbial communities from the Hubbard Brook experimental Forest, New Hampshire, USA - Hubbard Brook CCASE Soil... | ecosystem: Environmental > Terrestrial > Soil >...
GTGCAGCAGAGCCGGAAGTCAGGAGACCTGCCTCCCAACAAAATGATCAGCGGTCCTCCGGGGTGTGGGGACGGTGACAGTCGGAAGCCGGCTGATTTTCCCGAGCGCCACCTTCAAGCGCGTTGGAATTTTCTGGCTCCGATCTCACGAGACTTTCCCATACTCCCAAACATAACGGGCCGCTTGGAGCTTGAGGTAGCGAGCGTTGTCACGCCGGAAGGAAGTCGATCAAACGAAGATCGGGTATCGGATGTCTGTTGTAGCTTGGTTGAAGGCGCACGCTCCGGAGGCGGTTACCGTCGCCATTGTGGCGCTCGCGATCGTCCTCATTGAACTGCGACGGGCGCCGATCCACTTCTCGCCTGCAGCACGCGAACGGACGACGGCGCAAAGGGCAGCTTACCCGCGCGTCATGCACGATTCGTCGGGAGCCACGCTGGTCATCGAGTCTCGTCCTCAACGCATCGTGTCTCAGACGCTGGGAAGCGACGAGGTGCTGTTTGGAGTCTGCGCCGCCGATCAGGTGGTCGGAGTGAGCGAGCGCGCCCTGGATGAACAATACAGCAACGTCGCAGACCGCGTCCGCAAGCTATCGCTGCCGCAGATTAAGAATGTCGAGGATGTCGTCGAGCTACGGCCTGATATCGTTTTCGTCGCGAGCTACAGCTCCGCCGAGCAGGTAGAACTGCTGCGATCGACCGGGACCACCGTTTTTCGACTGAGTAACTTCGATCAAATCGACGGCATCATGAGCAATATCCGCGCTATCGGCTATGCGGTCGGTGAAGATCGATGCGCCGATGATCTGGTAGCGCAGATGAAAAGCCGGCTTCAGGAAATCGCGAGTGCTACCGCGCACAGAAGTGCGCCGCGCGTGATGGAATACAGCACTTCGGGCTATACCTCGGGCGCCCACACTCTGACTGACGAGATGTTTCGCGTGGTCGGTGCGCGCAACCTCGCCGCGGAACACGGCGTCAAAGGCGATATCAGTGTCAGCGCCGAGGTAGTCGCACTGTGGCAGCCTGATTTCATAGTGGCCGGCGCGCCGCATGGCGAGTCGGATCAAGTGCTGCATGCGCTGATGGCCAATCCCGCAATTGCCAATAGTCCCGCGGGCCGTTCGGGGCAAATCATCGTGATTGACGATCGCTTCCTGCTCTGCGTGTCGCAGTACATCGTCCCCGCAATTGAGCAACTGGCAAACGGGCTTTACGGCCGCACGAAGGCGCAATCGAGTCTATGAGTGAACGTCCGAAAAGTGCGGCTGTAGCTTTGGATCGCAAACCGTCAATTCGCGTCGTCACCGAAGAGCCCCGTCGTGGTTCGCAACCACAGCAGCGCCCGTCACGAAGCGTACACGCGACGCGCTTTCTGATCTTCCTGGCGATCACGACTGCACTTCTGCTTATCGTGATGCTGCTGGGAGTGACTATCGGCAGCGTGCAGATCCCCTTCAGTTCCGTGCTGCGTGCAATCGTAGAAGGAGTGCAGCCGCTCCACTCTTCAGCCGCGGGAGCCTCCGATCCAACCTTTACGATTGTCTGGCTGTTGCGAATGCCCAGAGTCGTGATGGCCGCGATTGTCGGCGCTGCACTCGGTGTTGCGGGCGCGCAGATGCAAGGTCTCTTTCAGAATCCGCTGGCGTCGCCCGACATTATCGGCGTGAGCGCGGGCGGAGCGTTGGGTGGCGTGATCGCGATGGCGACGGGACTCTCGACACGCTCGATGTTCTATTTGCCGATTCTGTCGTTCGCCGGTGCTCTGCTCGCGCTCGCCATCGTTTACGCTATCGCGACGCGGCGAGCCCGAACCGCTACCGCCACGTTGTTGCTCGGCGGTGTCGCTCTTAACGCGTTGATCGGCGCGATCACCTCGTTTCTCATTACAGTGACCTGGGTCCGCTACGAAGTCTCGCAGCAGATTATTTTCTGGCTGATGGGCGGGCTGGCGAATCGCACCTGGACACACGTCTGGTTGGGAGTACCCGGTATCGTCGTTGGTCTAGCAGTTGCCTTTGCGTATTCACGTGATCTCGACATCCTCGCTGGCGGCGAAGAAGTCGCGAGTTCCCTCGGCGTCGACGTCGAGCGCGCAAAGCGCGTGCTGCTGATAGACGCGGCGCTGCTGACAGGCACATCGGTGGCCTTGGCCGGCGCAATTGGCTTCGTCGGACTGGTGATCCCGCACGCTGTGCGACTGCTGATTGGTCCGGCGCATAAGCGTTTGCTGCCCGCGAGCGCGCTCGCCGGCGCGACGTTCCTGGTTTTTGCGGACATTCTTGCAAGGACTCTCGATCGCCCCGAAGAAATCCAGGTCGGGATCATCACGGCTTTCTTCGGTGCGCCATTTTTTCTGTATCTCCTAGTGCGCCGCAGCCGTGGGGATCTCTACCTGTGAGTCAGCTCGAAGCACATGGCGTCGGTGTCGAGCTTGGCGGCAGCTCGGTCCTGGAGGACGTATCGCTCCGTTTCAGTGGCGGACAGGTGACCGTCGTGATTGGTCCAAACGGCGCCGGCAAGAGCACTTTGCTGCGCGCGCTCGCAGGTCTCCAGCGATTGAGCGCGGGCACCGTGACGCTGGACGGCATCGACCTTCGCGACATTGCGCGTCGAACTCTCGCAAGCCAACTCTCGTTCGTGCCGCAGAGCAGCCAGTTCCCCTTCGCGTTCACAGTGCGCGAAGTCGTCGCGACCGGCCGCAATCCTCACATGGGAAGGTTTCAACGCGAACGGGCACAGGACCGCGAGAGTATCGAGAGAGCGTTTGCGCTGACGGATATCGCGCATCTCGAGAATCGTGCAGTCACAGAGCTGTCGGGAGGCGAGCGTCAACGCGTGATGATCGCGCGAAGTCTCGCAACCGAGGCGGGTATCATTCTTCTCGACGAGCCGACCGCGAACCTGGATCCTGCCCATGCACTCGACATCTTGCAGATGTGTCGTTCGATGGCGGCGGCGGGAACGCTCGTGATTCTGACCACTCAGGATCTGAGCATGGCCATCCGCTATGCGGATCGGATCGCGCTGATGAAGTTGGGTGAGGCAGTCGCGACCGGGACCTGCGATGAAGTCCTGACTGATTCGGCGCTGGACTCGGTGTTCGGAGTGCGAGGTTCCTGGGTGACCGCTGAAGACGGTGAGCAGGCTCTCGTACTTCACCGGTTGGAGTCGCAGGTGCCGAATCGATGAGCGAGATCACCGAACAAGGTCTTGCAAGACTTCCGGAGCTCGATGACCCGTGGCATCGGTTGCCGGCGATCATCGGAGTATCACTTGTCATTTGGTGCGGCGTCCTGGTCGCCTTCGGTTTGTTCCTGGAACTGTCTCGCCCTCCTTCTCCGGAGCCGATCGAAGCGCAGCTCGTCGAACTGCCTATAAGTGGAATGACGGGTGGCGGCGGAGGCAGTCCGGGCGGCGCCCAAGTCTCACCCGCGCCAAAGATCGCGAAAGCGATCCCGGTCACCAAGGCGAAGCCAAAGACTCCGCATGTCGCGCGACCCCATCCAATCAGAAAGGTGACCGACGACGTCTTGCCCTCGCATGAATTAGTGAAGACTCAGCCTATTGCTCCACCCGCTGCGCCTGACAACACGAAATCAAATTCGAAGCCCGCGGTAAACTCGAGTCCGCCTGTAGGGCAACCGAATGGGGCGGTCGGATCCGGCGAGGGCGGCGTCGGGAACGGAACTGGAACGGGCACGGGCAATGGCGTCGGCGCTGGTACGGGCACCGGGGGTGGAGGCGGTGTTGGCTCAGGCGGCAATGGGCCTGAAGCGATCTACGCTCCGGCACCGACTATTCCCGATGATATGCGCGACGAGGTGCTTGAAGCGGTCGCGGTCGCGCGTTTTCAGGTTTCTTCGGACGGCAACTTCGTCGTTTCGTTAACCAAGCCGACGGATTTTTCGCGGCTCAACCGCATCATTCTGGAAACACTTCAGACCTGGCGATTCCATCCGGCGTCACGCAATGGCGTCGCGATCGATTCGGACGCCCAAATCCGCCTGCTGATCACCGTGCAATGAAGGATCTAAGGATTTCGCTTCTGCATCTCGGATTGAGGCCTGCAAACTTCGCGGCCAACTTCGCACTACTCGAGCAAGGGATTGGTGTTGCCGCGGCGTCGGGCGCCGACTGGGCAATCGCTCCGGAGCTTTGCATTTCCGGCTATCAGTTCATCGAGGCGATCGGCACTGACTGGATAGCCTCATGCCCCGACGAATGGACAACGCGCATCTGTCACCTGGCACAATCGCTGAACCTCGCAATCTTGTTCGGTCACGCGGAACGCGGTGAAGAAGGTAAGTTCTACAACAGTTCGCTCATGATCGATGCGGCCGGAAGAATCATCGGCCATCATCGAAAGATCAACACACATGCGGAACGATGGGCGAGTCCTGGGAACGAGAAGATAACTATCGACTGGAATGGTCTGAAATTCGGGATCCTGATCTGTTCCGATGCTTACACGGGCGACGTTGCAAATGCTCTGCAATCCAAGGGAGCGCAACTGCTGGTATCTCCCGCCAACTGGGCGCCGGGTCTCCATGGTCCTGAAGGGGAATGGGAGCAGCGAACGCGCGAGACGGGACTGCCGCTGATCGTGTGCAATCGGACAGGTAAAGAGACGACGCTGAATTTTTGCGGTGGGGAGAGCCTCGTGATCAATCAAGGTCAACGACTTTTGTCGCACAGTTCGCCGCGCTCCGCCGTGCTCTCGTTCGGCTGGGACCTGCAACTGATGCTGCCGACTTCCAAAGAATTCGAGATCGCTTATCTCTAAGGCATATGAGCGCCAAATCCTTGATGGTGATGGGCACCGCGTCGGACGTCGGCAAGAGCGTGGTAGTCACAGCTCTGTGCAGGCTCTTCGCAAATGCCGGCATTCGGGTCGCTCCTTTCAAGTCACAGAACATGTCGAACAACGCGGCGGTCTGCGTGGATGGAGGAGAGATCGGACGGGCGCAGGCGGTTCAGGCGGAAGCTTGTGGCCTGGAGCCAACGGTCGATATGAATCCGGTCCTGCTCAAGCCCGAAAGTGAGCGAGGCTGCCAGGTAGTCATTGGGGGTCACGCCCGCTTTCGCATGACCACTCGCGAATACAGTCACTATCGCGAACAGGCGTGGCCGGAGATAGTCGCCAGCTACGCGCGGTTGGCCGAACAGTTCGAAGTGATCGTGATCGAAGGAGCCGGCGGAGCGGCAGAGGTAAATCTGCGCCATCGCGACGTTGTGAACTGGTCCGTCGCGGAGCTGGCAGACGCACCTGTGCTGATCATCGCCGACATCGACAAAGGAGGCGCGCTAGCTTCCCTGGTTGGAACGATAGCCTTGCTCACGCCTACGGAGCGTCAGCGGGTCAAGGGACTTATCATCAACAAGTTTCGCGGCGACCTGTCACTGCTTTACGACGGCTTGAAAATTATCGAGCAGCGCACCGGCGTTCCGGTACTTGGAGTTCTGCCTCATGCCGGAAATCTCGCGATACCCGAGGAAGACGGCGCCGGGCTGAAGGCCGGCACTAAACCATCTCGCGATCGGCCGATCGCGATAGGAGTAGTGGTCTTCCCCCGAATTTCGAACTATACCGACTTCGAGCCGTTCCTGCATGAGCCGGATGTTTCAGTCCAGTACCTTGAAGATCCGAGCAAAGCGGGCGACCTCGACGTCATCTGCCTACCCGGAACGAAAAGCACGATCGCCGACCTTACGTGGCTGCGCGCTCGCGGATGGAACAAGCTCATCGCGACTCATCACGCAGCCGGCGGCACCGTAGTTGGAATCTGCGGCGGCTATCAAATGATGGGACGACGAATCGCCGACCCCGACCATATCGAAAGTCAGCTCAACGAGGCGCCGGGATTGCAATTGTTGGATATCGAAACCGTCTTCGAGGGAGAGAAGATAACCACTCGCGTAGAAGGAACACACGTCGCGTCGGGTCTCACAATAACCGGTTACGAAATTCATTGCGGGCGAATCGCAGGGACGAGCGCGATTTCACCGTTCAGAATTCAGAGACTAACCGGGAATTCTCTCAACGAACTTGAAGGAGCTCTCCACGACGATGGGCAAACCTTCGGTACGTCGATTCATGGCCTATTCGATGCTCCAAAGTTTCGCCGATATTTCTTGAACGAAATTCGAAGGCGTAAAGGTCTTCAACCGCTTGAGGTCGTCCGAATCGAGGATGAGCACGCCGCTCGCGGTCGGGCGTATGACCGCTTCGCGCAATTGCTCCAGAAGCACCTGGACATTGCCGCGATCGCGGCTCTGATTGGTATCGAACCCGAGCGACTCGCTCATTGAACTACGCGTTGCATTTACCGGCCACTATGATCGTCGGTGCGCTCGCACTGGACGCTGTCTTCGGCGATCCGACATGGCTCCCCCATCCAGTGAGATTGATCGGGCGCGCGATTGCCGCGGGCGATAGATATCTCCATGCCGATAACCCGCGAAGCGATCTGATGAGCGGCGCACTGCTTTCGATCGTCGTTGTCGCCGCAGCCGCTCTCAGCACCTGGATCATTGTTGCGATCTTCCAAACTCTTAGTTCGTACGCCGGCGCGCTGGCGGCTCTACTGATAGCATGGACGACGCTTGCCCTTCGCGGTCTCGACGATGCCGCGCGCGAGGTCGAGCGCCACTTGAAGATCGAAGACGAAGGATCTGCTCGACAAGCAATTCAGGCGCTGGTCGGTCGTGACCCCGAAACTCTGGATCGTTCAGGCTTGATTCGAGGGACGATCGAATCGATCGCCGAAAACTCGAGCGATGGAGTCGTCGCGCCGCTCTTCTTCCTCTTTGCCGCCGGACCGGTGGGCGCTGTCGCATACAAGGCCATCAACACGCTTGATTCGATGATCGGCCATCGCGACGAACGATACCTCTACTTCGGACGCGCCGCCGCAAGAATCGATGACGCAGCAAACCTTATTCCGGCGCGTCTCTCCGCACTATGCATCGCTGCGTCCGCCGCCTTCACTACCCGACGGTCTTTAGAGGCTATCCGGACATGCGTTGCCGACGCTCGCAAACATCTGAGTCCCAATGCGGGATTTCCGGAATCAGCGATGGCCGGTGCGCTTGGAGTGCAACTCGGCGGAGCCGCTATCTACGATGGTCAGCTTGAGCATCGCGCCGTAATCGGAGTTGAAGAGCGAGAACCGACGGCTGAAGACATCACGGTCGCCCGCAGCATCTTGCGCATCTCGACGGTGATCGCATGCGTCAGCTTGGCGTTGGTTCGGAATGCGGTTATGCGTCGATGATCCATCTAGATCGAATCCACGGCGGCAGTGCTCCGGAAGGCGTGCTGGATTTCAGCGCGAGTATAAACCCGGTGGGACCCCCACCTGCTGCGCTCGACGCCTATCATGCCTCGATCGCGAACATTTCAAGCTACCCGCCGGCATATCCGCACCATCTGGAGGAGGCTCTCGCTGGATGGTTAGGAGTTGAGCCTGAATGGGTTCTGGCCGGCAACGGTAGTACGCAGCTCATCTACCTGATGGCTCGTGTGCTGAAGCCCCGGCACCCCGTGATCGCGACTCCTACGTTTAGCGAGTTAGCGAATAGTCTCATCGTTGAAGGGATCAAACCCCGCGCGCTGAATACCACGAGCGAGTGCAATTTCCGACTCGATCCGGAAGCTGTTATCAGATGTCTGCGTGACGGAGCGGACGCGATACTTATCGGTCGTCCGAACAGCCCCACTGGAACTATCGCGACGATGGACGAGGCGGCAGAGATCGCGATGGAGTGCGAACGCCGAGGCTCTTGGTGCGTGTTCGATGAGGCCTTCATAGATTTTGTTCAGGGTGCGCGATCGGGTGTTGAGTTCGTCGAAAAAAACCACAAGGTCATTGTTCTTCGCTCGCTCACAAAAATTTTCGCGATTCCGGGGTTGCGAGTTGGATGCGCTGTCGGTCACCCGGACGCGATCGGAAAACTACGTGACGCGATTGAACCTTGGTCGGTCAACGCCGTGGCCGATCGAGTCACTCTCGCCTGTCTTGACGTGGCCGAAGAGTTTGTTCAGGAAACTAAAGATTTCGTCGCCGTTGAAATGACTCGCATAGCGGATGCACTTTCGCGGGTACCCCGCATTCGCGTTTTTCCCAGCGTCGCGAACTTCATGATGATGGAAATCGCGGATAAACCAATCCCTGGCGCCTTCGGAAAACACATGCTCGATCACGGAATCAGAATCCGCGATTTACGTACGCTTCCCGGATGCCGCGAGGGTCAATATCGAATAGGCATAAGAGCTAGGTCGGAAGATGACTACCTCCTTGAGGTCGCGCGCTCCTGGACTCCTCGAAAATTGACGCTCTGAGTGATGGAGAGTTCTCGGCACCTCAATCATCTCTCAGGTTCGTTCGTGCCGTCATGCCGCCATCTCGACGGCTGGCAGGGTCGCCGGCTCGTGGACAACCTCGATTCGGTCAGCCTCGATAAAAGCCGCAAAATTCGCCGCGCCGTCAAAATTACCGATCTCTTCGAAAGATTGCGGCATTCCCCAGTGTTTCCCGTACCAAACACGCAATATTGTGATTTGTGTCATCACCATAACCTCTGTTCTGTCGTGAAGGCGTGAATAACGGCCGCACGAGCCGCGACCACTTCTTTCCCGCCTGTGAGACGAAGCGTTCTTCGATGAGATTCGGGGCGTGTTCGGTTATGGGGCCGCGGTCTGGCGATGAACCTCTTTCGTTAAACTGCTCCTAGAGTTAGACCTGAACGTGAGGTAGGCGAAATGGCAACTACACCACGCGGTATGGCACTGCTACGTGATCCGCACCTGAATAAATCGACTGCGTTCACTGAGACTGAGCGCGAGGCGAAAGGCCTGCTCGGGCTCCTACCGGAAGGAATCGACACCGAGGCGACTCAGATCCAACGAGTCCAAATGCAGTTGTCGCAGAAGCCAAACGACCTGGAAAAGTACATCTACCTGTCACAATTGCAGGACACTGACGAAACGCTATTCTACCGCGTCCTGATGTCGGACCCAGCGCAATTTCTGCCGCTCGTGTACACGCCGACGGTGGGCGAGGCTTGCCTGCGCTTTGGCCATATCATTCGCCGCGCCAAGGGTCTTTACGTTTCACTGAAGCGCAAAGGCCGTGTCCGCGAGATTCTCCGCAACTGGCCGAGTCGCGACGTGCGCTTCATCGTGGTTACCAGCGGCGAACGGATTCTCGGGCTTGGCGACCTCGGCGCCAACGGCATGGGAATTCCGATCGGCAAGCTGGCTCTTTATACCGCGTGCGCGGGCGTGCCGCCGCAGTTCGCGCTGCCGGTGATGATGGACTGCGGAACCAACAACGAGTCGCTCTTGCGCGATCCGCTCTATCTCGGACTTCGCCAAACGCGCCCGGATAAGGCCGAGCTGGATGAGTTCGTCGACGAATTCGTCACCGCGGTTCAGGAAGAGTTCCCTGATTGCTGTATCCAGTTCGAAGATTGGGCCGGAGTCGACGCGATCCGCCTGCTGGCCCGGTATCGCGACAAGGTCTGCTGCTTTAATGACGACATGCAGGGCACCGCCGCGGTAGCTCTGGCCGGATTGCTCGGCGGGATGCGTCTCGTCGGCGGCAAACTATCTCAACAAAAGTTCATGTTTCTTGGAGCAGGATCGGCCGGAATTGGCATCGCCGATTTGCTGACCCAGGTGATGGCGTCGGAAGGATTGTCAATCGAGGAAGCGCGCGCCCAAGTCTGGATGTTCGATGTGAACGGACTGCTGGAGTCCTCGCGCAAGGACATGCTTGATTTCCAGAAACCATATGCGCACCAGCACGCGTCGACCAAGGACTTCGTCGAAGCTATCGAGTCGATCAAGCCGATAGCTATCATAGGTGTCAGCACCGTCGCCAAGGCCTTCAATCAACGCGTGATCGAGGCTATGGCAAGAGTTAATCAACGTCCTATTATCTTCCCCTACTCGAATCCTACCTCGCATCTGGAATGTACGGCGGAGGAGGCTTACCGCTGGTCACAAGGCCGCGCGATATTCGCGAGCGGTAGCCCGTTTCCTCCCGTGCGATTCGGAGACCGTACTTTTGTGCCCGGCCAGGGAAACAACGTCTACATCTTTCCCGCTGTAGGTATGGCCGTCTACGCTACACGAGCAAAGCGCGTGACCGACGAGATGTTCATCGCTGCCGCGCGCGCGGTGGCGGATCAGGTTACTCAGGCGGAGCTCGACGTAGGCCTGATCTATCCTCCCCAATCAACGATACTGGAAACAGAGTCACACGCAGCCGAGCGCGTCGCGGAAGTGATCTTCGCGCGCAACCTGGCGCGGGTCGATCGCCCTACCGATATCAAACAGTTCATTCGGCAGCACCTATACAAACCGGAGTATCAACCACTCTTGTAAGTGGCAGGATGTTTCGCGAGCGCGCGCATTGCGCTGCTTCGCCGGGGCCTGACCGTCTCGCCATAGCCCCAAGATTCGTTCTGGTTGCGCGTCGGCAAGATCGCGGTCGCGCCTTCCTTTTTGCTAGCGTCAGACAAACATGAACACAAATTCCTTACCGGGTAACGGCAACCTTAGTCGCGCCACCTCAGATCGATTCGATCGGCAGTTTTGGAAGCGACTGTGGCGCCTCGCACGTCCTTACTGGAATTCGCCGCGCCGCGGGTGGGCGCTCTTGTTCCTCGGAGCGTTGATCGCACTGAGCCTCGGCGCGATCGGGATGCAAGCGGTTTTCAGTTACGTATCGCGCGACATCATGAACTCGCTGCAGAAAAAAGACGCCGCGCACTTCTACCACTTGATGGTGTTATTCGCGGTCTGGGTCGTATTGTTCGTGCCGATCGCCGCTTACTATCCGTACCTCACCGGACTGCTCAGAATCGATTGGCGCGACTGGATGACCGAATTGTTCGTTCGCCGCATGCTGAATCGAAACGCGCTCTACTACATCATGCGCGATCACTCGGTCGATAATCCCGACCAGCGAATCAGCGAAGACATCGACAGCTTCACCAACAACTCACTCAACTTTTCCATGACAGTGTTGCAATCGGTCGTAACCGCGGTGACTTTTTTCGGGATCCTGTGGCTGATCTCGCGATGGCTCGCGGTGTGCTTACTCGGCTATGCGCTGATCGGCACCTGGCTCGCGACGGTTATCGGGCGCCGTTTGGTGATAATAAACTTCAATCAACAACGGTTCGAAGCTGATTACCGCTTCGCACTGGTCCACACGCGGGACAACGCCGAAGCGATCGCACTCTACGACGGCGCGCGCGACGAGGCGCATCTCCTGCAGGGACGCTTCGCCAACGTGATCGCAAATTTCAAGCTGCTGATTCTCTGGCAGCGCAATCTGACCTTCTTCACCTCCGGCTACGACAATGCGGCCAACTTGGTGCCCTACTTTGTGCTCGCCGGCGCGTACTTTTCGGGACGGTTTGAGCTGGGCGAATTCACTCAGGCCGCGTATGCGTTTTCGATGCTGCAGGGAGCGCTCTCGCTGGTGGTCGATCAATTCCAGGCGCTCACCGACTACGCCTCGGTAGTCAATCGGCTGGCCGCGTTCGAGGAGCGTTGCGACAGCGCCGGCCTCGGCGAGGACGGTGCGCCACACCTCGAGGTTGCCGAAGCAGACGGACGAGTTTCACTCGATCACGTAACCTTGATGACGCCCGACTTGAAGCGCGAGCTGCAATGCAATCTGTCAGTCGAGGTCGCCGACGGAGACGCGCTGCTGCTCACGGGACCGAGTGGCGCGGGCAAGACGACGCTGATGAGAGCAGTCGCCGGCATCTGGAGTTACGGCAGCGGCCGAATTGTCCGTCCGCCAGCCGAACAGATCATGTTCATGCCGCAGAAGCCCTACTTGATACTCGGCTCACTCCGCCAACAGCTTCAATATCCGCGCGCGACCGACGTAAGCGACGACGTGTTGCTCGAGGTGCTACAAGCGGTCGGCCTCGCGCATCTGCCCGAGCAGTTCGGCGGTCTGGACGCCGAACTTCACTGGTCGCACGTGCTCTCGGGTGGCGAACAGCAGCGGCTCGTATTCGCGCGCCTGCTGCTCAATCGTCCCCGCTTCGCCTTTCTCGATGAAGCCACCAGCGCGCTCGACCTCGCGGCCGAGGACAGCTTGTACTCGCAGCTCGCAGGTCTGCAGACCGCGTTCATCAGCATTGGACACAGCCCGAGTCTCGCCAAATTCCACAAGCGCGTGATCGAGCTGCCTGCCGCCTCCCAACCCTCCATCGACAGCGAGGAATACACCGTCACCAAATAGCCGAGTTAGCCAACAACGGATCGCGCGCGATCACCGCTGGCGGATGCGCGCGGAAAAATCGGGAGAGTCGGCGGCGGCTTTTGCTTTTTCCGTGATGTTGCTGCGTGCTCGAAGCGCGGCGAACTGAATGCTCGTATCGATCTGTCCGCGTTCATAGAGCAGTTCGTCGACGTGGCCGTTGGCGAACAACCGCCAATCGAGACTGCCGCCGCCGCCGATGTTTTGCGCGTGGCCCCTGATCGCCGTCGTGCAGTTCTGCGTCAATGCGTTGTACCACTCCGGATGATCGGCGAGGCGATTCACCTCTTTCAGATAATCGACCAGCAAGGCGCGCGCATCCGCCGGGGAAACGCGCAGGCGATACAGATAGACTTGCTCGCCGCGGTAGTTGGTTCGCAGCCCGACCAGGTCGCGTTCATCGGCGACCACATAGTAGAGCTCGTACTGGCGGAAGAACCCTCGAATCGCGGAATATGACTGGCCCTTTTGCTTGCGCGTCTCGATCGAGATCGCCAGATACTGCCCGTCGTCGAATTCCCAACTCACGATCGTGTGCGCGATTTCAGTCGGTCCCCAAAACGACAGGAACAGGTCCACTCCCTTGATCCGATCGAGGTCGTAGGTCCGCGTCTCCCAGCGCTCGTCGTAGTCGGATTCGGTTCGGTAGTTGAAATTTCGGACGTTCTCGATCGTCACGCGGTTGCCGTCAAAAGTTGCGCGCGCGGTGCGGGCTACATCGGGAGTCCAGTCGCGCTGATTGCTCGGCGGAATCGCTGTCCACCAAAGTCCAACGACGATCACCGGAAATAGTGCAACCACCAGCCCTCTTGGCAACGGGCGAACGATCGCTGCAAGGATGATGCAGACGATGACCAGTCCAGCGGCCATCGGCGCCGCCAGCATCCGCGCTTGCGGCCCGTCGAACCAAAGCGCCATCGCGCCCCACGCCACTGCGGCGACGACGATCACCGACAACATCAACGTCGCGAACATGCGGACCGCGCGACGGATCATCAGCGGATTCCGGCGTGCTCGTAGAGGATGCGGCGGACCTCTTCGATCGTCTGGGGCGTCGACTGGGTCGAGTGCCCTGAACGCACCACCAGCTCGGACTCGACCCCGTCGATATGCGCGCTCTTGTACTCGACCACGCCGTCATTGCCATCCTCGACCGGTCCATCGCCCTTCACCGGGATGATCGAGTGCGCATGGACGCCCGGCGCGATCGGCAGGGACGCGAGTGTGTTCAGGAAGGGATTCGACGCGTCCATGTTGTCGAGCGCGGTTGGAATCGCAAATGGCGTTCCCAGCTCGCTGGGCCGACGCAACTCCGCGAGTTGAATCGCGGACTTGGCCAGCCCGCCCGGCAGATTGATGAACTTGTTGCCGAACTTGACGATCGGATTGCTCGCCAGATAGCTGCCGCGATGCGGCGTCGCGATGAAGATCACCTCATTGACGAACGGCAGCGGTTTGACGAACAGCGCGCGCGCGAGCAAGTCGCGAGTCTCAGGGTCGAGTTGCGCC
>Ga0070761_10001694_pt1 | contig 13789 bp, 9 predicted proteins | sample HubBroMetageREF1_FD_66724 | JGI IMG/M metagenome (GOLD analysis project Ga0070761, IMG submission 66724) | Reference soil microbial communities from the Hubbard Brook experimental Forest, New Hampshire, USA - Hubbard Brook CCASE Soil... | ecosystem: Environmental > Terrestrial > Soil > Temperate...
TCGGGTACGCGGTGACGCCAGCGCTGCGCGAGTGGTATTCAAGCGGGGACGTGGAGGAGCTTGAGTACGTCGCGATGATGCAGGCGGCCAGGGCGTCGCTCAGGCTGTTGCACGCCGACACGAAGGCGCCGAGGCGGCGGGTGGTATTGGCCGCCGAATTGCCCGAGGCTGAGGTGATTATCAGGAACGGGCTCGACAAGCCGGGCAAGGTCGAGGTGATGTTGCCGGTCCAGCTCGCCGATGTCGTATCAGGGCATATCGATGACGTCGAGGCCATATCTGACATTGAGGCGGCCGCGGCCGCGCTGCCGGCCGCTGACGGCGGCGATGGTGACGCCAGGTTCGTAGTGGACGGCGCTGAGGGCCACGAACTGCTCTGGTACGCCACCCAGGAACTGATCTACCTGATCGGTTAGCCTGGCCTAAGTTGCGCTTTGCTGGCCAACGGAGGCCATCTGGGGCCAACTAGAGGAGTGATTTCGTGTTCGACGCCATCACCAGCGTTCCGGTTCCAGCCAACGAGCCGGTCAAGACCTATGCGCCCGGCAGCCAGGAGCGGACCGTGCTTGAGGCCAGGCTCAAGGAGTTGGCCGGGGAACCAGTAGACCTCACGATGACCGTTGGCGGCGTGCAGCGCATGGGAGGCGGCGACTGGCTCGACGTGGTGCAGCCGCATAACCACGCGCACCGGCTCGGCCGGTACGGGGAAGCCACCGATGAGGACGCGGCCGCGGCGATCGAAGCGGCGGGCCTCGCGGCGCCCGGATGGCGTGAGCTGTCGTTCGACGACCGGGCCGCGATTTTCCTGCGCGCGGCCGAACTGCTCGCTGGTCCCTGGCGCGCCACGATCAACGCCTCGACGATCTTGGGCCAGTCCAAGTCGGTGTACCAGGCGGAGATCGACGCCGCCTGTGAGCTGATCGACTTCTGGCGGTACAACGTCCACTACGGCCGGCGGTTGCTGGCCGAGCAGCCGGACTCAGCGCCTGGCTCGTGGAACCGGCTTGAGTACCGCCCGCTCGAAGGCTTCGTGCTCGCGATCACGCCGTTCAACTTCACCTCGATAGCTGGCAACTTGCCGACGGCGCCGGCGTTGCTCGGCAATGTGGTGCTGTGGAAGCCGTCGCCCACGCAGCAGTTCTCGGCGCACTTCATGATGCGGCTGCTTGAGGCGGCCGGCCTGCCGCCGGGCGTGATCAACCTGGTCACCGGCAGCGGCCAGGCGATCTCGCGAGTAGCCGTGCCGCATCGCGACCTGGCTGGCATCCACTTCACCGGGTCGACCGGCACCTTCCAGCGGCTCTGGCAAACGGTCGGCGAGAACATCTCCGGCTATCGCGGCTATCCCCGCCTGGTCGGCGAGACCGGCGGCAAGGACTTCGTGATCGCCCACCCGTCGGCCGATCCTGAGGTGCTCTCGACGGCGCTGGTCAGGGGGGCCTTTGAATATCAGGGCCAGAAGTGCTCGGCCGCGTCCCGCGCATATGTACCGCGCAGCGTCTGGGACCGGATGAAGGACACGTTCCTTGCTACGGTCGAGTCGCTGACCATGGGTGACGTATCAGCCGACCTGTCGGCGTTCATGGGTGCGGTGATTGACGAGCGCGCGTTCGCCAAGCACACACAGGCGCTTGATCGCGCCCGGTCAAAGGCGTCGGTGCGCGTGCTGGCCGGCGGCACCACCGATGACCGCCGAGGTTATTTCGTCCGGCCGACCGTGCTTGAGTGCTCCGATCCGGCCGACGAGGTATTCACCACCGAGTATTTCGGGCCGATCCTGGCGGTGCACGTCTTCGATGATGGCGCCTACGAAGAAGTCGTTGACCAGGCGGCCGACATCGCACCCTACGCGCTGACCGGGTCGATCATCGCGACCGACCGGGCCGCGATAGCGGCGGCGACCGACCGGCTGCGCTTTGCGGCAGGCAACTTCTATATCAACGACAAGCCGACCGGCGCCGTGGTCGGACAGCAGCCGTTCGGCGGGGCGCGCGCAAGCGGTACCAATGACAAGGCTGGCTCGATCTTCAATCTGCTCCGCTGGGTCAACGCCAGGACCGTCAAGGAACTTTTCTCGCCGCCGACCGACTACCGATACCCGCACATGGGGTAAGCACCCCGCATCGGAGGACCCCATCCATCGCCTGATCTTGTGGAACATCGACCTCACCTTGGTGGACGTGGCCAGGGTGTCTCGTGATGCCTACGCCGAGGCATTCATGCGGGCGACTGGTCGTCGGCTTGTCGCGTTGCCGCAGCTCGCGGGGGCGTCCGATTCTGAGATCTTCTTCGAGTCGCTCGCGCTTAACGAGGTTCTCCCCGGAGTCAGGCCGGCCGAGGCCAACGAGTTGCTGGCCAAGTACAGCATTGAGCTCGCGGCTTCATTCGGCGCGCGGACCGCGCTGCTCGCTGAGCGCGGCCGGGTCCTGCCCGGCGCCAGGGACGCGCTGGCCGCCGTGTCATCGCTGCCCGGGGTGATCCAGACGGTGCTGACCGGGACAATCAAGCAGAACGCCGCGCACAAACTGCGGGCGTTCGGGCTGGACCGCTACTTTGACCTGTCGATCGGCGGTTTCGGCTCCGACGTATACCCCAAGGGCACGCAAATCCTGCGCTCGCTGGAGCTCACGCAGGAGAAATACGGCGTCCGGCTGATGCCTGCCGATGTGGTCTACGTGGCGGACTCGATCAGGGATGTCGCGGCGGCGAAGGTCGCGGCCGTGCGCTGCGTGGGCGTGGCCAGCGGCCGGTCAATGGCGGCCGAGCTCAGGGAGGCCGGCGCCGATCCGGTACTCGATGACCTCACCGGCACCGCGCGGGTGGTCGCCGCGATCAGCGCATGAGCCACCTGGCGCTGACGATCTACGGCGTGGTGGCGCTGGCCTTCATGATGACCATGTACGCGCTTGAAGGTCGGCGCCGTGGCTACGTGCTCGCTTTTTCTTGCGGCTGTGTGCTGGCCAGTAGCTATGGGTTTCTCTCCGGGGCCTGGCCGTTCGGCGTGGTCGAGGCGATCTGGGCGCTGGTGGCGCTGAGGCGTTTTCGGAGAGATGATCGGCGAGTCGGCTGAGCGGATGGTCGGCCTGACCGGAATTTCGTACTGGTATAAACGGTCAAGTCACCGATGACCGGTCGTTGAACTTGGGCGGGAGCAGTTGGATGGAGCGTGGGCAGGATTCGGCTGCCGGGCGTGGATACGGGACCACGCTATCGACGCCGAGTACCGAGACGATTGAGCGGGCCAGGATCACCGACTATCGTCGCTGGCTGGCTGATCGTCACGGGGTCACCGCTGACGGCGGCTACGCCGGGCTATGGCAGTGGACAGTCAGTCAGCCGTCGGACTTCTGGTCAACGATCTGGGAATACTTTGACGTGCTCGGGAGCCGGGGTGCCGCTCAGCCAGTCATCCAAGGCGACCGGATGCCGGCTATCCACTGGTTTTCCGGATCTGCACTCAACTATTCGCGCAACGCACTCCGGGTAGCGCAGGCTGACCCGGACCGGACGGCTCTGATTTACCGGTCGGAGGCCGGTCATTCCGGTCGCCTCAGCTACGGCGAGCTTGACCGGCAGGTCGCGATCGCTCGCGCCGCACTGGTCGAACTCGGGGTGACACGCGGTGATCGCGTCGCCGCTTACCTGCCCAACTCGCCGCAGGCGCTGATTGGCTTGCTCGCCGTGGCCAGCCTGGGCGCGATCTGGACCTCGTGCTCGCCCGACTTCGGCGCGCCCGCAGTTATCGACCGGTTCGCTCAGGTGACCCCCAAGGTACTGATCGCGGTGGACGGTTACGTCTACAACGGCCGGGCCTATGACCGCAGGCAGGAAGTCGCGAGCATCGCGGCGGCGCTACCCGGTCTTGAGGCAATGATCACGGTCAGCTACCTCGGCGCGAGCGGCGACCAGCCTGACCTGCCCGTGCCCGCCGTAGCCTGGGAGACGCTCGGCGACCGCGTGGGCACTGGCCTGCGGACCGAGTTCGATGACGTCCCTTTTGACCATCCGCTGTGGGTGCTCTACTCATCTGGTACCACCGGCCTGCCCAAGCCCATCGTGCACGGGCATGGCGGCATCGTGCTTGAGCATCTGAAGGCGCTGTGCCTGCACCAGGACATCGGCCCAGGCGACGTGTTCTTCTGGTACACGACGACCGGATGGATGATGTGGAACTACCTGGCCGGCGCTTTGCTGGCCGGGGCCACGGCGGTGGCCTACGACGGCAGCGCGACGTATCCAGGCACCGACGCGCTCTGGCGCCTGGCCGCGCAGGCCGGGGTCACCTACTTCGGCACGGGCGCGCCCTACCTGATCGCGTGCATGAAGGCGGGCGTGCAGCCAGGCACCGACCACGACCTGTCGCGGCTGCGCGGGGTTGGTTCCACCGGCTCGCCCCTGCCGCCTGAGGGCTTTGCCTGGGTCTACTCGGCTGTTGCGCCGGTCGCTGGACCGGGGTTCACGCTCGGGTCCTTCTCCGGCGGGACCGACGTCTGTACGGGTTTTGTAGGCCCAAATCCTCTTTTGCCAGTAAGAACTGGTATAATTGCTGGTCCGTGCCTAGGTGCGAAGGTTGAGGCGTTCAACGCGGTGGGCGAGTCCGTGATCGGCGAGGTCGGCGAGCTGGTACTGACCATCCCGATGCCGTCGATGCCGGTGGGCTTCTGGGGCGACGAGTCCGGCGAGCGGTACTTTGCCAGCTATTTCGCGGACTTTCCCGGAGTCTGGCGGCACGGTGACTGGATCATGTTCCTGCCCGAAGGCGGCTGTGTCATCTACGGCCGGTCAGACGCCACCTTGAACCGGGGCGGGGTCAGGATGGGGACCAGCGAGTTCTACCGCATCGTCGAGGAGTTCGATGAGGTGGCTGACAGTCTGGTCATAGATACTGGCGTGCTGGGTACCGAAGGCCGGCTGATCCTGTACCTGGTGCTCGCCGACGGGGCATCCTTCGACGACGCTCTTGCCGCCAAGATCAAGTCCGCGCTGCGTTCCGCCCTTTCGCCCAGGCACGTACCCGATGAGATTCGCCAGGTGCCAGGTGTGCCGCGTACCTTGTCGGGCAAGAAACTTGAGGTTCCGGTACGCAAGATCCTGACCGGAACACCGGTGGCCCAGGCTGCCGACCCGAGTTCGCTCGCCAACCCTGAGGTACTCGCCTACTTCGCGCCCGGCGGCGGCGGAGCGTGACGGCGGTGTTTGCGTGACCACGGGGCCGGGCGGGCGCAGTTTCGGCGAGGAGGGCGGCCGCCTGACGTACGGCACCTACTTGCGGCTGCCTGAGTTGCTCGCGCAGCAAGTGCCGCTGGTCGACCCGCCAGCCCACGACGAACTGCTCTTCATTACCGTTCACCAGGTCTATGAGCTGTGGTTCAAGCAGTTGCTGCATGAGCTGGTCGCGGCCAGGGACGCGATGGATGCCGACCAGACCTGGCTGGCCGGGCACCTGTTTCGCCGGGCGCATGTGATCGAAAAGCTCCTGGTCAGCCAGATTGACGTGATCGAGACCATGACGCCGCAGGACTTCCTTGCCTTCCGCGCGGCGCTGGCACCAGCCAGCGGTCTTCAATCGGTGCAGTTCAGGGAGCTTGAGTTCCTGTCCGGCGCCAAGGACGAGCGGTTCGTGGCGAGGTTCCGCGGGCTGACCGAATCCGAGCACGAGCGGCTGGCGCTCCGCCTCGCCGAGCCGTCGCTCTGGGACGCCTACCTGAGTCTGCTTGGCCGCCGCGGGCTCGACGTCAGCACCGACGATCAGGTCTGCGATTCGCTGCTGATCATCGCCAAGGACCGCCCGGCTCATGACGACCTATGGCAGCTTGCCGAGGGTCTGCTGACACATGACGAGCTCTGCGCTTTGTGGCGCGCTCGCCACGTGCAGATGGTGGAGCGGCAGATAGGAACAAAGTCAGGAACCGGCGGTTCGACTGGTGCTCCGTACTTGCACCGCCGAGTGCCCTTGCGTTACTACCCATTTCTTTGGGAACTTCGGGACAGGCTCTAAGTGCTCGCTCAAAGGATCCCTCCGGCCGAGCACTAACCACGAAGGAGTGGTACCGATGTCCGAGCACCAGAGTGCGGCTAAGCAGGCGCTGCTCGCGGAGGCGGCGGCGGAGCTGGGTGCGATCCCCAGCGTTGGTGATCAGCTCAATTACCTTCGCGGCTATTACCGGCACGTGGATGCCGATGACCTGATCGCGGCCGGTCACAAACGAACCTGGTCGGTGGCGGCCAAGCACGCCGAGCTTGCCAGCCGCCGGCCACAGGGCCGCGCGCTCGTGCGCGTCAGGCCGGGATCCGAAGAAACCCTGCTGACCAGCCGGGACGTGATCGACGTGGTCACTGACGACATGCCGTTCCTCGTCGACACGATCACGATGACGCTGGCCGCCCACGATGTGGAACCTGAGCTGGTCGTGCATCCGCAGCTGATGGTTCGCCGGGACGTGTCAGGCGTGCTCCGCGAGGTGCTCGGGCCGATCGAAGGCCCGCGCGGGACTGACTGGCTGCACCAGCCAAGCGCGAGTGAGCCCGAGCGGCTATCGGAGTCCTGGTCGCACATTGAGGTGCCGAAGCTGGCCAGCGGCGAGGGTGAGGCGATAGCGGCCGCGCTTGAGCGCGGGCTGGCCGATGTTCGGATGGCGGTCGAGGACTATCCGAAGATGCGCGCGATGGCTGAGCGGCTGGCTGACCAGTTCCGGGCCGACGACTCCTTGAATTCCTCAGGGGAGCCGGCGGCGGCCGACCGGCCCGAGTCGGCCGCCGAGATAGAGCAATTGCTGCGCTGGCTGGTGGACGCTCACTTCACGTTCCTCGGCTACCGTGAGTACGACCTGATCAAGGACCCTGCTGGCCTGGGACTGCGCGGCGTTCCCGGTACTGGCCTTGGCATCTTGCGGCACGACAAGACCGGCACGACGTCACTTGAGGTGCTGCCGACGCAGGCCCGCGAGCTGGCCCAGGATCCGGCGCACCGGCTGATCATGACCAAGGCGAACTCCAGGGCGACCGTGCACCGGCCGGGCTACCTTGACTACATCGGGGTCAAGAAGGTCTCGCCGGATGGGCAGGTCGTCGGCGAGTACCGGTTCCTCGGCCTTTACACGCACATGGCGTATACCGAGAGCATCACCAGGATCCCGGTGCTGCGGCGCAAGCTGGCCGAAGTATTCGAGGAGAGCGGGATATCGGCTGACAGCCATGACGGCCGGGACGTGGCTGAGTTCATGGAGGTATACCCGCGCGAGGAACTGTTCCAGACGAAGGTCAGCGTGCTGGCTGACGTTGCCGCCGAGGTGCTGCGGTTGCGGGAGCGAATGCAGACCCGGCTGTTTGTGCGCAAAGATTTGTACGGCAAGTACTTCTCCTGCCTGATCTACCTGTCAAGGGACAGGTACAACACCAAGGCCAGGCTGGCAGTGCAGGACATCTTGCGCCGCGAGCTCAACGGGTCGCAGCTCGACTACAGCGCTGTTGTCGACGAAACGCCTATCGCCAGGCTGCATATCGTGGTGCGGGCAGAGCGAGGGCAGAAGCTGGCGAACCCTGACGTCGGCGAGCTTGAACAGAAGATCGCCGCGGCAGTGAGGTCGTGGGACGACGATCTGGTGGCCGAGGCAGTGAGTCAGCTCGGCGAGGAGGCTGGCCGGACGCTGCTCGCGCAGTTCGCCGGCTCGATCTCAGAAACCTACAAGGCCGATGTGCCCGCCGCGGCGGCCGTCTCCGACCTGGCCAAGGTCAGGGAGATGCGCGAGTCCGGCCAGGAGATCTCGTTCGAGATGTGGGAGTCAGCTGACTACGTCGGCGGCGTGCCGGTTGAATTCGCTCCTGAGGCGGTACAGCGTCCGGTCTGGCGGCTGACCATTCACCGCAACGGGCCGCCGGTGACGCTCACTGACGTGCTGCCAAGACTGCAGCACATGGGTGTTGAGGTGGTGGACGAGCACCCGTACGAGTTCGACCCGGCTGAGCCGTTCTGGATCTATGACTTCGGATTGCGCCGCGATGCCGCTTCGGCGGCCGGTACTGGCGGCCGCTCCAGGCAGGTCGCTCAGCCTGAGCTGGCCGAGGTTGCCGGTCAGCTTGAAGGCGCGCTGGCGGCGCTGTGGAACGGCGAGATAGAGGACGACGATTTCAACGCGCTGGTGCTTGATGCCGGCCTTACCTGGCGTCAGGTCGTGGTGCTCAGGGCGTACGCCAAGTACCTGCGTCAGGCCGGGACCACCTTCAGCCAGGACTACATTTCGCAGGTGCTGCGGCAAAACCCGGTCATCGTACGTCAGCTGATCCGGTTGTTTGAGTCCAGGTTCGATCCAGACAAGCAGAACGGGCAAGCCGAGCGGAGCGAGGCGCTGGCTGAGGAACTCGCCGGCGAACTCGACGACGTGGCCAGCCTGGACGCGGACCGGATCCTGCGCGCCTACCTCGGCCTGATCACCGCGACTAAGCGGACGAATTACTTCACCGTGCCCCACCCCTACCTGGTGTTCAAGCTGGACGCGGCAGCGGTTCCAGACCTGCCTGCGCCGAGACCCAAGTTCGAGATGTTTGTCTATTCGCCAAGATTCGAAGGCGTGCACTTGCGGTTCGCTGGCGTCGCCCGGGGCGGGCTGCGCTGGTCCGATCGGCGCGAGGACTTCCGTACCGAGATCCTGGGTCTGGCGAAGGCCCAGGAGGTCAAGAACTCGGTGATCGTGCCGTCTGGGGCCAAGGGCGGGTTCGTCTGCAAGCAGCTACCCGATCCCGCGGATCGTGAGGCTCATGCCGCTGAGGTCCTGGCCTGCTACCGGATGTTCATTCGCGCCATGCTCGACGTCACTGACAACCTCAAGGCCGGTGCGGTGATCCCGCCCGAGCGCGTGGTCAGGCTGGACGGTGACGACCCCTACCTGGTGGTGGCCGCGGACAAGGGCACAGCGACGTTCTCCGACACCGCCAACGAGATCGCGCTGAAGCGCGGGTTCTGGCTCGGCGACGCGTTCGCTTCCGGCGGCTCGGCCGGATACGACCACAAGAAGATGGGCATCACGGCCCGCGGCGCGTGGGAGTCGGTGAAATTCCACTTCACGACGCTCGGCATCGATATAAGCAGTACCGACTTCACCGTCGCCGGGATCGGTGACATGTCCGGTGACGTATTTGGCAACGGCATGCTGCTTTCCGAGCACATCAAGCTGGTGGCCGCGTTCGATCACCGGCACGTGTTCCTTGATCCTGACCCTGACCCGGCGGCCAGCTTCGCCGAGCGCCGCCGCCTGTTCGAGCTGCCGCGCTCATCGTGGGCGGATTACGACAGCGGGCTGATCTCGTCCGGGGGCGGATTGTGGCCGAGGTCCGCCAAGTCGGTGCCGATCTCCCCGGCGGCCAGGACCGCGCTCGGGCTGGAAGACCGGGTTACCGCGCTGTCGCCCGACCAGCTGATCTCGGCGATCCTGCAGGCTCCGGTAGACCTGTTGTGGAACGGCGGCATCGGCACCTATGTCAAGGCAAGCGGACAGGTACAGGCCGATGCCGGCGATCGTACCAACGACTCGGTACGAGTCGACGCCTCGCAGCTTCGGTGCCGGGTCGTGGGCGAGGGCGGAAACCTGGGCCTGACTCAGGAAGCCAGGATCGAGTACTCACTCGGCGGTGGCCTGGTCAATACCGACTTCATCGACAACTCGGCCGGCGTCGACACGTCGGACCACGAGGTCAACATTAAGATCCTGCTCGATGAGGTGGTACGCGACGGCGCCATGACGACGGCGGGCCGGGACGAGCTGCTCGCCACCATGACCGCCGAGGTCGGCCGGCTGGTGCTGGCGCACAACTACCACCAGAACCGCGCGCTAGCGGCGGCCACCGCGCAGGCGGCGCAGATGCTGCACGTCCACGCCAGGTACATACGCAAGCTCGAACGAGAGGGCCGGATCAGGCGCCGTCTCGACGTGCTGCCAGCCGACAAGGACATCGCTGAACGCCGGTCGCTCAGCGGCGGGCTGACGTTGCCCGAGTTCTCGGTGCTGCTCGCGCACACCAAGATCGCGGCCGCGCAGGAGGTACTCGCCTCGGAGTTGCCTGATGACCCCTACCTGCGGCGAGTGCTCAGCGCGTACTTCCCGGTACCGCTCCGCGAGCGATTCGCCAGCCGGATGACGGCACACCGGCTGCACAGGGAAATCATCACCACCTCAGTGATCAACGACATGGTCGACAGAGCCGGGATCACCTTTGCCTTCCGCCTGAATGAAGAGACCGGCGCCTCGACGCCTGATATCACCGAGGCCTGGCTGGTCGCCCGTGAGGTTTTCGATATGGCCGGCTTCTGGCATCAGCTGAGGATGCTTGACGGCGAGGTCGACACCTCAGCTCAGATCCTTGCGTTGCTCGAAGGGCGCAAGCTCACTGAGCGGGCGACCCGGTGGCTGCTGCTCTTCAGGCGGCCGCCGTTCGATATCCAGGCGACCATCGACTACTTCGCCGACGGTGTACTGGCGGTCGCCGCGAGCCTGCCGAAGCTGCTGGTCGGGCTTGACTTGACCGGATTTCATGATCGCCGTGATCTGTACATCAGCCGGGGATTCCCGGACAGCCTGGCTGACCGGGTTGCCGCGATGGTCCCGGCCTACTCGGCGTTCGACATCGTCGAGATCGCGTCCCACGTTGGCCGCAGTGTCGACGAGACCGCCGAGGTCTACTTCGACCTAGCCGACCGGCTGCAGATCAGCCGGTTGCGCGACCGGATCACGGCGCTGCCGCGCGACGACCGGTGGAACACGATGGCGCGGGGAGCACTGCGGGATGATCTGTACGCCGCCCACGCCGCTTTGGCCAAGGACGTGCTGACCGTCACCGCGCCGGGAACGCCGGAAGACCGTCTCGCGGCGTGGGTGGCAAGGAATGAGTCCGCGGTCGCTCGCGCCGGGCAGACGCTGGTCGAGATCTGGGAGAGCGATGCGTTCACCATCGCGACCCTGTCGGTCGCGGTCAGGGCGATCAGGACCCTGGTCTCCACGAGCACGCTGCCCAGCTAGATTGCTGTCACCCCAACCGGTCACAAGCTCGCCGCAGCCGCTGACCGAATTGCTAGGATATAGACCGTTTCGGAAGCTACCTAACGGATGGCAAGTTGGCCCGGCCGCTCGTGGAGGTGAGTTTCACCAGAGCCTCACCGTGATCTGAGCGTGCTCGGACCTGGCTCGGAGCGTGATCTGACCCGAGCTTCGCGTAGGCTTCCGGCATGGCAATCGACCCTGCCGGCGAGATATCGGACCTGTCGTCAAAGCTTGTCAGTATTGAGGCGGTCCTCGACCCTGACACGATGCGCAAGGAGGCCGACGAACTGCGCGAGCGCTCGGCCGATCCGACGCTGTGGGAGGACCAGGAGAACGCGCAGTCCGTCACCAGGCGGCTGTCCTACCTCGATGCTGAGCTTTCCAGGCTGGCCGGCCTGCGCAGCAGGCTCGACGACCTGACCGTGATGTTCGAATTGCTTGAGAGCGAGGACGACGAGGCTAGCCTGCAGGAGGCGCTCAGGGAGCTCACCGCGATCCGTGGCCAGATTGACCAGCTTGAGATCAGGACCCTGTTGTCAGGGGAATACGATTCACGGGACGCGCTGATCTCGATCACGGCGCAGGCGGGCGGTGCCGATGCGGCGGACTGGGCCGAAGGACTGCAGCGCATTTACCTGCGGTGGGCTGAACGGCACGGATACTCGACCGAGGTCTATGACACCTCCTACGCCGAGGAAGCCGGACTCAAGTCCACCACGTTCGCGATAAAGGCGCCCTATGCCTACGGCACGCTGAGAGGCGAGCACGGCACCCACCGGATGGTGAGGATCTCCAAGTACGACAACCAGGGGCGCAGGCAGACATCGTTCGCCGGGGTGGACGTGATCCCCGTGGTGCAGCAAGCCGACCACATCGACATCCCTGATGACGAACTGCGCATCGATGTGTACCGGTCGAGCGGGCCGGGGGGGCAGGGAGTGAATACCACGGACTCAGCGGTCCGGATCACTCACCTGCCGACCGGCATCGTGGTTACCTGCCAGAACGAGCGCAGTCAGATTCAGAACAGGGCCAGTGCGATGGCGGTGCTCCAGGCCAAGCTGCTTGAGCGCAAGCGGGAGGAGCAGGCAGCCAAGCTCAGCGAGCTTCGTGGCGAGTCCAGGCGTAGCTGGGGCACGCAGATCCGCAACTACGTGCTGCACCCTTACCAGAACATCAAGGACCTGCGGACCGGCTACGAGACTGGAAACACCGCGGCCGTCATGGACGGTGAGATTGACGAGTTCATCGAAGCCGAGATTCGCTGGCTTCGCACTCAGGGGCAGTAACCCCGCTCCGCCTGGCCGTCAGTGCGTGAGGTGCTGTACCGCCAGGACCACGGCGATGGCAAGTAGCAGCAGGGTGACCGCGTATGGGATGCTTATGCCGTGATTGTGCCGGTGCAGGTCTGACTTCGCTGCTCGGCAGACCGGGCAACGGCCTTCGGCGACGGGCCCGGCGCACTGCGCGCAGATCAGGTGTTCGCAGCTCATGTGACTGCCTCCCCGGGACGTGCCGTCCGCCCTCTTCGACAATGTTGGACGTTCCAGCCCAGTTTCCCCCCTAGACTATCCCCTGATCAAACCGGGGCGCGAAACTCCCCGGGCTCATCTCATTATCGAGCGCTACGGCGGGCCTGTGATCCACTTCGAAAGCGTCACCAAGACGTACCCGAATCAGAGCCGTCCAGCCTTGGATTCCGTCAACCTGGACGTGGAGAAGGGTGAGTTCGTCTTTCTCGTCGGACCCTCCGGGTCGGGCAAGTCGACGTTCCTCCGGCTGATCCTGCGGGAGGAACGTCCAACCGAGGGCCGGATCTACGTGGCCGGCCGCGACCTGGCCAGGCTAACGAACTGGAAGGTGCCGCAGCTGCGGCGCCGGATAGGCTGCGTCTTTCAGGACTTCAGGCTGCTGCCGGCCAAGAGCGTGTACCAGAACATCGCCTTCGCGCTTGAGGTCATCGGCAAGCCCCGCCGCTTCATCCGCAAGGTTGTGCCCGAAGTAATCGATCTGGTCGGGCTCGAAGGCAAGGGCGACCGGATGCCGGACGAGCTGTCCGGCGGTGAGCAGCAGCGAGTCGCGATGGCCAGGGCCTTCGTTAACCGGCCGATGATCTTGCTGGCCGACGAGCCGACCGGAAACATCGACCCGGCCACGTCGATCGGGATCATGAAGGTACTTGACCGGATCAACCGGACGGGTACCACGGTCGTGATGGCGACCCACGACGCCGCGATCGTGGACTCCATGCGTAAGCGGGTTATCGAGCTTGAGTACGGCAAGGTCGTCCGTGACCAGTCACGCGGCGTCTACGGCCAGGCTTATTGACCACGGGCTTGTTGAGTAGCGGCTGCTAAGGCGCTGGCTCTCCAGCCGGGCCGACAGCCGGTCAGGTGATGACAACCAAAGGATCAGCTACATGCGTGCGCAGTTTGTGTTCGGCGAGGTGTGGATTGGCCTTCGGCGCAACCTCACCATGACGGCTGCCTTGGTCGTGGTCGTTGCGATCAGCCTTTCGCTGCTGGGCACGGGCCTGCTCTTCGTCAAGCAAGTCGACCACACCAGGTCGCTCTGGCAGAGCAGGCTCGAGCTCTCGGTGTACCTGTGCTCGGCCGTCAATCCCGATGAGAACTGCGCCAAGAACGGTGCGGTGACGTCGGCTGAGGAGGCACAGATCGTCCACACGCTGAACGGCCTGAAGCCCCAGCAGGTGGTCAGCTTCACCTACCAGAGCCAGGCGGAGGCGTACAAGCAGGCCA
>Ga0070761_10001695_pt1 | contig 13787 bp, 10 predicted proteins | sample HubBroMetageREF1_FD_66724 | JGI IMG/M metagenome (GOLD analysis project Ga0070761, IMG submission 66724) | Reference soil microbial communities from the Hubbard Brook experimental Forest, New Hampshire, USA - Hubbard Brook CCASE Soil... | ecosystem: Environmental > Terrestrial > Soil >...
ACGCTGATGTCGCGACTGGCGCGCGAGCTGCAAATCCATATCGTCGCCGGCTCGATCACCGAGCAGGCCGCCGCCGGCGAGTCGCGATGCTACAACAGCTCCGCGCTGATCGGCCCCGACGGCGGCAGAATCGCGGTGTATCGCAAGATTCACCTGTTCGACGTCGATCTTCCCGGCCGCGTGACAGTGCGCGAGTCGGACGCAAAGCTGGCCGGCGTCGAGACCGTCATCGCATCGACTCCGCTTGGCACCATTGGACTCAGCATCTGCTACGACCTTCGCTTTCCGGAACTCTACCGGCGCCTGACTTTTGCCGGCGCGCAAATCATCGCGATTCCGAGCGCGTTCACCTTCCCCACCGGCGAAGCGCATTGGGAGCCGCTAACTCGCGCCCGCGCGATCGAAAACCAGGCCTACGTGATCGCCCCCGCGCAGTTCGGCCCCAACATCTACGGCTACAGCGACTACGGCAATTCGGTGATCGTCGATCCATGGGGACGCGTGATTGCACGCGCGGCGGATCAGGAAGGGGTGGTCGTCGCGCCGATCGATCTCGAGTACCAGGACCGTGTGCGCCGCGAATTGCCAGCGTTGAAGCACGCGCGCTTACGGGCGGAGTGATCCAATGAAGAAGCTCGGACTGCTGACCGTCACGCTCGCTCTTTCGATCAACGCACCGGCGTTCGCGCACGATCCCGCGACGGTCGATGTGGACGGCGACTCCGCGCCCAACGCGATGGGCATTCAAATGTGCACCGGTCCACACATGACGGTGACGCAATCGCGTCCGCAAACACCGCAGGACATCGAGCGCGCGCACGACGTGATTGAGACGCTGCGACGCGTGCTCGCCAAGTATCATGACTCGCGCGTGGCGTTGTCAGAGGGCTACCAGATTTTTCTGCCGACCGTTCCGCAGGAGGTTTACCATTTTACCGATTACAGCGCCGCGCAGCAGGAATACATGGGAAATTCCGATCCGGCCCGGCCCGGCTCGCTGCTGTACGTGAAAAATTCGAGCGGCGATTACGTCCTGATCGGCGCGATGTATAGCGCGCCTCCCGAATACACGCCCGATCAGCTCGACGCCATCATCCCGCTGAGCGTCGCGCACTGGCACGCTCACACCAACATCTGCCTGCCCAACGGCATCACGCTCGATGACGTCCTGCGCGGCGACGTGGGCGCATCGCATATCGACGAGCCGGGCATGCTGCCGGTGTCTTCGAGCGCGTCCGCGCCTGCAATCAACCAGCGCCTCGGCTTCCTGGCCGACGGACGTTTCGGCTTCACCGGTAAAATCGCCGACGCCGCCGGATGCCAGGCCGCCGGCGGCCACCTCCTCAAGCAGGCGTTCGGCTGGATGGTTCACGTTTATCCGTTCAACGGCGACGACCTGAAAGTCGCCTTCGGCATGGGCGTCCCCAAACCTCCCGCTAACTGAATGAAGCCGGCGCTGGCTGAATTAAGACACTGAGGGCGGTGCCGCGACAGGAGAAAGCAACATGGACGCTTCCAACGCCAACCTGTTTCTGGTCCAGCAAGAGCATGAAGCCCTTAATAGTGGCGACGTGAATGCCGCCGCGGAAATTTTTGCGGAAGATTCTCGAAACCACGGTCGGCAAGTTGGGCGTGCCGGTGTGCGGGCGGTCCTCAACGATATCCAAAGCACATTCCCGGATTTCCAAATGACCATTCTGAATTCCGTAGTTGAAGGGGAATGGGTCGTCGTTCGCTGCACGTTCAGCGGAACGCATCGTGGCCTAGGGCGGATTCCGGTCAATGGTGGAATGCTCGTGGGCGTGCAGCCGACCGGGATGCGCTTCGAGGTTCAACACATCCACATGTATCAACTGCGGAACGGCAAGATCGTTGAGCATTTCGCCAACCGGGACGACTTGGGAATGATGCGGCAACTCGGCCTGCTACCGCCGCGAAATGAGCTACTCGCGGGTTGAAATAAGACAGCTCTGCAATCTATGCGACCGAGGCCTCATGTAACGCCCATGTCCGAAAAAATAGCGGCGGAGGCCAAAGATGAAGCGGATGCTATAAAGGATCACGGATATTTCGCTACGACCATCGGATACGACGTTTTGTGGAAGTGCACCGAGGCCACGATCTCAGAGCCGCAAGCTACCAACTGATCGTCGTGCTTCCGCACCAGGATTCGCCTTGACGCCGCACGGCTGCGCGGGCTAAGCAGACTTCGCGTCGACGCACCCCGCGGTCCGTGACACCCTGCTCTATCGCGGCTAGTATCTCTTACGCTCGAACGTGCGCGCTTGAAGGATTTTCGTCATGGCTGATGGACCGCTGGTTGGTTTTCGCGTTCTTGATTTGACCGCTGTCATCTCGGGGCCGTTCTGCACGCAACTGCTCGGCGACCTCGGCGCTGACGTTATCAAGATTGAACCGCCCGAGGGCGACTCGATGCGCCGTAACGTCGGCCCGCAGCGCGGCGGCCTGACCGCGGCGTTCCTCAACTTCAATCGCAACAAGCGCAGCATCGTCATCGACATTAAAAAGGAGCACGGCCGCGACCTCGTCCGCCGGCTCGCGGTGAAGGCCGACGCACTGGTCGAAAACAATCGCCCCGGCGTCGCCGAGCGTCTCGGCATCGGCTACACCGACATCCGCCGCGCCAATCCCAAGGTCGTCTATTGTTCGATTTGCGGCTTCCCGCCGAAGGGCCGTCTCGCGAATTTCCCCGCCTACGATCCCGTCATCCAGGGCTACTCCGGGATGGCGTACGTGCAGGGCCTGAAAGCCGGACAGCCGACTGCGGTCAAGATGGCGCTGGCGGATAAAGTTAGCGGGATGACCGCGGCGCTCGCGGTCGTCAGCGCGTTGCACGCCGCGCGCGCCCGCGGCGTCGGCCAATACATAAAAGTGCCGATGCTCGAGGCGATGATGGCGTTCACGGCCAACGATTCGATTTACGGCTACACGCTGTTGCCCGAGGACGAGTTCAAGCATCTCGCGCCCAAGAGCACCACGCTCGATCCGTTCAAGACGAAGGACGGATGGCTGACGATTGCGCCGTTCACCGACGCGCAGTCAAAGCGGCTGGCCGAGGCGGTCGGGCATCCCGAATGGTGGCCGGAAACATCGGACCGCACTGAACGTGCCGAACGCGGACGAAATCTGATGCGCGGGCTGGCGAAGCTCTTCCCCGAAAAAAATACCGCCGAATGGCTGCCAGTGCTCGAGGCGGCCGACATCCCGTGCGGCCCGGTGCACAACTACGAGACGCTGCTGACGGATCCTGAAATCGTCGAGAATGAGAGCTTCACGGTGTATGAGCATCCCACGGCCGGGAGCGTACGGACGGTGAATCCGGGTGCGAGATTTTCGGAAACACCCGCGAAGATGTGGCGCGTCCCGCCCAAGCTCGGCGAGCATACCGACGAGATCTTGCGCGAAGCCGGCATCGAGCGAAGCCAGGTAGAAGAACTAAGGGCGGCGAAAGTGATCGTCTGATTCCTAACCTCTCCCCCCGTGAGAGGACATGCTCCAGGACGGGCGAAGGTGCCCGCATGCCGACGGAAGCGTGAAACCGACGCGGGTTTCACTTTAAATGAAGTGATCTCCCCTTCCCCCGCCTACTCGAACATCTGCGGCTCGCGCGACCTCAACCACACCAGCCCGCGATACATATAATGTACGAATGACGCCGCGGTGACCGCGACCGTCGCGATCAGTAACGCGTTGAAATCCTCGGGCCAGTAGTTTCCCGCGCGCGCCAGCACGGCGATTACGCACGCGAGCTGCATGAACGTGCTCAGCTTGCCCAGATAGCTCGGCCGCACCGGCACCCGCTCGCCGGTGAAGAAAGAAATCATCAGGTAGCCGACCACGATCACGATATCGCGGATCATGACTACGCTCAGCAGGTAGCCGGGCAAGTCGCCGTGGATAGTCAGCACGACGAACGCCGATACCAGCATCAACTTGTCGGCGAACGGATCGAGGAACGCGCCCAGTTCAGTGCGCGAGTCGAACCATCGCGCGACCGCGCCGTCGAGTCCGTCGGTCACCGCAGCCGCCGCAAAAATGTACAGCGCCGCCAGGTAACGTTGCCGCGTCAGAAATATCAAAAAGATCGGAATCGACCCGATCCGGCACAGGGTCAGGAAGTTCGGGAGATTCAACAGCTTCGAATACGACGGGACCGGCTGCGGGCTCGGCCGTGCGCGGATACTGCCAGGTGAAGAAGACGCTGCCATCGTGAATCGATCTTGCCGCGGTTCAGAGTTCGGCATTTGCGGCCTTGCGCAGGCGCCCCGCTACAGGAGCGCTCACGCGGGCCCGCACCGACACCAGGCCGTCGCGGTATTCCTCGCTTAGCACTTCTCCATCCCGTCGCGCCATTGCCACAAGATCGCCGCGCTTGGCTGGAAATGTGACCGATACTTCCTCGCGCGAGCCGCCGAGATGGCGTTCGATCGCCTCGAGCAAATCGCCGAGGCCCGCGCCTTTGAGCGCCGAAATCGAGACCGAGTCATGCGCCCCGTTTCGATTCGCACCGGGTTCGGCCAGGTCGGCCTTGTTCATGACGACGATACGCGGCGCGGCGCCCGCGCCGATCTCCTGCAGCACTTCGTCGACGATCGTCATGCGCTCGGCGGCCAGCGGCGAGCTCGCATCGACAACGTGCAGCAGCATCGTCGCGGTGCGCACTTCTTCGAGCGTGGCCTTGAACGCGTCGATCAGCATATGCGGCAGGCGATGGATAAAACCGACCGTGTCGACCAGCATCACGTTCATCCCGCTCGGCAGCTTGAGCCGCCGAATCGTGGGATCGAGCGTCGAGAACGGACGATTAGCAACCTCGACGCCGGCGTCGGTCAGCGCATTCATCAGCGTGGACTTGCCGGAGTTCGTGTAGCCCACCAACGCGACGGTCGGAAATGGGACCTCCAGACGACGCCGACGCTGAATCGTGCGCGTGCGTTCGACCTGTCCCAGCCGGGCTTTAAGCCGCGTGAGCCGCTCGCGCAGCCGCCGGCGGTCGACTTCGAGCTGCGTTTCTCCAGGTCCGCGAGTGCCAACACCGCCGCCGCCCGCGCCGCCGCCGCGAACGCGCGAAAGATGCGACCACTGCCGGGTCAGCCGCGGCTGCAAATAACTGAGCTGTGCGATCTCGACCTGCAGCTTGCCCTCGAGCGTGTGCGCGCGCTGCGCAAAAATGTCGAGAATCAGTTGGCTGCGATCGATCACGCGAATCTTGAGTTCATTCTCTAGATTGCGCGCCTGCGCGGGGCTGAGCGCGTCGTCGAAAATCGCCAGCGACGCACCCTTCGACTGCGCCAGTTCGCGCACTTCACCGGCTTTTCCTTTGCCGATAAAAGTGCGAGGGTCCGGCGCCTTAAGGCGTTGCCGAACGACTCCGGCGACTTCCGCGCCTGCGCTTTCGGTCAATGCTTTGAGTTCGTCGAGCGATTCTTCGCTGCCAATCCCAGCCTCGGAACCAAGTTCGATCCCAACCAGGACAGCGCTCTCATGATGCTCGTGGGCAACGTCGTAGGACTTAGCCAGGTGACTACCTCGATAGAGTAAATCCAAAGATCAACTCTATCAGATACCACGAAGTCGAGGTACGCACGTCTTAATACTGGGTGCAGGGGTCACCCCTGCCCAAGGAAGCGTGAAACCCACGGTGGGCTTCACATTAGAAAAAGTGAATTCTTCCCCTACCTCAACTGGACCGCGCCCGGCGCAAAAATCTGCTCCAGCTCGGCGACGAATGTTTCCGTCGGCGTCACGCGGTAACTGTCGCCCAGCAGCATCACAGCCTCGCGGCCGTCGCCGAGCCCGAGATGCAGATACGTCATCGACTTGCCCCGATACCTCGCGAGCATCGCTTTCAGCGCGTCGAGTCCGCCATTTTCCAGCCGGTTCATGGGCGCGCTGATTCGCACCTCGCGGATCGACTCGAGCAGCGCCGAGTCCAGCGGCACCAGTCCTTCGAGGATTATTTGCGCGCGCTCGTCGTCGACGTCCAGCTTGCCGCGCGCGACCACGGGTTCGTCGCCCATGATTATCGCCTCGAACTTCTGATAGGTCTCCGACCACGCGATCGCCTCGACCGCGCCTTCGCGATCCTCGAGCGAGAAGGTCGCGTAGCGCTTGCCCGACTTGTTGTTCTTGAGCTTCACCGCGTGGATCACGCCGGCAATCTGCACCGGGCTGCCGTCGGGGGCGGAGGATAAATCCGCGGTCGTGACTTTGCTGATTCGGGCTAGTTCGCGTTCGTACTTGTCCAGCGGATGAGCCGTGATGTAAAAGCCGAGCGCTTCTTTTTCGAATTTAAGTTTCTCGCGAGGATCCCATTCCGGAATCGGTTCGCGCGGCGTCAGCTTGGGCACCTTGACCGCGCCGCCGAACAGGCCGATCTGATTTTTCTCGGCGTCGCTCTGCGCCTTCTGCGCGAGCTTGATCGCGTTCTCCGCCTCGGCCATCAGCGCGGCGCGCACCGCGCTCACCGAATCGAACGCGCCGCACTTGATCAGCGCGTCGAGCACCCGCCGGCTGATCAGTTGCGTGCCGACGCGCATGCAGAAATCCGCCATGCTCTCGAACGGGCCGTTGGCCTCACGATCGGCGACGATTGCTTCACCGGGCTTGCTGCCGACGCCGCGAATTGCGGCCAGCCCGAAGCGAATCGCGCCGTCGGTAACCGCGAATTTCACCCGGCTCTGATTCACGTCCGGCGGCAGAATTTTGATCTTCATATCGCGCAGCGCCGCGATATTCTTGTAGGTCTTGTCGACGTCGTCCATGTCGAGCGACATGAGCGCCGCCATGAACTCGTGCGGATAGTGCGCCTTCAGGTAGCCGGTCGTGTAGGTCGTCAGCGCGTAGGCGGCGGCGTGCGATCGGTTGAATCCGTACGACGCGAAGGTTTCGATCTTTTCGAAAATCGTGGCGGCGAGCGCCGCGTTGACGCCGTTTTTTTTCGCACCGTCGATGAACCCCGCGCGCTCTTTTTCCATGACGGCCTTGTTCTTCTTGCCCATCGCGTAGCGCAGGATGTCGGCCTGTTCGAGCGAGTATCCTGCCAGCGCCTGCGCTGCGCGCATCACCTGCTCCTGATACACGATTACGCCGTAGGTTTCGCGCAGCACCGGCTCCAGGAGCGGATGATCGTACTCGACCGGCTCTTTGCCGTGCTTGCGATCGACGTAGTGCTGCACCATCGTCTTGCCGTCCTGAATCGAGTCGAGCGGCCCCGGACGAAACAGCGAGCCCGCCGCAATCACGTCATCGAAGCAAGTAGGCTTGAGCTCGGTGATGAACCGGCGCATTCCCGAACTTTCGAGCTGGAACACGCCGACCGTGTCGCCGCGCGAGAGCATCTTGTAAGTGTCGGCGTCGTCGAGCCGCAGCCGGTTCAGGTCGGGCGCCTCTTTGCCGCCGGCCTTGATCAGCGCGAGCGTGTCGGTGATCAGCGTCAGGTTCTTGAGCGCAAGGAAGTCGAACTTGATAAGCCCGATTTCCTCGACGCCCTTCATCGAATACTGCGTAATCGACAGCGCGGCTTCGTCGCGTTCCTTATCGACGTAGAGCGGCACCAGGTCGGTGAGCGGCCGGTCGGAAATGACGACGCCCGCCGCGTGGCGCGACGCGTGGCGCAGCAGGCCTTCGAGCTTGAACGCATAGTTGAAAAGATCGGGATGCAGTTTGCGCTCGGCCTTGAGCCGCGGCTCCATATCGAGCGCGTCGGCCAGCGGAAAATCGCGGCCCTGCTTCGGCGCCGGATACAGCTTGACGATTTTGTCGGTCTCTGCGAACGACAGCCCGAGCACGCGGCCGACGTCGCGAATCGCCTGCTTGCCCTTGATCGTGCCGAACGTGATTATCTGCGCGACGCGATCGTCGCCATACTTCTTGCGCACGTATTCGAGCACCTCGTCGCGCCGCTCGAAGCAAAAGTCCACGTCGATATCCGGCATCGACTTGCGTCCCGGATTCAGCCATCGCTCGAACAGCAGACGATGCTCGACTGGATCGACTTCGGTGATTCCGAGCGCGTACGAAACCAGGCTGCCGACGACCGATCCGCGGCCCGGACCGACCGGAATGCCAAGCCCGCGCGCATACCCGATAAAATCGGCGACGATCAGCATGTAGCCCGAGAAGCCCATGTCGCGGATGACGGGAATCTCGCGATCGATGCGTTCTTGATATTGCGACTCGTCGACGTCGGCGCGTCGCGCACGAATCTCCGCCAGCCGCGCCGTCAATCCCTCGCGCGCGCGGGTCTCCATCTCGGCGTCGAGATCGACCCCCGGACCTGATTTGTAAACCGGGAAGTGAAACTTGCCGAATTCGAATTCGAAATCGATTCGCCGCGCAATCTCGACGGTGTTGCGCACCTCTTCCGAATCGGCGCCGAACGCGGTCGCCATCTCGGTCGGCGTCTTGACGTAAAGCTCGTCGGTATCGAAACGCCAGCGCGTCTCGTCGGCCATCGTCTTGCCGGTCTGGATGCACAGCAGGACTTCGTGCGCCTTGGCGTCGTCGCGATGCAGGTAATGGCAATCGTTGGTCGCGACCAGCGGCAGTCCGACCTGCTTGCCGATTTCGCGCAGCGCCTCGTTATACGGCGAATGCAGCTTGTTGTCCTGCAGTTCGAGATAGTAGCGGCCCGGAAACATTTTCGCGTACGACTCGGCGGTCTCGCGCGCCTTGTCCATCCGGTCCGCCCGGAGCCATCGCGCGAGCTCGCCCGACAGGCATCCCGACAGCACAATGAGCCCATCCGACAGCTCGGAAAGGATTTCCTTGTCGACGCGCGGTTTGTAGTAGAGGCCGTCCTGGTACGCGGTCGTGAGCAGCCTGCAGAGATTGCGGTAACCGTCGCGATTCTGTGCGAGCACGATCAGGTGAAAATTCCCGCCACCGTCGAAGTCGTCGCTGCGCGGCACCTGCGTGCGATCGGTGCGCTTGCCCGGCGCGAGATACACCTCGCATCCGATGATCGGCTTGACCCCCGCGGCTTTGGCCTTCTGATAAAACTCGACCGCGCCGAACATGTTGCCGTGGTCGGTCATCGCGATCGCTTCCATCCCCGACGCCTTGGCGTGGTCGATGAGCGGCCCGATTTTGTTGGCGCCGTCGAGAAGGCTGTACTGCGTGTGGACGTGAAGATGGACGAAACTCATAGCGGCCCCTCCCCCTGCACCAGGCTCGCAGCATCCGCCGCGCGCCCGCTCCCCCCTCACATCTATGTTGCTCGCGCGCGTCGATTGATTCGCGACGCGCGCGAGCACATCGAAAAAACTACTACTTCTTTTTCTCGGCAGCCTCGGGCTTCTTGGCGGCCGCGGCCTTGTCGCCGCCCTCTTTGGCCGCACCTTCGGCGGGAGCTGCCGCCGCAGCGCCTTCGGCCGGCGCACCTTCGACTGCAGCGCCTTCGACGGTTTCCGCCACTGCGGCGACCGCGACTTCCGCGACCGTCGGAGGGAGCACGGTGACTACCGGGTAGTCGGTATCGAAGATCGGCTTCACCTTGTCGGGGAACTTCACCGCCGACACGTGGATGACGTTGTGGATGTCGATTTCGGAAACGTCAACCTCGATCAAATCGGGGATTTCCAGCGGCAGGCATTCGACGGTTGCAGTGCGCTCGAGCGGCGCGAGGATTCCGCCGTTGGCGACACCCTTGGCCTTGCCGACAAACTTGAACGGTACCTCGACCCGAATCGCGCGATTGAGATCCACCTCGTACAGGTCCGCGTGCAGGATTTCGCCCGACACCGGCGTGCGCTGCACGTCCTTGAGAATCACGTGCTTGCCGTCGAGCTCGGCGGTATTCGACTTGAGCTTGATGATGCGCGTGTGCGCGGCCGCCGAAATCCTGGCCTTCAGCTCGATCCGATCGATCGCCAGCGCCAGCGGCGCGGTCGTCGGTCCGTACAGAATTGCGGGCACGCGCCCATTGCGCCGCAGCGCGTTGTTCTGGCCCTTGGGTCGGGTCGCACGTTTCTCGCAGGCTAATTCACCGGTCTCCATTGTGTCCTCGCTTGATGGGTTCGCGCGCTCAGGCAAAGAGCGAGCTTACCGACTCCTCATTATGAATTCGCTTCATCGCTTCCGCCAGCAGGCTCGCAACCGACAGCCCTTTCAGCTTGGTGAGCTCGGCCTGCGCCTTGGCGCGCAGCGGAATCGTGTTGGTCGTGACAATTTCCGTAATGTTCGATTTGTTCAGGCGATCGCACGCCGGGTCCGACAATATCGGATGGGTCGCGACGGCGATCACTTCGGTCGCGCCGGCGTTGGCGACGACCTTGGCCGCTTCCGTGATCGTGCCGGCGGTGTCGATCATGTCGTCGACCAACAGCGCGATCGAATCCCTCACTTCGCCGACCAGTTGCATCTCGGCGACTTCGCTCGCGCGCCGTCGCCGCTTGTCGATAATCGCGAGGTTAGCGTTAAGCCGCCGCGCGTAGGCGCGCGCGCGTTCGACACCGCCCGCGTCGGGCGACACCACGGAGACTTTCTTTCCGTCGATTCGTTTGCGCAGGTAAGTAATCAGCACCGGCATCGCGTAAAGGTTGTCAACCGGGATATTGAAGAAGCCCTGGATCTGGCCGGCGTGGAGATCCACCGTCAGCACCCGATTCACACCCGCCGTCGTGATCAGGTCGGCGACGAGCTTGGCGCTGATCGGCACGCGCGGCGCGACCTTGCGATCCTGCCGCGAGTAGCCGAAATACGGAATCACCGCCGTGATACGCCCGGCCGACGCGCGCCGGAGCGCATCGGTGAGCAAGAGCAACTCCATCAGGTTTTCGTTGGGCGGCGTGCATATCGACTGGATGATGAAGCAATCGCCGCCGCGCACGTTCTCGCGGACTTCGATCATGACTTCGCCGTCGGGAAAGCGGCCAACCTCGGCTTCACCCATCTTCACGCCAAGATGATCCGTCACCTCGCGCGCGAGCGCGGGGTTGGAGTTCCCGGTGAAAACTTCGAGCTGGTCCTTGACCCTGTCCGACATTTTTTAATTTCCTCGCGTCGCGATCGTCATCCGATTCTTCAGTTGTCGCAAATCAGCGTCGAGCTTGGCTGGGCGGGAAGGATTCGAACCTTCGAATGCCAGGTCCAAAGCCTGGTGCCTTACCAGCTTGGCGACCGCCCAGCGCATTGGATTCAAAGGCTCGGGACTTCGTGCCCGCGCATCTCCCTATCGACATCGTTAAAACTGACAGCCGGCGAAACACCCATCGGGCGCTCAGCCGGCGAATCGAGCAATTCCAATCTTTACGGACCGACCGTCGCGATAGTTCTCCGCACGATCACAGCGTCGCGGCGGACCTGCCCGGACTTTTGACTTTAGCAGCCTGCGTGCAGGAAATGCGATGTTATTGATGCGGTTTTTCGCTGTCAATCCGCGCCATGCGCGCCAATGCACAGTTGTTGATTCAGGCGACTTCGTCGTCTGCTTCGCCATCGAGGGTTGAAGCCGCGATCACCGTTGCGAACGGCGCGCGCTTGCGGATCTTGATCGCGGCGGATTCGGCCTCGTCAGTCGAGACGAACAGGCCGAAGACCGCGCCGCCGCTGCCCGACATCTGCGCCGCGCGCGCGCCTGAATCTTCAAGTAATCCTTTAAGACGGCGAATTTCCGGAAACTGTGCGATCGCGACAGACGCCAGGTCGTTCACCAGCTGCTCCGGCGAGATATCCCCGCGGATGATCGCTTCGAGGTGGTCGTCGGGTGCGGCGCCGCTCCATCCCGCAGGCTCGAGCGCGCGAAAGATCGCGGCAGTCGAAACCTCAAACGGCGGTACGGCGATGACGATCGGAATAGCAGGGACGCCTTCAATCGCCGCGATGCGCTCGCCGATTCCGGTCACCCGCGACGGCCGCGGATCGAGAAAAAACGGCACATCGGCGCCGAGCGTCAGCGCGACTCGGCGCAGGCGGCCGGTCGACTCGTCGTCGGTGAGCTGCGCCGCCGCCGCCATCATGCACAAGATGGTCGCGGCGTCGCTCGAGCCGCCGCCGAGTCCACTGCCGACCGGTATATGTTTTTGGAGATCGATCGATACGTCGGCAGCCAGATCGAATTCGCTCATGAACGAACGCGCGGCGCGCTCCGCCAGGTTGTTCTTGATCCGTGCGAGTTCGGGCAGGTTGCAGTGGAGCGCGACCGAGGCTTCGCTCGCGGCGCGAATCTCGAGGCGGATTTCGTCGGTGAGCGAGACCGGGAGGAACACCGAATCGAGCTCGTGGTAGCCGTCGCCGCGGCGCCCGGTCACGCGCAGGAACAAATTAATTTTTGCGCATGCGCGCCCGGTCAGCTCCGTTACCATCGGATAGATACTATTGCGGAGCGCGCGGCGCGCCGGGCAATCCGCGAAACGCGCGGCGCGAATCCTGCTGAATCACGCTGATGAAGCCGAGCAACGTGACCACCAGCCCGAGCAACACCATCGCGCGCCCGGCCAGGAATGCCGCGTGATAAAAATCCATTCGCGCCGTCGCATACGACGCCTGCCGCTGCTCAGCCGTCAGCGGTTCGAGCACGGCGGCATCGCCCGCGCTGTCATCGAGTTCGTCGAAGCTCCGATAGTCAGTCGCCGCGGCAGCGGAATGTTGCTGGTGCGCGACAATGATGCGGCTGTAAATCTGGGTGCGCTCGACTCCGATGATCCAGTTGGCGGCGCCCAGCATGATCAGCCCGAGCCCGATCACGATCTTCCAGTCGGTATATATGTCAGGAAGCTTCATTCCTTGAATCGAGACTAAGGCGCGCGTGCAGGGAAAACAATGCCGCCCCGCGCGATCTATTCACTGTCGACGCACGATGATAATTTCGTTGCGACAAGGGTTCTCACCACGACGATGATTCTCTAAGACAATCTCCCGCTTCGTCTCGCTATGAAGTCCTCCTGAGAGGCGTTCCTCGTACCGCGTTAGGAGATCTTGTCATGACCTCTTTTTCTTCGCGTTCATATGCCGGCGGCGCAGATCTCGACCGGCTGATCGATTTTGCTCAGACAGCGACTGGCGCGCGCTGGCCACGTTCGACCTACATGAAGGCCGGCGACATCGTGTGGATGTTGTTCACGCCGGGCTTCGATCCGTATGCGAACATCCAGCTCTGGTTCGATCGCGATGGTCTCGCCGCCTACGCCTGGTTCGAGCCACCGCTGCACGTGGACTTCGACATCCGGCCCGGCGCGTCGCCTGATGACTTGCTTGCCGACGAAATCCTGCGATGGGCGGAAGAGCGGCGGCGAAATCTTGGGCGCCTTGGGAAAGAAACGATCCCTAAGGCATACGCGATGCTCGGCGAGAATACGATCTCGACGAAGGCGCTCGACAGCGATCCAAGCCGCATCTCGCTTTTGAAGCGAAACGGCTACACACGGACCGACCGATTCGGTGTCCTCTATTCCCGCAGCCTCGTCGACGCTCCGATCGCTCAACCGGAACTGGATGCCGGCTTACGCCTGAGGCATGCGACGGACGCCGACCTCGACGCGCGCGTTGATGTTCATCGCGACGCATGGTCGGTGTGGGGACGGTCGAAGGTAAGCATCGAGACTTACTGCCAGCTCCGGTCCGCGCCGCTCTACGATCCTGAACTCGATGTTGTGCTGGAAGATGCCGCCGGGAAGTTTCTCAGCTACTGCATCGGATGGCTGGACCCGGCTAACGGCATTGGGCATTTCGAGCCGGTCGGATGTCGTCCCGATTTTACGGGCCGAGGATACGCCCGCGCCGTGACTATCGAGGGCTTGCGCCGGATGCGGGCGCGCGGGCTGCAT
>Ga0070761_10001698_pt1 | contig 13776 bp, 7 predicted proteins | sample HubBroMetageREF1_FD_66724 | JGI IMG/M metagenome (GOLD analysis project Ga0070761, IMG submission 66724) | Reference soil microbial communities from the Hubbard Brook experimental Forest, New Hampshire, USA - Hubbard Brook CCASE Soil... | ecosystem: Environmental > Terrestrial > Soil > Temperate...
TTCCCGGCTTTCGAGACGATGTTCCTGGACGCGCAGGGAGACTTTTACGGCGTGTGGCTGACCACCCACACTGTCGCGGGAATCTACCGTATTACTCCCAGCGGCGCGTTCTCCTGGATTGTGCCGTCCTTCCCAACCGGCGGGATTAATAACGGCCCAGTCGGCCTGCTGCAGGCCGCCAACGGGAGGTTGTACGGCACGCTACCGCAAAACGGACCTGGCGCTGGGTCCATATACGAGGCCACCCTGGACGGCAAGATACAAACGATCCACCAGTTCCAGCATCCGGAAGTAGGATTCCCGGACAGGATGATCGAGGCCAGCGACGGCAATCTCTACGGCACTACCGATGGCGAGTACCACACCGGGTACAACGGCTACAGCACGATCTTTCGCCTAAACCCGGCAACGGCGCAGTTCGAAACAGTGTTCTCCATGAAGGATGCCAGGCTCGCGGAGTGTCCCTGCCAACTGGTCCAGGGCAGCGATGGGAAAATCTACGGAGCGGCCACCGACGGGGGCGAGTACGGGGGAGGCACAATCTTCGTACTGGACGCCGGATTGCCGCCGCCCAAGCCGCAATTGGGCCTAATTAACCCGAACGCCGCCGCCGTCGGCCAGCAAGTGCTGCTGTGGGGACGCAACCTGCTGGGAACCACGGCGGTATCCTTCAACGGAACCCCAGCCACGAGCTTCGGCGTGCCCTCCAGCCAGGGCGTCTGGGTCACCGTGCCGGCCGGGTCTACCACTGGCCCCGTCACCGTCACGACACCCAACGGGTCGTTTACCACGACGGACAGCTTCACAGTGCAGTAGCGAAGCTCCTAGCTTAGTTCACAGTATCGAATTTTCGAAAAAGGCATGAACTGGGAAAGCAGGCCGAACCGCCCCCACGTGCGCCCTACTACGAGGCCTGCGCGGCCGGCTCAAAATACCGCTGCGCCAACTCCGGCTTGGCAATCACCGCCTTCCGCCAGCAGGACCGCGCCTCGAACTCGTTCCCTAGCGACATCAGCGCATGCCCCAAGTTCAGCAGCGCTTCGCCGAACTGCGGATCGGCCTTGATCGCCTCTTTATAGAGCACCGCGGCGTCTTCCGGCTCGCCCCGCTTCTGGCAGATCAGAGCGGCGTTGTAGAGCAATTCCGGACTGCGCTCGCCGGCATCCAGCAATTGCCGGTATATTTCGAAAGCCTTATCGTAGTCCTGGTTATCGAGCGACAGCGCGGCCAGACCGCGCAGCGCTTCTTTGGAATCGGCGCCGGACGCGGTCAACTCCTGGAAGCAGGTACGCGCGGCTTCCTTGTCGCCCTTGCGCCAGTGCGCGATGCCCAGGTTCAGGCGGGCTTCCGCCCAGTTGGGGCGCTTTTGCAAACACGACTCGAACGCCTGGATACTGCCCGGATAGTCGGCCCGCTCCAGGCGCAGATGGCCGATGCGGAACGCCGCGTCGTCGGAGTCGGGCGAGTTTTCCGGCACCTGTGCGTAGAGTTCTTCCGCGGCTGCCGAGTCTCCCAACTGCTCATGCACCAGCCCCAGGTTCCAGTGCACGCCGGCCAATTTCGGATCGATTTCGAGGGCCCGCTGGTAGGCCGCGCGGGCGGACTTCAGATCGCCCTGTTCCTGCAGTGCGACGCCCAAATTCAGGTGCGCTTGCGGCGAATCGGGCTGCACTCTGGTGGCACGCGCATAAGCTTCCGAAGCATTCGCAAGATCGCCGGCTTTGTGGCAGGCGACGCCCAGATTGAACCAGTTCTCGAAGACCTGCGGCGCCAGTTCGGCCAACTTGCGGGAGTAATCCGCGGCCGCCTGATGGTCGCCCGCGGCGAATGCCGCGCCGGCCAGCCCTTCCAGCGCGATCTGAGACTTAGGCTGCGCCTCGGCCAGGCGCTGCGCGTACTTGCGCACCTGCTCGTAATCCTGGTTGGCCAGCGAGAGCGAGACCAGGTTGCTCAGCGCCTCTTCGGAATACGGATTGCGGTTCAGGATGCGCCGGTATAGCTCGACCGCCTCGCTGCTGCGGTCCCGCTTTTGCAGCGCCACGGCTTTGCCGAAAAGCGCTTCGTCGTGGTCCGGATGGTGCGACAGAAAGCGGTCGTAGGCGTCCAGAGCCTCGTTGTGCAGGCCCAATTGCACCAGGCAGGCGCCCAATGCCAGATGCGCCTCGGAGCGCGCCGGGTCGTTGGAGATGGCCTTGCGGAAGGCCGCCGCGGCCTCCTCCCAGCGCTCCACCCGTCCCAGGCAAACGCCGGCATTGAAGTGCGCCGTGGGATGCAAAGGCTGCAGCAGCGCCGCCTGCGTGTAGCTCGCCGCCGCCGGACCGTAGTCCTGCATTTCGTATTGCAACTGGCCTAGCGCGAAATACAGAGCCGGGTGACGTTCGCCGCCGTCCACTGCGCGGCCCAGTTCCTTGGCGCCTTCGGCGAGTTTGCCATCCAGATGCAGCGATGCCGCTTTCGACAGTATGCGGCTGATGCGGGTATCCTGCGCCGAATTGCCGGCTATCTCCAGGCCGCCGTTGCCGGAAGCCGCCTTCCCATCCGTGGTTCCTGAATGACGATAGTCCATTGCTTGGTTCTCCTTGTTTGTTGCGCCTTCGCTGCTCTTTCCGGACAGCAAACCGCAGATCCTGCCTAATAAGTCGCCATGGCTTTCGAGCTTCACCCAGTAAACGCGGGCGCGCTCGCCTGCCTCGCTGAAAAAACCGACGCCACCCGTTTTGAGCCGATCATCGGTCCAGAAGTCCGCTTCCTGGCCCTCGACGTAGGCGCGGTACCGGTTGCCCTTCACATCCACGGTTACGCGGTATGGCGTGTTCGCGTGGATCATCATGCGCAAAGGCGTCTCCACGCGAGCTCCCTTGTTGCCATCGATCACGGGATAGCGAACCATGGCCATCACCGGCCGCGGACCCGGTTGCAGAACGGTGAACTTCAGGGCGTAGTAGTTGTCCGCGTCGTGCGCGCGCACCACCCAATCGACGCTCCTGCTTTCGATTTGGGCCATGAACTCGAACCGGTAGTCCTCCAGGGCCCCGGAGGGGCGATAGAGCGCCAATTGTCCCGGATGCATGAAGCCATCCTTGCTGTACGACCAGCTTTTGGGCCACTTCGCCTGCGCGCCTTTCCATTGATTCAAGCCGCTCCGGAAATCGTCCGCGAAGTCGCGCGTGGCCCGTTGGGACATCCACTGGCGGATGGACATGCCTTGCCACGGCACAGATACCGCAAGGTTTTTGGGAGCCGCTAGCGGACGCAACGCGCCGGCCAGCAGCAGGGCGGCAGCCGCCGCGCCGATATACTGCCATTTGGTCTTGTTCGAGAGCGCCGCAGGCTCGCGCTTAATGGAACGCAGGTTGGTTTTGGCAGGGCGCTTGTCTTCGAGGTCCCGGCTGTAAGGCAAGCTCCGGTTCGCGCTTACCAAGTCGTCGAACGGAACTTTGACTGGTTCCAAAATGAAGGCCGGATCGCACAGGTGCGTGACACGCAGCGTCCACAGGACGGCGCATGAGCGTACGGCGCGGCCCACACCAGGAGGCAGCGGAAGGCCTGGTTCGCCGAGCGCGCCGGTGAGCGCCGGCAAACCATCGATCCGAGGCAGAACGAGATCCGCGACAGGAACCAATGGCTGGTCGTGCGGCGCGGGGTATAGGGTCAGTTTGCGTACGAGGTGGCTAGTGGGGCGGGCAATACTGCCTGGCGACGCGCTTTCCAGCGCGTCAAAGCCGGCTGGAAAGCCGCCTTGCATCCAGGATTGGCTGCCCCACAAGCAAACTGACCCACCACCCCGCGCCGCTCTGACGCCATCCCAAGCGGGGACGGGCGCAGGCGGTACGGCGGGTGCTGGGGACTCTGCCCGGTGCAACGGAGCGGAATCCATCTCTCCCAACAGAGCGTCCGGCAGGGCGGACAGGTTGCGCTGCGCGGCGGGTGTCGCCTGGCGCGCAGGCGCGGCCGCCAAGGCGGTGCGGGGGGCTTGATTTCCGGACGCTTCCCGGACCGGCGGCCTTCCGGTCTGCAACAATCCGGCTAGCGCGCCAATGGGTGCGGCCGCGCACACGACCTGCGGGTAGACGTGGCTGCCGAGCGGACCCACCGAGTAACTGCTTGCATCCGTCCGGGCCGCGTGCCGGGAAGGCAAGGCGACCGGCAGTCCGGCTGGTTGTGGATCCGCCGTTGCGCGCATGGGCGCCATGCCTAGGCGATACTGGATGGCAGCCGGCGGCGATGGTCTTGGCAGGCTGAGGGCCTGCTCCACTTTGACGGTACACAGGCAGGGCTCCGGCTGGCCGCGCTGGGCTTGCCGAATGGCGGCGATCCAAGGAGGGGTGGCTGCCGCTGCCGCGGGCGGCGTGGGGAGGAGGATCTCGACCGGCGTCCCTGCTTCCAGGGCGGTCTTCAAAAGGCTATGCGGCGGCAGCGGCCCGGCTTCGAGCGGACGCGGTTGAGAGGCGATCGCCACGGGCGAAATGCGGGCTTCCTGGACAGACTGTGGAGCGGCGGGCGCCACGGGTCTTGCGATCGCGGCGCTGCACGGCAAAGTAACCGCGGAGCGGATGGCGGGAGCTGCCGGGCCAACAGCCGCTGGATCGGCGGACACGGATGCGGCGGAGCGCAGGTGCGTAGGGGAAGGATCCGCGGCGGCCAGCCTCCGGGTCCGCGAGATCTCCGGTAGTGAAATGGAAGCGGGCAACGATCGACCGGATGCGGAGATGCGCAGCGCAACGGGTAGCGGCCGTGCGATGGCATTCCCCGCCATCAGATGCGTTGGCGCGGGGCCGGCCGCGGGCTGGCTGGGAGGCTGCACGCCGATCGGGAACGAGGCGGACCGGGTCGGAGACGGATAAGCGGCAGCGAAGTCCTGCCACACCAGCCGCGCGGCCATCGCCGCCAAGGTTTGCCCGAACACCCAAGCCGGACGCTGCACGGATACGCCCGCCGCGTCCACATGCATGGCTGGTTGGCGGTAGCAAGGGAGGGACTTTGGCAAGACGCGCAGGACGGCGTGGGGGGCTGGACCGCCGGCGGCCGGCGGCCGCTCCATGAAATCCGCGATCCGCGACGGCGCGGGTTCCGGGGCCAGCGCCTCGTAAAGATGCTGCCGGTAGCGTTCGCGAAACTGAGTGCGATGCGCCTCGCTGCAGAACTCCAGGTCGCGGATCTGGCGGATGGGACCGATTCCTTTCCCGCAATAAAGGCACTGCACGCGCTGACTCTGCCTCCGACTATTTCTCCGCTATTATAAGCTCACTATCCCGCGGGAACAAAGTAAACCTTAGGTAACTTATCAAAAGATCTGTGAATACCCGCTAACTTACCAACGTTATCGGATACTATCTTCGGTTAACTGAGTGAGCCATCGATAGCGTGTTGTAACTACCTTGCGGCGGTTTCAATCGCGCCCCGCTTCCCCCCGCGCCGGGAGAGGCGCGCCGCAATTGAGGTACGCTAAGACCGATGAGCCTGGAACAAGCGCGCGAGTGGATGCGGAGCGCCACGGCGGTGGCGGTGTTGACGGGGGCCGGAATCTCCGCCGAGAGCGGCATCCCGACTTTTCGAGGAGCCGGCGGACTGTGGAAAGACTACAAGCCGGAAGATCTGGCCACGCCGGAGGCGTTTGCGCGCGACCCGCGCCTGGTGTGGGAGTGGTACAACTGGCGGCGGGAAACCATCAAGCAGGCCAAGCCCAACGCCGGCCACGCCGCGTTGGTGCGCCTTGAGATTCAGAAACCGCATTTCACCTTGATCACCCAGAATGTGGACGGCCTGCACGATATGGCCGGCAGCGGCCGCATACTAAAGCTGCATGGCGATATCTGGCGCATGCGCTGCACGTCCTGCGGCAGCAACTGGCCGGACCGGCGGGCGCCCTTGCCCAAACTGCCGCCGCACTGCGGATGCGGGGGCCTCGCGCGCCCCGGCGTGGTCTGGTTCGGGGAACCACTGCCTGAAGGCATGCTGCAGGAAGCCGAACACGCCACCCTGGAGGCCCAAATTCTGTTGGTGGTGGGCACTTCGGCGCAGGTCTATCCCGCGGCCAGCCTGATTCCTCTGGCCAAGCAAGCGGGAGCGCGAGTCATCCAGGTGAACCTGGAGCCGACTCCTTATTCCGAGATCGTGGATTGCGCGCTCGAAGGTCCGGCCGGCGAGCTATTGCCGCAGTTGCTCTGAGGACAGGCTGGGAAGCCTGTCCTACTGGGACAGTCGAATGCTGATTTGGCGGGCGATGGTGTCGAACGCCATGGCCAACTGAGTGGCATCCGGCGCATTGACATTCAGCCCCTGCGGCTGGCCAATCTGCTGGTTGTAAAATGTCTGTCCCGCGCCGGTTATGCCAGCCAGGTTCGGATCGTTCGCCATCTTCATTAACAACAACGGGTCCGGGTACTGGTCCACGGCGCCATCGCCCGACAGACCGATGGTATAGATGTAGGGCTTCAAGGTCGCGTTAGTGCGGATCACGTTGGCCTGATTATCGACGGCATTAATGGCGGCATACACGGCGCCTTGCGCGTCCGTAACGTCATTCAGATTGGCCGCGGACCCATAGGCGGGGCTTTCGGTGGTATAGGGCCCCTGCGTAGCGTTGCCCCAATAGTCCGTTGTAGGGAGACCGGCAATATCATACGATACGTATCCCATATTGACGTAGCTTCCGAGAGGCGCCCAAAAATGGCAACCGTTGCCGGTTGGGAGAATGACAGTGTCGGGGCTGCCGAGCGAGGGTTGCGAGGGGACCAGCAGGCCCAATGAGCCGCCGGGGAACATGTTCCCGTTGACCGTGCCTCCCCCGAATACCGAGGGGCCTGTGGGATTGCAACTGCCATCGTTGCTTCTGACAAGGTGGTCGACGACGAAATCGGAGGTAATCGAAGTAGGTAATCCGTCGGTCATCAACGTCACGACGTTTTCCCGCGTGGTGCTGTTTACGGCTAGAATTTGCCCGTATGCCGCGTTCATCGCCGCCGCCGTGCTGGTGTCTCCAAAACACGTGATCGACGCGATGAGCGACCCAATGGTATTGCCGTTGGCATCGGGGGTGGTGAAACTGGTGGTCGGCGGATAGGTATACGTACTGCTGCCGAAAACCACCAGGCCGATCTCGTCGCGGCCGGGCGCGAAGTAACCGAGGAACGCCTGGGCGTCGGTCTGCATGATCGAGCAGGCCGACAAGCCGGTGCCGGCCACAATCTGGTTCATGGAGTTGGAGCGGTCCAGCACCAGCATCATCATTACGTCACGCCGCCCCGCCTGGCTGGTCACGTTGATAGTGGAATTTTGCTGGTTCAGCACGCGCAAGAAATATAAAGGCGCCGTCACGGTGGCGTTGACCGTGACCGTGCGGTAATTGGGGGTGGAAGTAGCGTCTATGGTCACGGTGGCGGACGCGCCGGTGGTGTTCCAATACGCGGTAGGGAAGTTGCCGCTGAAGAAGCTTTGAGCGGTGCTGGTGGCGTTAGTCTCCTGGGCGGCCTCATTGGCTCCCTCGCTCAGCGCACGCGCGCCGGCCAATGCGGCGGAATCCGAGGCGGCTGACAATTTCGACTTGATCAGATACAGCGTGCCGACGTCGAATCCCAGCCCCACCAGCGGCAGCGTGACACTCAGGGTCAGCGTGGTTAAGACGATTGCGATGCCGCGCGAACGTTTTTTGCGGTTGCCTGGTTCTTGCATGATAGCCTTCCCTTCCGTCTAAAATACGGCGCGGTTAAACGCGCCCAGATGCGTGATGAATCCCACGACGCCCAAGTCCGTAAAAGAAAAATCGCCTTCCGTCATGTACGCCAGGCCGCCTGAAGCAATGGAGATCACCGACAAGACATTATCGGCGCGGGCCCCGGTATCGGTCGTATAATTCTGCACATTCCCGGAGCCGTTGATGGAGGCGGGGCTCCCAAACGGGGTGGTGTAGAGGCTGTTGTTGCCAATCACAATCCGTTCCGTGACAACCACGTGCCCGGCGTTGGCGCAACCGCAGGAAGACGGCAAGTATCTAAAAATGGACAGCACCAGCACGCCGCCGCCGGAGGAGCTTCCAGTGACGTTGCCGCTGTTAGCCTGCAGGCTCAAGCCGTTCGCCAGATCGTTCGCGACCAGATTCTGATTGCTCTGCTGCGAAAAATCCACGCCCTTCGCCATCATGTGGCCGACGTCGCGGGTGAGTTGGTTCACTTGAAAGTTGCGCAGCACCGCGATGCCCACGGTGATCAGGCCGAGTATCAGGGGCACGAAGAAAAAAGACGCGACCAGCGCGAACTCGACATATACGTTGCCTCTTTCGTTGCGCTTGCGGAACATAGCTTGTATTCCTTTCTTTCCAGGCATATCGAGCATCCTTACGGGCAGGTGGGCGGCGTGGGATTGACTATGGGCGGGCAGCCGGCCAGCGGGCACTCTTCCATGACGTCCGATGAACTGGCGGTGATCGAGATGGGGCTGCTGCTCTTCAGAATGCCGATCGGTCGGTAGTTGTAACCCACCACGGAAACCTCCACCAGATCGCCTCCGTTGCCGCTGTCGGCGAGGCCGGTGACCGGGTTGTAGTAATTGATCGAGATCTTGCAAGCTCCGTTTGCGCCGTTCAACATGCCGAGCGAGTTTTGCTGCACCACTTGCACGATGGAGTCGTTCATATAGGACTTGCCCGATGCCAGCCGATCGGTAACCGCGAACCTCACGCCCGCCTGCACGGCGTCCTGCAACGCCGCTTTAGTGAAGAGCGCGAGCGATAAATCGACGACTAGAAACAGAAGACCTAACATCAGCAACATAATAGAAGTGGCTTCCAGCATAGCGGCGCCGCGCTGCGAGTCATCTCTTTTCTCTTTGGCAACTGTTTTCGTTGGCATCGATCGTTCCCTCCTGACTGAGTGTACACGAAGCTTTTGACAGATGTAAATGATTTTGCGCGACTTATTAGTAACAGAAGAACTACTCATAACTTGGAAATCAAAAGTATTCGACTAACTATGGTTAGCGGGGCGCGGCTAACTTGAGTGAGGAGCCGGTAACCGGGAGCCGGGAGCCGGCATCCGGGAAATGCCGGGTAATCAGTTGGCTGGGCGGCGAGTTAACGGTTAATTAACCTTGGCACGCCTTGGCACGCTGCGGCGCCCTCATGTTTTGGCGTTGGTACTGGTACGGGGGCGCGGCAGTGTCCGTCCAGGTGGCTCCGCCGTCGGCTGTGGACAGCAGCTCGCCATCGACCAGCAGGACCCACCCGCGCGCGCTGTCGCCAGCGATTGCTCGTCCCCGTCCGCCTGGGAGAAGGCAACCGGCAGGAATGCCTCATTAGCGGGGCCGAGAATGGGTAGGGCGTACGTCGCGGTCGCGTCGGGATCCGGCACGTCGAGCAGCGCAACGAACCACGTCGCGCCGAGGCCGGCATCGGTGGTTCAGAAGAGGTGGGCTGTTGTGGATGCCCAGCCCACCTTAAGTGTCAGCAACTTGATGGACACCAAGGAGCCGGCGAGGTCCCGGGCCGGCGCGCGAACGCACACACAAGCTGAGGGTCGTGCCGACCCGCGTGCGCGCCCACTCTATTTGCAGTGGCTGAACCGGAGCAGCTCCGGCGCCAGACGAAAGCCGCGATCCCATGAACATTTGCTCTACTTCCTCCTGAAAATTGGAATACGCCTCCCGCACTCGGGATGCGGATCCCTGCGAGGGCGAGCTTCGCTCGCCGAAGAGCGGGTTCCGGAGAACCCGCGCAGGCCTGGAGGCCCGCCCCACCAAGAACCGCAGAATGCGGTCGCGGCAGGGAGGGTCAGCGGGTGCAGCAGACCTGGGTGGAGAGAATGCGGCCGTTGGCGAAGAAATTCTGCTGCGAGAGCTGCTTGTAAATAGAACCCGCGACGCCCGCGGCGATGGGACCGTTGATCCGGAAGCCGCCGGTGAGCAATACCACCACGACCAGTTGATTGCGTTCCACATCGTTGAAAGAACCAAACCAGCCCAGGTGATTGAGAGCGCGGGAATCGTGACAAGTTCCGGTTTTGCCCAGGATAGGCTCCTGCTGATCGACCCCGGCGCGGTGAGCGGTGCCGAAGTCCACGGCGCCGCGCATGCCGACCTTGACGTCCTGAATCCAATTCGCGATGTCCAGATGCCGCTTGACGCGCGGGTTGAAATGGTCGATCTCTTCCTGGCTCCTGGGATATTGGAGGTGGTAAATGGTTCCCCCGTTGGCGATGGCCGAAACCAGGGCGGCAAGTTCCAAGGGCGTCAACTCAATGCCTTCGCCGTAGGCCGTCATCATGCCCACGCCGCCGTGCCCGGGCGGGGCTTCCGGCAGCGCGCCGGGGCGTTCGCCGGGGATCTGCCATCCGGCCTTTTCGCCGAGACCGAAGAGGCGGGCATAGTGCACCACGCGCTCGTAGCCCAAGCGGTCGCCCAAGATCTGGAAGTAGGGATTATTGGAATGCGCGAGGGCGGAACTGAGATCGAGGCTGGTGCGGCGGGTGAGCTGCACCGGCGTGTCGCGGCCGATCAGCCCTTCGTTGAGGGCGGCGAAGGCGGTGACCAGTTTAATGGTGGAGCAGGGAGTAAAGCCGCTGTCGAGGGCGGTTTTCTGATTGACGATGGTGAGAATGCGCCCGGTTTGGGGATCGACTACCACTACGGTGCCGTTATAGGGGCCCAAGGCGTCAACCGCGGCGCGCCGGACTGCGAGGTCGTCGCCATCGACGTTGTCCCCGGCGGTGGGATCGTAGTGCGTGATCGGCAATGGGCGGCGATCTGCGGTCTTTGGCCCGGGATGGGAATGAGCGGGGGAAGGGGTGAGCGGGCGAGCGGGCGATCCGTTGGCGGAACGTTTGGCGGTCTTGGGCGCAGGCCGGGAGTGAGCGGGCGACCGGCGCTTGGCGGTCTTGGGCCCGGCCTGGGAATGAGCGGGCGATGGGGCGATGGGGCGAGGGGGCGACCCGGAGGGGGACGCCGCGAGCGAGGTTGGCGCCAGGAGGCACAGCAACACTAATAATGTCTGGAGGCGCGGCATATGAGGTTAGTGGTGCGTAGAGCCGATATTATCAAATATCATTACGTCCTGGGCGTCCACCACCGCGATGGCGGCGATATTCACGATATCGTTGACCTCCGCGCCGCGCTGCAGAACGTGCACCGGGCGCGACATCCCCATCAGGATTGGTCCGATCAGTTCGGCTCCGGCAATGTGCCCGAGCAGCTTGTAGGCGATGTTGCCGGCTTCCAGGTTGGGGAAGATCAGGACATTGGCGCCGCCCTTCAAGGTACTGAAGGGGAAGGTTTCTTCGACGATCCTGGGCACCACGGCGGTGTCGGCCTGCATCTCGCCATCCACCATCAATGCGGGCTCGCGCTGACGCACCAACTCGACGGCCTTGCGGACCTTTTCGGCTAGCGGATGGCGCGAGCTGCCGAAATTGGAGAAGGACAGCATGGCCACGCGGGGCTCCACGTCGAAGCGCCGCGCCATTTCGGCGGTGTTGACGGCGATTTCGGCCAGATCCTCGGCGGTGGGTTCGATGTTGACGGTGGCATCCGCCAGGAAATAAATATCGCGCTTGGGAGTGATCATCATATAAACGCCGGAAACCCTGCGCACGCCGTGCCGCACTTCGATGACTTGCAGGGCGGGACGGATCATTTCCGGATAATGCTGAGTGAGGCCGCCGACCATGGCGTCGGCGTCGCCCAGGCGCACCATCATGGCGCCGAAGACGTTGCGGTCGAGAATCAGTTCCCCGGCTTCGCGGCGTGTGACGCCCTTGCGCTGGCGGAGGCTGTACATCTCTTCGGCATAGGCCGGCAGCCGCTCCGATTGGGCCGGATCGACGATCCGCAAGCCGTCGAGGCGCAATCGCAAGTCGGCCATCGCGGCGCCAATCCGCGCCGCATCGCCGAGCAAAATAGGGTGGGCGATCTTCTCATCCATCAGGATCTGGCAAGCGCGCAGGATCTTGGGCTCCTGGCCTTCGGGGAAGACCACCCGTTTGGGCTGGCGCTGGGCTTTGTTAATCATGATCCGCATCACTTCGTGGGACTTGCCCAGGCGGCGCTCGAGTTGCTCACGGTATTCGCGAAGATCGACGGGGGCTTGGGCCACACCGGTTTCCATGGCGGCCTGCGCCACGGCCGCCGCCTCCCAAATGAGCACGCGCGAATCGAAAGGCTTGGGAATGATGTACTGGCGACCGAATTCCAGACGATCGACGCCGTAGGCGCGGCGCACATTGTCGGGCACATCCTCGCGCGCCAAGGCCGCCAGGGCGCGGGTGGCGGCCAGCTTCATCTCGTCGTTGACGACAGTGGCACGGACGTCCAGCGCGCCGCGGAAGATGAAGGGGAATCCCAAGACGTTGTTGACCTGATTGGGATAGTCGGAGCGTCCGGTGGCCACGATGGCGTCGGGGCGGGCGGCCACGGCTACGTCGTAGGCGATCTCCGGATCGGGATTCGCCAGCGCAAAGATAACGGGATCGTGCGCCATGGTCAGCAGCATGTCCGGCGTGACAGAGTTGCCGCTAGACAGGCCGAAGAACACGTCCGCGCCTACAAAAGCGTCGGCCAGAGTGCGCGCTTCGGTATCGGCGGCGAAGCGCTCCTTATAGGGATTCATGCCTTCCTTGCGGCCTTTGTAGACGACACCCTTGGTGTCGCACATGAGGATGTTTTCGCGGCGCACGCCCAGGTTCACATAATGCTGCGCGCAGGAGATGCCGGCGGCGCCCGCGCCGTTGAAGACCACGCGTACGTCGCCGATGCGTTTGCCGGCCAGGTCCAGGGCGTTCAGCAGCGCGGCGCCGGAGATGATGGCGGTGCCGTGCTGATCGTCGTGGAAGACGGGAATCTTCATGGTGCGGCGGCATTCTTCCTCGATGTAGAAGCATTCGGGCGCCTTGATATCCTCCAAATTGATGCCGCCGAAGGTGGGCTCGAGCATTTGGCAGGCGCGGACGATTTCGTTGGGGTTGGTAGTGGCCAGTTCGATATCGAAGACGTCGATATCGGCGAAGCGCTTGAACAGGACGGCCTTGCCTTCCATTACGGGCTTGCCGGCGGCGGGGCCGATGTTGCCGAGTCCGAGGACAGCGGTGCCGTTGGTGACGACGGCAACGAGATTACCTTTGCCGGTGTACTTATAGACCAGGCTGGGGTCGCGGGCGATTTCGAGGCAAGGCACGGCCACACCGGGGGTGTAGGCCAGGCTCAGGTCGCGCTGGGTGAGGCAGGGTTTGGTGGGGACTATGGCGATTTTGCCGGCGGGCTTGGCGGAGTGATAGGCGAGGGCTTCTTGGGGATCGATGTGCATAGGGGGACCTTGGGTACAGGCTTATTATAGACGCGGAGAGACGGGGACGCGTGCGACGCGGGGACGCGTAGACACTACCCGCCCGCATTTGACGGATCATCCTTGGACAGATCCACGCTCTCGCCGTTCCGCCTCCGGAACCAAAGCTCCCTCTCGCCGGTCTCGGGATCCACCCAGGCCACGTCGAGGTTGGGGGGCCGGTCGTCCTCTTCTTTCTTTTTGGATGGTTCCGCATGGGCTGGTTCCGGCCGCGGCTGGCGGGCGGCTTTGATGCGCTCCAACTCCTTGTAGGCTTTGAAGTAGGCGCGCTCCAGGCGGCCGGTGACCAGGGTCATTTTGCAGAAAATGGCGTTGCGGGCTGCTGCGGACGCATCCTTGGAGCACTCGGCTTCGTAGGCTTCGGCGCGCACCAGCTTCCATTGCGCGATGGCCGCATGGTTGACCAGATACTGCTCGGATTGGCAGGCAGGTTGGTATTCGTCTTGGAGACC
>Ga0070761_10001699_pt1 | contig 13773 bp, 8 predicted proteins | sample HubBroMetageREF1_FD_66724 | JGI IMG/M metagenome (GOLD analysis project Ga0070761, IMG submission 66724) | Reference soil microbial communities from the Hubbard Brook experimental Forest, New Hampshire, USA - Hubbard Brook CCASE Soil... | ecosystem: Environmental > Terrestrial > Soil > Temperate...
CGCGGGAATGGCGTCGCGAATGCGGTCTACCGTGTCAATGATATTGGCACCCGGCTGCCGGAAAACGATCAGCAGCACGCAGGGTTTACCGTTCAAAAATCCGGTTGCGCGTATGTTCTCCACCTCGTCGCGCACATCGGCGACGTCGGAGAGCTTAACCGCCGCGCCTTTGTGGTAGCCGATGACCAGATCCTTGTAATAAGCGGCTTTGAGCAGCTGATCGTTCGCGACGATATCCGCGGTAGTTTGCCCGTCGGTGATCTGCCCTTTGGCGACGTTTGCATTTTGCGTGCTCAGCATCGAATTGACGTCTTGCAGTCCGAGGCCGTAGCTGTTCAGTTGCGTGGGATTCAGTTCCACGCGCACGGCGGGCAGCGAGCTTCCACCTACGCTCACTTGTCCGACGCCCTGAATCTGCGAGAGCCTTTGCTGCACGATGGTGGACGCTGCGTCATACATCGGTCCGCGGTCGTAAACCTTAGAAGTCAAACCCAGGATCATGATCGGCGCGTCGGCGGGGTTGACTTTGCGGTACGTCGGATTGCTAGGGAGGTTCACCGGCAAATAACTGCGCGCGGCGTTGATGGAAGCTTCCACGTCGCGCGCGGCGCCGTCAATGTTGCGGTTCAAATCGAATTGCAGAGTGATGCTGGTGGTGCCGAGAAAACTGGACGACGTCATTTCCGTGACGCCGGCAATTCGGCCAAACTGCCGTTCCAGAGGCGTGGCTACGGACGACGCCATGATTTCGGGGCTGGCTCCCGGCAAGGTGGCAGCGATAGAAATTGTGGGGAAATCAATCTGCGGAAGAGCGGAAACCGGCAGCACCTGGAAAGCCACAGCGCCGGCGAGCGCAATAGCGATCGTCAGAAGAGTAGTGGCTACGGGGCGATGAATGAATGGCGAGGAGATGCTCATGGCTAATCCGCTGGGACCGACTCCGTGCTTCCGTGGCCGGCGCGCGAGGCCGCAACTTTCTTGGCCAGATCATCGAAGAAGATGTAAATCACCGGCGTGGTGTAGAGCGTAAGGACCTGGCTCAGCAAAAGGCCGCCGACCATCGCGATACCCAGCGGTCGCCGAAGTTCTGAGCCGATGCCGGTGCCCAGAGCGAGTGGCAGACCACCGAGGAGCGCGGCCATGGTCGTCATCATGATGGGCCGAAAACGCAGCAGGCAAGCCTCGTAGATGGCATCCTCGGAACTCATGCCGTGCTTTCGTTCCGCTTCCAGAGCGAAGTCAATCATCATGATGCCGTTCTTTTTCACAATGCCGATCAGCAGAATAATTCCTATCAGCGCGACGACGCTGAGTTCCTGGCCGCAGATCAGCAACGCCAGGATCGCGCCCACACCCGCCGAAGGCAGCGTGGAAAGAATCGTGACGGGATGAATGTAACTTTCGTAGAGTACGCCCAGCACGATGTAAACGGTGACGAGCGCCGCGAGAATCAAAAGCGGCTCGTTGCTCAGCGAAGCCTGGAACGAAGCTGCGGTGCCTTGAAAGGCGGCCTGCACGCTGAGCGGCATGCCGATGTCCTGTTGCACCTTGTCAATTGCCTTCGTGGCTTCACCGAGCGATGCGTCCGGAGCGAGATTGAATGAGATGGTGACGACTGGAAACTGTCCCTGATGATTTACCGATAATGGCGCGGTTCGGGATTCGAAATGAGTGAAGGCGCTGAGCGGTACCGCGGCTCCATTCGGCGAGGAGACCGCCGTGGGATTGGCGGAGCCGGAACTCGGCCCAGACTTGGTGGCCGCGGGACTTGGAGTCGAATTGGCATTGCCGGATGCGGTGGTGGAAGTGACGACGGTGCTGGCAGGGGTCGAACCGGTGGTCAATGAATTGGAAGCCAGCGCCGATCGAACGTAGATGTCGTTCAACTTTGTGGGATTTTTCTGGAAGTCCGGCATCGTTTCCAGAATGACGTGATATTGATTCAGCTGCGTGTAAAGCGTGGTCACCTGCCGCTGGCCAAATCCGTCGTAGAGCGTTTGATCGATTGCCGAGGGCGTGATGCCCATGCGCGAAGCGGTCACGCGATCGATCACCAGCGCGGCGGCAAGTCCGCCGGTCTGTTGGTCCGTCGCCACGTCGCGCAGTTCCGGAAGTTGTTTCAGTTTGGCGACGAGCTTGGCGGTCCAGTCGTTCAGCTCGTTCAAATCAGGATCTTCCAGCGTGTATTGATACTGCGTGCGGCTGACGCGATCTTCCACCGTCAAATCCTGCACCGGCTGCATATACAAAGTGATGCCGTCCACCTTTTCCAGTTCCGGCTGCAGCCTGCGAATCACGTCCGAGGCATTGATGTGCCGCTCCTCAAGCGGCTTCAGGTTGATCAGAATGCGTCCGCTATTGAGCGTGGTATTGGTACCGTCAATTCCGATGAAGGACGAAAGGCTGTCCACGGCAGGGTCCTTCAGGATGATTGCGCTGAGCTGCTGCTGCTTCTGGGCCATCAAGGGAAATGAAATGGATTCGGTAGCTTCGGAGATGCCTTGGATGATTCCGGTATCCTGCACCGGAAAGAAGCCCTTGGGCACGAAGACGTAAAGAACGATGGTGAGAACCAGTGTGGCAACGGCCACCACGAGAGTAGCAACCTGATGTTTCAAGACCCATCTCAGGGTCCGGCCGTAAAAATCAATGACGCTCTGAAACCCGCGCTCCGAAAGCTTGTAGAAACGACCGTTCTGAGCTTCGGGATCATGTTTCAACAGGCGAGAGCACATCATGGGCGTCAGCGTGAGGGAGACCACGGCGGAAACAAGAATCGTGACGCTAAGCGTGATGGCAAATTCGCGAAAGAGGCGCCCGACGATGTCCCCCATGAAAAGCAGCGGAATCAATACGGCGATCAGGGAAATCGTCAGCGACACGATCGTGAATCCGATTTGTTCCGAACCCAGCAGGGAGGCGCGCAGCGGATCATCGCCCTCTTCGATGTAGCGCACGATGTTTTCGATCATGACGATGGCGTCGTCCACCACGAAGCCGGTGGAAATCGTCAGCGCCATAAGCGTGAGGTTGTTCAGGCTGTAGCCCGCCAGGTACATCACGCCAAACGTGCCAACCAGCGAAAGCGGAACCGCAACGCTGGGAATGATGGTGGCGCGCACGTTGCGCAGAAATAGAAAGATGACCATAACCACCAGCGCCACGGTGAGCAACAATTCAAATTCCACGTCCTGCACCGAGGCGCGAATGGTTACGGTTCGGTCCGTCAGCACGGTCACCTGCACGGCGGCGGGCAAATTGCTCTGCAACAACGGCAACAGAGCCTTGACGCGATCCACCACCTGAATAATGTTGGCGCCGGGTTGCCGCTGGATGTTGACGATCACCGCGGGCGTCTCGTTCATCCACGCCGCTTGGCGCACATTCTCCACGTCGTCCACCACGCGCGCGACGTCTGAGAGGCGCACCGGCGAACCGTTGTGGTATGCGACCACCACGTTCGCGAATTCCTGGCTGGTCAGTAGCTGGTCGTTCGCGTTGATTTGATAGTCCTGATGTGGACCGTCGAAATTTCCCAGCGCGGAATTCAAGCTGGTGGATTGCAGCGCAGTGCGCACGTCTTCCAGGTTGATGCCGTAAGAAGAAAGCGCCGTGGGATTCACTTGTACGCGTACCGCGGGTTTCTGGCCTCCGCTGATGCTCACCAAACCCACGCCCGGCAGCTGCGCGATTTTTTGCGCGAGACGCGTGTCCGCGAGGTCTTCCACCTGCGAGAGCGGAATCGTTTTGGACGTCAGCGCCAGCGTCAGAATCGGCGTGTCCGCAGGATTGGTTTTGCTGTAAATCGGCGGCGTGGGTAAATCCGCGGGCAGGTAGGTCTGTGCGGCATTGATGGCCGCCTGCACTTCCTGCTCGGCGACGTCAATATTGAGCTCCAGCGAAAACTGCAGGACGATCACGGAGCTCCCGTCGGAGCTGGTGGACGTCATCTGGCTGAGGCCGGGGACTTGGCCGAACTGCCTTTCGAGCGGCGCGGTCACCGCCGAAGCCACTACGTCAGGATTCGCACCCGGGTAGAACGTCACCACCTGAATCGTGGGGTAATCCACTTCAGGCAGCGCCGAGACGGGCAGCTGCGTGAACCCGACGAATCCAGCGAGAAGAATCGCGGCCATCAAAAGTGAAGTCGCGACCGGCCGGATGATAAATGGACGAGACGGGTTCACGGACGATTTCCCCCGCTGCCCGATGCCTGCCCGCCTGAGCCATTGCTGCCTGGGCTCGCGCTGGTTCCGTTGCCGGAGGAGGCATTCGCGGAACCGTTGCCCTCGCCTGCGGGATTTTGCACTGACACTTTCACGCCGTCCTGGAGTTTGTCGAATCCGGTTATGGCAACCACATCGCCGGACTTCACGCCTTGCACGGCAGCGTTACCGCCGTCGGTGGTGCCGATCGTGACGGATTGAATCGCCGCAGTCTGGTTGGACTTAACCAAATACACGAACGCGCCTTGCGCATTTCGTTGAATCGCGGCAGCGGGAACCAGCGTGGCGTTTTGTTGCGTATCCACCAGCAGCCGCGCGTTCACAAATTGATTCGGGAACAGGGAGACATCGGAGTTCTCAAAGATGGCTTTCAGTTTTACCGTGCCGGTGGTGGTGTCAATTTGATTGTCCAATGTCAACAGCTTGCCCGAAGTCAGCTTGATTTGCTGGTTGCGATCGAATGCATCCACCGACATCTTATTTCCCTGGCGCAGTTGCTTTTGAATCTGCGGCAGATAATCCTCGGCCACGCTGAAAATTACAGTGATCGGCTGCAACTGCGTGATCACCACCAGAGGCGTGCCGCTGGCCGCTGTGACAATATTCCCGGGATCAACCAGGCGCAGGCCGACGCGCCCATTAATGGGAGCTTTAATCGTGGCGTAGTCGAGATTCGTGGTGGCGCTGGCAACCGTGCCCTGGTCGTTCTTCACCGAACCTTCGTACTGCTTCACGATCTGGATCTGATCGTCGAGTTGCTGCTTGGCGATTGCATTGCGATTGAAGGCCAGCTGGTACCGGTCCAAGTCAATACGCGCTTCATTGAGCAGAGCCTCGTCGTGCGCCAGCGTTCCTTCGGCCTGGGTCAACGCCGCTTGATAAGGGCGCGGATCGATCTGCACCAGCAGGTCGCCCTTGTGAACCATTTGACCTTCCACGTAATTGACGCTGACGATCTGCCCATCCACGCGAGTGGTGATGGTGGCGGTATAAACGGAGGTGACGGTTCCGAGCGCATTGATGTAAATGCCGATGGGCCCCGTGGTAGCGGTCGCGGTGGTAATCGGAACGCTGCGATTGGCGAGCGCCGCTTTGGTTTTTGCGGCGGCCTCGGCTGCTTGCTGCTTACGGTAATAAACCAGCCCGCCGATTCCCAGGATCACGATCACGACGATCCAGATCCATGTATAACTGCCGCTATTTCCGGCGTCTTCATGCGCGTCCTCTCGCCGTTTCGCAGCGGAACCCGTGGACGGTGCGGCAGTCGTGGTTGTCGTGTCGCTATGAGTACTTCCGATCTTCGGACTATTATCTGGCACTTTGCTCCCTCATTCGATGATTCAACCTTCAGCGCGCGGGACGTCTGTGTATTTCTTTATGCTGACGACATCGGCCAAAAGAATATCAGTTGTTATCTAGCGGTTAAGCCAGCGACGCGTAGATAGCCTCCGCAGACGACCACCTAGGGGTAGATTCAATACGCATTATATTCCGACGAGAGCGGGGTGCGTTTGGTTTCAACGCGTTTCGCAAACAGTGCAACAGGTGCTATTTCCGGGCGACTCTTGCGGTTCGTGAATTCTTTGGCAAATCAGGGGCTTAAGATGTTTTGTTCCTAGCGATTAGCCAGATCCGAGTATTCGGTCAATCGTTGCGCAGCCGCGAAGTCGCAAGCCACTGGGCAGCGGCGCCCGCCAGGGCTGACTGCGTGCCGTAACGGGCATTCAAAATGGGCACGCGATGCGCCCCCGGATTGATCGCCCAGGTCTCGAGCGTTCGCCTCATGCGGGTCCGATAAGACGTCATTACTCGACCGATGCCGCCTCCCACGATGATCACTTCCGGTTCCAGCAGGTCAATTATGTTGCCGAGCCAGATGGCCAGATGGTCGGCGGCTTCTTGCAGAATTTGCATGGCTAGCTGATCGCCACTTCGTGCGGCTTTGTGTACGGTCTCCGCCGTGACATTCGAGATATTTCCGCCGGCCAGTTTCAGGATTTGCGAAGTACTGTGACGCATCTGGCGCAGTAGCCTGCGCGCGCGCGTGGAAATCGCGGTGCCTGAGGCGTACGCCTCAACGCATCCGCGCTTGCCGCAGCCACACAGTGGACCGCTCAAGTTGATGGTCATGTGGCCGCCTTCACAGCCGCCGCCGGGTCGCCCGTGGTAAATCTCCGCTTCCCGTACCATCGCCGTGCCGATGCCGGTTCCTAAACTCACATAAAAGATGCTTTCATATTTGGCGCCCGCTCCCCATTTTGCTTCGGCGAGCGCTGCGGCACTGGCGTCGTTGGTGAGCCGCGTGGGCAAGCCGTAATGTTTTTCGATCTTCTGCGCCAACGGGAAATTTCGCCAGCACGGCAGATTCGTCGCGCCCAGCAACACTCCACGCTGGCTCTCCACCCATCCCGGCGCGCACACGCCAATGGCGCGCACTCGCGCCGCGCGCGCGTGTGGCATCACGCCGTCCATCGCAGTCAGCACCGCGCGCAATCCCTCCTCGGCGCTGCCGCGCGCCATCATCGGCGCGCGTCCGGCATGCACAATTTGGCCTCGTAAGTTCACCAGGCCGACCGCCACTTTCGTGCCGCCGATATCAACACCCAGGACGAGTTTCTGTGCACTTCGGGTCCAGCTGCGATTCTTCAAGCTCTCATATCCTCGTGGCGATCTACGCTCTTCGATAATACAAAAGCGCCGCATTGAAAGGCAGGCCTAAATGTCCAGATCGGCGGCGGGCGGGCCGCATCGGGCGAAGGCATTTTCAGTGGCGTGTGCGTCCTTGATGTGAGATATTGCGCGGGTATCGTTATGTTACGAAATATAGCTTTTTACTTCTTTTTCTGTTGAGGGAACCATGATCCCGACTCTCTTCGTCGAACCGACAAGGCCGCGCTCCACCTGGCGTTTCGCCAGCCTGTCGCTCGTCTCCGCCGCTGCACTCATGCTGTTCGCGAACGGCTGCGCGAAAGAATCCGCGGTGAGTACCGCGCCCGCCAAATCGCAGCAATCGCCCGAATCAGAGGTTCAGGTAACCACCACGCCGGATGCCGTGCTCCTGGACACTCCCGCGGCCGAATTCGCAATCGCTCCGAACGGGTTTGTCGCTGCAAGCCTGGAGAGCGGCGGGCGAAAACTTTCGCTCGAGGACGCTGCGGGAGGTTCCGGCATCGCGCTGACGACGGGCGCAAAGCAGCTGCCCGAAGTGGTCTTCGACGTTGCTCATCCTCAGATCTCCGCACCTCACGGAAGACTCGGCACAAGAGGAAAACGCATCGAATTAACCGGCAAGAACTCGGCTGCAGATCTGGAAGAAACGCTGGTGGTGGAAGTGTACGACCAATTTCCGAGCGTCGCGCTGGTGTCGGTCTCCATTCGTAATTCCGGCAAGAATGAAGTGAAGCTCGATGCCGTTGACCTGGATCGTCATCGCTTCAATGCTTCCCTGGCTGATCCGGCGGTCGCGCCCAACGATATGTGGTCCTTCGACGGAGCGAGCATCGAGTGGGGAAGAGAGAACGTATTTGAAATCCCACGGAAATTTTCGCAACAAAACCAGATGGGTTCCGTGGTGGACGTCAAGGGAGACCTGGGTCGCGTGGGCGGTGGAATTCCCGTGGTCGCATTTTGGACGAAGACCGTGGGCGAAGCGATCGGCCACGTGGAAACGCTGCCTCTGGTGCTTTCCGTCCCGGTGAAAACGGAAGCCGACGGCCACGTGGATGCCAGCGTCCACCTCATAGCCGACAGTGCGTTGCAACCGGGCGAAAGTTACTCCAGCCCCGAGACATTCATCGCGGTCTATGCGGGAGATTATTACGAGCCGCTAAGAGTTTATTCCGACGTAATTGACGGCGAAGGGCTGAGGAGGCCCACAACCAATAGCGAAGACTACGCGGTGAGCTGGTGCGGCTGGGGCTATCTCGCCAATGTAACGCCGGCGCAAATGCTGGGGACAATTCCCAAACTCAAGGAATTCGGAATTCACTGGGCCACTTTGGATGACCGCTGGTTCAACAACTACGGCGACTGGCAGCCGCGCAGCGACACTTTTCCCGACGGAGAAATCCAAAAGATGGTTCAGCAATTTCACCAGCAGGGAATCAAAGTGCAACTGTGGTGGTTGCCGCTGGCCGTGGAAGATGGCGGCCCGGGATACGAATCGCATTCTTACGGCGTCTCGGATGTGGTGAAAGAGCATCCGGACTGGCTGATTCTGGACAAGAACGGCAAGCCCGCGCGCATGACCCGGAATTTGGCGACGCTCTGTCCCGCCGTTCCCGAGGTGCGCGCCTACTACAGGCAACTCACCGAAAAATTCATACGCGACTGGGATTTCGACGGGCACAAGCTCGACAACATTTACAGCGTGCCGGCCTGCTACAACCCGAAACACCATCACAAGACGCCTTATGATTCCGTTTATGCGATGGGTGATATCTATAAAACGATTTTCGACACCACCCGCGCGCTGAAGCCCGATAGCGTCACGCAAAGCTGCCCCTGTGGCACGCCGCCCAGCATCGCGTGGCTGCGCTATCTCGATCAGGCCGTGACGGCCGATCCGGTCGGTTCCGTGCAAGTGCGGCAACGCGTGAAAATGTACAAAGCGCTGCTCGGTCCGAACTCTGCCGTCTACGGCGATCACGTGGAATTGACGCGCATCGCGAACCCGAACGGGAACGAGAAGGATCTCGGATCTGATTTTGCTTCGACGATCGGCACGGGCGGCGTGGTGGGCACAAAATTCGCGTGGCCGAACTACGGTCCGAAGCTTGCGGACGTGTATCTCACGCCGCAAAAAGAGGAATACTGGAAAAAGTGGATTGGCCTCTATAACGACAACATGCTTTCACGCGGCACGTTCCGCGATCTCTACGTTTACGGCTACGATGTGCCGGAGGGATACGCGATCGAAAAGGATGGCGCGATGTACTACGCGTTCTTTGCGCTGACAGCGACAGCGGGCGCCCCTAAGACCGCGCAGACACCGTGGTCCGGCGAAATCGAACTGCGCGGGCTTGCTGCGGGAAAATATCGCGTGGTGGATTATGTCAACGGCAAGGATCTGGGAGAAGTGACCGCGCCGGACGCGAAACTGAGGGCCAGCTTTACCGACCATCTGCTGATAAAAGCCACGCAGGAGTGATGCGCTACAGCGGATTGCAACTGCGGCGCGCTCAACCCGCAGTGATCAATTCGAAGTTAAGTGCTCGCGAAAAAATGCTTCGACCCTCGTACGGTCCTTAAAAGCTTCGGTCCCGCCTTCGCAAGTCGTTGAAAACGCTCCGGCGACGTCCGCGTAGTCGAGACATTCCTGCGGCGTCGCGCCCTGCAAGTAGCGATGAATGAAGCCCGCGTCAAAGCTGTCGCCCGCGCCGACCGGATCCACCGACGCGACGCGCAAGCCGGTGTGGCGCCATTCTTCGGATCCTTTCCGCGCAACAGCGCCGTTCGAGCCCAGTTTTACGACGACAAATTGGCAAAGCTGCGCGAGTTTATCGATCGCTTGCTGCAAATCATCGGTGCGCGCAACTTTTTTCGCCTCGCGCTCGTTCGGAAAAAATATATCGACGAACGGAAGCACCTCCAGCAGATCGTTCCCCCACTTGCCTTCGGGGTCGTCGTTCGTGTCGAGCGAAGTGGAAAGTCCCCTGGTCTTGGCTTCGCGAAATAGGTCAACGATGCGAGGCCGCAGTGCGCGGTGCAGGAAATAGGACGAGAGGTGCAGATGCCGCGCGGAAAAAATATACTCGAGATCCAGATCGTCGTGGCTGAATTCAAACATGGTGCCGGGATACGTGAGGATGAAGCGATGCTCGGGCTGCGCGAGAATCACGGTGAGGCCTGTTGCCGGCCCGCTCGCAGCAACACACACACGAGCCAGATCTACGCCTGCATTCGCCAGCCAGTCGAATGCCATCTTGCCCAGCGCATCAGCGCCGATTTTTGACACCATACCGACCCTCGTGCCCATCACCGAAAGGTTGTGCGCGAAAATGGCCGACGAACTTCCCAGTGTCAGCCGGAATCCATTGACCAGCGATTCCTCTTCCGGCTTCAGTTGCGCCGGCACGCCGTAAAGAATCAAGTCCGGGTTGATCTCGCCGACGACGCAGACATCCAGCGGCATTCTTGCGGCCCCTGTTATTTGGTTTCCAGCATCACCACGCGGGACAAGTTGCGAGGCTCGTCAGGATTCAAACCCTTCTTGATTCCGGTGCAGAAGCCCAGCAGTTGGCCAGGAATCACGCTGGCAGCCACGCGCGCCGTTTCCGGCACATCGAGCGACAACTCAACAAAATAATCAGCCGATCGCCGAATCACGGAATCGCCGGCATTGGAAATCACGAGCGTCGTACCGCCCAGCTTTTTGATTTCCTCTAGCACCGCTACTTCGGCGGCAAAGCCCGTTTCGCTGATGATGAACGTAATGAGCGTCTCCGGACTGACGATCGCTTTCGGCCCGTGCCGGAACTCGAGCGTGTGAAAACACTGTGCGTAGGAGCAGGACATCTCTTTCACCTTCAGCATGGATTCCTGCGCGATTCCGAAAAACGGCCCCTGCCCGAGAAATACATAGTCCGCAAACGCGCGCGAGTCCGCGAGCGACTTGATCGTGCTGTGAATTGCGTTCAATGAGCCAGCGACCTGATCGGGGAGTTTGCGTAGCGCGTCCAGGAAGTCGCGGCGCCCTCCGCGAATTGCGGCAAGCGATTGCAGAGTGATCAGCATCGAGGTGAAAGACCGCGTCATCACCGTGCTTTTTTCGTCCGCGGCAGCCAGCTGGATGCAGTGCGAGGCGATCTTTTCGATGGGGGTATCCAAGCCGCAGGTGATCGCCAGAGTTTGCAGGTAAAGGCGTTCTTCCAGATATTCGGCGGCCTGCAAGACCTCTGAGGTGTAACCCGAGCGGGTGATCAGCACGGGCTGACACGCGGCTGGAAATAATTGCGGAAATAGCGTGACTTCGGATGCAGGAAGCGCGCGGGATTTCTCGCCCGTCAAAATCGTCCAACTGGCCGACGCAGCCTGCGCCAGATAAAAACTCGATCCGCAGCCGATGAACACCCATTCGATATTCCGGGGAAGCTTCTCATTCAGCGATTGCAGCTCAGAGGTCTTCTCCAGCGCGTTGAGGCACGATTTCCAAGTGGAAGGCTCCGAGAGAATCTCCGCGATGGTGTGGGCGCCAACTCCTGCTTTCCAATCTACCAACTGTTCCTCCGCAATGATCCCGTGATGAAAATTCAAACTACAACGACTTTGACGTGCGCTGCGCGCAGCCCACGAAGATGCCGCGCGGAAATCTTGCTGTCTGTCATGGTGTGATGGACGGCCGAGGTAGGCGCGATAAAGGAAAGGCTGCGCCGCCCAAATTTACTCGAATCGCAGACGATGATCGTAGTCTTGGCGTTTTCCATCATCACGCGATTGGCGCGCGCTTCCAGCAGATTGGGAGTGGTAAGGCCATACTCAATATCGAATCCATCCACCGCAAGGAACAGGAGATCCGCGGTGACGTGCCTTAGCGAATCTTCCGTGAGAGGACCCACCAGCGAAAACGAATTCCGCCGCAGCACGCCGCCCGTCAGAATGACCTCCACGTCCGTGCCAGCCAGTTCGGCTGCGATATTCACCGCGTTTGTAATCACCGTAAGATCGCAGATATGCTTGATGGCGCGCGCGATGGCGGTAGTGGTAGTGCCCGAATCCAGAATCACCACGTGGCCGGGGCGAACCAGACGCGCCGCGGCGGCGGCGATTTTGAGTTTTTCGCGCCGGTGTAACTGCTCTTTTTCGTGCAAGGTAGGATCGCGCAGCGCGGTTGCGTCGATGGGCAGCGCGCCGCCATGCGCGCGTTGCAGGCGTCCCATTTGATGGAGCGATTCCAAATCCTTGCGAATCGTGATCAGCGAAGTGGAAAAACGGCGCGCCAGGTCCTTGACGACAACCCGGCCGTCGCGCTGCGTCAATTCCAGGATTTTGCGCCGCCGCTCTTCCGCGAGCATGAATAAAAGCCTGCTTTCGATTTCTTACTTTTTGTTACTATTTCGTACCAGAGGGTGATAGCTTGGCACAAAGGCCAGCCAGGAGCAAGGATTTATGCCCGGTCCAACGATCGTTTGCCTGAGCGCCAATCCGGCCATGGATCGCCGCCTGCGCATGGAATCCCTGGCTGTCGGCGAAATCAATCGCGCTAAAAGCGCGCAGGGGCTGGCGGGCGGCAAGGCTGCTCACGTCGCGATGGCCGCGCTCGCTCTCGGAGCCCAGCCTGTTTGGGTGGGATTTCTCGGCGGAGCGATCGGGCAGGAATGCGCGCGGCAGTTGGAATCTCTGGGAATTCGAGTGGTTGCGATTCCAACGCAGTCTGGCACGCGCGTGAATCTGGAAATTATTGACGCTGCGGGACGCGTGACGGAAATCCTGGAGCCGGGCGCGGAGCCGACCGCTCACGAGCGCGAAGAATTTCTGCAGCGGTGTGCGCAGGGGCTTCGCGACGACTGGAACAACGCGGTGCTAGCGATTTCCGGCAGTCTGCCCGCGGGACTTGCATCCGATTTTTACGTTTCGCTGATCGAAACGGCACGAAATTCAGGCGCGAGAGTTTTTGTGGACACCAGTGGTGAGGCTTTGCGTGCGAGCTCAAACGCACGTCCCGATTTTGTTAAGGTAAATCGTGCCGAGGCGGAAACGCTCGTGAGACGGCCGCTCGCAACGATGCAGGAAATTGCCGGCGCGGCCAAAGAGATCGTAAAGCGCGGAGTGGGAAGCGCCGCGATCACGTTGGGACGCGAAGGATTGGTCTGGGTAGAGCGTGAGAACGGACCGGTGTGGAAAGCCCGGCCACCGCACATGAATGTAATCTCGACGGTAGGCTCCGGCGATGCAACGCTGGGAGGTTTCGCGTACTCTGCCGTGCAGGGCATCTTCGGCGAAGACGCTCTGCGCCTGGCGGCGGCCTGTGGCGCTGCGAATTGTGTGGCGGCAGCGCCCGGCAGGATCGAACTCGCGACGGTGCGCGCGCTGCTGCCACAGATCGAAATCCAGGAACTGAGCTGGTAAGGCTTTCTTGAGGCTGTCTAGACGAAGAGCCGCCGCGCGTGATCGCTGGCGAGCGGATTATTTCGCAGCGTCCGCGATCCCAGAAATCCAGTGCACGGCATTATCGTGATAGATTCGGCGCAGAACCGGCTCCGGCAACTTCAGTCCCTGGATTTCGCGGCCCCTGAGTTGCAGGGTCTGATCCGTCGCCAAGAACTTCCAGTCTCTGGCGTACGTATCTTGCCAATCCTTTAACGCGTCGGGCGTGGTTTCGTTCGCGAGAAACTCGAGATCGGTGCCGTACACCACGCGGTCCTGATACTGGATGAGGAAGTTCCGCACCTTTTCGCGCGGCGCCAGCATTAAGTATTCCATGCGCGCCGCGGTGTCCACCGCGAAATTCGGATAACGGTCAAAGCGCTTGGCGATTTCATCCACGTCCGTTTCCATGCTACCCAAATGCGCTCCGACGACGCGCAGTTTCGGATTCTCCGCGAGCAGA
>Ga0070761_10001703_pt1 | contig 13756 bp, 11 predicted proteins | sample HubBroMetageREF1_FD_66724 | JGI IMG/M metagenome (GOLD analysis project Ga0070761, IMG submission 66724) | Reference soil microbial communities from the Hubbard Brook experimental Forest, New Hampshire, USA - Hubbard Brook CCASE Soil... | ecosystem: Environmental > Terrestrial > Soil >...
GCGCAGGTCTCCTGCGCGAGCGCAAGATATCCGCCGGCCGTGAATTTTCCCATCAACACGACGGTGCCCCCCAGCGCCAGCGCGCCGAACAGCGTGGCCAGCGTCGTATTGGAATACATCGGAGTCGAGAGGAGAGTCACGGAGTCGGAGTCGTAACCATACAGCCTGGCCCGCTGTGCGTTGGCCCACCGGAATGAGTGCGGCTGGACGATGCCTTTGGGAACGCCGGTGGTGCCGGAGGAATAGATGACGTTGAACGGCCAGTCCGGTTGCGGATCGATGCGCTCGGGGATCGTTCCCTGCTCCACCAACCAGTGCTCGAGGCCCGACGGCCCCCGATCGTCGATGACGACCCTGGGCACGGCGCCGGGCGAAGTGTCAGGTGCGGAGGCGGCCGGCGGCCAGGCGCTCGCCACGGCCCGGTCCAGGAACAGGATCCGCGCTCCCGAGTCGGCCGCCGCCGCCTCGAGCGCTCGCGGAGCGGCTGAGTCCGCCAGCGGCGCCACGGCAACTCCCGCGCGCAGGCTGCCGAGGAACAGTGCGGCGTAGTCGATGCCGGTCGAGGCACAGATTGCGACGGTGTGGCGCGGGCTCACTTGGTCGCGCTGCAAGGTGGCGGCCACTCGATCCGCTAGATTGTCGAGCGCGGAATAGTCGAGGCGGCGTCCATCGTGAATCAAGGCGGCGTGATTTGGCCGCAGGCGGGCGTGCGCGCGAACCAGCTCGGAAATGGTGCCGAAGTCTCGCGACAGAAGATCGGGTTGAATGTATGCGCCGGTCACGGATCCGGCGCCGCCGCCGCCTGGGCCAAAGCGCCCAGGCCTGCGATGTTTTTCACGAGTTCGGCGGGGAAACCATGTCGAGCCTGCAGGTACTCGGGCTCGTTGTAGGCAACCCAGGTGCGTCCGTCAGCATCGTGCCAGGTTAGAATCTTGAGCGGCAGGTCGATCGCCGTCGTGGGGGCGGCGACCATGAGCGGCGTTCCGGCTTTCGGACTGCCGAGAATGACGAGTCCGGCGGGCAACATGGGAAGGCCCGATCGTTCCGCATCGCCGCTGAAATCGATTTGCGCGAATACCGTGAGGCCGCGCGCACGGGCCAAGGATTGCACTCGCCGCAGCACGTCCGCCACGGTGTGCTGCGTCGGCAATATCTTCAATCCATTGACGGCGGTGTCGGCGTTCACGGGCGTATCTCCTTTGGATGGATGGTGCACATGCTAATGCGGCCGGCGGCCGCGCGTCATGCTATCGTTGCGCGCGCGTCCGATATTTCCGGAGTACCCATGTCCTGCGCGGCCAATCGTCTTTCCATCCGCATCGCCCTGCTCGGCGCCACGATCCTTGCGAGCTTCGCGGCCCGCGCACAAACCAATGCAGAGACCTGTCCGGCGGATCGAACCGGACTGCGGCTGCCCGCCGGGTTCTGCGCAACCATATTTGCCGACCGGATCGGCCACGCCCGCCACCTGGTCGTGGCGCCGAATGGTGTCGTGTACGTGAACACCTGGTCCGGCGCCTACTATGGCAATGCCGCCCCGCATGCAGGCGGATTCCTGGTTGCGTTGCAGGACACCACCGGCGGCGGCACCGCGGATGTGAATCAACGCTTCGGGGAAACCGTGAAAAGCGGCGGAGCCGGCGGCACGGGCATCGGCTTGTACAAGGGTGCGCTGTACGCGGAGATCAACGATAAGATCGTGCGCTACACCTTGGACGGGGGATCGAACGTGCCGCGCGAGCCTGCGCAGACCGTCCTATCGGGGCTGCCGCTGCGGGGCGATCATCCCATGCACCCGTTCGCCATCGATGCCGATGGCTTTCTGTATGTGGACGTCGCCTCCGCGACCAACTCCTGCCAGCCGAAGAACCGCGTCGCAGGATCGGCGGGTGCCCAGCCCTGCAAGGAACTCGAGACCCGCGGCGGCATCTGGCGCTATGACGCGAACCGGATGGGCCAGAAGTTTTCGCCCGCCGAACGCTATGCGACGGGAATCCGCAACGGCGAGGGATTCGGCGTCGATTCCGCCGGTCATCGCCTGTTCGTCACCCAGCACGGTCGCGATCAGTTGCGCTCGAATTGGCCGGCTTTGTACAAACCCGACGAAGAGGCGACGTTGCCGGCGGAGGAACTGCTGAAATTACAGCAGGGCGGCGACTACGGCTGGCCCGAGTGCTACTACGATCCTTTCCGGCGCAACTTGGTTCTGGCCCCGGAGTACGGAGGCGACGGCGGAAATAAGGTCGGCCCGTGCGCCGATAAGATTGCGCCCATCGCCGCATTCCCGGCGCATTGGGCGCCCGATGGAATGGTGTTCTACGACAAGGAACAATTTCCCAGCCGGTACCACGGCGGTGTGTTCATTGCCTTTCACGGCTCGTGGAATCGGGCACCGTATCCGCAAAGCGGCTACAACGTGGTCTTTCAATTCCTCGCGGGCGATCGCGCGGGCGACCATTGCGAGGTATTCGCGGACGGATTCGCGGGCGCGGAGAAGTCCCCGGATAAGGCCGCGCATCGCCCGACGGGCATCGCCACCGGCCCCGACGGTGCGCTGTACGTGTCGGACGATGTCCGTGGACGAATCTACAAGATCGTGTACCGGGGCGGTCCGGGATCCGGCGGCGATCCCAAGATTACTGCCTGTCCAAGTGCGACCGCAGACGCCGGGGACGTGAGTGTCGCGGGAGCGCTGCCCCCCGAAGGCTTACACCCCGATGCCGGCGCAGCGGCGGCCAACACGGCTGCTCTGCCCACCCCTCCCGGCGCGACGAAGGCGATGGTTGCCCTCGGCGATCGCATCTATCACGGCCAGGTCGGCGGAGCTGCGTGCACCGGGTGCCATGGAGCCGCGGGCACGGGCTCTGCGCTGGGTCCGGATTTGACCGATAAGAAGCGGCTGTGGAGCGACGGCAGCTATGAGGGTATCGCCAAGACCATCACCGACGGAGTGATGCAGCCGAAGCGATTCCGCAGCCCCATGCCTCCCAAGGGCGGGGCGTTGCTCAGCAACGAGCAAGTATCAGCCGTGGCGGCTTACGTCTGGGCCATCAGTCATCGCGGCAACTAGCCGCGGCAACCGCCGCAGCCCAGTGCGGCGGCGGCTCCGTGCAGCCGCCTAGTGCAGCGGCCTGAAGCCGCGGGATTTGAACACCAAATCGCCCGCGGGGCCTTGAATGTAGGCCACGAACCGAGCCGCAGCGGGCTTGGCCGCGCGGGTGAGTGCGATGGGATAGATGATGGGCAAGTGGCTGTTTTCCGGAAACACGTCGACCACACGCACACGCTTGTCGATCAGGGCGTCGGTCTCATAGACGATGCCTAGCGCCGCCTCGCCGCGATCCACGAATGCCAGCGCCGAGCGCACGCTGTCCGCGCGCACCAGGCGATCCGCCACCTCGCTCCACACGCCGAGGGTGGTCAAGGCCTCGCGGGCATAACGGCCGACGGGAACCGAATCCGGATCGCCCGTTGCCATATGCCCGTTGCCGAGCGCGGCGGCCAGAGCAAAGTGCGGTGCGATCGTAAGCCGGATCCGGCTGTCCGCGGGCGCGATCAGAACCAGGCGATTACCCAAGAGATCGTGCCGAGTGTCGCGCTGAATCAGATTGCGCGATTGCAGATAGTCCATCCACTCCAAGTCGGCTGAGAAGAACACGTCCGCGGGAGCGCCGTTTTCGATCTGGCGCGCAAGCGCCGAGCTGGCCGCGAAAGAGAATTTGACTGGAATCGATGTCTCATTGGTGAATCCATCGCCCAACTCCTGCAGCGCGTCGGTCAAGGAGGCCGCCGCGAATACGGTGATGGCCGCTTTGTCCGCTTCTGCGGCGTAGCTCGGCATGGTCGGCGGCGCCAGGACCGCTGCACCCAACGCCAGGGCCGCCACGATCCACAAGGGAACCCGTAATTTCATTACCCACCTCACAATCGCTTGATTTAACCTAGGCTCCAAGTCCTCGAGACAAGTGCCGCTCGAATCATTGCAGGGGATTCCCTATGTCCAACCATATATTACGCGAGTCGCTCCATGTTGGCGTCTGAAGCCTTCATCACCTGCGCGGTGACGGGATCGGCCGATTCGGTGCGCAAGAATCCCCACGTGCCCGTGACGCCCGTGCAAATCGCGGCCTCGGCCCTCGAGGCGCACGCGGCCGGCGCCGCCATCGTCCATCTGCATGTGCGCGACCCCCAGACGGGGCAGGCGAGCCGGGATCCCGCGCTGTTTCGCGAGGTGGTGGAGAGAATAAGAAGCCGCAACGGCGAAGTGATCCTGAACCTTACCGGAGGCATGGGCGGCGACCTCATGTTCGGCCCCGAAGAATCGCCGCTCGCCTTTCGCGCCGGCACCGATTTCGTGGGTCCTCAGGAGCGGATGACGCATATACTCGATTTGTCGCCGGAGATCGGCAGTCTCGACTGCGGCTCGCTCAATTTCGATGAGCTCCTGTACGGTACCACGCCGGGGTTTCTGCGCACCATGGCGCGCGCGTATCAGCGCAAAGGGGTTCGCCCGGAGCTGGAGGTGTTCGAACTGGGCCACATCGAACTTGCGAAGCAGCTCATATCCGAGGGCCTGATCGATCGGCCCGCCCTGTTTCAGCTCTGTCTCGGCATCAAGTACGGCGCGCCGGCGTCCTCCGAGGCGATGAAGGCCATGCGAGATGCGCTGCCGCCCGGATCGCTCTGGTCGGCCTTCGGTCTCGGTCGATTACAGATGCCCATGGCCGCCCAATCGGTACTGCTCGGCGGTAACGTGCGGGTGGGTCTGGAAGACAATCTCTATCTGGACAAGGGCGTTCAAGCCACGAACGCTCAGTTGGTCGAGCGGGCCCGCACCATCGTCGAGCTCTTGGGCGTGCGCGTGCTCGGCTCGCGGGAGGCCCGCGAGCGGCTTGGTTTCCCCTAGGTCCCGCAGAAGGTCTTGAGAACCCGCTCGCCGGGTTGCGGGGGATCCGCATAGGATTCGCGGCCCGCCTGGAATTCGTAGGGCCTCGACAGCACGGTCGACAGCTCCTCGAAGGGTCCGAAATCCTGGGACTCGACGGCCGCATGGATGACCGCCTCGATTCGATGATTGCGGGGAATGTAGGCGGGATTCATCCGGCGCATGGCCGCCGCGCGCTCACGCGATCCCAAGGACTCCCGGTTGAGGCGCGCCCTCCAGCGCTCCTCCCACTGCTCGTAGTCGCGCGGATTCGCGAACGAGTCGCGCAATCGCGAATTCCCCTCCGCACTCTCGGCAGCGTCGCACAGCGCACGGAAAGTCAGAGTGAAATCCGCCTGATTGCGATGCATGGCCTCGAGCCAGTCCTCGGCCAGCTTGGAATCGCCGTCCTCGCGCGCCGACAGACCCAGCTTGCCGCGAAAGCCCGACAGCAGCGCATCGGCAAAGAGCGTCGAGAATGTCGACACCGCCGCACCGGCGAGTTCGACAGCGCGCGCGGGCTCATCGTCGATGAGGGGCAGCAGGGTTTCCGCGAAGCGTGCGAGATTCCAGGCGCCGGCGTGAGGCTGATTGCCGTAGGCGTAGCGACCTTGGGAGTCGATGGAACTGAACACCGCCGCCGGATCGTACGAATCCATGAAGGCGCAGGGGCCGAAATCGATGGTTTCCCCGGAGACCGCCATATTGTCGGTATTCATCACGCCGTGAATGAAGCCCACGTGCATCCAGCGGGCGATGAGCGAGGCCTGATTCTGCGTGACGGCCCGCAGCAGCGCGAGATGCGGCAGTTCGCCGGCTTTCGCCTCCGGATAGTGGCGCTCGATCACGTAATCGGCGAGCTGCCGCACCCCATCGACGTCGCCGCGCGCGGCGAAATACTGAAAAGTGCCCACCCGCACCAGACTCGAGGCCACCCGCGTGACGATCGCTCCCGGCAGCGCCGACTCCCTGAATACGGACTCGCCGGTGGCAACCGCGGCGAGCGAGCGCGTCGTGGGAATGCCGAGCGCATGCATGGCCTCGCTCACCAGGTATTCGCGAAGTACCGGGCCGAGCGCTGCGCGCCCGTCGCCGCCGCGCGAATAGGGTGTTCGTCCGGATCCCTTCAATTGAATGTCGAAGCGTGCGCCGGCACCGTCCTGCGCTTCGCCCAACAGGATGGCGCGGCCGTCGCCGAGCTGCGGTACGAATTGGCCGAATTGATGACCCGCATACGCCATCGCGATCGGCTCCGAATCCTTCGGTAGGACATTGCCCGAATACAGTCCCGCCAAGGCCTCGGCGCCGCCCATGTCCCCTAACCCTAGTGCTGCCGCCAGCGAATGATTGAATTTCAGGAGCCGCGGCGCCGCGACCGGCGTCGGTTTGACGCGCGCGAAGAAGCGCTCCGGCAGGCGGGCATAGCTGCTGCGATTCATAGGCCTAGGGCGTCGAACGTGCGGTAGGCGAATACCGAGGGCGCGAGGAACCAAGGTCTGCCCCGATAGTACGGCCGCGAGGGAAACGGCACTCCGTCGAGAGCCGTGCGTCCCTCCTCGAGTCCCAGCATCTGCTGTCCGATGCGCTTGCCGAAATACGGCGCGAGCGGCACTCCCTGGCCGCAATAGCCCATGCAATAGTGCATGCCGTCGTGTTCTCCGAGATGCGGCAGAGTATCGAAGGTGTATGCGACCCACCCCACCCAGGCATGGCTCACGGGCACCGACCGCAACTGCGGCAAGATCCGCTCCATCATGCGCCGCAGGCGCGGCACGCACGCGAGCGGATCCTTCTCGGCAAGTGCGGCCCGGCCGCCGAATATGATTCGTTCGCCGTCCGCCGACGGCCTGAAGTACACCACCACCCGGCGCGAATCGACGATGTTTCGTCCGCGCGGTATCAACTCGCGTACCCGGTCGCGCCCCAAAGGACCGGTCGCGATCTGGTAGCTGCCGATGGGGATGACGCGGCGCCTCGCCCAAGGCGAGAGCGGACCGGAATATCCATTGGTTGCCAGCAGCACTTGCCGCGCCCGGACGACGCCGCGCGCCGTCGACACTTCGAAGCCATCCCGGGTTCGGACGATGGCCTCGACGGGGCAGCGATCCACCACCGATGCCCCGCTGTCCGACGCGCGGCGCAGCAGCGCCAGCAGCAGCCGCGTGGGATCGACGGATGCGTCGTCCGGATACACGCAGCCGCCGTGGTAGAAGTCGCTCGCGATCTCGCGGTGCTGATCCGCTTTGGCGACGATGTCGATCCTCTGTTCCAGTCCGCGAGTTTGATTCTCCGCTTCCCGCACCATGGCTGCGAAGTGCCGCGCGGTGTGCGCGCCGAAGAAGCATCCGTCCTCGCGCCACCCACAGTCGATCTCCTTCGTGGCGAGCGAACGCAGATACGCCACGGCGTCGAGCCCCTCGCGGCAAATCCCGAATGCGATGTCCGCGCCGAATCTCTTGCGCAACGAATGGAACGAGGGCTTGATGCTGTACGCGACCTGGCCGCCGTTGCGGCTGGAACATCCGGCGCCGATCGCCCCGGCATCGAGCACCAGCGTGGACCGCCCCGCCGCCGCGGTCTCGCGGGCGGCGGACAAGCCCGTGTAACCCGCACCGACAATGAGCACGTCGGCGCGACCGGGCAAGGTACCTTGAGTCGGCGGCGGTATCGGCGCGTTCTCCAGCCACAGCGGCGTCACCGAGATCTCATTGGGCATCCGGGCACCTCTGCGGCTGGACCGCGGCTTCAGCGCGCCGCGGCCGCGGGCCGGCTCCGCGAGTCGCGAGCCAGGAACCCAGCAGAATGAGCGCGAACGCCAGGATCCCGCCCACCCCCAAGCGTTCGTGGAGCAGCGAGACCCCGAGCAGGGCGGCGACGGCGGGATTGATGTAGGTGATCACGGTCGCGCGCGATGCGCCGGCGTGATTGACGAGATAGAACATCAGCACCATGGCCAGCGCCGTGCACACCACGCCCAGGATCGCCATCGAAGCGAGCGCCGTCGCCGACGGCATTCGCGCGGGCAGGTTCAACGCCGCGGGGATGGCGAGCACCATGCTCGCCGCCAGCAGGCTGGCGGTGAGCGGGCCATACGGGTCGAGCCCGCTCAAGTGCCGCTGAATGATGAGCGGGCCGATCGCGTAGCCGAGCGTCGAGACGATCATGCAGGCCACTCCTGCCCAGCCCAAAGGCCCCGAAATGGTTCCGAATCCGAGCAGAGCCGCGACGCCGACGAACCCTAAACCCAACCCCAGGATGCGCCAAAATCCCAAGCGCTCGTGCACGCCGAAGAATCGCTGCATCAGGGCGATCGACAGGGGCACCATCGCGATGAGCATGCCGGTCACCGAGGAGCTGATCCAACGTTCACCGACGGAGATCAGCGCAAATGGAATGACGAACTCCGCCATGGCAAACGCGAAGATCGCAATCTTGTGCTTTCCCAGCGATCGTAGCGCGCCGCGCCGCCACGCAATCGGCACCAGCACCAGGGAGGCGAGCGCCACCCGCCCGAACGCCACCGTCACGGGCGAGAGTTCCGCCACGGCCAGTTTGATGAAAAAATACGGCAGGCCCCAGATGATGCTCAGCGCCGCAAAAGCTCCCCACGCTCGCCAACTCACGCCCACCCCTTCCGCATTGCTGCGCCGCTGCCGATTCAGCGGGCAATGCTACCAGGGATTGCGGGCACTCATTTGAGTCGCCGCTTCCATCGTCAATTCGGCGCGAAGACTCATGGCATCGCGCGCGGCCGTCGCCACCGCGAGTACCCGGCCCGCGCGCCGGAAGGATATGCTGAAGTCGTGGGCGGCGAACGACCCGTCCACCTCGGCCGCATCCCATTGTTCCGCGTGACCTACATAGTTGATGGTGAGGTCGTAGTGCTGGCTCCAAAAGAACGGGACGGCATCGAACTTCTCGCCCCATCCGAGCATGTTCATCGCCGCGACCTGCCCCTGGCGCTCGGCCACCACCCAGTGCTCGACACGGATTCGTTCGCCGGAGTGCGGGTCCGGCCATCTCGCAATGTCGCCTGCGGCGAATACCCCGGGCGCGCCGGTTTCCAGATATTCGTTCACCGTCACCCCGCGATCGATGTTCAATCCGGCCTTCTCGGCCAGGGCGACCGAGGGCCGCACTCCCGCGCCCAAGACCAGAAAATCCGCATCGATGATGGAGCCGTCGCGCAGCGTGACCCGGCGGCCGTCCACGCGGCCGACGGAATTTCCCAAATGGAATAACACACCGTGCGACTCGTGCAGCGCTTGGATGTACTGCCCCGCCGGTTCGCCGAGAATGCGCGCCATCGGCACCTTCTCGGGAGCGACGACATGAACCTCGATACCGCGCGCCCGCAGCGAAGCGGCCGCTTCAAGCCCGATGAAGCTCGCGCCCACGACCACCACGCTGTGGGCGGCCGCGGCCTTCGCGACGATCGCCCGGCTGTCCGCAAACGTCCGCAGATAGCACACTTGATCGGCGGCGGCGCCGGGAATGTCGAGCCGCACGGGCTCGGCTCCGGTCGCCAGCAGCAGCGCGTCGAACTCGAACTGCCTGCCGCTCTCGATCTCGACGCGGCGGCGTGCGATATCGACGGCGCTCACGCGCGATTGGAGAACGAGATCGATGTTCCGTTCGGAATAGAACTCCGCCGGCCGCAGCAGAATCCACTCAGGAGGCGCGGTTCCTGCGAGAAAATCCTTGGACAGATTCGGGCGATCGCACGGCGGCGAATCATCGGCGCTGATCATGGTCAGCGCGCCTTCATAGCCGCGGCGGCGCAAGGCATCCGCGGCGGCCAATCCCGCGCCGCCGCCGCCGACGATGACGACCCTGCGCAGGGCGGATGGGCTGCGGCGCGAAGCTGCCGCCGCCGCAGCGCGGTTCACCGAGGAGTCCGGGGCCGCGGTGCTCAACTTCTCGCGCGCGAACACGGTGTCGCCGATCCGCTCGACTCGCCAGCAGGCGATTGGATCGAAGGCGGGAGCCCGCAGCGCCTCGCCCGTGCTCAGGCTGAAGCACGCATGGTGCAGGGGACAGCGCAGGGTGTCGCCCACGATCAGCCCCTGCGCGAGCGGTCCGTGATAATGGGTGCAGAACGCGCCGACGGCGTACCACTCAGCGCCGCGGCGGATCAGCAGCGCATCCTCGCCGCCGACGCTGCCGGCCAATAGTCCACCATCGGGCACGGCACCGATGGGCACACCCGTTTTGAAATCCGTTTTTGGCGCGGCGTCCATGATCTAATTATACCCTCGGGATTTCCCGGTGTGGGCCGTTGTGAAACAATGTCCGGCATGCAAAATCCCCGGCCCTCGGTGCGCCTCGACACCAGCCTCGAATTGCTCCTGCAGCGAGCCACGGAGACCCGCACGGAGTGTGTATTGGCCACCGTGGTGGCGACCGCCGGATCGACGTACCGCAAACCGGGCGCGCGCATGCTCATCATGGCCGACGGCAGCTGCTTGGGATTGTTGAGCGGCGGCTGCCTCGAGTCCGATTTGAAGCTGCACGCACAGGAAGTGTTGAACAGCGGCGTGCCGCGCGCCGTTGAATACGACATGCGTGGTCCCGACGATATTTTGTTCGGCGTCGGCGCGGGCTGCGAGGGAGCCATGCGTGTGCTGCTCGAGCGGGCGGGCCAAGGCAGCCGCGCGGCGGCGGCTCTCGAGGCGGCCGGGCGCTCGACCCGGGCGGGATGCTCCACGGCGCTCGTGTCACTGCACCAATCCGCGGACTTGCCGCTCGGCACCTACGATGCCGCGCCGCCGCTGCCGGCCGCGCTGATTCAAGCCGCCGTGCAATCGGTCCGCGACGGCGCATCGCGCGGCATGGATTGGGAAAACGACGGGCGTCGCGCCCGGGCATTCGTGCAGTTTCTCGCGCCGCCTCCGCATCTCTTGATTTGCGGGGCCGCACCCGATGCGCAGCCGGTGGCGGGCGCAGCGCGCGCCCTCGGTTGGCGCGTTACCGTCGTCGACCATCGCCCGGCGTACGCCGTGGCCGCCGACTTCCCCGGTGCCCGGGTCCTGCTCTGCGATCCCGGCTCGCTTCGCCAACGGGTCGCGGTCGAACAATGCCATGCAGCCGTGGTCATGAGTCATCACTTGCTCTCGGACGCATCGTACTTGCGCGAATTGGCGCAAGCCGGCGTTCCCGCCTACGTCGGGTTGCTGGGTCCCGAAGCACGCCGGGTGCGACTCGCTCAGGAGTTGGGAGCTGCGATGGAGCAGCTCAAATCAAGGCTTCGCGGCCCGGTCGGCATCGACATCGGCGCGATCACACCCGAAGGCATTGCGCTTGCCATTGTGACCCAGATTCATGCATGGCTGGCCGGGCGCGGCAGCGTAGCGTAAACTTGATCTGCATCGCGCTGGTACCCATAAAGATACCGACAATCCAGTGGCGGTATTGCTTGGTGATTATGTTGACGCAAGCGGGGAATCGGCCATGTTCAAGTTATTGACCTCTCTCATCGTGGGCATGAGTGCCGCGGTGCTCTGCGCCTGCGGATCCAGCACCGGAACCGCGGCAGTTTCCTCTTCCGAGGCTCACGGGACGCTGGCGGTGAATCCGCCCTTTCGCATCGCTTCCCTGAACGCCGCGGACTTTCAAGCGGAACTCGCGGGAACCAGCAGCGGCGCGCAATTGCTGCAGATCACCGGCAACCCCAGTTGCGGCGTGGATTTCTACTATGTCAAATTCTGGACCCTCGGCGGCGCCGCCGAGACCACCGAGTCCTCCGGTGCACTGATGGTGCCCACGGGCGCGGCCCCCGCCTGCTCCGGCGCGCGCCCCATTGTGCTGTATGCGCACGGCACGAATACCGACAGGAATCTCAACATCGCCGACATCACCGACCCGACCAATACCGAGGGCGTGTTGATCGCGGCCATGTTCGCAGCACAGGGCTACATCGTGGTGGCGCCGAACTATGCCGGCTACGACATTTCGACCTTGGGCTACCACCCCTACTTGAACGCCGAGCAGCAGTCGGGAGAGATGATCGATATTTTGACCGCCGCGCGCACTGCGCTGCCTAATACCATGTCTTCGGCCACAAGCGACAGCGGCAAGCTGTTCGTCACCGGCTATTCGCAGGGAGGGCATGTGGCCATGGCCACCCAGCGTGCGTTACAGGCCGCGGGCGCGACTGTGACGGGCATGGCCGGCCTGTCCGGCCCTTATGCGTTGGAAGCCTTCGGCGATGCCATCCTGTTCGGCAACGTCGATTTGGGTTCGACGGTGTTCACGCCGCTGCTGACCACGAGCTACCAGAAAGCCTACGGCGACATCTACACCACGCCGAGCGATGTCTATTCCGCGACCTACGCCACCGGCATCGAAACATTGCTGCCGAGCGCGACTCCGCTCGACACGCTGTTCGCGCAGGGCTTGCTGCCCGAGACCGCGCTGTTCGACAGCACCACGCCCGTCGTAGACGTACCCGGACAACCCGGATTGTCCGCCGAGCTGACGGCGCTGCTGTCGGTGCCCGGCAGCGCGAACTATCCCCTGCCGCCGACTCCGCAGACTCCGCTGTTCGCGGCCGGCTTCGGCTCGCCGTATTTGTTGAACAATTCGTACCGCGTGGCCTACGCGCTCGACGCCGCGGCGAATCCCGACGGCGCCGTGCCCACGCCGCGCGCCGGCGTGCCGCTCGCGGCGGTGGCGCCGACGCAGCCGTTGCGCCTGGCGTTTTACAAGAACGATTTGCGCAACGGCGGCTGGGCACCGAGTTCACCCACGTTGCTGTGCGGCGGAGATCAAGATCCAACGGTGTTCTACTCGGTGAACACAGAAATCATGGCGGCGTTCTGGAGTCCCTTGGTGCAGGCCGGCCTCATCACGGTCCTGGACGTGAACGGCACGCCCGCCGGCCCGTTCGCGGCTCTGCAAACAGGATTTCAGGAAAGCCAGGCGGCACAGCTGGCCTACTACGAGTCGGCGGCCGGCGGCAGCTTGTCGCCGGCGGCGGCGCAGCAGCTCATCGTGGAGAATTACCACACCTCGGTGGCGCCCTTCTGCACGGCGGCCGCGCGCGCCTTCTTCAGCCAACTCTAAGAGATCCGGCCATGACCCCAACTTCGCACCGTTCGACGTCCGCCGCTCTCGCCCTCTTGGCGACGAGTGCCTTTGTTGCCGCACCGGTTCTCGCCGACGATGACTTTCCCACCAACAGCGTGCGCGCCGGCCTTTACTCCGTGTTCTATCACGTGAGCGCGGACGATCTGTCGGGCCCCTATGTACCGCCGGGCGCCAACATCGATGCCGACAACGTGGAAACCCTGTATCTCGCGTACGTGAGATCGCTGTCCACGCACTTCGACGTGGAATTGGCGGTGGGTTACCCACCGCTGCAGAAAACCGTGGGCAAGGGTCCGGCCACCCTGGGCTCGGTGCCCTACGACGGGCAAGTCATTGCCACCGCTCGGTGGATCGCACCGACCGCGCTCGTGGAATACGTATTCTTCGACGAAAACTCCAAGTGGCGCCCGTACATCGGCGCCGGTGTCAACTTGACCACATTCTACGACCGGGACTCGACCGCCGCGGGCAACGCCGCGAGCGGGGGGCCCACCAAGCTGTCGCTCACCCCGTCGGTGGGACCCGCCGCCACCGCCGGCGTGAACTACCGCATCGCGGGCAATTGGCATCTCTACGGATCCTACTCATGGTCGCAGGTGAAGACCGATCTGACCGCCGATACCGCGGGTGTGATCCGCACCACGCGCATCAGTTTCGGTCCGCAGGCTTTGGTTCTGTCAGTGGGTTACTCCTTCTAGGAATCGCGCGCGCCCATGCCCGGAACCCCGGCGCCCCCCACTTACC
>Ga0070761_10001704_pt1 | contig 13755 bp, 13 predicted proteins | sample HubBroMetageREF1_FD_66724 | JGI IMG/M metagenome (GOLD analysis project Ga0070761, IMG submission 66724) | Reference soil microbial communities from the Hubbard Brook experimental Forest, New Hampshire, USA - Hubbard Brook CCASE Soil... | ecosystem: Environmental > Terrestrial > Soil >...
CCGAAAATACTTTTTCTCCAGTGATTAATATCGAGAGAGCATTTGCTGCCGGCGCCGGGCAGGACTAAGCCAGCCGGCCCCGTGTCGTTCCTTCCACTCGCCTTCTTCTTGTCAGACATATCTTTGAGGTAATGCCTTGGCTCGTAGCTGAGTCGGCTACGCTATTCCCAAGCAGAAACCATCGTTCAGGGAGATTCCTTTTCCTAGCCCATCTCAGCGGCCTTGGCGGCGTTGCTCTGTTCTTTTGATCCGCCCAGCGGGAACTCTACTGTCACTCGCGAGCCGTGCGGTTGCAGATTCGCGAGCCTGATCTCGCCATCGTGCTCTTTGACGATTCCATAACAAATGCTTAGTCCAAGCCCGGTGCCCTTACCCACCGGCTTGGTCGTGTAAAACGGATCGAGCGCGCGGTTCAAGTCCTTAAAACCTGGGCCAGTATCTTCGACTTCGATGATCGCCCGATTTCCACGAGCAAAAGCCCGCACTGTAATTCGTTTCGGCCCGTCCATGTTTTCGACTGCATCGATAGAGTTATTGAGTAGGTTAAGCAGAATCTGCTTGAACTGGTCTTCATCCACGGCCACGCGTGGGAGATTGGATCGAATGTCGGAGAGAATTTCCAATCCTCGGGTATGCGCATAATAATCCCGCAACGCCAGAACATCTTTGACAACCGGCGCCAGATCAACCGTCTGCCGATCCAAGGTGCTTTGCCGGGAGAAGCGCAGCAGATTCTCCACAATCTTTTTCATCCGACGGCTCTCGTTGATCAGTTTATCCAGCTTGTCGCGCCCAGTTCCGGCAGGAACATCGTCGCTGAGAAGATCGCCGTAGCCCATCACTGCAGTCAGCGGGTTATTGAGCTCATGAGCAACTCCAGCCACCAACTGCCCCAACGCCGCGAGTTTCTCCGAGCGGATCAACTGACTCTGCAACGACTTTAGCTCAAGCGCCACCGCTAGATCAGCTGCCAGAAGTTCTATTCGCGCCAACTCCGGCGCATTCACCGCTTCCACCTCCCGCGGATCGTCGAGCGCGATACACCCAAGGTAGCCGCCGCGTGCCGAACACAAGGGAATTAGAAGTTCATCGCCAGTATTCCAATAGGGGTTGGGATCGAAGCGAAGCGAACTCTTCACGGGCTCGTATTTCGCGGCCTCCGCTGCGGAGAGCAGAAACGAATTCTGTCCGATCTGCCTGCCCCGGCTGCAGAAATCCTTGATGTCATCAGTCGTCCAACGGCGCGCTTTCTGCTCCAACTGGGCAAGCGCAGACGAAGGCAGCCCACTCGCGCCCGCCACCCGCAGCCCGTAGCTTCCACTATCGAGATGGATAACGGCAGCACGGAAGTTGCTTACATCGGTGATAGCGGAAGCAATTTCGTTGCACAACAAATCCACGGTGGCGCCGCTTAGCAGTTGCGAGGTAATCGTCGAGAAGCGTTCCAGTTGATGATTCAGGGCGCGTTCCTTGCGTTGCATGCTCTCAATCGACTCAGATTTATCCTCGACGATGGCTAGAATCATGCCGAACGCCACAAATAATTTCGGAGTATTCCAGAGCTCCGCTGGAACGTTCACATGGGGCGCGAGGCGATCCAGCAGCATGCCCACAGGAAACACGGCACCCCAACAGAAAAATCCTCCGGCAGCAGTCAGAATTCCGGGAGAAGCCCGCCAGTAGTTCCGGCAAAGAAAAACTCCGGGAAGCGCAAAGCCGAGTCCAAGGAGAGCGGTCAGGCCCTCATCGAAGGAACCGCGCATCGCCGCGAGGATCGCCCAAATAGCGGTTGCCGACCCTACCAGGGCAAGCGAAATAGCGTACAAAGAGAATTTCCGCAACCAGAAAAGAAAGACAATGCCCCCGAGAAAACACATCAACAGGCAAAGAACATAGGGCCATCGCGCGTGTAGATCGAAGCTGGCCAGAATCGCGTAAGCCACCGATGGGACGCCGGTTATCAAAAGCATCGATGTTCGCTTATGCTTATCCTCTGCAACCGCGGAAACAGAGACAACAAAGGCGACAGCAGCGGCTTGCAGCGAACCCAAATCTATCGCCAGCAAGTACGGACTCACCTCTCCGGCCGCGGGCTCGAGCAACTGCGCCACGAAATGTGTAAAAATAAGGAACCAAGCCACCATCCATAGCTGCAAACGCGCAGAATGGCTGTGCCGCTTCAGAGCCAGGAAAATGCCGACCAACACGGCCACCGTTACCACGGTAGGAATTTTCTCGAGGAGCGTCATAAAATAGAGTTAAGGATAGCTCGACCCACAGTATGTCAATTTGCCAAAACAGCCAAGCGTTACGGGGTTACCAAAGTAACCAACTCGTGAAACTGTCGGTAAAGGCGCCGTCTGCGCAACTTTTTAGATGGTTTACGGGTTAGTTACATGGGCTACGATTTTTGTTCGTTACAATTCTTGACTCTTCTTTACGCGGCGGTCGCATCGACTAATGATTGAATGAGCTCTTAGCTAAAAATGATCCCGGCGGGTTGATTTGGAATCTGAAGGCATTCTCGAATCCAACTCTGCCGGTTCGGTTTACATCCAATTCTTACAGGTCTATTTGGAGAGAAAAATTGAAAAAGCTAACTTTGATTGCACTGCTCTTTGTATTTGCCCTTTTGGCAAGAACTGCGCACGCGCAAGAGATCGATGCAGCTTTCGGTGTGAGCTCACTCACCTCGGCCTCGAGCAAGACAACTAACGGGATTCTCTATCCCTCGTTGTCAGGTGGCGCATACCCCATGTTCAGCGCGGATGTCTTGCTGACCCATCATTTAGGGATTGAAGGAGACGTGTCCTGGAAAGCGAGTCAGGGTTTGTATGGTGGCTACCAGCCCTATCGTCCAATTCTTTATTCTTTCAACGCCATCTGGGCTCCGAAAATTGCCCCGCACATTACGGCTGAGCTGCTGGCCGGAATCGGTGGCGAGAATCTTCGGTTCTACACTCCCAACTTGAGTTGCAGTTACTTCACCGGCTGCACCGATTACGTTACCAGCAACCACTTCGTGGGAGACTTTGGTGGCGGCATTCGCGCCTATGTCTGGCGGAGCGCGTTCATTCGTCCGGAAGTGCGCTTGTTCCTGATTAACAACAACGCGGAATTCAGTTCTTCTTATGCAGTTCGGTATGGGGTCTCGCTTGGCTACAGCTTCGGGGGACGGTAGTTATCGTTCGGCGCATTGAAGAGACTCGACGTGGTCTGCGGGGTGGGCCACGTTTGAGCCTCTCTACCCAACTGCGGTAAGTCCAGAGGGAATTGGTTCCGTCGTCATTTCTCCGTCGACTAATCGCCAGATGTGCATCGGATTCGCATCTTTTAACTCTTCGGGCAGAGCTGTCTGGGGGAATCCCTGATAGCAGACGGGTCGGCAAAACCGAAAGATCGCTTGACTGCCCACCGACGTCGAGCGTCCGTCTGAGGTTGCGGGATACGGTCCACCGTGCACCATGGCGTGGCACACTTCAACCCCCGTCGGAAAACCATTAAAGACGAGCCGACCGACTTTTCGCGTCAGAATTGCCACCAAATCCCTGAACTGCTCTAAATCCCTGTCGGTGCCATGAATAGTCGCGGTGAGATGACCTTCAAGCTTGCGCGCGGCCTCCAAAACTTCCTCTCTGTTCGAATGACGAACCAACAAAGTTGCCGGACCGAAAATCTCCGCAGCCAGAGTTTCGTCGCTCAAGAAAGTTTGAACGTCGGTTTCGAAAAGAGCGGCGCCTGCGCCGAATTCTCCACCGGTCGCGGAAGGCTGCTTTTCAGCGATGAGCCTCACACTCGTGTTGGTTCTTCGCGCGTTGATCGCGGCACTGTAGGAAGACTGTATGCCGGAGGTGAGCAAATGGAACGTTCCGGAATCGTTGACAGACTCCCGCAGTCTCCGGACGAATGCAGAGGCTTCTGCCACTGCAGGCAGGAAAACAAGTCCAGGCTTGGTACAAAACTGGCCTGCTCCCAGAGTAAACGACGCGTACAGTGCGGCAGCTATATTGTCCACGCGCTCTCGCAGTGCACCGGGCAGAATGAAAACGGGATTCGTGCTGCTCATCTCGGCGAAAACCGGGATTGGCTCAGGACGCGCGGCAGCCAGATCCATCAGTATTCTTCCTGCCACGCGCGATCCAGTGAAACCGGCGGCCTTCACCAATGGATGTTTGATCAAAGCCGTGCCAACACGGTTGCCACCGTCGAACAAAAGTGAAAAAACTCCTTCGGGCAACTTGCATTGAAGGACTGCCTCGCGCACGGCGTGGCCCACCAATTCGCTGGTGCCGGGGTGCGCCGGATGCCCCTTGAAGATGACCGGATTCCCTGCTGCCAGCGCGGACGCGGTGTCCCCGCCCGCCACCGAAAATGCCAAGGGAAAGTTGCTGGCGCCAAACACGACGACCGGACCAAGGGGGCGCAACATGGAGCGAATATCGGGTTTCGGAGCAGGCTTGCGGTCTGGGCGCCCGCGATCAATCCGGGCTTGCACCCATGAGCCTTCCTCGACCACATCCGCGAACAAGCGCAACTGTCCGCATGTTCGCGCGGTTTCGCCCTGCAAACGCGCCTTTGGTAGCGCGGTTTCCTGTTCGGCACGTTCGACCAGTTCTTCAATAATGGATTCAATATTGGCCGCGATCGCGCGCAGAAACGCGCCCCGATCCCGAGCCGATACTCTCTCGTAAGTTGCGAAGGCTTCGTGCGCCAGACTCGCAGCGCGATCAACTTCATCCGGCGCCGCGGAAAAAAAGACTGGATCGAGACGTTCGCCGTTTTTGGGATTCATCGCATAGAATACTTCGTGCGCGGCCGCTCCTGATTCGAATCCGATTGTCGATCTACCGGTGAGTTTCATCTTTTAATGCTCCAAGATTAGTTCGCGCGACGTCGCTTCGATTTTCCGCAAGCTTCGGAAAGCCGCCCGTCATTTTCGCAACCGTCCAACTGATCCAGCCCTGGCGTCGCCTTTGGTTTGCCGCTTGCCCAAGTTTACAGATATCATCCATCCACATGACATGGCTCAATATTCTTTTGTTGGTGGCCGTTACCTCGTCCATCGCGCAAACCGCTCCGAGCTCGAAGGAAGTCAGTGCCGTCTATCCCGAGGCGTACGCTCTGTATCTGGATCTGCACCAGCATCCGGAACTCTCTTCCCATGAAACGCAGACCGCAGCAAAACTGGCAAGCCAGCTCCGCAGCCTGGGGTACGAGGTTACCGAACACGTAGGTGGCACGGGAATTGTCGCCATCCTCAAGAATGGCCTTGGCCCAACGGTTATGCTGCGAACCGAACTTGATGCGCTTCCCGTCGAAGAAAAAACTGGTCTGGCTTACGCCAGCAAAGTCCGTGCGAAAGACGACTCAGGACGTGACGTTCCTGTCATGCACGCCTGCGGACACGATTTGCACATGGCGGCGTTGGTCGCAACCGCGGCAGTGATGGTGCACAGCAAAGATACCTGGCACGGGACCTTGATGCTCATTGGCCAGCCTGCGGAGGAAACCATCTCAGGTGCAAAGAAGATGATCGACGATGGAATGTTGCAACGCTTTCCTAAGCCAAACGTGGGCGTTGCCATGCACGTCGGCAATCAGCTTCCTGCCGGAACGGTCGGTGTCACTCCGGGATTTTCGTACGCCAGCGCTGACTCCGTGCGCATTACGATCTACGGAAAAGGCGGACATGGCGCCGCCCCGCAAAATACAATTGATCCAATCGTGATTGCCGCGCGAACTGTTCTCTCCTTGCAAACCATCGTGTCGCGCGAGGTCAAACCGGGAGAAGCGGCTGTGGTCACGGTGGGGTACATCCAAGCCGGCACGAAGAATAACATCATCCCCGACCAGGTCGAACTCGGGTTGACCATTCGCACTTACAAGCCGGAGGTTCGCAAACAGATTCTCGCCTCGGTCACGCGCATAGCCAAGGCTGAAGCTGAAGCTGGAGGCGCGCCGCGTGAACCTTCGATCGAGCTTTACGAGTCCACAAACGCGGTCTACAACGATCCCGTACTTACCGAGAGGCTCCGGAAAACGCTAGAAAACGCGCTGGGCAAAGACAATGTCGTAACCGCGGAGCCGCTGATGGTCTCGGAGGACTACGCCTACTTCATTGAACAGGGCATCCCATCGTTCTATTTTGCGCTGGGGGGAGCAGACCCGCAAAAATATGCCGAAGCCAAAATCAACGACACGAAACTGCCATTCAATCACTCTCCACTGTTCGCTCCCGACGTCGACCCGGCGCTTCGCACTGGTATCGTGGCGGAAGTCGCGGTGCTGCGCGATCTGCTGAATACGTCGCCGAAGTAGTTATGGAACCCTCGTTTCCCGCACGAACTGAATGCTATCGATTCTCATTTTCCATTCAATGACACGTAGCTGATCGCGCCTTGCGGGCGGGAGTGCAGGGCATCGCGGATAATTCTTCTTACGTGTTCGAGTTCATCGCCCACCAACTCTAACCGCGGCGGACGCACGCGAGCGTTCCCAATCTCCACTTCTGCCTGCACCAGCTTGATGAGTTGGACAAAGTTCGGCGTGGTGTCCATGCGTAACAAGGGCAAGAACCAGCGATACAGTTCAAATGCTTTGTCATTTTTCCCGTTCATGCCAAAGTTGAAAAGGTCAACGGATTCGCGCGGAAATGCGTTGGCTAAACCGGCGATCCAGCCGGTCGCTCCGACTCCAATCGCTTCGAGCACCGCGTCATCCACGCCGATAAATATCTCCAGACGGCGATCCAGCAACGCGCGAATAGCCGACACCCGCCTGACGTCTGTGCTTGATTCCTTCACCGCCTCGAGGTTTTCGTGCTCCGCCGCGAGTTCCTGAATCTGCGCGGGAAGAAAGTCGGTGCCGTAGGCAACCGGATTGTTGTACAACATGCAAGAGAGCGGTGTAGCCTCGAACACGGCTGCGACGTGCGCTTTCATTTCGCGCCAATTGCCCTGATAGACATATGGCGGCAGCACCATCAGCGCATCGCAACCCAAATCGGCGGCAGCCTTTGCGATGCCCACGGCTTCGGACGTGGAGAGCGCTGAAACCGAAGCCACCACCGGGCTACGCCCGTGCACGGCGCCCACAAGCGTGCGCAGAACTTGCAACTTTTCTTCAAAAGATAATGTCGCACCTTCGCCCAACGAACCCAGCGCGACAATGCCTGCGCAGCCATTCTCCAGCAACCACCGGCAATGCTCCGCCATAAAACGATAATCGATTCGGAGATCTTCCGTAAAACTGGTTGTGATGGCAGGCATCACGCCCTTCCACTTCATGAGCGTCCTCCTGTGATTTCGCAGAGTTCCAGATCTGAATCGCCGGTCAACCCGCTCAAGCTTTCGACGCGAACCGGAAAGATTGGAGGCCGAACCGAGTCTGGCTTCCAATCAAAAAGGAATTCAGTTGCCGGCCCGCAGATTCGCCCCTGGCAAGGTCCCATGCCGCAGCGGGTTTGAAGCTTGGCTGCGCGCCACCCTGTCTGTTCGCGAAGACGAGAATAGCGGACATCTTCGCAGCGGCAAACAATCGTTTCAGGCTGGGGAAGGCTTCTGAGTTCAGAGCGGAGCCGAAAAGTACGATCGAGACTTCGTGCGAAGCGCCTGAGCTTTTCTCGTTTACTGAATAGTTTGCTTGCTTCCGCGATGCGTCCAGCCGTGGCAAGCCCCGCGATTTCGCCCTCGACGAGCGATAGTTCAAGCCCGCCAATGCCGGTCGGCTCGCCGGCGCAGAAAACTTCCGCTACGCTTGCTTTCTGAAAATCGTCGACCCGCACACAGCCATTTTGAATCTGACAACCGAGCAGTAACGGTAATTCAATGTTCGGAACGAGATGAAAACCACAAGCAAGGTAATCGCACGGAATGGTCTCCGGCTTCCCGCGTCGCGAAATCGTCACAGACTCAACCGCAGTCCTCCCGTCAGCTGCAATCGGCCAACTGCTTGCGCTGAACCTCGTCCCTGCAAGCTGTCCTTTCAGTCCAAGCCCCTGGAATATCTTGTCCGGCTGCGCAAGTAGCACTGTGCTGAACCGGGCGAGGTTTCCCCACGATGCCTGCTCACAAATGATCGGAATCGTAGCGCCGTGCTGACGTAGATATGCGGCTGCGGCAAGTAATAGCGGACCCGTGCCCGCAACGACGATTCGCTCGCCCCGTATCGGAAGACCGCTCTTGGCCATCGCCTGCAGTCCACCTACTCCCATGACATTCGGCAAAGTCCATCCGGGAAAAGGCAGAAATCTCTCGCGCGCCCCAGTTGCCAGAATCAACTTTTCGAAAGCTAATTCCCAAATGCCATCGTCACTCTCGGCCAGCAATATCCGTAGCCCGGGTTGTTGAAAAACTCTGCCACGAAGCACACCCGCGCCAGACGACTGCAAACGTTCGATCCATTTCGAAGCCTCAGATCCTGCTTCCGACCCGCCACGCCAGATCTGTCCTCCGACCGCCGGGTTGTCATCGATGATGCCAACGCGACGCCCAGACTCCGCCGCGCGTACTGCCGCAGCCATACCCGCGGGCCCACCGCCGACCACAAGGACGTCAAACTGCTGTCGCGGATGCCTACTCATCGGTATTCACATCCATGCCTTGTTCACAGAGAATCTGGCAGCCTGGACGATGCGGCTTTCCATCGATCACCACCCGGCACTCAAAGCAAATACCCATCCCACACACGGGTCCGCGCGGTTCGCCACTTATAGAAGTTCGAGAGGTCTGTCCCGCAATCGCCATCGCAACCGCCACGGTCGTGCCCGAAGGCACAACGATCGGCGCTCCGTTTACCGTCATGGTGATTTGACTACGCATGCACATGTTCCATGGCAGTCCGCGACGGCAAGTATGGCTGAATGGGAATCTCCGGTTTCGCGCCCGTAATCTGATCAACTAGAATTCGAGCTGTTGCAAGCGATGTCGTGATGCCCAACCCCTCGTGCCCGGTCGCCAGGAACAATGACGAATCCCCCGGCCATGGCCCAATCAACGGAAGCTTGTCCGGCGTCGCGGCGCGGAACCCAGTCCAGGTGCGCACCGCCGACATTTGCGCAAGACCAGGCATATATTCCCGGGCGCGCTGCAGCATGCGAGCGAGTATCCCGCTATCGACTTCCGTTTGGTCTGCGCTGTATTGTCGCGACGACCCGATCAAAATCTGGCCAGTCCGGCGCGGTTGGACGTTGAAGGCAACGGAATCATTGCTAATTGAGTGCGCGCTCTTCAAGTATCCAAGTTCTACCAACTGGTGCCGCAGGAATCCGGCGTAGCGATCCGTGATGACCAGGTGCCCTTTTCTCTTTTTTATTTCTACGCCCGGTGTGAAGTTGGCGGCACAAGCTCCAGCTGCGTTCACCACGACCCTTGCGGAAATCTCGAAGCCATCGGCCATCGTGACTCGACCCCGTCCCGCCTGCGTAACGGAGCGGCCAAGATGAAGCTTCGCTCCCTGTTTCTGGGCGCGTTCCATCAGAAAGCGCGCAGCGCAAGGCGGATAGAGGACCGCATCGTCCATTACCAGCAGTCCTCCGGCCAATCCCGGCCGAAGGTTCGGTTCAAGGCGCGCTAGAGTCTGAGCGTTCAATATCTCGGTCGGGACTTCTCGCTGTCCGTAGTAATCCCGCTTGCGCCGGACTTCGACCATCTCTTCTTCGTCGGCCGCAACCCAAATCGTGCCGCACTGGTCGTACTCGACATCGATTGGCAACTCCGGACGCAACTTCTGCCAAAGCTGTTGCGAGTAACGTGTCAGAGCAAACTGCGCCTCGGAGTCATCCATCGTGACAATATGACCCATGCCTGCCGCGGTCGCGCCTCCGCCGACCATATCGCGATCTACGACGGCGACGTACATGCCCCGGCGGGTGAATTCGTCCGCGCAAGCCGCGCCCACAATGCCCGCGCCCACGACGACCACGTCATAGGCGGCGGCGTTCATACCCGAATGCCCATGCAAAGCGGATCGCGCGGATCAAGCAAGAGATCGGCTTCCGCGTTCACGAACGCAGACCCCTTAATGCTCGGATACACCTTGCCATCGCGCACTTTGATCGTGCCTTCAAAGACGCTTCCAGTGATGCTCTCCTGTCGCCAAGTTTGACCTTCGCGAATTTTACCGTCGGCATACAGGCAAGCCAATTTTGCGCTGGTCCCGGTGCCGCACGGAGAACGATCATAGGCCTTGCCGGGACAAAGTACGAAATTCCTACTGTCGGTTTCCGCATTTTGTGGCGGACCAAACAGCTCGATGTGATCAATTTCCTGGCCTTCGGCCCCCGTGATGCCATGCACGCAGAGAGCCTGACGAACCGCCCAAGTGAAGCGGGTAAGCGCTTCAATATTGTTCAGCGACAACTCGAGATCGTGAACATCGTAATCGCGAATCAGGTAGAACCAATTCCCTCCCCAAGCAACGTCACCCTTCACCTTGCCGTAACCCGGCACCTCAACTGTTACGTTCGCCGCAGTCCGATAGCTTGCGACATTATTTACCGTAACCTCGCCGTTATCGTGCAGAACCGTACCTACTGCTCCGACAACAGTCTCGATCCGATGCTTTCCCGGTTTGATGCGCCCCAGATATTCCAACGTGGCCACCAGACCGATGGTGCCGTGGCCGCACATTCCAAGGTAACCAACATTGTTAAAAAAAATCACTCCCGCCGCGCACGCGGGATCCGTAGGCTGGCACAACAGCGCGCCCACCATCACGTCCGAGCCTCTCGGTTCGTTGACGACAGCGGAGCGAAAACTATCGTACTCGCTGCGAAAGCGATCCAAACTCTCTGACAAGGGACCGATCCCCAATTCCGGGCCGCCGCTCACGACTACACGCGTTGGCTCGCCACCGGTATGGGAATCAATGACCCGGACTCTCTGGCATTCTTTACTGGTCATTGTGCGTACCGATCGGACTGAAGACTCGGCCCGAGAAATCCATTCTAGGCGATCCTAGGCCGTGTCTTGAAGTAAGCAATCGTAAACAGGATGCCGAGCAGCAAGTCGCTTCCCACGAAGACCATATCCGACGGGTGCATGCGCCCTAGCAGGACCAGGATGACCACAGGCACGACGTAACTGACCTTTTCAAGCACCGAGGGAATCATTAACGGTCGATGTCGCGCCGGGTCGGTCGCGATAACGAAGAACACAATCTGCCATACCAGCCCCGCTCCCACGAATCCGTAGAAGAATCCCGGATGCGTGATTGCTGGCGGATCTTGTCGGCCGATCAGATCAAACATGAAGTAGAGCGGAGTGAGAACCAACACGCCCCAGATCCCGGCAATCCAAAATACGATCTTCGCAAATCTCATGGCGACTCCTCGTACGCTGCGTCAGAGATTTTATAGGAGGCCTCGGCGTGAGACCATCCTCGTGGCCCGGTTTGGTTACAATAGGACGCATGACGGACACTCTGATTATCGCTGGCCGCGAGTTTCGTTCCCGGCTTATCGTCGGCACGGGGAAATATAAGTCATTTCAGGAAACCGCCCGCGCCCTCGAAGCCAGTGGGGCGGAGATGGTGACGGTGGCCGTGCGCCGGGTAAATCTTGATCGCAGCAAAGAATCCCTGCTGGATTACATCGACGCTAAGAAATACTTTTTACTGCCGAACACGGCTGGTTGCTACACCGCCGACGAGGCCGTTCGAGCGGCGCGTCTGGGACGCGAAGTGGGCTTATCCGACTGGGTCAAACTCGAAGTCATCGGCGATCAGGCCACGCTTTATCCGGACGTGCAGGCCACGCTCGAAGCGACCCAAGTTTTGGTGAAGGAAGGTTTTACCGTTCTGCCCTACACCTCTGACGACATCGTGTTCGCCAAGCGTCTGCTCGATGCCGGCGCCAGCGCGATCATGCCGTTGGGCGCGCCTATCGGCAGCGGACTGGGTATACAAAATGCCGCCCATATCCGAATTCTTAGAGAGATGATTACAGGCGTACCGTTAATCCTCGATGCCGGTGTGGGCACGGCCTCGGATGCAGTGATTGCGATGGAACTGGGAGCCGACGCTGTCTTAATGAACACTGGAATTGCCGGCGCGCAGGATGCAGTGCTGATGGCAGAGGCTATGAAGCATGCCGTGATTGCGGGACGTCAAGCCCATCTCGCCGGGCGTATGCCGAAGAAGCTGTATGCAACCGCCAGTTCGCCTTTGGAAGGCGTGGTGCGTTAGGTTTTGCTCCAAAAATAAAGGGCGGCATTGAGCCGCCCCTGCAATTCCGTTCTTACAACTCAGATCATCTTCACGCTCTCGATGTGTATCGTGTCTCCGGTCAATTCACCGGTAACCGCCACGTGGTGTCCTTCATGTCCCTTCAATACATCAGGGTTGTCCACGTTCACGACCTTCTGGTCACCGTCGGTGACAATCACCGCTTTCGCGCCCTTTCCCAGGCACTTGGTCATGCAGGCGGCGTGACTCGCGCTGGCGCCTTTGGCGCCGCACAACGTGTCGCTCACAGTCCCATTCACGGTCGTCGACGAACCCGCCGCCGAGGCGATCGTAACCATGAAGAACAAGACCGAAACGGCAGCACAACTCATCCATACTTTTTTCATAGCACACCTCTTATCGCGGTCAGACCGCAGATTTTTTGGAACTGACGTCTACATTCCGCTGCGTTCGTGCGAATCACAAACAAAACCCCAATTGTCGACTGCCTTGCTGTTATCAAAGGAATTAACAGAACTATATCACAAACCTATTACGCCAAAACTCTCGAAGGAGCATCATTTCCGAGCTGCGTTGGTTTCTGGCTTTGCAGTGTGCGCCGGTGGCGGCGCGACGTACACCACTTCCCCCGGACGCGCATAGTGCAACTGCTCTCGCGCCTCTTTCTCAATCGTATTCGGGTCGGGGTCCTGCAAGGACTTCACTCGCTGAGTATAGCGGTCGTTCTCCTTTTGCAAGTCGTCGATTTCCTTCTGCAGGCTTTGGTAATCGGCCTTCTTCTGCCGATAAACCACCATGCCGTTAGCGCCAAACATGACATGCGCGAATAACCATATCGTCAGCAAAGCCACCGCGCCCGTAGCCAGTCGGCGGCGCAGGCGGTATATAAGGGTTAGGGTCGGGCGAAGTCTTTCCATGCTGCGGTCCGCCCACGCTTCGGCTTCCGGAGCGCGCTCCACCAAAGTCCGCAGGCGGTCTTCAGACCGCGGCAATACTCGGATTTTGGGGAAACGCCCGATTCGAAGATTCATTGTTTGGCCGCGCAACTTCCTTCGTCTTGTGGACGAGGTTGTCCCGAGGATTCCATCCCAGTGTCTCAGTGGACTTCTCTTCCGTTCCTCCGTCAAGCGGAACTTGTCTTAATTGGAGACGGGAGGAATCAACTTTGACAAATCCCCGGTTCGATGGCCCCGCATCGCGGCAACCACCCGTCTGAAAATGCTAGTCTCTGATGCCGTACACTGGGAGCTGAAAGCTGATTCTATGACCGACAAGAGACTCGTCATGACTACCGCCGGCTCCGTCGATGAAGCGCGCCGGATTGCGGAAACATTGGTCGACCACAAGCTCGCGGCCTGCGTCAACATCGTCCCCAAAATCGTGTCGATCTACCGATGGAAGGGCAAAGTGGAGGAAGCTGAAGAATGGCTGCTGTGGATCAAAACTGCTGCTCCCTTCGAGCGCGTACGCGATGCCATCCTGGAAATGCACTCCTACGAGTTGCCGGAATGCGCGTCGATCTCGATTGAAGACGGCAGCCCGGCGTATCTCAAGTGGCTTGAAGATTCGTCG
>Ga0070761_10001706_pt1 | contig 13751 bp, 11 predicted proteins | sample HubBroMetageREF1_FD_66724 | JGI IMG/M metagenome (GOLD analysis project Ga0070761, IMG submission 66724) | Reference soil microbial communities from the Hubbard Brook experimental Forest, New Hampshire, USA - Hubbard Brook CCASE Soil... | ecosystem: Environmental > Terrestrial > Soil >...
GATCGCCGCCGACGGCGCTGACGCTCTCGGCGAATGCGTCGACGTCGGGCGCCTTCGTCCTCCAGGTCGGCTTCACCGGCACCGTGACCGCCGGCAGCACCACGGTTACCAACATCACCCCGAACCTCTCGACCTGGACCAACGTGCTGCCGGTCCGCGAGGTGGTCAGCGACAATCCTACGGACACGTCGACCACGCCTGCCTATACCGTCGCCGGCCCCGCAATTCCCGAGGACACCGCCGTCAAGACAGTGAACTCCGCCGCGGGCGTCAACACGATCGTGCTCTGCAAGGCGGCGACCTCCTCGGGCACGGTCACGTTCTGGAGCTATGACCCGATCCCCTACGACCCGAACACCAACACTCCCCTCGGCAACGGCACCGACCAGTCCGCCGAGAGCTGGATGGGTTGCGTCGTCGAGCCGACGAGCAGCGACGAGAACAGCGCCGTTGCGGGCATACTCAATTCGGGCGTCAGCGATCCCGACGTCAGCGAGCCCTCCGGCGGTTGGCCGAACTGGTATCCGTTCTGGTGGCGGTCGGGCCAAGGCGGCTTCGACGGCGGCATCAACAACTGGGTCCCCAAGGCCGGCGGCATCCTTGGCCAGACGAACACGACCGAGGTGCAAGGCGACGTGGTCACGGACTGGGACAAGTTCAGCGGCCCGAACCAGGGCTGCCCGGTGCCGATGCTGCCCTTGCAGGACGCGACGACGACCGCCGGCCAGACGGCGGTGCAGAACACCATCAACGCGATGTGGCCGCGCGACGCCGGCGGCACCCAGGTGCCGATCGGCATGATCTGGGGCTGGCGCATGCTGTCGGCCAACGGGCCCTTCCCGCAGAACAACGGCCACCCGCTGACCTACGCCAACCAAGCGACGCTGGCCTGGAAGAAGGCCGTCATCCTCATGACCGACGGCACCGAGGAATGGCCGAGCACGCAGCAGGATACCGGTCTCAGCTATATCAGCGACGGCAAGATCGGCACGACCAACAACACGAACACGGCCCAAAACAACATCAACACCCGGCTCACCACCTTGTGCAACAACATGAAGGCCACCGGCAATTTCGTGATCTATACGATCGGCCTCGGCAGCGACGGCGCGAGCAACACGCAGCTGCAACAATGCGCGACATCGACCGGCGGCTTCTACGTGGCGACGCCGAGCAACCTCAACACGGTGTTCCAGTCGATCGCGAACTCGCTGCTGACGTTGCGCCTGAGCCAATAGCGCGACGGCTTTCAAAAACGTCGAGCTCGAGCAGGGCGCCGCAAGGCGCCCTGCTTGCGTTTGGGCGAGAAGATCGTCCGCGGCGGCGAGGATCAACCCGATGAAACGGCGGAGGCCGGCGTCGCGTCGCGGGCTTTGGCGCCGCCGGCGAGAATGGCCGCACCCAGCGCGGCCGCGAGCACGGAGCCGGCGAGCACGCCGATCTTGGCCACCGCCGCGTCGAGTCCTTGGGGAAAGGCCTGGTCGGCCATCAGCAGCGCGACCGTATCGCCGATGCCGCAGAGACAGGCGCCGCCGATGAATTGGCGGAGCGTCACGCCTTCGGGCGTCAGCGCCAGCCGCGCCTTGACGGCAAGCAGCGACGCGAGCGCGACGCCCAAGGGCTTGCCGACGAGGAGGCCGAGGACGACGCCCGAGAAAATCGCGCGCGCCCCGGGCGACGACAGATCGACATCGAAAGCGATCCCGGTTGCGGAGAAGGCGAAGAGCGGCAAGACCAGATGCGCGCTCCAAGGCGCCACCGCGCGCTCGGCACGGTCGGCCGGCGACAGGAAGCGCTGGCTCGCGGCGGAAAGATTTCGGCTCGCCCAATCCCAGATCGGCTCCTGCTCGATGCGGCGCGCCTCGCCGCCGCGCTGCTTCGCCTCGTTCTCCACATCCTCGAGAGCGGCGAGCGCGGTCGCGGCCTGAGCGAGCAAGGGGCCCGCGGCCGGCGCGGGCCGCGTCGGCAGAAAGGCGGCAAGCGCCACGCCCGCCAGCGCGGCGTGAACACCGGCGGCGTGAAAGCAAAACCACAGGGTGAGCGTGGTCGCGACATACGGCCAGGCGGCATAGACGCGCGCGCGATTGAGGGCAAAGAGCAGCGCCGCGGCAAGCGCGGCGGCGACGAGCCAGGTCGCGTCGAAGACATGCGGGTAGAAGACGGCCAGCGTCAGCATGGACAAGAGGTCATCGACCACGGCCAGCGCCGCCACGAAGACCCGCAAGCCCACCGGCACGCGGTCGCCGAGCAAAGCGAGAATGCCGAGCGCGAAAGCGATGTCCGTCGCCGTCGGCACCGACCAGCCGGGCGCGGTCGGTCCCCGATTGAGCGCCAGATAGATCGCCGCCGGCGCGAGCATGCCGCCCAGCGCGGCGATGACGGGCAACAGCGCCGCCCGCGGCGTCGCCAGCGCTCCCGCGGTCATCTCGCGGCGAATCTCGAGGCCGACAAGGAGAAAGAAGAAGGCGAGCAGGCCCTGAGAGAACCAGTCGCCCACGGTCAGCGTGAGCGCCCCGCCGGGCGGGCCGATGCTGAAGGGGGCATCGACGAAGAGCCGGTAAAAGGGCGCGAGCGGCGTGTTCGCGCAGAAAAGCGCCGCCGCCGCGGCAAGGATCAGGACGAGGCCGCCCGACGCCGGCAGGCTGGCGAAGACGCGCGCCGAGCGCTGCAGCCGCGCCGCCACCGGCCGCTCCAACGCCTCGAGCATCGAATAGAAATCCCAGGCGCCGTCGTAGCGCAACCCGTCGACGAAGATGGTCGGCGTGCCCGTGACGCCGTTGCGCCGGCCTTCGGCGCGGTCGTCATCGACGCGACGCGCCGTGTCGTCGCTGGCCAGGTCGCGGCGGAAGCACTCCATATCGAGGCCAAGCTCGCCCGTGATGGCGAGAACCCGCGACTCGTCGAGCTGCGGCTCTTCGTCGTAGAGCCGGTCATGCATCTCCCAGAAGCGGCCCTGACGCCCCGCGGCCTCGGCGGCGCGATGGATGAAGGTCGCGCCGGGATGCGCGCGCTCGTTGGGAAAGTGACGGAAGACATAGGCGAGGCGGTTGCCGAAGACCTGCCGCAAACGCGCGAGGACCGGACCAAGGCCGCGGCAATAGGGGCAGAGATAATCGCCATAGAAGACCACGCTGGCGACGCCGTCAGCGACTTGCGCGCCGCGCATATGGTCGCGGACGGGATCAATGGCGCGCTTGAGCCTTACCGCGTCGTTGGGTGCTGCACCGCTCTCGTCCGCCATCGTGTCAGTGACCCGGATATGCTCGGAGGTGACGCGGTCTGTGTATCCGAAGCACCGCGCCCCGTCGAGAGTCTCGCCCCGAGGTTTGTGCCGATGGCGCGCGGCGGCTACTGTCCGCTCCGTCGAGCCGCCAGGCTCATGCGCCGCGCGGCCGATAGATCGCGGTATGGGCGATGCGGGCGAGGGGGGTGCTGCCGCTCGCATAGACGAGCACATCGAGCTCGACGAAGCGATGGCCCTTGCGCTCGTAATTGGCGGTGACGAGCGCGCGCGCCGAAAGCTCCTCGCCGATGCGCGCCGCCCGCACATGCTCGATGCGGCTGCCGACATGCATCCATGGCCCGAGCACGACATTGTGGCGCAAGGCCCAATTGCCGATGTGCAGGATCGTCCCCGGATGGACGAGCGCTGCGGATTCGTAGACGGGCAGGGTCTCGCCCACGTCCTTCAGGTATTGGCGGGCTGCTTCGGCGCCGACGCGAAAGGGATGGATCGCGAGCCAGAGGCCGGGCGCGAGCGTCGCCTCGTCGGCCGGCGGCCGGTTCGCGGGTGGAACCGGCGGCAGCGGCGCTGCGGCGAAGGCGTCGGGTACGGGCGATGCGGCGGTGGGGAGCGCGGCGCGGCCGCTGGCGCAGAGCTCGCCGCCTTTCGCGAGGTGAAGCTCGAGCCCATCCGCTGTCGCGCTCGCCGTGAGCGTGAGCGCGTCGCCGTCATAGACGGGCTTCAGCAACCGACACTCCGCCGTGCCGCGCTCGAGCCAGGCGCGGCCCCAACGCGCGACGGGCAGATGCGTCATGTAGGCATAGACCTCGACGCCGGGCACGAGCCCGCCCGCGAAGCCGAAGCGGCGGGCGACGGCATCGTCATGGATCAGGTTCTCGCTGTGCTTCGCCGTATTGAGGGCGGTGACGTGATAGGGGCCGAGAGCCGAAACGGTCATCACTGGATGTTCCCTGCGCCGGATTACGACGGTCGGCGCTAGGCTTGCACCATGCCGGGTGCCTGACAAGCCTTGCTTTCTGCCGCGATGCGGCAGGGGGGTCGTTGCGCCGCATGCAATTGCGAGATTTCCCCGGTACACTCGCGCTCGGCGAGGGGAGCGCGACGGAGATGATGCAGGGGCAGCTCCGCATCTGGCTGGAGCGGATCGGCCTGTTCGGGCCGGGCGTGGTGTTGACCCTTGCCGCCTTCGCCGTCGCGTATTACTTCGTCCAGCCGGCGCCGCCGCGCCATATCGTGATGGCGACGGGCGACGCGGACGGCGTTTATTACTATTACGGGCAGATCTATCGCGACCTCATGGCGCGCGAAGGGGTCGAGGTCACGCTCGCGGAGACGGCGGGCTCGATCGACAATATCGCGCTCCTCACCTCCGGCAAGGCGGATGTCGGCTTCGTCCAGGGCGGCACGCGCAACGATAGCGGCCACACCGAGCTCCGCTCGCTGGCGAGCCTTTATTTCGAGCCGATCTGGGTCTTCGTCCGCCGCGATCTGAAGGCGCTACGTCTCGCCGATCTTCGGGGACATCGCGTCGCGGTCGACCGCGAGGGCAGCGGCACGCGCGTCATGGCGCTGCAATTGCTGGCCGACACCGGGCTCGACGGCACGAATGTCGAGATTTCGGCGCAGGGCCATAGCGATGCCGCCAAGGCGATGCACGAGGGCGCGCTCGACGCGGCGTTCTTCATCGCCCCGGCGAATGCGCCTTTCCTGCGCGATCTCTTCGTGGACCGCCGCCTTCGCCTGCTGCATATCGACGAGGCGGCGGCCTATCGCCTGCAGCACCGGTTCCTCTCGGTGCTGACGCTGCCGCAAGGCGCGATCGATCTCGCCGCCCGCGTGCCGGACGCCGACACGGTGCTGCTGGCGCCCGCGGCCAATCTCGTGGTGCGCGAGGATTTTCATCCGGCGCTGGCCGAGCTCATGCTGATCGAGGCGCGCCGGATTCACCGCGATCCCGGCGTCTTCGAGGACGCGGGCCAGTTCCCCTCGCGCGAGCATCTCGAATATCCGATCGCCGATGCGGCGCAGCGATTCTTCGACTCGGGGCCGTCGTTGCTGCGGCGCTATCTGCCGTTCTGGGCGGCCAATCTCGCCGACCGCCTCAAGATCATGCTCGTGCCGCTGGTGGCGCTCGCCTATCCGCTCTTCAAGATCATTCCGCCGACCTATGATTGGCGCATGCGCTCGCGCATCGACCGCTGGTACAAGGAGCTGCAGGTGATCGAGCGCAAGATCGAGGCGACGACGACGAAGGACGAGCTGAGCCGGCGGCTCTCCGAGCTCACGGCGCTCGAGCACAATGTTCGGCGCCTGACCATGCCGGTCGCCTATGGCAATCCGCTCTACAGCCTGCGCCAGCACATCGTCATGCTGCGCGCGGAGCTCGAGAGCGCCGTCGAGCGCGGCACGTAACGGAGGCGTTTCTTGTTCGCGTGCAGCTCCCTGGCCCTGCCTCCGAACGCCGCGATCCAGCGCGACATCGCGCGTGCCGCCGAATTCCGGCCCGCCGATTTCATGGACAAGTTCGATGCCCACACGCTCTTCTACGATTTCATCGCGACCGGCAAGGAGAGGGAGCACAGCTGGCTGCTGATCGCGCCGCCGCTCCTCAACCTCTTGCCGCTGCTGGCCCAGGCCTCGATCAACGGTCAGCGGATCGGGGCGCTCGTGACGCAGTATTACGCCCGCTATCTCTGCTGCGACGTCTGGATGATCAACGTCAGCAGCGAAAGCGTTCTGTGGAAGTTTGCCTTCGGCGCCTGCCCGATCGAGGCGCAGCCGTCACAGAACCACCTCTACGAAGGAAAACGGGTCCTCTATACGCTGTCGAAGGACAACGACCTTCGCTGGATCGCCGACTGGGTCCGCTTCCATGTGCGCAATCATGGCGCCGATGCCGTCTTGATCTACGACAATGCGTCGACCCGCTACAGCGGGGAAGATCTGGAACAGGCGCTCAGAAGCGAAAACCCCTCGCTCGAAGTGAACGTCGTGAACTGGCCGTTCAAATACGGACCGCAAGGCATCGACGATCGATGGTGGGACTCCAATTTCTGTCAGTCGGGCGCCCTTCACGATGCGCGGTTCCGCTTCCTCGAACGCGCCCGGAGCGTCCTCAATTGCGACATCGACGAGCTGGTGGTGTCGGAGACCGGGGGAAGCGTTTTCGCGGCGACGGAGAAGGCCGATGGCGGCTATCTGCTGCTCGGCGGCAGATGGATGGCGAGCACGGCGGAGACGCCGGCGGGCGCGCTGCCAAGACATGCCGACTTCCGCTATCTCGACGCCGCCGCGGCCGCTTGTCCGACCAAATGGTGCGTCGTCCCCGCCAAATGTGCCTTGGAGCGTCAATGGCACACGCATGGCGTGGGGGCGAAGCCGGTCGAGCTCAATCGCACGTTCTCCTACCGGCATTTTCGCAGCATATCGACGGATTGGAAGTATCCGAGGACGCCATTGGCAGCCTATGACTCCCGCATCCATGAGCGCGACGGGCCACTCTCGGAGGCCATGAGGCGGGCGGGACTGTGATCGCGACCGCGGCTTCTCTCTCTCGCGACCGTTTCCCTGGCGTGAAGTTTGAGCTAGATCAGGACTCGAGGTCGCATTCGGGCGTCGCCGGGCAAGGCAACGGTATGATCGTCGCCGGCGAAAGACAAAGGGAGCTCCCATGAGAATTCATCTGATGGCGATGACGGCGCTGCTGGCGGGTGCGGCAAGCGCGGCCGTGGCCGAGGAGAAGCCGATCAAGATCGCCTTGATCGCCGACAAGACCGGGCCGCTCGAGGCCTATGCCAAGCAGACCTCGGCCGGCCTCGCCATGGGGCTCCAATACGCCACGGGAGGCACGATGACGGTGGCCGGCCACAAGATCGAGGTCATCGAGAAGGACAGCCAGACCAAGCCCGATGTCGGCCGCACCCTGCTGGGCGAAGCCTATAACGATGACGGCGCCGATATCGCCATCGGTGGCACCAGCTCGGCGGTGGCGCTGGCGATGCTCCCGGTGGCCGAGGACAACAAGAAGATCTTCATCGTCGAGCCGGCGGTCGCCGATTCCATCACCGGCGACAAATGGAACCGCTACATCTTCCGCACCGGGCGCAACTCGACCCAGGACGCGGTCTCGAATGCGCTCGCCGTCGGCAAGCCCGGCACCGTGGTGGCGACGCTGGCGCCGGACTATGCCTTCGGCCACGATTTCGTTGCCGCTTTCGGTACGGCGCTCGCTCCGACCGGCGCCAAGCTCGTCTATGAGGAATATGCGCCGCCGAGCACCACCGACTTCACCGCGCCGTACCAGCGCATCCTCGATGCGCTGGCCAAGGAGCAAGGGCGCAAGATCATCTTCATCAACTGGGCGGGCGGCGGCAATCCGATGTCGGCGCTTCGGGCGCTCGATCCCGAGCGGCTCGGAATCGCGCTCGCGACGGGCAGCAACATCCTGCCGGCGCTCGTCGCCTACAAGGACTTCCCGGGCATGGAAGGCGCCGGCTACTATTACTACGAAAACCCCAAGAACGCGGTGAATGATTGGCTGATCGCCGAGAACCGGAAGCGCTTCGACGGCGCTCCGCCCGACTTCTTCACCTGCGGCGGCTTCATCGCCGGCGAGGCCGTGGTCGAGGCGCTGAAGCGCACGCAGGGCTCGACGGATACGGAGAAGCTGATCACGGCCATGGAAGGCATGGCCTTCGACTCGCCCAAGGGACGCGTCATGTTCCGCAAGGAGGACCACCAGCTCCTGCAGCCGATGTATGCCTTCAAGATCAAGGTCGACCCCAAAGTGCCCTGGGCCATTCCCGAGCTCGTCCGCGAGATTCCCATCAGCGAGATGAAGATCCCGATCATGAACCACCGCCCGTGAGACAGCGGGCCGCGAGCGGGCCGCCATGACGGGGGAACGCGCACCCGTCCTCGCGACGAGCGATCTCACCATCCGCTTCGGCGGACAGATCGCGGTCAATGGCGTCTCCTGCGCCTTCGCGGAGGGCAGCCTGACGGCGATCGTCGGCCCCAATGGCGCGGGCAAGACCACCTATTTCAATCTCATCTCGGGTCAGCTGCGGCCATCGGCCGGGAGCGTGCGCTTCCTCGGCCGGGACGTCACCCCTCTCGGCGCGCCCGAGCGCACGCGGCTCGGGCTCGGCCGCTCGTTCCAGCTCACCAATCTCTATCCGAGCCTCAGTGTGCTCGAGAATGTGCGCCTCGCCGTGCAATCCGTGGCGAGAATCCGTTTCGACATGCTCGGCATCGCCGTGCGCAACAGGCGCCTCGTCGACGAGGCGCGCGCCTATCTTGGCCGCGTCAATCTCGAGAAGCAGGCGCTGCTGCCGGCGGCGGCGCTGTCCCACGGCGATCAGCGCAAGCTCGAAGTGGCGATCCTGCTGGCGCTCAAGCCGCGCGTCTTCCTCTTCGACGAGCCAACCGCAGGCATGGCGCTCGACGAGATCCCGCTCATTCTCGATCTCATCGAAGCGATCAAGGCCGAGGGCGACAAGACCATTCTCCTGGTCGAGCACCGCATGGACGTGGTCGAGCGGCTCGCCGACCGCATCATCGTGCTCCAGGACGGCATCTTGATCGCCGACGGGTTGCCGGCGGACGTCGTGGCGCTGCCGGCGGTGCAGCAGGCCTATCTGGGCCTTCATGCGGCCGAGGCTCTCCATGCCTGAGTCGAGCGACGCGCTGCTCCGCCTCGAGGGCGTGCACACGGATATCGGCCGCTACCAGATCCTTGGGGGCGTCGACCTCGCAGTGGGGCGCGGCCGCGTCACCATGCTGCTCGGGCGGAACGGCGCCGGCAAGACCACGACCTTGCGCAGCATCATGGGGTTGTGGAAGCCGCGCGCCGGCCGCATCAGCTTCGACGGCCGACCGATCAGCGGCATGACGACCCCCGATATCGCCCGGCTGGGCATCGCCTATGTGCCGGAGAATCTGGGGATCTTCGGGAAGCTGACGGTGCGCGAGAATCTGCTGCTCGCCACCGGGCGCCAGGGCTTCGCGGAGCCGCGCCTCGAGCGCGTGCTCAAGACCTTCCCGGCGCTCAAGGTCAAATGGAACGCGAGCGCGGGCCTCCTGTCGGGAGGACAGAAGCAGATGCTGGCGATCGCGCGCGCCATCATCGAGCCGCATCCGATGCTGCTCGTGGACGAGCCGACCAAAGGGCTGGCGCCGAGCGTCGTCGATCATCTCATCGAGGCGCTGAAGACACTCAAGAGCGAGGCGGCGACGATCCTGCTGGTCGAGCAGAATTTCCGCGTGGCGCGAGCGGTGGGCGACGAGGTCGCGGTGATGGACCAGGGACGCATCATCCATAGCGGCGCCATGGCGGCGCTCGCCGCGGACGAGCGGCTGCAGCAGCGGCTCCTCGGCCTCAGCCTCGGGGCCGTGGCGTGACCGCGAGCTGGCCCGGCACGATCGAGAAGTGGGCGCCTTACGCCGTGACGCCGCTCTTGATGATCGCGGCCTTGCCGGCGATGGGCTTCGGGCCGTGGCTGACGCTGACCGTCGCCGGATTGTGCATGGGGATGATGCTGTTCCTGATGGCGTCGGGCCTCACGCTGATCTTCGGGCTCATGAACGTCCTGAACTTCGCCCATGCGGCTTTCGTCACGACCGGCGCCTATATCGCCGCGTCGGTGCTGTGGCGGCTCACGGACTGGACGATGGAGCCGTCGCTCGCCCTCAACCTCGCGGCATTGGCGGTGGCGCTGGTGGTGGCGGCGGTGGCGAGCGGAGCGCTGGGATATGTGTTCGAGCGCCTCGTCATCCGCCAAGTCTATGGGGCGCCGCTGCGGCAGATCCTGATCACGGTGGGCGCGCTGGCGGTGGTCGAGCAGCTGATCATCGTCGTCTGGGGACCCGGAGCCATTCCGCTGCCGCGGCCGGCGATGCTGCGCGGCAGCGTCTTCATCGGCGGTTCGGCGATCGAGACTTATCGCCTCGTGGCGCTCGGGGTCGGACTCCTGGTGGCGGCGGCCATGCATCTCGTGCTCACGCACACGCGGATCGGCCTCCTGGTCCGGGCCGGAGTCGAGGATCGCGAGATGGTCGAGGCGCTGGGCTATCGCGTCCACCGCCTCTTCATCGGTGTCTTCATCGCCGGCACCGCTTTGGCCGGCATGGGCGGGATGATGTGGGGGCAGTACCAGACGCTGGTGAATAGCCAGATCGGCAACGGCATGACGATACTGGTCTTCATCATCCTGATCATCGGCGGATTGGGCTCGGTCGGCGGCTGCTTCATCGGCGCGGTCCTGGTCGGGCTCATGAGCAACTATGTCGGCTTCCTCGCGCCCAAGCTGGCGCTCGGCAGCAATCTCTTGCTCCTGGTGCCGATCCTGCTGTGGCGCCCGCGCGGCCTCTTCCCCATCGCGGAACACTGAGGAGGCGATGAGCCAGCAGCCGCGCGCCGCGCTCGACGAACCCGCAAAGGCCGCTCCGGTTGCCGCCGGAGGCGCGAGCCGCGTCCGTTCCGTCTCGCGCTGGCTCGTCTCGGACGACGCGCCGGGGCGCTGGTGGCTCAACGCCGTCTTCCTGCTGATCCTGCTGGCGCTGCTCGTCGCTCCGTTCCTCTTTCCGGGCACCAAGGCGCTGGGCGTCGCGTCGCGCATCTGCATCTTCGTGATCCTGGTGGCGAGCTACGACCTGATGCTGGGCTACACCGGCATCGTCTCCTTCGCGCACACCACCTTCTTCGGCATCGGCGCCTATGGCGTCGCCATTCTGCTGGCGAAAGGTTGGGTCGGCTGGGGGGCGGTGATTCTGGGGGCGCTCGCCGGCGTCCTCGTCTCCTTCGCCGTGGCGGCGGTGATCGGCATGCTCAGCTTGCGCGTGCGTGCGATCTTCTTCGCGATGATCACGCTTGCGGTCGCGAGCTTCGCCCAGATCGTCGCATCACAGTGGCGCGATCTCACCGGCGGCGAGGACGGGCTCACCTTCTCGCTGCCCGGCCTGCTGATGCCGAGCTTTCGCGTCTTCGCCGATCCAGTGCTGGGCATCGCCGTGAACGGCGCGGTCGTCACCTACTACCTCACGCTCGCCGTGTCGGTGCTGCTGCTCCTGGTGATGCTGCGGATCGTGAACTCGCCCTTCGGCCGCGTGCTCCAGGCGATCCGCGAGAACGAGTTCCGCGTCGAGGCCATGGGCTATCGGGTCGTCGCCTATCGCAGCTGGGCCTGCGTCCTCTCCGCCGGATTCGCCGCGCTCGCCGGCGCGCTCATGGCGCTCGAGCTGCGCTATGTCGGCCCCGATGCCACGCTCTCCTTCTCGCTGATGGTCGACATCCTGCTGATGATCGTGATCGGCGGCATGGGCACGCTTTACGGCGCGGTGATCGGGGCCATCCTCGTCGTGCTCGCGCAGTATTACTTGCAGAATGTCCTGGGCATGGTGAGCGGCGCCTTTGCCGGGATGCCCGTGCTGTCGGCGCTTTTCCATCCCGACCGCTGGCTTCTGTGGCTCGGACTCCTCTTCGTGCTCATCGTCACCTTCTTCCCGCAAGGCATCGTCGGGCGGCTGCGCCGGCTTTAGCCGACGCTCTCCCCGCGAGAGCCGGAGAACCAGGCGCCGGTTTTTTTAGCAGCGATAGCCGGAAGAGGTTGCGGTCGCGGTCGAGCCGTTGGGGCAGACGACGGTGGAGCCCTGGGGCACGACCACGGTGGGCGGTGGGCAGGAGCAGCCGCAGGCCGCCAGCAGGAAAGCGCAGAACGCGAGAACGGGCCAAGCACGCATGGTCATGCCTCGAATTGGAAATGCTACTCGAGTAACACGCGCCATCGGCGGGGCGTTCCGTTCTCATGGGTGCGGGCTCTCGCGATTGCTGGCGCAATCGCCGGCACCCGCGCGCGACGACGCTGCGCGTCGCGCGGGTCAGCCGGCGCCGAGGACGATGCGGTCGAGGCGCAGCCAGACGCGGTCGAGCGCTTCTGCCATGAGCTGGGCGTCGCGCACGGACTCCGGCATCAGCTCGTGGCGGTCGCGCAGCACCAGCATGGTCACCGACAGAGACTCCTCGGCATGGCGCACTTCGACGCCATGGGAGAAGCAATCGGCGAAGTAGGGTTCCTTGACGATGTTCGGGAAATTCACGGCCAGCGCATCGGCGAGCGCCCGCATCCAGTCGTCCGACATCAGCTCGACGGCGCACCAGGGCCCGAGGGATCGCGCATAGAGATGTTGCGCCAGGCGGACGAAGTCGGCGGTGTCGGAATCGAGATGCCGGCAGAGCGCGTCGGACTCGCCGAACGCCTCGTCTTCAAGCAGGAGCTTGGCACCGATGTTCCGGAACGCGCGCGTCAGCTGATAATGATGGGTGTCGCCGCCGGGCAGGCCGTCATCGTCGACGAAGATCTGGAGCTTGCGCTTGCGCAAAGCGGGGCTGTCGAGATGCGGCAGGTAGTAGACGGCGGCGCGGGTCGCATGCATGGCGGACTGATAGACGAGGTGGATCTGACCGAGCAGCTTGGGATCGTTCGCGGCGCCCGGCGGCAAAGCGGCGAGGTGACGGAAGAACGGCATGCGCGAGGGGCAATGAGTCGCGGCAATCCGCTTGATCATCGCCGGAAATGCTTCCACCGCCTCGGCCGAAATCGGCAGCGTCGCCGTCTGCTCGGTTTTCGGGCTGGCGAAGGTTTTCATCTCCGGTTCTCCTGATCCCGCATCCGCGCAGACGCCGCGGACAGAAAGATCGCCGAACCGTCGCTAATATCGCGTTAAGCTGCGTCATTATTTCTTCATGTTTGAGAAATCGGTAACCAAGACTGGTGCAATCTGCGTCGTCCGCCACCCGCCGGAGATCGGAGATGTCGTCCTCTGCCCTGCGGCTTGGCTGCGCCTGGCTCACCCTCTTCGTGATCGGCACCGATCTCTTCGTCGTCTCGCCGCTGCTGCCCAGCGTCGCCGCGGATCTCGCCGTCGCACCCGCGCGGTCGGGCTGGTGCGTCACGGTATTCTCGCTGACCTATATGGTGATGGCGCCTGCGCTCGGGCGCGCCGCCGATGCGTTCGGGCGGCGCCGCCTGCTCCTCGTGGCTCTCGCGGGATTTGCCGCGGCGAATCTCTGCTCGGGCCTGACACGGGATTTTGCCGGCCTGCTCGCGGCGCGAATTGCGGCCGGCGCCGCAGCCGCCGGCGTGACGCCGTCCATCTATGCGCTGGTCGGCGATTGCGCGCCGGAAGAGCGGCGGGCCACCTGGTTTGCCGTGGCGGTCTCCGGCCTGTTGCTGTCGCTGGCGCTCGGCGCGCCGCTGGGCACGCTGCTCGCCCACGCCTTCGGCTGGCAGAGCGTGTTCGTGGCGGTGGCGGTCGCGAGCAGCCTGCTCCTGCCGCTGAACCGCATGGCTTGGCCGAGCTCGTCCGCTGCCGCGCCGGCGACGAGCGGCGACGGGGAAAGTGGATTTCTCGTCATGGCGCTGCGGCTCGCGCCGACGGCGGTGTGGAGCACGGCGCTCTACGCGGTCTACACCTATCTCGGCATCGGGCTGGCGGCGTGGGGCTACGC
>Ga0070761_10001707_pt1 | contig 13740 bp, 9 predicted proteins | sample HubBroMetageREF1_FD_66724 | JGI IMG/M metagenome (GOLD analysis project Ga0070761, IMG submission 66724) | Reference soil microbial communities from the Hubbard Brook experimental Forest, New Hampshire, USA - Hubbard Brook CCASE Soil... | ecosystem: Environmental > Terrestrial > Soil > Temperate...
TGGGCGACGCCCGCGCGCGCGAGCTCGAGCGCCTCGTGACCGCGGCGGCCTATGCCGAAGCCATCGGTCTCGAGTGCCATGCCGGACATGGGCTGGGCTACGATACGGTCGGGCCTGTCGCCGCCATTTCCACGATCGTCGAGCTCAACATCGGTCACTTCCTCGTCGGCGAAGCGATATTCATCGGCCTCGACGCTGCGATCCGCCGCATGCGCGCGCTGATGAACGAGGCCCGTGGACGCGCAACGTGACGCTGCACCGGACCCTTGCGTCTCCTTCTTGCCCCTGCCCCCTTGAGACAGGGCTATCGCATATTGGGTTCACCACGGAGGCACGGAGGACACGGAGAAGAAGGGCTCGGCGCGCGAAGCGCGCCATCCTTCGCTTCTCCGTGTCCTCCGTGCCTCCGTGGTCAATCTTTCCTATTGGCGTCTCGCCAGCACATGCGATTGCCCTGCCCTTTGAGGGGGAGGGTAGGGTGGGGGGCGACGCTGCTCGCTGTTGCAGGAACCGCGCATGATCCTCGGCATCGGCAGCGACCTCATCGACATCCGCCGTATCGAGCGCACCATCGAGCGCTACGGCGACCGTTTTCTCAGCCGGATCTTCACGGCGGCGGAGCGCGAGCGCTCGGATCGCCGCGCCCATCGCGTGGCGAGCTATGCGAAGCGCTACGCCGCCAAGGAGGCTTGCTCGAAGGCGCTCGGCACCGGCTTTCGGCGCGGCGTCTACTGGCGGGATCTGGGCGTCGTCAATCTCGCCTCCGGGCGTCCGACCCTCGTCCTGACCGGGGGCGCGCTTGCCCGGCTCGAGGCGATGACGCCCGCCGGCATGATCGCGCGGATCGATCTGACCCTCACCGACGAGCCGCCGATCGCCCAGGCCTTCGTCATCATCACCGCCGAGGCGGGGTGACGCATCGCGCAGAAGGGTTAGGGTCAAAACCGATAAAAGGTGGCGGCTGAGGAGTGAATCGCTGGCTATGCGATGGCCGCCGCCTGCCGCGCGTTGATCGCGGCGTACGCTCGCGCCGCTGCCGCTTCCATGCGAGCGACGAGCGCCGGGACCTCCGCCGCGTGTTTCTTCTTGATCGCCGTCATCAGCGCCAGGCTGGAATTCTTCAGCTCGGTCATCCCAAGATTGCCGGCGGACGAGACCATCGCATGCGCCTCATGCGCGATGGCCGCGTGGTCGGACGTGGCCATCACGCGCATGGCGTCGTCGAGCTGATCGCGAAACATCCGAACGAGCGAAGCGAATCGGTCACGGCCGAGCCGCTTCTCGAGCGCGTCGACGGTGGCACCCTCGAACACACCCTCGTGCTTTCGCGCCCGTGCCGGTGCCGGCGTGCTCGCCATCCAGCGCGCTACCGTCCTTTCGAGCTCCTCCGGAGCGACAGGCTTCGCGAGATGACCGTTCATCCCGGCCACCAGGCAGCGCTCGACCTCTTCGGACATCGCATTGGCGCTGAGTGCGATGATCGGGACGTCGCGTCCGCGCTGGTCGAGAGCACGGATGGCGCGCGTCGCCTCGATGCCGTCCATCTCCGGCATCTCCATGTCCATCAAGACGAGATCGTAGTCCGCATCCTGGATCGCGCGGACCGCCTCGGCGCCATTGTTCGCGAAGGTGACGTCGTGGCCCGCGCCGCGTAGCAATGTGCCGACTACGATTTGATTCATCGGCACGTCCTCCGCGACGAGAATCCTGGCGGGTCGCGTGGCTGAGCGAATTTCGGGCTCGGGCTCGACCACCGCGGGCGCCGCCGTCGGCGGCAGGTCGACCACGAACCAGAAGGTGCTGCCGACGCCCGGCGTGCTTTCGACGCCGATCGATCCGCCCATCGCCTCCGTCAGGCGTTTGCTGATGGCGAGACCCAGGCCGGTACCGCCATAACGGTGCTCGGCGCCTTGCCCGACCTGCGAGAACTCTTTGAACAAGAGCTGCTGAGAGTCGGCGGAGATGCCTGGTCCGGTGTCGGTCACGGCGAAGCGAATTCCCGTGCCGCCGGGCGCCCGCCGCACCGTCACCGTCACGCCGCCGCGCTCGGTGAATTTCGCGGCATTGCCGACCAGGTTCAGGAGAATCTGCTGCAATCGCGAGGCGTCGCCGGCGACCCAGGCCGGAAGGTCGGGCGCGCGGTCGCAGGTCAGCGTGATGCCCTTGGCCGCCGCTTGGGGCTGCACGAGCGCGAGGCACCGCTCGGCGATGACAGCGGGATTGAGCGGCTTCGAGAAGAGCTCGAGCTTCCCCGCCTCGATCTTGGCGACGTCGAGAATGTCGTTGATGATGGCAAGCAGCGCGTGTCCCGCTTCCTTCAGCATGACCACATGGCGCCGCTGCTGCGGGTCGAGCGCGCCGCCGAGCAGGATATTGGCAAAGCCGATGACGCCGTTCATCGGCGTCCGCAGCTCGTGGCTCATGCGCGACAGGAATTCGGACTTGGCGCGATTGGCGGCCTCGGCGCGCTCCTTCTCCCGGCTCAGCTGTTCCTCGAGCGCCTTGCGCGACGAAACGTCGCGTAGCGTGACCACGATGTCCCGCGGCTCGTCGGTGATGGCGTCGCGAACCAGATGGAGCTGGGCCTCGACCCACCGCTCGCCGCCGTCCTTGTGCCGGATCTTGATCGAGAGGGTCGCGTAATCCATGCCGGCGCGCATTGCCTCCAGCACCTGGCGCATGCGGGCCTCATGCTCCGGATTGAGGATCGCGAAGATGGGTTGCCCGACCAGCTCTTCGGGCGCGTAGCCCAGCGCGCGGCGTGCCGAGGGGGACACGTAGCGGCGAATCCCATCGAGATCGAGCTGCACGATGACATCGGTTACGTTGTCGGCGATCAGCCGGTATCGCTCCTCGCTCTTGCGCAGCGCTTCCTCCTGGCGGCGCGCCTGGTCGGCGTTGTCGAGGGGGCCCGCGGTCCCCAGAATCACCGCTGCAAAGATGGTGGCGTTTGCGACGACCATCAGCGCCACGCCAAACTCGGTATCGTACCAGCCAAGGTGCTGCCCCTCGAGCCGCAGCCAACCGATCGCCGTCGGGGCCAGAAGGGCCAGCGGCAGCAGCCGGCGCGCCGCGACACCTCCGGCATAGGGGCTCGTCAACACGCGCATCAGGCCGCGCTCCGCGTCCGCAAGCTCCAGGCCGGTGGCGAGCACGACGAACAGGATGGCGGTCGGCAACGCGACGGAATTGTAGGGGCCGACGGCGTAGAGCACAGAGACGTCGTAGGCATAGCCGAGGATGGCGACATAGGCAGCCAACAGCACGAGGATGCTCAGGTTTTCCGATACGAGGCGAAGGCGGAGCCGGGCGGAAGTGCCGAGGAGGAGGGCTGCGCCATAGATGACGAGGCATGACGCGCTTGCCGGCGACATCCGCGCGGCATGGCTGCCCCCGGAAACGGCGAAGAGAATCTGACCGATGCCAAGGTCGACGGCAAACGCGTATTCGACCAGCGTAAGCAGCCCGATGAGCGCCGCAAAGGCGGCGCAGGCCGCGCCGGCCCGGCGGAAGCGATCGCGCCGATCCAAGCTCGACAAGTAGAGCGCCATTCCCGCCGCGACGAAGCCTGCGGCCGTATTCGGCTTCATCGACGCCCAGCCCTGATGGAGCGAGCAGAGAAGCGGGATATCGGCCGCCCGGCCGAAGAGGGCGATCAAGCCGGAGATGCTGACGGCCGCGCCCGCCGCCCGCGCTGCTCTCCGCCCTGCTGCCGCAAAATCTGTTTTCGTGGTCGGCTCCTGGTCTTTCGAGCGCGGCAGAGCTGAGGAACCGCTGGCAGAAGTCTCTCCTGCCGCGGGCCGACGACCCACAGACGACGTTGACGGCGCAGCGATCATCACTGGCGACGCCATAGGGTTCAGGCCGGACGCTTACGCCTGTCGGGCAGTTCGGCGAGTTTAACCCAGAACTCTTCGACCTGTTTGATCATGTCGGTGAATTTGTTCGAATCGAAGGGCTTGAGAATGTAGCTGTTCGCGTGACGATCGTAGCATTCCCGAATGTCCTTGGGCGCGTCGGAGCTGGTGAGAACGATGACGGGAATGGATTTCAGTTTCGCGTCCTGCTTGACGATGTCCAGAAACTGGTGGCCGCCCATGCGCGGCATATTGAGATCCAACAAAACGAGGTCGGGTCTGACGGCATCGCTGAATCTGCCCTGCCGGGACAGGTATTCAATCGCCTCCACGCCATCATGCGCCACAGACAGCGTCGCAGACAGGTTTCCCCGCTTGAAAGCCCTCTTGGTCAATTCAACATCGCCTTCGTTATCCTCGACCAGCAATATGTTCATGGCAGCGCCTTCCTATGCTCGGGAACGGTAAAGGAAAAAACGCTCCCCGTGCCGAGCGCCGATTCGAACCAGATTTTTCCGCCGTAAAACTCGACAAATTTCTTGCATGTACTAAGGCCGATGCCAGTTCCCGGATATTCTTCCTTGCGGTGGATGCGCTGGAAAATGGTAAACACCCGATCATTGAATGCTGGATCGATGCCGATACCATTATCGTGTACGGAAAACCGCCATCCGCTGTCCTTCGGTTCCGCCTGGATTTTGACCTCCGGCGGCTTCGTGCCGTCCTGAAATTTAAGCGCATTGCCGATGAGATTCTGAAACAGCACGCGTATGAGAGTCGAGCAGCCTTCCAGCGTCGGCAATGTATCATGGATGACGCGTGCTCTCTTTTGTGCAATGACCGCTTCGAACTCCCCCAGAACGTCCTGGACAATCTGGTTGCAATCAATTTTCTCCAGCTTGAGATCTTCGCGCCCAACGCGTGAAAAGGTGAGGATATCGAGGATCATTTTCTGCATGCGGCCCGCATTTTTTGCGATAAAGCCGACGTACCTCTGTCCTTCGTCGTCGAGAAACTCCCGGTAGTTCTCCTCCAGAAGCGTGGCATAGCTGTTCATCATGCGTACCGGCTCCTGCATGTCGTGCGAACAAATATACGCGAAACGCTCCAGTTCCTCGTTGGATTGCCGCAAATGCTCGTTGAGGGCAAGAATCTCCTCGCGCTGAACGTAGAGATCGAGATACACCTTGACCTTGCTGCGCAGAATATCGGGATTGATCGGCTTGAAAATATAGTCCACCGCGCCGATCTCGGCAGCTTTGGTGGCATATTTTTCTTCCTTGCTGATGGCGGTGACGAAAATGATCGGGACACCTTGCATAGATTCGTGATCTTGCATCAGCTGTGCCGTTTCGAATCCATCCATTTCCGGCATCTGTACGTCCAGCAGAACGACGGCAAAGCGATGCCGGAGCATGAGCGAAAGCGCTTCATTGCCCGACACGGCCTTGAAGATCCCGGCCTTTAATTTTCGCAGCACTCGCTCCGTTGCCAGTAGATTTTCTTTCCGGTCATCGACAATCAGGATGTTCGGCCGCTTTTCGGCAGCGGGATCCGGCTTCGCGTCTTCGACAGGTCTCTTTTTAGCCGGCAGCATCTGACCCACTCGCTTCTCCGCCTTGCAATGCGCTCAATTGCATAAGCAAGGGCGCAAGCTCGTTCAGATCGACGACATGATCGACAGGTGTGCAGTCGAGTGCGGCCTGAGGCATATGCCGTGTCGCCGCCGTTGCAGGGTTCTCCACGATGGCACATCCGCCACGGTCCTTTATTGCCTTGAGACCCCGGCTGCCATCGCCGTTGGCTCCGGTTAGCACCACGCCGATGACCGATTCTCCGAATGCGTCCGCAGCGCTCTCGAACAGAACGTCAATCGAGGGACAGCAGTAATTTACGCGCGGATCGACCGAAAGGCTGAAAGTGCCGTTCTGCTCAACAAGCAGATGATACCCGGCCGGCGCGAGATATATATGCCCGCCACATAGGGGTTCCTTGTCTTCGGCCTCTTTGACCGGGAGCGGCCCGAGCTGGTTCAGGTATTCGGCCAGAAAGCCGTCTGAATTATCGCTGCTATGTTGGGTGATGGCGACGGGCAGGGGGAACGCTTTTGGAAGCGCCGGGATGAATATTTTCAACGCGTGCATGCCGCCGGCCGACAAGCCTATCACCACCGCTTTATACCGAGGCGGCATGGGCCGCTCCGCATTTCCGGTAGAGTCGTTGTTTGGCATCCAGCGGCTCGAACAGCGATCTCACGGCCGTGAAATTCAGCGTCTCCTTGTTGCCGAGGCACAGAAATCCGCCATGACGCAGGCTTTCCGTGAACTGGGAGAGGACATGATCCTGCAAAGTCTTGTCGAAATAGATCAGTACGTTGCGGCAGCAGATCAGGTTCATCTCGCCGAACACGCCGTCAGTGACCAGATTATGAAACGAAAACGTGATGTGCTTATTCAAATTATCCTTGAATTTAACGAGATCGTAGCTGGCATTGTAGTAACTGGAAAACTCCTCCGTTCCGCCCGCTTCGCGGTAGTTGGCTGCGGCAGTGGCCATGTCGCCGAAGGAATAGACGCCTTCCTGCGCCCTATCGAGCGAATGCTTGTTGAAATCGGTGGCATAGATGCGGGTGCGTTCAAGAAAACCTTCTTCGTGCAAGAGGATTGCCATCGAATAGACCTCCTCGCCCGTGGCGCAGCCCGCATGCCAGATTTTGATGAAGGGAAAGGTTTTAAGCATGGGAATGATCTTTGCGCGAACGGCACGGTAGAAAGGAGGATCGCGGAACATTTCCGTGACGGTGATCGATAGGCCTCTCAGGAATTCGTTGAAGTACGACTCGTCATGGTAGAGCTTGTCGAGCAGGGCGGTGTAGCTGGAAAGCCTCGCGTGTGCGCGTGCACGATCGATCCGGCGCTTCAGCGACGCACGGGAGTAGTGGGTAAAATCATACCCGTAACGGCCGCGGATGCCGTCCAGCAGCATATCGATTTCCATTTTCTCCGTGTCGAGCGCCCGCGCGTGCATCGGCGTCATGCCGCCAAGTCTTGTTTGAACAGCCAGACGCGCAGCAACGTCAAGAGACGCTCGATATCCACGGGCTTGGTCAAGTAGTCATTGGCGCCTGCCGCCATGCATTTTTCCTGCTCTTCCGGCATGGCGCGGGCAGTCAGCGCAAGGATCGGCAGATCCTGATGCGCTTTTTGCGCGCGTATTTCCTTCATCGCCTGGTAGCCGTCCATGACCGGCATCATGATATCCATGATGACGAGCTCGATTGCCTTGTTTTCCTCGAGTTTGTCGAGCGCCATCTGGCCGTTGTCGGCGATGACGACGTTCATCCCGTGTTTTTTCAGCAGCTTCGACAGCGCGAAGATATTGCGCAGATCATCGTCGGTGAGCAGCACGGTCCTGCCCTGCAGCGCCTTGTCGGGGTCGTGCTGCATGCGGATGATCTCGCGTTGCTCTCCGGATAGGGTCGATTCCACGCTGTGCAGAAACAGCGTGACCTCGTCCAAAAGGCGGTCGGGCGATTTTGCGCCCTTGATGATGATGCTTCCGGTATAGCGGTTGAGTTGCCGGTTCTCGTCCTCGGTCAGCTCCTTGGCGGTGTAGACGATGATTGGCGGCAGCCTCGACTCGCCGAATTCTCTTTCCGCCTTCTCCAGCCATTCAAAGCCGGTCATATCCGGCAGACGCAGATCGAGGGTCACGCAATCGAACCGCGTGGTTCTAAGATGCGCCAAACCCGCCGCTCCCGCCTCGGCGAAGGTGATCTGGATATCTTTCTTCTTCAGCAGTTTCTGAATGGCGATCTGGTTTCCGTTGTCGTCCTCGATCACCAAAATCTGCTTCATCTCGGTCTGCAGCAACGCTTCGATTTTGGCGAAGGCGCCGTCAATGCCCTCTTTCGCGACCGGCTTCGTCAGATAGCCGACGGCGCCCTTGCGCAAAGAGCCGACGCTGCCGTTTTCGGCACGGCCGGTGATGATATGGACGGGAATGTGGCGCGATCTCAAATCGTGCTTCAGCTGATCCAGCACCTGCATGCCGTCGATATCGGGCAGTTTAAGATCGAGAATGATGGCGTGAACCGACTCTTCCATCGCCAGCAGCAAGCCGGTTTTGCCGCTGCCGGCAACGAGGCATTTGTACCCGCGTTTTCGAGCGATCTTCATCAGTGTAACGGCAAAGTTTTTATCGTCCTCGATAATGAGCAGGACCTTGTCGTTGTCTCCGATGTTTTTTCGATCGTCGGCTATGAATTCCACCATCGACATTCTCGGCATGACCTTTAACTCTGTCCGGGCATTCTTCGGCTCCCCGTCAGCCGACGCCGCCTTCGTTTCTTCGACCTCCTGACGCGCCAGCTGGACCGGCAGCACCAGCGTGAAGACGCTACCTTTACCTTTTTCGCTGGCGACGTGAATTTCCCCGCCCAGCAAGTGGGCGAATTTACGAGCGATCGTGAGGCCGAGACCGGTGCCGCCATACTGGCGGTCGATAGAGCCATCCTCCTGCTGGAACGCTTCGAAGATGGCCCTGAGCCGGGCGGCTTCGATGCCGATGCCGGTGTCGATCACCGAAAATGCGACCGTGCTGGCATGGCCAAGCGACGCCCGCTGCAATTCCGTCTGGTTGTTCGGGCGATGCACTTTTAGGGTCACTGATCCTTTTTCGGTGAATTTAAAGGCGTTGGACAGAAGATTTTTCAGGATCTGTTCGAGGCGCTGGGTATCCGTATGCAGCGTCGCCGGGAGCTTGTCGTCGCTCTCGACCGAAAACGCGACGCCTCTTTCTTTCGCTATCGGGGCAAATTGTTTTTGTAGCCGCCTGATGATGCCTTCGAGCGACGCATCCTCGGCGACGATATCCAATTTGCCGGCCTCCACCTTGGACAAATCGAGGATGTCGTTGATCAGGTTCAGGACCTCGAGGCCGTCATTATGGATGATGCGGGCTTCCTCGACCTGTTCGTCGGTCAAATTTCCGTCCTCGTTGTCCGCCAGCGATCGTGCCAGGATAAGCAGGCTGTTGAGCGGCGTGCGCAATTCGTGCGACATATTGGCCAGGAATTCGGATTTGTATTTGCTGGCGAGCTCGATCGCCTTTGATTTTTCCTCGATTAGCTGTTTGCTTTGTGTCAGATTATCGGATTGCTGAAGGATCTGCGCGTTTTGCTCCTCCAGCTCCTCGTTGGAAGCCTCGATTTCTTCGTTGGAGACCTTCAGTTCTTCTTGCTGCATCTTCAATTCTTCTTCGCTGAGCTCAAGCTGTCGCGTGTAGCGCAATATCTCTGTCTGGGCGCGTTGCCGGGCGCGCTGGTAGATCCAGATCGCAAGCACCATGAGCACGTAGAAGACCGTGACGCCGGAAAAAACCGTCAAATGGCCCTGTCGTGCATTGGCGTCATCGGCCTGTATGCGTAACGCCAACAGGTGATTTTCCTCTGCCGTCATTATCTTTATCAGACCGCGAAGGCGGTCCATTGCTTCTTTACCCCGGTGAAAATCGATCTTTCGTTGAGCACCATCGGTTACGGCCGTTTTGTGTAAAGCGATAGCCGAAGCCAGCTGGTCAAGAAGCTCCTTTACGCCGCTGTCGACGTCATCGAGATTTTGCTGCTGCGTCGGGTTGTCGGGCGTCAGCCGTCTCAGGATATCCAGTTCTTCCGCGATCGAGTGATGTTGATCCAGAGCGTCGCTTTTCGGTCGTGCGTCCGAGGAATTTCTGAGCGACTCCTTATACGGGTCCAAAAAACCTTCATCGCCGGTAAGAACATAGCCGCGCTCGCCGGTTTCGGCATCGTCGAGTTTGCTCAGGAGTGCTTGAGTATGCCCTTTGACGTCATAGGTATGGTTGACCCAGCCTCTGGCAGCTACTCCGGCTTCGCTTTGCTGATAAAAAACGAACGCTGCCATCAGCATCAGAAGCGTCACCGCCGTGATGGCGATGGCGGCAGCGTGGCGCATGAGAAAATTGTCCGCCGGACGCGGCGTATTCATGAGTCATTCCCTGGAAGCTGGCGGGGCGCCCGTCGTGGTCGGGGCACCATCGGATGCTGCTATGGCGACAATATCAGATAATTCAGCAAATGCATAAAGCGCTGGCATACCGATGTATTGAAATAAGAGGTTGAATGGGAATATCGGTGAAGAGGAGGTCGACGTCCTGCGCCAACCTCTTCATCGGATCGAGGCTGAACGTGACGCGGAAGACGAGCGCGATCGGCAGCCTCTAGCACGCGACATGAGATTGACGTTCGATTGGTCGCGGAAACGGGATCGCCGTCTCCCTGCAACTCCGGGTGCTAGGCCGCAAGGTCCCTGGCGCTCAGGGCGGCGAGCGTGGCCGACATCTTGCCGCCGATCGCGGCCATGAGACTGTCGACCGTGCTGCGATCTTGCGTCGAGGCACTCGTCTCGATCTCGCGGGCGAGCATCGAGAGTGCGATCGCGCCGACATTGCCGGCGCCGCTGATCAGCTTGTGCGCCTCGTGCTCGAGCGCCGCCAGATCGCCCGTCGCAAAGACGCTCCGCAGCCGATCGATGCGATCCTGCAGACGTGCCGGCACGCCGGCCATCAGAGCGTCGAAGTCGCTCGCTGCCATCGTGGCGCGAAGCGCCGCGATGTGGTTCTCATCGATGAGCAGCGGGTCCGAAGACTCTGGAGCCGCTTGGAGCGTGTCGGCCGCCGCGCGCGCATCCGTGACGCTCGCCCATCGCCGCACCACTGCGAGGAACCCGCGCGGGTCGAAGGGCTTTGCGACGTAGTCGTCCATCCCGGCCCGGACACATTCCTCGCGCGTTCCCTGCATGGCATAGGCGGTCATGGCGATGATCGGCGTGTACTGAAAGCCAGCGAGTTTCCGGATGATATCGGTCGCCTCGACGCCGCCCATTTCCGGCATCTGGAGATCCATCAGGATGATGTCGTATGTCGCACGCTTGGCCGCGGCGACGGCAGCCACGCCGTCATCGACCACGTCGACGGTGTAGCCGGCACGCCTCAGAATGCCGGAGGCGACTTGCTGATTGATGACGTTGTCTTCGGCAAGCAGGATCCGCTGCACGTTTCCGCGCCGGTCCTGGACGTCCTGATCCGCGAGGAAGCTGGTGTTTTCCTTCGCAATGAGGGTCTCGCCGGGAAACAGCAGATGCGCCAAACACGCGGCCACGGCTTTGCGGCTTTGCGGCTTGGTCATGACAGCGTCGATCCGGACCCGGCTTGCACCACCCGTTTTCGCGGCAATCCCCAACAGGCTCATCAAGACGATTTTCACGCTCGCCAAGGCGGGAATCTCGTCGATCTCCTGCGCGACCTCTTCTCCCGACATGCCCGGCATGACCTGATCGATAAACGCCGCATCGAAGCCATGGCCGGCCGCGCTTGCGCGTTGCAACGCCGCCAAGGCCGAAGGCCCATCATGGGCTTCCGTCACGTCGATGCCCTTGCGCTCCAGCCGACAGCGCAGAGCGCGGCGCGCCAAGTCGAGGTCGTCGACGATCAGAATGCGGCGGTTGGCGAGGCGTTTTGTCCACGGCGCTGGCGAAGCCAGCGGCGGCCCTTGCGGCAATCCGACCACGAGGCTGAACGTCGAGCCCTGGCCCAGCGTGCTTGCGACCTCGATCCGACCCCCCATCAGCTCGGCGAGCTCGCGCGAGATGGCAAGGCCGAGGCCCGAGCCGCCAAAGCGCCGCGTGATGGAGGTGTCGGCTTGATGGAATTTCTGAAAGAGCCGCGACAAGCCGTCGTCCGAGATGCCAATCCCGGTATCGGTCACGTCGATGCGCAAGAGCGCCGGAACGGGCGTAACGCCGGTGTCCGGCGCGACCACGTGCGCGCGCACCGTGACGGAGCCGGCCTTGGTGAATTTGACGGCATTGCCGATCAAGTTGAGCATGACCTGCCGAAGCCGCGTGGGATCGCCATGATATTGATGCAGGGCACTCTCCTCGACCAAGGCGCAGAGCTCGACGTCCTTGTCGGCGGCGGTGACGGAAACCGCTTCCAAGGTGTCGTCGATCAGCTCCTCGAGATCGAAGTCGATGGTCTCGAGCTCCAGCTGCCTCGCCTCGAGTTTCGAGACGTCGAGAATGTCGTTCAGCAGCGACAGCAGGGCATTTGCCGAATGGCGGATGGCGGTGGCGAATTGCCGCTGCTCGTCGGCGAGCGCGGTCTCCAGGAGCAGACTGGTCATTCCCAGAATGCCGTTCATCGGCGTCCGCAGCTCGTGACTCATGTTGGTGAGGAAGGCGGTCTTGGCCTCGTTCGCCCGTTCGGCCTGCTCCCTCGCCGCGGCGGCGCCGAACTCCGCCTTCTTGCGCTCTTCGATCTCGAGCTGAAGCAACCGGTTCATCTCGGTCGAGACCTGGAGGCTGCATTCGAGCTGGGCCTGGAGTATCCGCTTCTCGCTGGCGCGGTCGATGGCGCGCTCCAACGTCCCGGCGCCGAGGCCGACCTTGCTGAGATAGTCTTGAGCGCCGCGCTGCATTGCTTCGACCGCGACGCTTTCGTTTCCGCCGCCGGTGATGACCACGACGGCACACAGCCCAAAACCATACTGCTGCGAGAGGTCGGTCAGCAGATCGAGGCCGCTCTGGCCCGGCAGATTGATGTCGAGCAGGATACAGTCGAAGTTGTGCGAGCGCACCGCCGCCAATCCGCCCACGGCTTCCGTGGCGGAGACGATCTCGTAGCTATGGCGCTCTGCCTGCCTGAGCATTCGCTTGAAGATGCGGTGGTCGTCGGAAGAATCGTCGACGATGAGTATCTTGCGGACCGACTTTTCCATCAACACGCCTCGAAAGCCGCTGTGATCGCCATATTCGTATCTGCCCGCGAAGCGCTACGTGGCCGGGAATTCGATGATCTTCCAGTAGTGCTCGATCATGGAGATGGCTTCAATGAACGACTCGCCGGCCTGCATCTTGACCACATAACCCGAGATATATTTTTCGTACGCCGCGTTGCGGTCCTCCGGCGCGTCCGACGTCGTCAGCACGAATACGACGGTTTTGCTGAGCGCGGGATCGCTTCTCAAGACCTCGAGAAATTCGAGTCCGCCCATGCGCGGCATGTTGAGGTCGAGCATGACGAGATGGGGCGGTGGCAGTTTTTCGCAGCCATTCGTGCCACGGAGCAGATCCAGCGCGGCGACGCCGTCTTTCGCGATCACCAGTGGATTGGCGATCCGCAAATCCTTGAAAGCGCGTTTCACCGCCATGACGTCGACCTTGTCATCTTCGACGAGCAGGATCGTGACCGTTTCCGTCTTCATTCGGTTGACTTCCTCCAAGTGAATACAAATGCGGTGCCGCGGCGCGGAGGAGCGCTTTCGACCTTGATGCTACCGCCGTTCTTCTCGACCGCCTTTTTGACGATGGCGAGGCCGACGCCGCTCCCCTCCACCTCGTCACGCGGCCTCAAGGTCTGAAACATGCCGAAGATCCGCTCGTGAAACGCCGGATCGATGCCCGGTCCGTCATCCAGAATGGCGAATTCCACGAGCATTCCCAAATCCCGCGCCGAGACGACGACCGTGCCGCGGTCGCGATCGTGATGCTTCAGAGCGTTGCTGATGAGGTTCTGAAAGACGTGTTCGAGCGGCGCCTTGGCGGCGCGCAAAATCGGCATGAAGCCGCGGCACTCGACCACGAAGGCAGGCGGCGGAGCCAGGTATTCGATGATCTCGGCGACGAGGCGTCCGGTATCGACCTCTTCCGGGTCGGACTTGGTGATCCCGACACGGGAATATTCGAGCAAGCCCGACAGTAGATTCTCGAGGCGTTCCGTCCGGGCCTGGAGCAGCGCAAGATTCTCGTGTGTCTCTTTCGAGCCGGTGGCGGCGATGTCCTCGGCAATCCATTCGGCCAGGCTCTTG
>Ga0070761_10001708_pt1 | contig 13739 bp, 12 predicted proteins | sample HubBroMetageREF1_FD_66724 | JGI IMG/M metagenome (GOLD analysis project Ga0070761, IMG submission 66724) | Reference soil microbial communities from the Hubbard Brook experimental Forest, New Hampshire, USA - Hubbard Brook CCASE Soil... | ecosystem: Environmental > Terrestrial > Soil >...
GGCAAGAGGCGAATGATAGGTGACAAGTCACCAGTGATGAGGTGCGAGCGGTTTGGGGCGAGTGATGAGTGACGCCCGCGTTGCATGCTAGCGATTGGGTGGGCTACACTGCGCCGCTGTTGCGGCGAGAGAGCAAGGACTGAAACGGATGACACACGGATCGCGGATTTTTCGATACTTGGTGGCGGGCGTTTTGGTGGTTGTCGGGGCCGCGTTGGTGCTGGGTTGGTGGGTGGTGCGACGGCCGCTGGCGCGGTTGGATGGAAGCGTGGCGATTGGCGGATTGAAGGACGGCGTGATTGTGGATCGCGACGGGTGGGGGCGGCCGTGGATTCGCGCGAAATCGCTGCAGGATGTGGTGACGGCGCAGGGTTACTTGCTGGCGCAGGACCGGCTGTGGCAGATGGATTTGCTGCGGCGCGCGGCGAGTGGAGATTTGTCTGAGATTCTTGGCGAGGTGGGGCTGGCGTTCGATCGGGAAAATCGCACTTTGGGAATGCGGCAGGCGGCGGAACGGGCTGCGGCGGATGCTTCTCCGGAAATTCGCGAGCTGTTGGAGGCTTATGCGCGCGGCGTGAACGATAACATTGCCGAGCGCGGCGGGAAATTGCCGGTTGAATTTGTGGCGCTAGGTTACCGGCCGCGGGCTTGGACTCCGGCGGACACTTATCTGATCAGTTTGTACATGTATAAGACGCTGACTTCCACTTGGAAGCAGAAATTGAACCGGCAGTGGATTACGGAGAAGGTGGGCGAGGGGCGGGCGCGGGATTTGTTCGTCAGTGATTCGCCGCTGGACCATTTTATTTGGACTGCGGGGACTTCCCTGCCCTCCCGAGCTGCCGCTGCGAGCCTTCAGTCTGCGACTCGAGTGGCTGATCGCACGCACTACGGCGATGGCGACGTCGAGCCGCCGTTCGCTGCAGCTGAGTGGTACGCGGCGCGGAATTTCTTGGCGCAGTTCGAGGAAGAATCGTCAGAATTAATCGGCAGCAATAATTTTGCGGTTAGCGGCGCACATACGGCTTCGGGCAAGCCGCTGCTGGCGAACGACACGCATCTGCAACTTTCGATACCGGCGCTGTGGTACATCGTGCATTTGACGGCGCCGGGGCTGAACGTGGAGGGATTTGCGCTGCCTGGGGCACCGCTGGTGATTATCGGGCACAACGAGCGTATCGCGTGGGGTTTGACGAACAGCAATGCGGACGTGGAGGATCTTTACATCGAAAAATTTTCTGATGCGAAACCGCTGGAATATTCCGCTAACGGCAAGACGCTGACAGCTGACGTGCGCCACGAAGTGATTGCGGTGCGCGGGAAGCCGGATGTGACGCTGGACGTGGTGGTGACGCGGCACGGGCCGATCGTGCATCGCGATGCGGCCGAGCACGGCGGGCGAGCCTATGCGTTGCGCTGGACGGCGCTAGCGCCTGGCGGACTGGATTTTGGATTTCCGTTGCTGGGCGAGGCGCGGGACTGGAATTCGTTTATCGAAACGACGCGGCACATTGCGGGGCCGGGGCAAAACACGATTTACGCGGACGTGGATGGAAATATCGGCTTCACGATTCCGGCGCGGATTCCGGTGCGAGCGAACGGTAATGGCGCGTTTCCTGTTCCCGGTGATACGGACGATTATGAGTGGAAGGGATACATTCCGTTCGAGGAATTGCCTCGGGTGGAAAATCCGCCGGACGGGATTATCGCTACCGCAAATGCGCGGACGGTGGGGCCGGGGTACAAGTATTATTTGTCGGACCGGCAGGCGGGACCCTATCGGACGGCGCGGATTTACGAATTGCTGACCGGGCGGACGGGTTTGACTGCTGCGGACTGCAACGCAATTCAGAACGATATCGTGAGCTTGCCAAGTCGTTTTTTGGGCGGTGCGCTGCTGCAAGCGGCGAAGACGAAGCAGCCGGCGGATGCCCGGGCGCAGCGATTGATTGCACAACTAGCGGGATGGGACGCACGGGCTACGGCGGAATCTGTTGAGACTTCGTTTGTGGAATACACACGGCGGGCGATTTTTGTGCGTTTGCTGCGGCCTTATCTGGGCGATGAGGTTACGAAGTACGAGTTGTGGGAGCCGCTGAGCGTTTACGGCGATGTGTGGTGGCGCGACAAAGTGTTTCTGGAAAATGTGCTGCGCGAGCGGCCAGCGGCGTGGCTGCCGAATGGATTTGCGAACTATGACGAGTTGTTAATGGCCAGCGCGGACGATGCGGTGGCTGCGTTGCAGAAGCAAACAGGCCAAGCGACGGAGTCCGGGTGGAACTGGGGACGGCTGCATCCGCTGGACATGGTTCATCCGCTGGGGCGCGCGGGATTGCTACACGGGTTATTGAGCATCGGGCCGTATGAGCAGGGCGGGACGATTGATACGGTGCGGGCGATGGGCGTGGGGCATGGGCCGGCGATGCATTTTGTGGCGGATTTGGCGAATCTCGATGGATCGCTGATGGAAGTTCCTACCGGCGAATCGGGGCAGTACGGCAGCCCTTATTATCGGGACCAGTTTGCAGAATGGTTTGCGGGGCGCGGAATTCCGGCGACGTTTTCGATCGCGGCCGAGGATGCGAGGCGCGCGCATCGGCTTACGCTCTTGCCGGACGACAGGAGGTAGTGGGCCAGTTTCCGATCACGGCCGTTGGAAGATTAAGATGCAGCCGTCTAGGGCTGTCACCGTGGACGGATCCCCACTGGATCCGGCTTGCTCATTCGGCGAAATTTATGACGGGCATTCACCGTAGCTAAAGTTGAGCGTCTCGCAGGAGGACCATGAGTGCGATCAATAATCCGGGTCGATTCGCAGGGGTGTTGTATGTCGTCACGTCGATATTCGGTTTCTTTGCCATGGGCTATGTCCCTAACAAGCTGATCGTCCATGGTGACGCAGCAGCGACGGCCAATAACATCACGGCGTCCGAAACACTCTTCCGCCTTGGCATCGCGAGCCAACTCATCGGAATGACAGGTTTTATCTTCGTGGCTCTGGCTTTATATGAGCTGTTCGAGGGGATTGACCCGCGGCAGGCCGCGCTGATGGTGATTTTGATTGTGGTCTCGATCCCCATCGCAATTCTGAATGAGCTGAACTCCATCGCTGCTCTTATCCTCGTGCGAGGCGCCGACTTTCTATCCGCATTCGAAAAGCCTCAGCGGGAGGCTCTGGCTATGCTGTTTCTCAATCTGCATGGCGACGGATTGGTTTTCGCCGAATTATTTTGGGGGCTTTGGCTCTTGCCGCTTGCTCGCCTCGTCTACATGTCTCGATTCCTGCCGCGGTTCCTGGGCGTATGGCTTGCTCTGGCGGGTTTCGCGTGGGTGATCCTCTGCTTTATCGGCATACTTTTGCCTCAATACGCCGGCAAGGCGAACACCTATTGCCAGCCAGCCATTCTTGGGGAGATCGCATTCATGCTGTGGCTCGTCATCAAAGGCGCCAAGCCGGCGTAGCTGGACGCCGTGCGGCATTGCTGCAATAAAATCATCGCGATAGAATCCGTTTGACTGCTACAGTGGTGAGACATTTCAGCGCTTCCAGGGGGCGCGGAACGAGGCAGCATGAGTCCAGTGCCGAATAAATCAGCTGTGCCGGTGGAAGCCCCGAAAAAGGGCGACTTCGAAAAATCGCTTACGCGGCTCGAGGAAGTGGTGAAACACCTGGAGAGCGCGGATTTGTCGCTGGACGAAGCGATGCGGCTCTTCGAAGAGGGCGTGAAACTTTCTCGCGAGTGCCAGAAGCAGCTGGAGGAGGCGGAAGGGCGCGTGGAAATTTTGCTGAAGAAAGCGGACGGCAAGATTGCGGCGGAGCCTTTTGATCCGGAGGACGAAAACAATTAGCTTTCGCCGAGTGATCTTTACGGCGCGATTCACTTTCCAGGTATCTGCACCGAGCCTATGACGATCCCCGATTTCTTCGACAGCGACCGGACAACAGTAGAAGCGGCGTTGCAAGAGTTGCTGCCGCCGGAAGATGCGCTGCCGATTTCCATTCATAAGGCGATGCGCTACAGCGTGTTCGCTGGCGGCAAACGGATCCGGCCGATTTTGTGCATGGAAGCCGCGCGGATGTTTTCGGCAGACCGGGGCGGCGCGGTGCAGATCGGCTGCGCGCTGGAATTCATTCACACCTATTCGTTGATCCACGATGACCTGCCGGCGCTGGACAACGACGATCTGCGTCGCGGGAAGCCGACCAACCACAAAGTTTTCGGCGAGGCGGTGGCGATCCTGGCGGGCGACGCGCTGCTGACTTTGGCGTTTCACACTTTGGCGCTTGCTCCGGTGGAACCGCAGCGGCGGTTGACGGTTTTGGCGATGATTGCGGAAGCGGCGGGCACGGATCGCGGGATGATCGGCGGGCAGGTGGCGGATTTGGAAGCGGAGGGAAAGACTTCCGACACGGGAATGCTGGAATACATTCACCGGTCGAAGACGGCGGCTTTGATTCGCGCGTCCATTGTGGCAGGAGCGATTGCGGGCGGCGCGGATCGCGGGGACATCACGCGGCTGCTTGCGTTTGGGGAACATATCGGTTGGGCATTTCAGGTGGTGGACGATATTTTGGATGTGGAGGAATCTTCGGCAGCGCTGGGAAAGACCGCGGGGAAGGATCAGGCGCAGAAGAAGGCTACTTATCCGGCTTTGCATGGGTTGGAGGTGTCGCGGGATATTGCGGCGGATCTGGAGGCGAAGGCTTTGAAGGATTTGGAATTTTATGGGGAGCGGGGGGCAAGGTTGCGGCAGTTGGCGCAATTTTTAGTGGCGCGGCGGGCTTGAGGGTTGGTGCCTCGGTTACAGAGGTCAAAGGCACCCCAGATGAACGCAGATAAACCTTGAGAACAGCTATCTGGCGAATCTAGCGGAGAGTGCTGAGAGATTCGGCGGAACGCCTTAAACCGCAGAGATGCAGAGGGCGCAGAGAAAACCCCTCGTATGGCTGCTGGTCTTTTTACTCATGACATCCAAATTCACTCCTGAGACAGATTCTTCTCGCAAAAGACATCAGAATCGCAAACCTGGGAAAATACGATTGGATGTCTTGATTGTGGAGCGCGGGCTCGTGCCTTCGCGGGAGCGGGCACAGGCAATTTTGCTGGCGGGGAATGTGTTGGTGAATGGGCAGAAGATGGAGAAGCCCGGGTCGCAGGTGGCTGCGGATGCGCGCGTGGAAATTATTGGCGAGAACTTGCGGTATGCGAGTCGCGGAGGATTGAAGCTGGAGGGGGCGCTGGAGGATTTCGCGATTTCGCCGGGCGGCAGGGTTTGCTTGGATGTGGGAAGTTCGACTGGCGGATTTACGGATTGTTTGTTGCAGCGTGGGGCGGCGCGGGTGTTTGCGGTGGACGTTACTGTGGATCAGCTGGATTGGAAGTTGCGGCAGGATCCAAGGGTCACGCCCGTCGAGCGGAACGCTCGTTATCTGCGGGCTGAGGATATTCCAGAGCCTCCTGCGCTACTGACGATGGACGTGTCATTTATTTCGGTGGCGAAAGTTTTGCCGGCTGTGGCGCCCCTCGCGGCGCCTGGCGCGGATTTTTTGATATTGATGAAGCCGCAATTTGAGCTGGAGAAAAGCGAAATCGGCAAGGGCGGGATCGTGCGCGACGCCGCGCTGCACCAGAAAGCGATCGAGCGCGTGCAGGCTGCGGCTAGTGCGTGCGGTCTGGGCATTCTGGGAGTGCGCCCGAGCCACCTGCCAGGGACGGCAGGCAACCAGGAGTTTTTTCTCCACGCGCGCGCTCGCGGGTAGAGTAGAATTCTGCCTCTTATTATGATTCGCGCCGCGGGCATTATCTGCAAACCAATCCCCGAAATGGTCACGGCCGTGGTGCCGGAATTACGGCGTTGGCTGGAGACGCGCAAGATCGAAGTATTTGTGGATCCGCGCACGCGGACGACGCTTGATCCCACCGGCCCGGCAATGACGCGGGAAGAAATGGCAGCGAAAGTTGATTTGGTGGTCGTGCTGGGCGGGGATGGAACTTTGCTCGCGGCGGCGCGGGCGCTGGGCGGACACGAGGTTCCGATTCTGGCGGTGAATCTGGGCGGGCTGGGATTTTTGACCAGCGTGACGCTGGAGGAACTCTATCCCGTGCTGGAAACGATTCTGGCGGGCGCGCACCTGACCAGCGAACGAATGATGCTGGACGCGGAGATCGTGCACAGCAACAAGCCAGCCGAGCGGCTGACGGCTCTGAATGATGCGGTGGCGAACAAGGCCGCGTTGGCGCGCATGCTGGATTTTGATGTCCATGTGGATCATCACCACGTGGGGCGTTATCGCGCGGATGGATTGATTGTGGCGACGCCGACTGGCTCGACGGCGTATTCGCTGGCGGCGGGCGGGCCGATTATTCATCCGGATCTGGATGCGTTTGTAATCACGCCGATTTGCCCGCACATGTTGACGAACCGGCCGCTGGTGGTGCCGGCTACCGCGCACGTGGCACTGGATTTCTCGGCGTCCGGTGAGCCGGTGTACCTGACGCTGGACGGACAGATTGGATTTCAATTGCAGCCGCAGGACCGCGTGGTGATCACCAAGGCTGCGACGAAAGTGCAAGTGATAAGCCCGCCTCGCAAGACGTACTACGAAATTCTGCGCAGCAAATTGCGGTGGGGAGAGCGCTGAGCAGCAGGAGTTTCATTCCCGGAGGAAAAATCATGCGATGGAAGATTTATTTCGCGCTGGCGGGATTGGTGTGCGCGTGCGCTGGGGTACAGGGAGTACCTGCGCAGGCTGCGCCGGCCGCACAGGCAGCGCCAGCCGCACAAGCTGCACCGGCTGTGCAGGAGCAGACGCCAGCGGAGCAGGCTGTGAGCGACGCTGTTTTGCCGCCGCGTCGAGTTCCTGGGGCGGATTATCCGATCCAGGAGGGGTACATTGATTCGCGCGGTGTATTAATTTATTACAAGACGATTGGGCGCGGCGCGCCGATTGTGATCGTGCACGGCGGGCCGGGTGGTTCACACGATTATTTTCTGCCGTATCTGTTGCCGCTGGCGCGGCAGAACCGGCTAATTTTTATTGACGAGCGCGGTTCTGGGCGTTCGCAGAAACTGGACGATGTCGCGGGATACACCGTGGAAAACATGGTGGAGGATGTGGAAGCGGTGCGGCAGGGCCTGGTGCTGGGGAAAATCACTTTGCTGGGACATTCGTACGGAGGAGTGCTGGCGCGGGCTTACGCGCTGAAATATCAGAATAATCTAAGCCATTTGATTTTGTGCAGCACGTTTGCGAGCGCCACGGAGATGAATCAGGTGCTGGCGCGGGTGAAAGCGGTGGCGCCGGCCGACGTGCGCGAGCAGATTGACCGAGAGGAGAAAGCTGGGCTCTACGGACGCGGCAAGGAATACGAGAGAAACCGTTACACGAACGAGTACATGATTGCCGCGTGGGGCGGGGCATATTTTCCTTATCTTTATCAGAATCATCCCGACCCGAATTACGACCCGACGCAAACCGCAAATCTGCCTTGGGACTTGTATCGCGAGATGTGGGGGTCGGACGGAGAGTTCGTGATTGATGGGAATTTGACATCGGTGGAGTACGTGGAGCGGCTGCACACAATTCATGTGTCTACGCTGATTATTGCGGGGGATCACGACGAGTGCGACCCGGCGCTAGCAGAGGAAATGCACGGCAAGATTGTGGATTCGCAGATTGTGATATTGCCAAAGAGCGGGCATTTGACGTTTGTGGACCAGCAGGGGATGTTCAATGATTCGGTGAATACCTTCGTGCATTTGAAGAAGCCGAAGACGCCAATGGCGACGACGAAGGTGGATTAGGCCGGCGCTACTTTACTTTCAGGACTAGCAGGGTGCGGTCGTCGAAAGGATGGGCGCCGCCGGAGAAGGCGTCAACTTCTTCTAGGATTCGGTCGGCGATGCGGTCGGCGCTGTGTTGGTGGTTTTCGGTAATCAGCTCGGCCAGGCGGGCGTGGCCGAAGAATTCTCCGGCGGGATTTTGGGTGTCGCCGAGGCCGTCGGAATGGAATACGACGATGTCGCCTTCATTCAAGATGTAACTGCGTTGATCGTAAGTGGATTCCTCGAACATCCCCAGCGGAAAACCCGCCAGCATGATTCGTTCACAGCGGCCGCCGTGATAGAGGAACGGCTCTTCCTGTCCGGCATTGGCGATGCGTAACTTGTGGCGGCCGCGGTGCCAGGTGGCGAAGCACAGGGTCATGAAGCGGCCTTCGATGCGGCGTTCGCCGAGAAATCCATTGATCGCGCGTAGCATTTCCGCGGGGCGATGCTTCTGCGGACCAAGGCTGCGCAGCGTGCCAATCGCGACGGCGCCGTAAAGCGCGGCAGCGCTTCCCTTCCCGCTCACGTCACCCATCGCAATGGCTAATTCCTGCGGACCATATCGAAGAAAATCGTAGAGGTCGCCGCTTAGTTCGCGGGAAGAAACCACGCGGGCGGCAATTTCCAAACCGAATTCCGGTCCGGGCAAACGCGGCAGCAGGGCGCCTTGAATACGGCGTGCGGCGCTGAGGTCGCGCTCCATGCGCGCTTCGTCGCGAGCGAGTTGTTCATAGAGGCGCGCGTTTTCGATGGAGACGGCGAGATGCGCGGCGAGAATGGAAAGCGCTTGCACGTGGTCCGGAGTGAAATAATTCAGCTGCGGACTTTCGAGGTCCATCACGCCGATCACGCGATCTTTATTGAGCATGGGCACGGCCAGCTCGGAGCGGGTTTCGGGATTGATGAGCAGGTAACGCGGATCCAGAGTGACGTCTGGCACGACGACGGCGCGTTTCAGAGCTGCGGCGGCGCCGACGATGCCTTCATGCCCGGGGACGGCAAATTTTTCCTGCACGCGCTGGCCGAATTTCACGGTGACGCGATGGCGGAAGACGTTGTCGGCCTCGTCGTAAAGCAGGATGCTGAAAATCTGGTAATTGATGAGGCGCTTGGTGAGCTCGGCGGCGCGCCGAAGGACTTCTTCCACGGAGAGCGAGGAGTTGGCTTCGCGGCCGACTTCGTTGAGCAGCAGCAACGTTTCGGATTGGCTGCGCTCGTGTTCGTAGAGCTTGGCGTTTTCAATGGCGGTGCCGATGCGCGAGGCGACCAGTGTAAGGATCGTTTGCTGATAGGGAGTGAAATAATCGAGTTCGTTGCTTTCGATGTCCAGAACGCCGATGACCCGGCCGCGGACGATCAGCGGGACGGCGAGCTCGGAGCGCACGGCATCGAGCGCGTTGAGGTAACGCGGGTCGGAGCGCACGTCGCCAACGCGGATGGCCTGACCGGTGGCGGCCGCGGCTCCGATGATGCCTTCACCCATGGGAATGCGCCAGTGGTCCACGACTTCCTGGCGGTGACCGATGGCAAAACGGAAATACATCTGGTCGGTACCTTCTTCGGGCAGGACCACTGCGAAAATTTCGTAGTTAACCAGGCGCTTGATCAGTTTGGCGGCGTTAGGCAAGACTTCATCAAGATTGAGCGACGCGTTGATTTCCTGGCTGATCTCGGCCAGGATTTTCAGCGCGTCCGCGGGGACGTCGATTTTGGGATTTAGTTTTGTCGCGTCCATTTGACTATGTCTGGAACTCCCCGGCCCCGCCGCGGAAATGCAAGCGTCCGCGGCCGGCATTTTCACGATGCCGGAAACGGCGGACGCAGAATCGGTTTCATTATAGCAGGCAGGTGTGGAACGCTTGCCGCCGAGATGAGCCTGCTGCGGCCTTTTCAATATTTATCGCCGGAAGAGCCGCCGGGCGCAACGGATGACTTTCCTGAGCGCAACTCTTCGATGATTTTGACGCCGGCGCTGGCGCCGATGCGGGTGGCGCCGGCTGCGACCATTTTTTGCAGGTCCTCGAGGGTGCGGACTCCTCCGGCGGCTTTGATGCCGGTGCCGGGACCGATGGTTTCGCGGATCAGGCGCACGTCTTCGGGCGTGGCGCCGGCGGTGCTGAAGCCGGTGGAGGTTTTGACGAAGTCCGCGCCGGCATTTTTGGCGGCGAGCGAGGCCTGGATTTTTTCCTCGCGGATGAGCAGGCAGGTTTCGATGATGACTTTGCAGATGGCGCCGCCGTGGTGGCTGGCTGCGACTACGCCGTGGATATCGGCCTCAACAGCTCCGACGCGGCCGGATTTCAGGGCGCCGATGTTGATGACCATGTCTATTTCCTGGGCGCCGCGCTCGATAGATTTCTGCGCTTCGAAAACTTTCACTTCAGGCAGAGTGGCGCCGAGGGGAAATCCCACGACCGTGCAGACCTTTACGTCGCTGCCACTGAGGATTTCGGCGGCCTGCGCGACGTTCCAGGGATTCACGCAGACGGAAGCGAAATGGTATTGCAGTGCTTCGGCGCAGAGTTTGGCGATTTCGTTTTGCGTGGCATCTGGCTTCAGCAGGGTGTGGTCAATCAGGCCCGCGATTTCGGATGCTGTGGGCGGCATGGTCATGCGGGCGGCAGCGTGAGGATGCAGACGTCTTTCAGGTTGCGATAGCGTTCGGCGTAATCGAGACCGTAGCCTACGACGAAATCGTTGGGGATCTGGAAACCGATGTAATCAGCTTTGACTTGCTTGATGCGGCGCGAAGGTTTATCGAGAAGCGCGGCGATGCGCAGGGATTTGGGCTTGCGTTGCTCGAGCACGCGCAATAAGTAGGTCAGCGTAATGCCGGTATCCAGAATGTCCTCGACCACGATTACATTCAGGCCTTCTATGCTGCTGTCGAGATCTTTCAGCAGGCGGACTTGGCCGGAACTTTCTTTATTTTTTCCGTAGCTGGAGACGGCGATGAAGTCTATGGAGGTTTCGAGATTGATTTCGCGGACCAGGTCGGAGAGGAAAATGCAGGCGCCTTTTAGCACGCCGATCAGGTGAACGCGCTGGCCGGCGAAATCGCGGGTGATCTGCTGGGCTACTTCGCGGACGCGTTTTTGGATGGCGGCACGGCGGATCAGGACTTTCAGTTTTTCTTGGCCGGCGACTACTGGCATTTTTTGGAGTGCTCCCTGAAAGAGCGGTTACTTTAGCGTAGGGAGTGGCGGTTGACAAGGAGAGCGACGGCCAGGGCAACGACGAAAGAGAACCGCAGAAGCGCCGGGGGCGCAGAGAAAGGCAACAGCGACGGCAACGGCTGCTCGGCACCCAAAGCGGGACCGCCGCTACACGGTCAAAAACAAAATCAACTGTAACGGCGGCGGCCTAGCGCAAATAGCCCCACGTGTGGAGCCGGTCGCTGTCTTCTACCCAGCGGTCGCCGATGTCTGTGCGGTAGTACATGTTCGGGATCAAAACATTTTTGATGCGGGAGTAAACCTGGGTTTGAGCTTGCTTCATGGTCTGGCCGAGGCCGACGACTACCAGGATCACTCCCGAGGTGCCGGCTACCAGCCACTGGCCGTTCACTTGTTTGACGTCTTCGATGTGCATTTCGTCGGTGGGGGGCTTTTTGAAAACGATTACGGCATTTTTGGAGAAGGAGTCGAAGGTTTCATCGTCGTCGAAGGGAAAGGGCGGGACGACGATGCGCACGCCGATCTGGAAGCCGCTGCGGACTTTTAGTTTTGGATCGTTGCCATTGGCGAGGTCCCAGAAGAATTGACCGATGGGAGTGATCATTCCGGCCTGTTGGATGCTGATGGTGGGATAGCCGAAGCGTGAAGTGAATTCCAGCGGGTAGATGCCGTGACTGTTCACGATGCAATTTAGATCAATGTATCCGATGTAGCCTTCTTCCTTGAGCTTGGTCTCCATCTTCAGCAGGGTCTGGTCGAAGAGATGATTCGCCTCGCTCCAGAACATGGTGGTGCCCATTTCGCCAGTGGGCGGACCATTTTCGCCGGGGAAAAGTTTCTTGTGCTCGAAATTGATGTTGATGGGATAGACGAAGCTCTTGCCGTTGAAGAATGCGCCGACGGCTACTTCGACGCCGGTGACGCGGCGCTGCAACTGGAAGACTTTAATCTCGTCGGAGAGCGCCTTTTTGTAGGCCTCGAGCATGTGGATGACGTCCTGGCCGTCGTCTTCCTCGCCCACGAAGAGGCGGCGCTTGACGTTCTGGGCTTCGCCGCTGGGTTTGATGACGTAGCGACCGGGATTTTGTTCGACGTGCTCGATGGCATCGTCGAAGGACGAAAATTCGCCGTAGGGAATAATGTTGACGCCGGCGTTCTTGAGCTCTTCCTGGCCGAAGGAACGATCGTCTTCCAGGCGATCGGTGTAGGGCGTTCCGCCGATTACTTTTTTTCCGGCGGCGCGGAGATTTTGGGCTTTTTCGCCCTGGCCGAGAGTGTCGTCGAAGATGAGGATGTCGGCCCAGTCGGCGTCTTTCTCCCAGTCTTTTGATTTCGCGACGAAGCCGTCGGCTATGTCGCGCTCCTTTTTGTCCTGGATGTAGTAGCGGACTTCGTGGCCTTCTTTGGACACTTGCCAGGCGATGTCACTGATGAGGCCGGTGAGCGAGACAAAAAGGAAATTCCGTTTTTCCATCCGATATTTTCTCCTCGAGTTTTGGTGGCGCGCCTATTCAAGAGCGTCCATAGGCCTGAGCATACTATTAGCGGAGTGTTACGGGTGCGTGAATGCTGATTTTTGTGGAGATTTGTGACGGCTGCGGCGGCGGGGCTGCTGGTAAGGCCGAGGCAACGACGAAGCAGAACCGCAGAGGAGCAGAGAACGCAGAGAACGGCAAGAGCGACGGTGACTACGGGAAACCGGCCAGGATCGGTCCTAAACTTGTTCGGGGTTTGACCGATGATTCATTATGGAGCCGTCTATGTCTGTGTTCGCAGACCCTGAAATTTATCGCACTGTTCTGGAGCACATGCAGACCGGCATATACATGGTGGATTGCGAGCAAAAGATTCAGTTCTGGAGCGATGGAGCGGAAAACATCACGGGGCATCTGGGACAGGACGTGGTTGGACATTTTTGCTTGGATTTTTTTCCGCCACAGAAGGAAGAGGGCAAAAACGGAGTTTGCGAGCTGGGTGGCGCGCTGGCGAGCGTGTTGCGGGACGGCAGGCGGGCGATCGCGGAAGTGACGCTGCGGCACAAAGCCGGGCATCGGGTGACGGTGCGGGTGCGAGCGGTTCCGATACGGAAGCAAGACGGCAATGTGATCGGAGCCGCCGAGTCCATGGTCGCGGATCCATGGGCATTTACGCGGACACCGCAAGCTTTCATCCTACGGCTGCTTGGACGAAGCGACGGGAGTGCTGAGCGCGGGTTGCATTCATACGCATTGGCGCGGAAGCTTGACAACTTATGCCGAGCACCGCATGCCATGCAACATTTTGTGCATTCAAGTGGATACGATGGAACGCTTGGGGGCGGCGTACCGCGCGGCGGCGGTGACTGCGGCGCTGCGAGCGGTGGCGCAAACGGTGGAGGGCAGTTTGCGGCCAACGAATTTTGTGGGGCACGCGGGCGGAAACATTTTTTTGGCGGTGTTGACGGAATATACGGGGCCCGACCTGAACAAGACCGCGGAGCGCCTGAAAAACACGATCAACAACATGAAGATTGCCTGGTGGGGCGATGAATTGCCTGTGACGGATTCTTTCGGCGGAGCCACAGTGGTGAGGAGGGACAATGAGAAATCGCTGCTGAAACGGCCGGAAAGTGCGCTGGCGGAAAGCCTTGCGGCTGGCGGTGATCGCGTGACTACCGCGACGTAGCAGGGCGCGAATTAAGTGCGTGCGAATTAGCAGGGACCGAAGAGAGGCCGGGCGTGCGATGTTCATAAT